>Ga0160451_100754_pt1 | contig 14099 bp, 12 predicted proteins | sample HID1975M_E1MG_FD_108270 | JGI IMG/M metagenome (GOLD analysis project Ga0160451, IMG submission 108270) | Enriched soil microbial communities from UW Madison campus, WI, USA - HID1975M_E1 MG | ecosystem: Environmental > Terrestrial > Soil > Unclassified | place: USA: Madison, Wisconsin... | reverse complement strand
GGCGATTTGAACTTCTTCAGCCTGCATGCCTTTCTGGCCGCGGGTAGCGACGAAAGTAACAGCCTGGCCTTCTTTCAGGGTTTTGAAGCCGTCAGCTTGGATGGCTTTGAAGTGCACGAACAGATCGTCGCCCGACTGAGGGGTGATGAAGCCGTAGCCTTTCTCATCGTTGAACCACTTAACGGTACCGGATTGACGGTTGGACATTTTTCTGTCTCCTTGGACAAAGTAGATAACGGTCAGGAAAAACCCTGGCCGGGACTGAGTGCAAAGAGAGCAGAAAATTCAGCGATGGTGCGATCAGGATCGTGCATCAAACTAGAGATTCTCGGTGTCACGTGCAGCACAGTGGCGTCACCTTAACCCACTTTCCACGACCTGCCAATCTCCAAAATAGCCTTTGATGAAATTCGGATCGGCGGCGGCCGCAAGCCCCGTCTGGCGCGGGATGCGGGATGGAACTTTAACCTGAGCGCGGGGACCGGTAAGATGCGCCTTTCGTTTTTTCACCTCGCAACTCTCAGGACACCCCCGCCATGAGCATCAAATCGGACAAGTGGATTCGCCGCATGGCGCAGGAACACGGCATGATCGAACCGTTCGTCGAGCGCCAGGTGCGCGGCGAGCACGACAGCCGGGTGATCTCGTTCGGCGTTTCCAGCTACGGTTACGACGTGCGTTGCGCCGACGAATTCAAGGTGTTCACCAACATCAACTCGGCCACCGTCGACCCGAAGAACTTCGACGCCGGCAGCTTCGTCGACGTCAAGAGCGATGTCTGCATCATCCCGCCGAACTCCTTCGCCCTGGCCCGTACCGTCGAGTACTTCCGCATCCCGCGCAACGTGCTGACCATCTGCCTGGGCAAGAGCACCTATGCGCGTTGCGGCATCATCGTCAATGTCACGCCACTCGAGCCAGAGTGGGAAGGCCACGTGACCCTGGAATTCTCCAACACCACCACACTGCCGGCGAAGATCTACGCCAATGAAGGCGTAGCGCAGATGCTCTTCCTCGAATCCGATGAAGAGTGCGAAGTGTCGTACAAGGACCGTGGCGGCAAGTACCAGGGCCAGCGCGGCGTCACCCTGCCACGCACCTGAGCCGACGAGCGCGGGGAATTAGTTCTCGCTTGGGCACTCCAAGTTATTGAACAGTGCTGCCATGCATGATGCGTGGCGGCCCTAGTCAGGAGTTACCCATGAAACTCGATCCCGCAATCAGTGCAAAGCTGGCTGTCCTGCAGCCTAACCATATCGGCGTGCTCGCGTGGTCCCTGCTGGCCCATCCTGCGCCGATGCACCTTGGCGGCGTACCCGGTCAGCCTGACCCGGACACTCCGCAACCTGCCCAGCCTGGTGATACACCGCCCATGGAGCCGGGGGAGCCAACCTTGCCCGATGAACCGCCTCCTGCCCCTGTCGCCTGAGCGGCCCGCCAAGTCAGGGCTGCAAGGGCCAGACCTGCTCCGCACCGGCAAGATAGATGCGGGTGCCCTGGTTCGGCTCGACATTCCAGCCGCCAGTGAATTCACCAAACGCCGGTAACAGGCTGACCTGACCCATGACGAAACAGGGCAGCCTCAGCCGCTGGCGAGCGCGGCCACGCAGGACGTATACCGGGTGTACATGGCCTGACAAAACCGGGTGGTCCGGGTGTGTTTCAGGTTCGTGCTGCAGCGCGAATGGCGGCAGTACCCAAGGTTCATCCTGAACGTCAATGCCAAGCTGTGCGGGTGGATCACCTGCATGGCGATCGTGGTTGCCACGTACCAGCACGATGCGCAAGCCTGCATGGCGTGCCCGCCAGGCCTGTAGCTTGGCCATCGTTGCCGCGGTGCGGCCCGTTCGTGCATGCAGGAAGTCACCCAGCACGATCAACATCTCGCACTCACAGGCTGCAAGCAGGGCATCCAGGCGTAGGAGCGTGGCTTCGGTGGTGCCGCGTGGTACGGGTTGGTGCAATGCCCGGTAACTGGCAGCCTTGCCGATGTGCACGTCGGCTACCAGCAGTGCGCGACGGGCTGGCCAGTAAAGCGCACGGTCAGGCATCAACCACAGTGTTTCCCCGCAATGTTCGATGGCCAGGTGTTCACTCACGTCGTTCTGCTCGCGGCTTTTTCAAGGTCGGCGACCATCCGCGCAATGCGATCCGCCAGCTTCTCTGTGCTCAGGGTTTCTCGCATACCTTCCACCAGCAGCGTGAACGCCAGTGGCCCGGGGCGTCGCAGCTCGCGCACGTCCAGGCGCAGCTGGCTCATTTTGGCCAATTGACCCTGCAATCGTTCGATCTCCAGTTCCTCTCGCAGCACTTCGTCCCGTGCCTGGCCCAGCAGCAGGTTGCCGGCATCATGCTTGCGAAAGACCTCGAAGAACAGCCCGCTCGACGCCTGGATCTGCCGGGTGCTCTTTTGCGCCGCCGGGTACCCGCCAAACACCAACCCGGAAATCTGGGCGATTTCACGAAAGCGTCGCAAGGCCATTTCACTGGCGTTCAGGCTGGCCAGCACATCATCCAGCAGATCCTCGGCGGACAACGCCGCAGGCAGGTGGGTGGCCCAGTCCACGGGGCTTGGGCTGAGCAGCTCGAAGCCGTAGTCACTGACGGCGATGGACACCGACAACGGTTGGTGGCGGCTGATCCGCCAGGCGATCAGGTTGGCCAGGCCCAGGTTGGCCATGCGCCCCGCAAAAGGGTATAGAAACAGGTGTGAGCCTTGACGTGTGGCCAGCGTTTCGGCCAGCAGCGTCTGTGTGGTGGGCAAGGCCGACCACTGCCCTTGAAGGGTGAGCAATGGGCGCACGGCGCGCATCTCCGGGTCATCGAAATGGCCGCGGGCGGCGGCGTCGAGCTTTTCCACCAAGGCATCGGCCAGTTCGCTGGAAAGCGGCATTCGCCCGCCATTCCAGCGGGCGATGGCGGCTTTGCGGGCGGTGCTGCGGCGCACGTAGGCGGTCATGTTCTCAACCCGCACCAGCTCCAGTACACGCCCGGCAAAGACCAGGGTGTCGCCTGGGCGCAGGCGGGCGATGAACGCTTCTTCGACACTGCCCAGGTGTTTGCCGCCGCCACCTTTGCTCCAGTATTTGAGCTGCAGGCTGGCGTCGCTGACGATGGTGCCGATGCCCATGCGATGGCGCCGCGCCAGACGCTCGCTGGCGACCCGCCAGACACCATCGGCGTGGGCTTCGACGCGTTGGTAGTCAGGGTAGGCGCTGAGTGAACTGCCGCCATGGCTGACGAAGTCCAGCGCCCACTGCCATTGGCTGTCCCGCAGCTCGCGGAATGCCCAGGTGCTGCGCACTTCAGCAAGCAGTTCAGCTGGGCGAAAACCACTGCCCAGCGCCATCGAGACGAGGTGCTGGACCAGCACATCCATGCACAGGCGCGGCGAGCGACGTGCTTCGATATGCCCCGCAGCCAAGGCGCTGCGCGCCGCTGCGGCCTCGACCAGTTCCAGGCTGTGGGTGGGCACCAGGGTGATCCGCGACTGACGCCCCGGCGCATGCCCGGAACGCCCGGCGCGCTGCATCAGGCGAGCGATACCTTTGGCCGAGCCAATCTGCATGACCCGCTCCACTGGCAGGAAATCCACCCCCAAGTCCAGGCTGGACGTACAGATCACCGCCTTGAGCGCACCCTGTTTGAGGCTGAGTTCTACCCAATCACGGGTCGCGCGGGCTAATGAGGCATGGTGCAGGGCGATCTGCCCGGCCCAGTCGGGGCGGGCGTCGAGCAAGGCCTGGTACCACAGCTCGGCCTGGGCGCGGGTATTGGTGAAGACCAGGCTGCTGGCACTGCCGTCGAGCTCACGGGCGACCGGGTCGAGCATTTTCAGGCCCATGTGGCCGGCCCAGGGGAAGCGTTCGATGGCCTCGGGCAGCAGGGTATCGACAATCAGGCGCTTGTCCTGACGGCCCCGCACCAACTGGCCGCCCTCGGGCAACAGCACCTCGAGCGCATGGGGCAGGTTGCCCAAGGTAGCCGAGAGCCCCCAGGTCACCAAACGCGGGTGCCAGCGGCGCAGGCGGGCAAGGGCCAGTTGCAGTTGCACGCCGCGCTTGTTGCCGAGCAGTTCGTGCCATTCATCCACCACCACCAGGCGCAGGTGGGCGAAGTCCTCGTACGCTTGTGCCCGGGTCAGCAGCAGGGTCAGGCTTTCGGGGGTGGTGATCAGGGTGCTCGGCAGGCGCCTGGCTTGCCGGGCGCGCTCGGCGCTGCCGGTATCACCGCTACGCACACCGACGCTCCAGTTCAGGCCGAGCTCATCCAGCGGTGCTTGCAAGGCCCGGGCAGTATCCGCGGCCAGCGCGCGCATGGGGGTGATCCACAGCACTTGCAACGGCGCGGGCTGGCGCCCTGGGGCAGGCTGGGCAAAGGCGCGCAGCGCCGCAAGCCATACCGCGTAAGTCTTGCCGGCACCAGTGCTGGCATGCAGCAACCCCGATTCGCCGCGGCCGACCGCCGCCCAGACTTGCCGCTGGAAGGCGAAGGGCTTCCAGCCGCGTGCGGTGAACCAGGCATTGGCTAGGTCGGTTTGGGCGGGCATGCGGGCGCGGTGTCCTTCGAAGGCTGTGCTTATAAGGACCACCCGCCTGGTGCATTGGTTTTACCGGGTCAGTTCGCCAGCAGATAGCCGCTGCGGCACACTTGTTGACCTGCTACGTGGGCAATGACCATCCCGGCCGTGGCCATGCGCCGCACGCTGCGGGCATACAGCAGGCCGGGCTGGCTGTTGCGCACGGCGGTCACCCGGTCGCTGAGCGGGTCGATGACTTCGGCGATCAGTTGGCCAGCCTCCAGCTGCTGGCCAGGCCGGGCGTGATACACCAGCAGCCCACCGAGCGGGGCCGATACCGGTTCGACAGCGGCCAGCGGGGTAGCAGGGCTATGCAGTGCCGGCAAGGGCGCGGGTGTACCTGCAACGACGCCCGCGTGGGTGAGGTAGTCAAGGAGCGCCTGGCAATCCTTGCTTGCCAGCTCATGGCTGACGTCGGCCTGGCCACGCAGTTCGACGGTCACCGCTACGCTGCCCAACGGGATCGGGAAACGCTTGCCGAAGCGTTGCTGCAGCTGCCACCAGACCAGGCTGAAACATTCATCGAACGACTGCCCGCCAGAATCGGTGGCCAGCAGGCTGGCCTGGGCCCCCAGGTAGCGGGCCAGCGGCTCGACCTGTGGCCAGGCTTCCGGGGTGGTATAGAGGTGTTCGACCGCCTCGAAGTCGCAGTGCAGGTCGAGGACCAGGTCGGCATCGCAGGCCAGCCGCTGCAGGATCAGGCGCTGGGATTGCAGCGGGGTAAGCGCCGGGTGGGCGTCCAGGCCGCGGCGCAGGTACTCGCGGATCAGCGCGACGTTGTGCGCGGGGTCCTGGGTCAGATGCCCCTCGATCTGGTCGCCGATGCTGTCGGAAAGGTCGACGAAATTGCGGTTGAAGTTCTCGCCACTTTGCAGCTCGAAACGGCCCAGCGGCGCATCCAGCATCACCTGCTCCAGGCCCACCGGGTTGGCCACGGGCACCAGGATGATTTCGCGGCGCAGGCGCCCTTGCTGTTCCAGCTCGCCCAGGCGACGCTTGAGGTGCCAGGCCACCAGCATGCCCGGCAGTTCGTCGGCATGCAGTGAGGCCTGGATATACACCTTGGCGCCACCGCGCGGGCCGAAGTGGAAACTGTGCAGTTGGCGAGTGATGCCGGGTACGGGGGACAGCAAGTCGTGGGTCGAATGGTGCATGGTGGTCCTGGTTACGTGGCGAAAACGGTCTGCGACACGGGTCGGCACAAAGCTAAGCATAATTTTGCCGGCTGTGCCTGTCTGCGCGCTTGCCACGGTGTGCGGTCAGGCCAGCAGTGCCTGCAAGGTCGCCAGGTCGTCCGCCTCGGTGACTGGTTTGTCCTGGCGCCAGCGCAACATGCGTGGGAAGCGCACGGCGATGCCGCTCTTGTGCCGCTTGGACAGTGCGATACCCTCGAAGCCCAGCTCGAACACCAGCGTCGGGGTCACGCTGCGCACCGGGCCGAAGGTTTCTACCGTGGTCTTGCGGATGATGGCATCCACCTTGCGCATTTCTTCATCGCTGAGGCCCGAGTAGGCCTTGGCGAACGGGACCAACGCACGCTCCGGGCTACCGGGTGGCGCGTTCCAGACGGCGAAGGTGTAGTCGCTGTACAGGCTGGCGCGTCGGCCATGGCCGCGTTGGGCGTAAATCAGCACCGCATCGACGCTGAACGGGTCGATCTTCCATTTCCACCACACCCCCATGTCCTTGGTTCGGCCCACACCGTACAAGGCGTCACGCTGCTTGAGCATGAGGCCCTCGACCCCCAGGCTGCGCGACTGTTCGCGCTGAACGGCGAGGTCTTGCCAGTCCTGCCCCTCCAGCAGCGGCGAAAGCAGCACGGGGGCCAGTGGGTAGTCGGCGACCAGCCGCTGCAATTGCTGACGGCGTTCATGTTGTGGCCGGTTACGCCAGTCCTCGCCTTGCCACTCCAGCAAATCGTACGCCTGCAGTACCACCGGCGTGTCGGCCAGCAGCTTCTTGCCCAGGGTCTTGCGGCCAATGCGTTGCTGCAGCAGTGCGAACGGTTGCACGGCCAGCGCTTCGGCGGTGGCGCCGGGTTTCCAGACCAGGATCTCGCCGTCGAGGACGACGCCGTCCGGCAGGCTCTGGGCCAGGCTGTGCAGCTCCGGGAAGCGGTCGGTGATCAGCTCTTCGCCACGTGACCACACCCACACCTGGCCATCGCGCTTGACCACCTGGGCGCGTATGCCATCCCACTTCCATTCGATCTGCCAGGCGCTGGGTGGGCCAAGCAGGTCGTCGAACTGCTCGGTGGGGGCCTGGAGGGCATGCGCCAGAAAGAACGGGTAAGGCTGGCCGCCGCGCTGGCTGTGCTCATCAGCCGATTCGGCGGCGATCAGCTTTTGGTAGCTGCCGGCAGTAGGGCGATGGCTGATGTCTGTGTAGCCAACCAGCCGCTGCGCCACGCGCTTGGCATCCAGCCCGGCCAGCTGTGCCAAGGCGCGGGTGACCAACAATTTGGACACGCCGACGCGAAAGCTGCCGGTGATCAGCTTCAGGCACAGCATCAGGCTGGGGCGGTCCAGTTGTGCCCACAGGGGAGGCAGGCGCTGCTGCACTTCGTCGGCGGGCAGCCCGCGAAGCGGGAGCAGGTGATTTTCGACCCAATGGGCCAGGCCGTCGTCGCTGCCATGCTGATTTTCAGGCAGCAGCAGGGAGATGGTTTCCGCCAGGTCGCCCACCGCCTGGTAGCTTTCCTCGAACAACCAATCGGGCAGGCCGGCCAGTGCCGTTGCCAGTTCGCGCAGTACGCGGGTAGGCACCAGCTGGCGTGGCCGGCCACCCGACAGGAAATACACGGCCCAGGCCGCATCTTCGGCAGGGGCGGCGGCAAAATAGTCGCGCAGCGCTTCGAGCTTGGCATTGCTGGACGTCGTGGCATCCAGCCGCAGGTAGAGTTGGGCGAAGGCTCTCATGCTCCGGCTTCCGTCGCGGGGGCGTCATCTTCCTCGCCATACTCGGTAACGAAGGCGCGGGCATCAAGGCCCTTTTCATTGAGCAAGCGCACCAGCACATTGACCGAGCCATGGGTCACCATCACCCGTTCGGCACCGGTCTGCTCGATGGCCCAGAGCAGGCCTGGCCAGTCAGCGTGGTCGGACAACACGAAGCCACGGTCCACGCCGCGCCGGCGCCGCGTGCCGCGCAGCAGCATCCAGCCACTGGCGAAGGCATCGCTGTAATCGCCGAAGCGGCGCATCCAGCTGCTGCCAGCGGCAGACGGCGGGGCCAGAACGATGGCTTGACGCATGAGTGGGTCGTTTCGCGGGACGTCACCCGCATACAGGGTGGGTGGCAGGTACACCCCCGCCTCGCGGTAAACCTGGTTGAGGGGCTCCACCGCACCGTGCACCAGAATCGGGCCGATGCCGCTATCCAGGCCGTGCAGGATGCGCTGAGCCTTGCCGAAGGCGTAGCAGAACAACACGCTGGCCTTGCCCTGATCACGATTGGCCCGCCACCAGGCATTCACCCCGGCAAACACCTCGGCCTGGCTTGGCCAGCGGTAGATGGGCAAGCCGAAGGTCGATTCGGTGATGAAGGTGTGGCAGCGCACCGGCTCGAACGGGGCGCAGGTGCCGTCGGGCTCGACCTTGTAGTCACCGGAGGCCACCCAGACCTCGCCCTCATGCTCCAGGCGCACCTGGGCCGAGCCCAGCACATGCCCGGCCGGGTGCAGGCTGAGAGTGACGCCGTGGTGACGGATGCGTTCGCCGTAGGCCAGGGTCTGCAGGTCGATGTCTTGGCCAAGGCGGCTGCGCAGGATGCCGGCGCCAGGGGTGGCGGTCAGGTAATGCGCGTTGCCGCGACGGGCATGGTCGCCATGGCCATGAGTGATGATGGCCCGCGCCACCGGCCGCCACGGGTCGATGTAGAAATCACCGGGCGGGCAGTACAGGCCTTCGGGGCGGGCGATGACGAGGTCCATGGCTTAGGCACTGGCGGTTGGGGTTACCAGTTAGGAGCGGTGCCAGGGTCGGGAAGTTCGCAGAGGTTTGAGTTTGAGGTTGAGGTGCCTGTCGCGAGTGCGGTGGCGCTCTTGCGATCGAACGCCGCCCGCGCGGCGCATCGCGAAGCGCTTGCCTCGGGATCTTCAGCGCCCTTGAAATCGAGCGCCGCCCGCGCGGCGCATCGCGGGGCAAGCCCGCTCCCACATTTGTTGCAACGTGCCATGGCCTGATAGGCCATAGTTGGCAGCCTTGTTGGTACGACTCGATTGTTCGGTTGGCGCTGGCGGCGCCTCACAGGTCTTCAGCCATGCGCCAAGGCTAGCAACCATGGCTTGGCAGGAATGGCACGTTGCAACAAATGTAGGAGCGGCTTTAGCCGCGATGCGCCGCGCGGGCGGCGCTCGATCTCAACCCCCCTGGAAGGCCAAAGGCGAGCACATCACAGCCCTGCCGATTATTCCCAGTTACCTACCAGGCACCAACGTCAACCGCTGGCTCCCATAAGCCCGCGCAAAATTCTGCGGCTGCAACGGCAGGCTCATGAAGCGCCCCTTGAACCAGGCATCCAGCCCATCGCTGTAATGCCCGCTGGCCGGGTTGCCTGACTGGCCATTGCTGGTCAGCACCTGCAGCGGTTCGGCCTGGCCAAAGTCGACGATCATGCGCGCCGAGGCCGGCAGGCGGGTGTCGAAATCGCTGCCCCAGGCATAAGGCGTCAGGGCCAGGGTGCTGAAATCACCGCCGGCCGCCAGCGGCGCGCGGCTGAGGGCATCGCCCAGGCCGTGGTAGGCCGGGGCTGGCCAGCGGTACTGGTGCAGCTTGCCCCACTGCCAGGCGCGGCGGTCGCTGCCCAGTTGGGCGGTGCCTGCATCCACCGCCGCCGCCAGGCTACGGGCGAGAATGGCCGGTTTGTCTTCCTTTTGCGGCGTGTTGCGGTCATCCCAGAACGGGCTGTCCTCGCGGCCAAGCAAGTGGTCGGCCTGGGCCGAATAGGACAGGCGGGCGTTGCTGACGAACGCCTGCCAGGCTGGGCTGGACTCCGGGCCGAGGTCGTCGAGGAACGTCTGGCGCGCGACCTCCTGCAGGAACAGTTCATACAGCGCCGCATCTGCCGATACCGGGCTCAGGCGGCCGTCGAACGCTTTCAATCGGGCCAGCGCATCGCGGGCCTTGTCGCGCTGGGCACCAGGCAGGGCGTCGATGGCCTGTTTGAGCGGCTGGGCCATGCCGGGCGCATCGAACATCTGTTTGAGCTTGTCGGCCAGCAATGTCACCTGGTCGTTCTGCAGGGCCATCAGGCTGCGGCTGTCGTGGCGGCCATTGCCAGCCAGTTGGCCCAGGCGTTCGGCGCGCTCCGGGTAGTACCAGGTGTTGGACAGTTGCATGCCGTAGCCACGCGGCAGGCTGCGCTGATTGGCGTGGCCGATCCAGCCGGCTGGCGGGTCCTGGTCATAGGGGTGCAGCATCGGGTCGGCATAGCCGTCCCAGTCAAAACGCCCGTCCCAGCCAGGCGATGGCAGCAGGCCCTGGCCTTCGCGGCGGTTCGGGTAGCGGCCGCTGACCTGCCAGCCAATGTGTTCAGGTTCGGCGAACACGAAGTTGAGCGCGGCAGCACCGATCTCGCGCGTGCTGTCGAACGCGCGCTCGACGTTTTTTGCCCGGGTCAGGTCGAACAGCGCATCAAGGCTTCGGTCGCCCTTGAGCTGCGGCAGGTTCAGCGCCAGGCCCAGGCTGGCATTGCCCGGCTGTGAGAGCAGGGTGCCGTGGCGGGTGTCGTACATCACTTCGCGCTGCGGGCGCTGGCCGCGGACGAAAAAGGTTTCGGTGCGCGCGCGGGCGGGCAGCCATTTGCCATCGGCCAGGTAGCTGAGCTGGCTGCCCTGATGGCGCAGTTGTTCCAGGTACAGGTCCTGGTTGTCGGCCATCACTGCACTGCTGCTCCAGGCCAGTTTGCCGTTGTAACCGGCCAGGACGATGGGCAGCCCCGGCAGTGACAGCCCAGCCACCTGATACTTGCTGGTGTGGATCTGTACCGGGCTGAATGCCCAGGCTGCCCGGTTGTCGCTGGCCAGCAGGCTCTTGCCGCTGCGGCTGCGTTGCGGGCCCAGTGCCAGGTTGGCCGAGCCGGGGCTGCCGAGCAGGTCAAGGTCGGCGAGCTTCTGGCTGGCCGCAGCGAGCGTAGCCAAGCCCGGCAGCTGGCTAGCCAGGTTCAGGCCCTTGAGTTTTTCCACCTCGGCGTCGGCAAGCGGTTCATCCGGTGCGCCGGGCAGCAACCAGGGCAATTTGTCGCTGCCCACCTTTTGCGCCAAGGTCAGGGCGCTGAGCTCTTCCTGCAGGTTCACCGACTGACTGAAGGCATACAGGCTGAAGATCAATGCCGAGTCTTCGGGCTTCCAGTATTCCGGGCGGTAGCCGCTGCTGGCGAGGTTGGCCGGCAACTTGTCGCGATAGCGGAACAGGTAGGCGTTTATGCCCCGGGCATAGACTTCGAAGAAGCGCTTGAGCCGTGGCGAGGCGTCCGCATACAGCTGGGTAGCATTCTGTTTGAGATTGGCGGCGCGCATCAGGCGGTCGATGTCCAGTGCGTCGCTGCCCGCCATTTCTGCCAGGCGGCCTTGGGCGAGCAGGCGCATGGCGAGCATCTGTTCGATGCGGTCACCGGCATGCACGTAACCCAGGCTGAACAGGGCGTCATGGAAGTTGCTGGTTTCGATCAGCGGCGCGCCCATGGCGTTGCGGCGAACCGAAACGTTTTGCGCCAGCCCTTTGAGCGGCTGCACGCCGGTTGTCGGTGGCACACTGTCCTGGTAGCCGCCCATCTGGCAACCGGCAAGCCCGAGCATGCCGAGCAGCGTGGCTGCGGTGGCGAACCGCGGGCGGAAGGGAGGAAGGACGGGGGCGGCCATGACAAGGGCTCCTGCAAGGCGAGGCGGGGGTTTTGATTGGCGGTAAGGTAGCATGCCGATGGGGTTTCGGCGCCTGGGGATTGGGGCTTTGGGTGTTAGCCTTGGGTTGTTTTTTGTACATGAGATCGAGCGCCGCCGCGCGGCGCTCGATTTACGCCGCACCGCAGCACTCAAGCCGTATCAAGCCCCGTGGCACTTCTTGAATTTCTTCTCGCTGCCACACGGGCACGGGTCGTTGCGGCCGACGTCCTTCAGGGCGTTGCGAACCGGCTCCTGGTGGCCGTGGTTGCAATGCGGGCCGTGCACATGGCCGTGGTCGTGATCGTGGTGATGATCGTGACCGTGGTTGCAGTCAGGGCCATGAACGTGGGGTTGTTGGGTCATTGCAAGGTTACTCCGGTATGAAATCGCCGGGCATTATCTCACCACTGCGGGATATGTGCAGGTCCCGGTGGATGAGCAGGCCGGTCGCCAGTTCACCCTGCAGGCGGTAGTGCAGCGTCTGCTCGCTTTTGAGCAACTTGGCCAACGGCTTGAGCTGCTTCCACAGGTTGGTCCGCGCGGTGATCTTGAAGGTGCGCCGGGCGTGGCCACCGACGCTGCGCCAGATGCTGGCCTGGTCTTCTGCCAGGAGCAGGTCGTTGAGCCAGATCGAATAGCTGAGGTTGCGAATGAACAGACGGCTGTCGTCAGGGTTTTCGATACGCACGTGCAACACGAATTCCTGCTCAAGCAAGCGCGCCTTGACCGTCTCGACCTCGACCAGATGCACCTGGGGCGCACGCCAGTCGTCGCCACCCCAGAGTGCACAGCCCGTCTGCATTGCCAGCAGGGTGCCAAGCATGAGCGTGCGGGCCAGGGCGATCATGGTCAGTTACCGACGTAGCTGGCGCAGCATTTCTTGAACTTCTGCCCGCTGCTGCAGGGGCAGGGGTCGTTGCGGCCGGCCTTGAGCTCGACCGTCGGGTCGATGAAGAACCAGCGCCTGTCGTGTTGCACGAACGCGGACCGCTCGCGGTGCTGGTGGTCGCCCTCCTGGTCATGCCAGCGCGCAGTGAAGGTGACGAAAGCATGCTCGGGTTGGCCTCCGAGTACCTCGGCGTCCTCCACTTCCAACCCCAACCAGGTGCTTTGCGCGCTCCAGGCGGCCATGGCGGCACGGTCCAGCCCGGCCTGCTGGGCCGGCAGCGTGGTGGCGACCAGATAATCGATAAGGCCCAGCACGTAAGCGCTGTAGCGCGAACGCATCAATGTCTGCGCATCTGGTGCCGGGGTTCCGCTGTGGTAGTGCCCGCAACAGGCGTCCAGCAGGTTACCGCTGCCACAAGGGCAAACCGAGACACTCATCATCACCACCAGTACTTGCCGAAGTTTTCAGGGTTGGCCCAGAACCTGGCGTTCAACCAGTCCGGGACCTGCTTGTAATCATGTAGATCATAGGTGAACAAGCTCAGCACCTGCTCGTCGCGGCGGAATTTCTCGCTGGCCGACAGCGCCAAGGCAAAAAAATCGGTGTCCTGCCAACCACTGGCACGCAGGTCGGCAAGCACCGCGACGCGGCTGGCGTTGAGGTTGCGGATGCCGCCCAGCAGTTCCAGGCCAGCCCGTTTGGGCAGGTGTTCCAGGCAGTCCACCAGCACGGCCAGGTCGAAGCGCTGTGCCGCGATGTGCGCCGGGAGAGCGCCAGGCGCACAGACCTCGATGGTCACCTGCGGATGGGCCTGGGCAAATGCGTCCAGGGCCGGGAAGCGCGTGCCTACCAGCAGCAGGCGTTGCGGGGTGAAGCGCTCGAGCAGGGCCGCCAGGGCCTGCTGCGGGGTGCGTTGGGAAAAACCGTCGGTCATTGCCATTCCTCGTTCAGGTATCTCAAGACTAACGGGCTGTTGGTCGCGGGCAAAGCGGCATGTGACCACGCTGTGGCTTATTGCTGGCAGGGATGAAAGGCACGGTCTTTACTCCCAGAGATCGGCCTTATGCCGATTCCCCTAGGAGAAGCTACAAAATGAGCATAGTACGCACAGCGTTACCCCTGGTACTGCTCACCAGTGTGTTGACTGGTTGTGCAGGTTTGCAAAAAACCGACTGGCCGAAGTGTGCTGCCGTCGGGGGTGTGGGCGGTGCCGCGTTGGGCGCCATCGAAAGTTCCAGTTGGGCCGGTTGGGGCGCGTTGCTCGGCGGTGGCCTGGCCGCGGGCTATTGCTGGGCGCATGGCGACGGTGACGAAGATGGCGATGGCGTGCCGGACAGCCGTGACAAGTGCCCGGGTACGCCACGTGGCGTGCAGGTCGATGCCAATGGTTGCCCGCCTGAGCCGGCGCCGGCGCCAGTGGTCGAGGAAGTGGTGGTACAGAAGGAAGAAGTCATCGTCATCCGTGACGTGCACTTCGAGTTCGACTCGGCACGCCTGACGGCAACCGACAAGGAGCGCCTGAACACCATCGCCACGCGCCTCAAGCAGGAAGCACCGAGCGCCCGCCTGAGCGTTACTGGCCACACCGACAGCGTTGGTTCCGACAGCTATAACCAGAAACTGTCCGCGCGCCGTGCCCACTCGGTGACCGATTACCTGGTCGAGAGCGGTGTGCCGCGCGCCAGCTTCATATCGGTGGTCGGTGCCGGTGAAACCCAGCCGGTGGCAGACAACGCCACAGCCGATGGGCG
>Ga0160451_100753_pt1 | contig 14111 bp, 13 predicted proteins | sample HID1975M_E1MG_FD_108270 | JGI IMG/M metagenome (GOLD analysis project Ga0160451, IMG submission 108270) | Enriched soil microbial communities from UW Madison campus, WI, USA - HID1975M_E1 MG | ecosystem: Environmental > Terrestrial > Soil > Unclassified | place: USA: Madison, Wisconsin... | reverse complement strand
GCCGCAGCGCGAACGGATCCTTGTTGCCGGTCGGCTTCAGGCCGGCGGCGAAACCGCCGGCCAGCGTGTCCAGCCGTTCGGCGATCGCCAGGACCTTGCCCAGCGGCGACAGCGCGATGTCGTCGCCGGCGAATCGCGGCTGGTAGGCCTCGTCGATCGCCAGCGCGATCGCCTGCGGCTCGCCCGACGCGAGGGCGTAGTGGCGGCCGGCGATGCCCTGCAGTTCGGGGAACTCGCCGACCATGCGCGACTGCAGATCGTTCTTGGCCAGTCCGGCGGCGCGGCGCGCCTGCACCGGATCGGCGCCGACCTGCGCGGCGATGGTCTCGGCCAGCGCGGCCACGCGCGCGACCTTGTCGGCGACGGTGCCCAGCCTGGCCTGGTAGGTGACGGACTTCAGCCCGTCGCCCATCGACGCCAGGCCCTGCTTGAGATCCTCGTCGAAGAAGAACTTCGCGTCGGAAAAACGCGGCCGGATCACGCGCTCGTAACCCTTGCGCATTTCGCCCACGTCCTGCGACTGGAGGTTGGCGATGCCGATGAAGTGCTCGGTCAGCCTGCCGCCATCGTCCAGCACCGGGAAGAACTTCTGGTTGATCTCCATCGTCTCGATCAGCGCTTCCTGCGGCACCGCCAGGAACGCCGGCTCGAAGCCGCACAGCACCGCCGCCGGCCACTCGGTCAGGCACACGACCTGTTCCAGGTTGTCGTCGGTGATGCGCGCGCTGCCGCCGGCCTGGCGCGCCGCGTGCTCGACCTCGGCGATGATGCGCGCGCGGCGCTCGTCGGCATCGACCAGCACGTGCGCGGCGCGCAGCGCGTCGACGTAGTCGCCGGGCTGGCCGATCCATACCGGCCGGTCGTGCTCGAAGCGGTGGCCGCGGCTCATCCGATCGGACTGCACGCCCAGCACCCGCGCCTCGACGACATCGCCGCCGAGCAGCACCACCAGCCAGTGCACCGGGCGGGCGAAGGCGTAGTCGTGATCGCCCCAGCGCATCGGCTTGGGAATCGGCATCGCCGCGATCGCCTCGGTGACGATCGCCGGCAGCAGCGCGGCGGTCTTGGCGCCCGGCGTCGTGGCGCGATGCACGAAGCGCTCGCCCTTGCCGTCGGTGGCACGCTCCAGCTGCGTCCAGTCGATGCCGGCCTTGGCGGCGAAACCCTGCAGCGCCCGGGTCGGCTGCCCGTCGGCGTCCAGCGCGATGTTGAAGTAGGGGCCGAGGACTTCCGACTTCTGCTCGGGCTGCTCGGCGGCCACGCCCGGCAGCAGCACCGCCAGCCGGCGCGGCGTGTACAGCGGACGCGCGTCGCCGCGATCGAAAGCGATGCCGCGCTTGTCCAGTCCGGCGATCACGCCATCGAACAACGCCTGCGCCAGCCCGGGCAGCGCCTTGACCGGCAGCTCTTCGGTGCCCAGTTCGATCAGCAGGGGTTTTTGTTCGCTCATGTGCAATAGACCTTCCGATGTATGTCCCTTCCCCTGCTTGCGGGGGAAGGTGCCCGAAGGGCGGATGGGGGCGCTTTGCCCGCTCCATGCCGCCCTCATCCGGCGCTTCGCGCCACCTTCTCCCGCAAGCGGGAGAAGGGCTCAAGCGGCTGCTTTCTTCAATCCCGGGAAACCCAGCTTCTCGCGCTGCGCGTGGTAGGCCTGCGCGACCGCCTGCGCCAGCGCGCGTACGCGCAGGATGTAGCGCTGGCGTTCGGTCACGCTGATCGCGCGGCGCGCGTCGAGCAGGTTGAAGCTGTGGCTGGCCTTGCACACCTGCTCGTAGGCGGGCAGCGGCAGGCCGGCCTCGACCAGTGTCTGCGCCTCGCGCTCGCACGCATCGAAGCGGTGGAACAGTTCGGCCACGTCGGCATGTTCGAAGTTGTACGCGCTCTGCTCGACTTCGTTCTGGTGATAGACCTGGCCGTAGGTGACCGGCGTGCCGTCCGGGCCGTAGGTCCACACCAGGTCGTAGACGTTGTCGCAGTTCTGCAGGTACATGCACAGCCGTTCCAGGCCGTAGGTGATTTCGCCCAGCACCGGCCGGCATTCCAGGCCGCCGGCCTGCTGGAAGTAGGTGAACTGGGTGACTTCCATGCCGTTGAGCCAGACTTCCCAGCCTAGGCCCCACGCGCCGAGCGTCGGCGATTCCCAGTTGTCCTCGACGAAGCGCAGGTCGTGCACGCGCGGATCGATGCCCAGCGCCTTCAGCGACTCCAGGTACAGCTCCTGGATGTTGTCCGGGTTGGGCTTCATCGCCACCTGGTACTGGTAGTAGCGCTGCAGGCGGTTGGGATTCTCGCCGTAGCGGCCGTCGGTGGGGCGGCGCGACGGCTGCACGTACGCGGCGTTCCACGGCTCGGGCCCGAGCGCGCGCAGGAACGTGGCCGGATGGAAGGTGCCGGCGCCCACTTCCAGATCCAGCGGCTGGATCAGCACGCAGCCCTGCTGGGCCCAGTACTGGTTGAGGGTCTGGATCAGATCCTGGAACGTGATCGGAACGTGCCGGAAAGCGGACATGCAGCAAAGCCGGGAAAAAGGGGTGGGCTAGTATAGCGACCGACCCGCGGAAACCTCCGCGCGCCCTGGGTTCGACGAATGGAACAGCGCCAGCCGGACGCCCCGGCGTTCGCAGCCGATGCCGGCGCCGTGCCGCTGCCGCCGGGCCGGCTGGTGTTCGAGCAGGTGGCCGCCGCGCTGCTGGCTGACGGCCTGGTCGCCCCGGCCGATCGCGAACGCATCCACTTCAACGCGCAGGGCGCGCGCCATCCCAGCGACGTGCATCCGCTGGTGCTGCTGGCCAACCTCAAGCTCGCCGCCGCGCATCCGCTCGGCAGCGAGCTGGGCCTGGAGCGGCTGACCGAATGGCTGGCGCGGCGCGTCGGCATCCCGTACCTGCGCATCGATCCCACCCGCGTCGACGTCGCCGCGGTGACCGCGGTGGTCTCGCACCCGTACGCGCGCCGGCACCGCATCCTGCCGCTGTCGGTGCAGCCGGATCGGCTGCTGGTGGCGACCAGCGAACCGCTGGTGCAGGGCTGGCACGAGGATCTGCAGCACCTGACCCGCCGCCGGATCGACGCGGTCGTGGTCAATCCGCTCGACCTGCACCGCTACACGATGGAGTTCTTCGGCGTGACGCGCTCGGTGCGCGGCGCGCGCGACGGTCGCGGCGGCGAGGCGGCCGCGCCGCCGAGCTTCGAGCAGCTGGTCGAGCTGGGCCGCGCCGGCGACGTCACCGCCGACGATCACCACATCGTCCACATCGTCGACTGGCTGCTGCAGTACGCCTACGAGCAGCGCGCCTCGGACATCCACCTGGAGCCGCGACGCGAGGTCGGGCGCATGCGCTTCCGCATCGACGGCGTGCTGCACAAGGTGTTCGAGGTGCCGCCGACGGTGATGACCGCGGTGGTCAGCCGCATCAAGGTGCTCGGGCGCATGGACCTGAGCGAGCGCCGCCGCCCGCAGGACGGCCGCATCAAGACGCGCTCGCCGGGCGGGCGCGAGGTCGAGATGCGCCTGTCGACGATGCCGACCGCGTTCGGCGAGAAGTGCGTGATGCGCATCTTCGATCCCGACGCGGCGTTCAAGGACATCGCCCAGCTCGGCTTCAGCCCGCAGGAGGCGGCCGGCTGGAACGCGCTGGTCGAGCGGCCGCACGGCATCGTGCTGGTCACCGGCCCGACCGGGTCGGGCAAGACGACCACGCTGTACTCCACGCTCAAGCGGCTGGCCACGCCCGACGTGAACGTCTGCACGGTCGAGGATCCGATCGAGATGATCGCGCCGGAGTTCAACCAGATGCAGGTCCACCACCAGATCGATCTGGACTTCGCCACCGGCGTGCGCACGCTGCTGCGTCAGGACCCGGACATCATCATGATCGGCGAGATCCGCGATCTGGATACCGCGCAGATGGCGGTGCAGGCCTCGCTGACCGGCCACCTGGTGCTGTCCACGCTGCACACCAACGACGCGGCGTCGGCGATCACCCGCCTGCTCGACCTGGGCGTGCCGCACTACCTGGTCGCCTCCACCCTCAACGGCGTGCTGGCGCAGCGGCTGGTGCGCACGCTGTGCCACCACTGCAAGCGCCCGGCCTCGCTGGACGATGCCGACTGGGCGGTACTGCGTGATGCCGGCGAGGCATTACCTGATGCGAACACGCCATATGCGCCGGTCGGCTGCCTGGAATGCCGCCGCACCGGCTACCTGGGCCGCGTCGGCCTGTACGAATTGCTGCCGATCACCCCGCCGTTGCGGGCGCTGATCAAATCGGACATGGATCTGGCGGCGTTCTCGCGCGCCGCGCGCGGGCAGGGACTGCGCACGCTGCGCCGCGCCGGTCTTGAAAAGGTCGCCGCCGGACTGACTACAATCGAGGAAGTCCTCAGCGTCCTGCCCCCTTCGGAATGAAACACGCGCCTTTCCTGATCGTCGAGACCGGCCAGCCGGTCCGTTCGATGCGCCGCTACGGCGGGTTCCCGCACTGGATCCGCGTGGCCGCCGGACTGGGCGCGGACGAGGCGGTGGTCAGCAACGTCGAGCGCGGCGATCCGCTGCCGCGCCACGAAGGCTTCGCCGGGGTCATCGTCAGCGGTTCGGCGGCGATGGTCACCGACCGCGCCGACTGGAGCGAGCGCAGTGCCGACTGGCTGCGCGAGACCGTCCACGAGGGCGTGCCGGTGCTGGGCATCTGCTACGGCCACCAGCTGCTGGCGCATGCGCTGGGCGGGCAGGTCGACTACAACCCGGCCGGGCGTGAATCGGGCACCGTGCACATCGACCTGCATCCGCACGCTCAGGAAGATCCGCTGTTCTCGGTGCTGCCGGCCAAGTTCGCCGCCCACGCCACCCACGTGCAGACGGTGGTGCGCGCGCCTGACGGGGCCACCGTGCTGGCGCGTTCGGAGCAGGACCAGTGCCACGCCTTCCGCTGGCGCGACCATGCCTGGGGCGTTCAGTTCCACCCGGAATTCGCCACCCACCACATGCGCGGCTACGTGCTGGCGCGGCAGGACCACCTGCGCAGCGAGGGCCGCTGCCCGGGCACCATCGCCCGCAACGTGACGGCGGCGCCGCAAGCCCGCAAACTGTTGCGGCGTTTCGTGCATCATGCGCGCCGGATGCACCCGCGCTGACCTCCCCTCGGATTTTCTCGCAATGCCAAACATCAACAAGCTGCCGGCCAGCGCCGGCGCCGAATGGCTGCTGGGCGGCTTTGCGCTGCTGCGCGCCGCCCCGCTGGGCCTGGGCGTGCTGGGGGTAATCTGGAGCCTGGGCGCGCTGCTGCTGGCCTCGCTGGCTTCGCTGGCGCCGGCGCTGATGCTGCCGGCGCAGCTGCTGATCGTGCTGGCCGGGCCGCTGCTGTTCGCCGGCATCCTGTGGGCGGTGCGCGAGGTCGCCCATGGCCGGCCCGCGCAACCGGCGCACCTGCTGCAGGGCGTGCGCGAAGGCCACACCGGCCGCCTGCTGGCCACGCTGCTGCCGCAGGTCGCCGCCGGCCTGTTCTTCGGGCTGTTGTTGCTGGCTTTGCTCGGCACCGATCAGCTGCGCGCGCTGGCCGAGGTCTGGGCGCAGCTGCAGGCGATCGCCGAGGCCGGCGGCCAGCCGGATCAGGCGCTGTTCGAAAGCCTGCCGGCCGGGCGCCTGCTGCTGTGGCTGCTGGGCGTGGCCGCGGGCTTCGTCGCGGTCAAGTGGATGACCTTCCTAGCCGGCCCGCAGATCCTGTTTTCCGGCACCGACGCGTGGACGGCCATGCGCACCAGCCTGCGCGCGTGCGCGCGCAACTGGCCTGCGATGCTGGTGTTCTACCTGCTGGCCGGCATCGCGGTGTTCGCCTTCATGCTGGGCCTGCTGGTGCTGGTGACCGTCGCGCAGTTGCTGGTCGGCGCCACCGCAGCGCTGCTGCTGTGGCAGACGCTGCTGCTGGCCGTGCTGATGCCGGTGTTCGCCGGATCGGTCTACACCGCCTGGGGGCAGATGCTGGTCGGCGGCGATGCGCCGGTGGCCGCCGACGCGACGCGCACGCACATCGAGGTGTGACCGGCGCGGCGCCCGAACGGACTAGGCGCGTTCTTCCTTCGGCCGATCTTCCTTCGGCTTGATCCAGCCGGCGACGACGATGCCGGCCTCGTACAGCAGGCACATCGGGATGGCGAGCATCAGCTGCGACACCACGTCCGGCGGGGTGATCACCGCCGCCACCACGAACACGCCGACGATCGCGTAGCCGCGCGCCTCGCGCAGCTGCTGCGGCGTCACCCAGCCCAGCAGCACCAGGATCACCAGCGCCACCGGCAGCTCGAAGCTGATGCCGAAGGCCAGGAAGATGACCATGACGAAGTCCAGGTACGAGCTGGCGTCGGGCGTGATCGCGATGACGTCGGGCTTGAAGCTGGTCAGGAACCCGAACACCGACGGCAGCACCAGGAAATAGGCGAACGCGCAGCCGATGTAGAACAGCGCCACCGCCGATACCAGCAGCGGCAGCGCCAGCTTCTTCTCGCGCTGGTACAGGCCCGGCGCGACGAACGCCCAGGCCTGGTACAGCAGCCACGGCGCGGCGACGAACAGCGCGACGAAGAACACCAGCTTGACCGGGGCGAAGAACGCGCCGGCCGGGTTCATCGCGATGAAGGTCTCGCCGACCGGCAGCCGCGCGATCAGCGGCGCGGCCAGCCAGTTGTAGAGGGCGGTGGTGAACGGCAGCAGCGCCAGCAGGACCACGCCGACGCCGACCAGCGCGCGCAGCAGCCGCGAGCGCAGTTCGATCAGGTGATCGATCAGGCTGCTTTCGCCCCCGTCATGCATGGCGGGGGCCATCCGGAGGGATGTCGTCGTGCGGGGTCGTTTCGCCGTGCGAGGCGGTGCCGGATTGCGGCGTGCCGGCGCTGCCGCGCTCGTCGATGACCGGTGCGGAAGCGCTGCCGGTATCGGGGGTTTCATCGGCGATCGCGGCCGGCGCCTCCGGCTGCGCCGCGGCCTGGTCCGTATCCGCATCGCCGATCGCCTGCTGCGCGGTCTCGCGCAGCGATGCGCGCATCTGTTCGTATTCGCGCTGCGCCTCGGCGCCGCTTTCGCGGATGCGGCGTTCGGTGTCCTGCAGCGATTCCTGCGCATCCTTCAGGCTGCGCTTGAGTTCCTCGGCGGCGATATCGCGTTCCAGCTCGCTCTTGACCGATTCCCACTGCGCGCGCGCGCGCCTTACCCACAGCCCGGCGAAGCGCGCCGCCTTGGGCAGGCGCTCGGGACCGAGCACGATCAGGGCGACGATGCCGATGACCAGCAGTTCGCTGAAACCGATGTCGAACATTGAATGCGGGAGGTTATGCCTGCCGCCGGGTCAGGGAGCGTTGCGATCGCGCTCTTTCGAGGCGCTGGTTTCGTCGCTGCGGGTCTGATCGTCGAGCTGGCCGGCGGGCTTGTCCTCGTCCTTCATGCCCTTCTTGAAGCCCTTCACGGCCTCGCCGAGGTCCTGGCCGGCGTTGCGCAGGCGCTTGGTACCGAAAACCAGCAGCACGACCACCAGCACGATGATCCAATGCCAGATGCTCAGACTGCCCATGGTGTACCTGCCGGAAGAAAAGGAGGCTCAGGATAGCGCAGCTGGGGCACCGGATCCCGGCCGCAGGCCGCATTCGGCGGCCTGCCGTGACTTATGGCGTGTCGCGCAGCGGTTCGCTGCGGATCTCGTCGTCGCCCACCGGCTGGAAACCCTGCGTCTGCGGCACGGTCTCGGCCGGCTGCGCGGCCGGGGTGGCCGCCGGCAGCGGCGCGCGGGTGGTCACGCTGCCGCGCCCGGGCTGGGTGCCGCGCGCGTTGCGGGCGATGTCGGTGGCTTCCTCCAGCTGATCGCGGAACGCCACCACCGCCGTCGACGGCGCGCCGGCGCGGCCTTCGAAGATGGCGCGCGGCGTGGCCGACCTGCCGTAGGTGGCGCGGTTGGCGTCGTCGTCGATCTGCAGCACCGCGCCGTCCAGGGCGACGCCGGCGAACAGTCCGCGCGCGCGCGACCACGACCAGATCTCGGCCTTGAGCTGGCCATCGGTGGCGGCGGCGGCGTTGCGACCGACCGGACCGGCGGCCACGCCGGCGTCGGCGCCGAGGGTGAACTTGCCGTTGACGATGTTGTCGAGGTTGCGATCGTTGCGGAACACCAGCACCACGTCCGACGACTGCACGCCGGCCTGGAAGCCGATGCTGCCGCCGGTCAGCTTGACGAACACCGGCTGCGACCACGCGCCGTCCGCGTTCTTCACCGACATCAACCCGTGGCCGCGGCGGCCGCCGATCACCAGCCCGGCCTTGAGCGTGTCGGGGATGACGATGATGGCGCGGCCTTCGTCGAGCAGCTTGTCGGGGATGCCCTGCTCGGGAATGCGCTGAATCTCGTTGAGCACGCGTACCGCGTTGGTGGCGCGCTCGTCTTCCTTGGGACCGGCGAAGGCGGGGCTGGCCAGCAGGGCCACGGCCAGCAGCGAGGCGGCGGGCAGCAGGCGAAGGCGGATGCGTGTCATGGGAATCTCCGGGAGCGCGATGCGGTCAGGGCAGGCAAGGGCTGCAATCGCTGGCAAAGTAGGCGTGATCGGATGAATCGGCGCTGAGGCCAACCGCGCCGCGGCACCGGCTGTCGCGCCATCTTCGACGGCGATGATGCCATCGCACGGAGAGGGCGCGCCGGCTCTGTCACAATGACGCCCATGCCCGACGCACCCGATACCGCCCTGATCGCGGTCAACCTAGGCACGCCGGAAGCGCCGACCGCCCCCGCGGTGCGCCGCTACCTGGCCGAGTTCCTGCACGACCACCGCGTGGTCCAGCTCACCCGCTGGCTGTGGTGCCCGCTGCTGCATTTCCTGATCCTGCCGCTGCGCGGCCCGCGCGCGGCGCACAAGTACGCGCAGATCTGGCTGCCGGAAGGATCGCCGCTGGCGGTCCATACGCGCCGCCTGGCCGAGGCGATGCAGCAGCGCCTGCCGCGCTGGCGCGTGGTCGATGCGATGCGCTACGGCCAGCCGGCGCTGCCGCAGGTGCTGGCGCGGCTGCGCGAAGCGGGCGTGTCGCGGGTGGTCGTGTTGCCGCTGTATCCGCAGTATTCGACCACCACCACCGCCTCGGTGATGGACGTGCTGGCGCGCGAGGCCAAGGGACTGGATCTGGCCGTCATCGAGGACTACGCCGAGGATGCGGCGTGGGTCGCGGCGGTGGCCGGCGCGATAACGCAGTGGCGCGCCGCGCACGGCGAAGGCGAGCACCTGCTGTTTTCCTACCATGGCCTGCCGCAGCGCGTGGCCGACGCCGGCGATCCGTATCCGCAGCGCTGCCAGGCCAGCACGCGCGCGATCGCCGCCGCATTGGGCCTGCGCGACGATCAGTGGACGCTGACCTACCAGTCGCGCTTCGGCAAGGAGCGCTGGCTGGAGCCGGCCACCGACCGCATGCTCGACGACCTGGCCGCGCGCGGCGTGCGCCGCGTCGATGTGGTCTGCCCCGGTTTCGCGGTCGACTGCCTGGAGACGCTGGAGGAAGTCGGCATCGGCTTCGTCGAACGGTTCGCGCGCCAGGGCGGCGAGTTGCGTTACATCCCCTGCCTCAACGACGCGCCGGCGCATGCCGATGCACTGGCCGCGCTGGTGCTGCGCAGCGCCGGGGAACGCGCGTGAACGGCGCCGCCGCGCTGTCGGAAACCGCCTTCGACGCGCAACTGGGACGGCTGACCGCGCTGCAGGGCGGCGATCCGCAAGGACGTCGCGTGCTGGCGCTGCATGGCTGGCTCGACAACGCCGCCAGTTTCGTGCCGCTGGCGTCTCATTTGTCCGGATGCCGGCTGGTCGCGCTGGATCTGCCCGGCCATGGCCGCAGCGCGCATCTGCCTGCCGGCGCCGAATACACGCGCAATGTCAAGCTCAACGCCGTGCTCGATGCCGTCGATGCGCTGGGCTGGGACGACTTCGTTGTGCTCGGGCACTCGATGGGCGCCGGCATCGGCAGCCTGCTCGCTGCCGCACTGCCCGAGCGCGTGCAGGCGTTCATCGCCATCGAGGCGCTCGGCGGACTCAGCGAGGACGGCGGCAACGCGGCCAGGCGCATGCGCGACAGCCTGCTCGCCACGCGCGCGCTGCCGGACAAGGCGCTGCGCGTATTCCCGGATCTGGCCGCGCCGGTGCGCGCGCGCATGCTGGCCAACCAGCTCAGTGAACCGGTCGCGCGATTGCTGGTCGAGCGCGGCGTGATCAAGGTGGAAGGCGGTTACCAGTGGAGCAGCGATCCGCGCCTGACCGTGCCGGGCTTCGTCTACCCCACCGACGCGCAGGTCGAGTCGGTGATCGCCGCCATCGCCTGTCCCACCCAGGTCATCTACGCCGATCCGCCGCAGCCCTATTTCCCCGAGCCGCTGCGCAGCGCGCGCGCGGCGCTGCTGCGCGATGGCCGGCTGGCCGTGCTGCCGGGCAACCATCACCTGCATATGGAACAGCCAGCAGACGTGGCTACCATAGTCGGGAAATTCCTGATGGGCGTAGTCTGAAAATTGAGAAAAACTAGCCTCTCCGGCATGAGGAGAGGAAATGGAGACAGTCAAGGCGCTGCAGGATGCAACAGTCCCGAGAGGAACCGGGACAACATCGGGGAAAACCGGAGGAAAGGATCTGGTCAAGCTAATCGCGCTATGGCTGATCGCGATGTTCGTCTTTCTTTTCTTCTATTCTCGTGCGCTGTTCTTATTGTTGATGGCGCAATACGATTTTTTTTCCTACGACCTGTTTCTGGTCGGCGGAACCGCGATGACGACTTTCTATCTCACCGCCGAGCTGATAGTCGTTGTCTCGTCGTTGGCATTGTTCGGCTTCTTGCTGCCACTGATGGAGCGTCGTTTCAAAAAGCCTCCCTACAGTATGTCTCCGTGGATGTTTGGAACGATCAATGTTTGTTTCTGGTTTCTGCTGTTGATCCTCGCACTAACCGCCGAGCGGTGGGAATGGTGGAACCATCTTCCCAAACTGGTGGTTACGGGCTTGGTAGCATTGCATCTTTCGATGCTTCTATTCGCGCCGCGCACATGGAAGATGAAATCCAGCTTCGTATTGGTGATCATGCTGTCGGGGTTCGCCTTTTTTTGGCAGCAGCCTATGGTGGCGTTGCTATCCCAAGGACTAAAGGCCTACGGTGTCGGCGGTGAGATCGCGGTCGAGCTGCATTATCGCAACGCCAATCAGGATAAAGGCCGCCTCGTGTTGCTTTCGCCGCAACATGCCTACGTCATTCTGGGTGGCAAACGGAAGATAAGTGTCATAGGACGAGACGTAATCCAACGGATCGATGTCCTGGATGAGCCTTGATGCCTATCTTCAAGAAGCGCATAAAGTCCGTAGTGTTGCCTTCAACGCGCGGCCATGGGCATGGAAATACGCGCGCTCGTCGCGCCAGCACGGGAAGCGCGCTTCGACCTCGCGCCAGAACGCGGGCGAATGGTTGGCCTGGATCAGGTGGCAGAGCTCGTGCACCAGCACGTATTCGAATGCCGATGGCCGGCCCAGCACCAGCGCCAGATCCAGCGCCAGCGATCCGTCCGGGCTCAGCGAGCCCCATTGCGAGGACATGATCTTCAGCCGCAGCCGCAATGGCGCGCGCGGCAGATCCGGCAGATAGCGCGGCAGCCAGTGGCCGATGTCGGCGCGCGCCTGCGCTTCGTAGAAGGCCCGCAGCGTGCGTCGCAGCGTGACGTCGCTCGCGCGGGCCGGCAACTGCACGTGTACGCCGTCGTCGCGCATGTCGATGCGCGCGAAGCGGCCGTCGTGCCAATGCAATGGTACGCGCTCGCCGCGCAGCGGCAGCGCGCCCAGCCCGGGCGCGAACGCGATCGGATCGTCGTCGTCGCCCTGGTGGCGCGCGATCTGGGCGATCAGCCAGTCGCGATGCTCGTACAGGAAACGATCGCCGGTGCTCAGGCTGGCCCGCCACGGCAAGGTCAGGCGCGCGCCGCGTTCATCGACGCTGAGTTTCAGGCGCTTGGCGCGGGGATCGCGCACCCGCTGCACGATCAGCGAGCGGCCGTCGTCGAGCGGCAGGTCGACCGTATCGCGCGTCACGCTGCGGGGGGCGGGAGCGAGCAGGCGGCGGAGCGGGGACGGCATCGCGCCATGGTAGCGGAAGCCGGCGGACCGTGCGCCTCACCGCTTCCCGCTCATTTTGGGAGCGATGCCGGCCGCGGACCATCGCCGAGATTTCCCGGCGCGGCGGACGTCGCTCACACGGAAAAAATGCCGGCGGACGCATCCGCCGCCGGATCATTCCGCCTTGCTGAGCTTGAACGCCGGCTCCAGCACGTTGAACAGCCGGCGCACCTCGCCGCTCAGCAGCGCGAAGCGCGCGTCGAGTTCGGCACGCAGATCGTCGCGCTCGGTGCTCTCCAGCTGATCGACCGCGCCTTCGAGGAACTTGAGCTTGCGCACGATCAGATCCTCGCCGATGACGAAGGACAGGTGATCGTCCAGCGTCAGCGCCAGCCGGGTGACCTGCTTGCCGGCCTCCAGGTGCTTGGCGATCTCGTCGCTCTGCAGTTCCTGGTTCTGGCACTTGACCACCGCGCCGCCGTCCATCGCGTCCTTCATCTCGCATTCCTCGCCCAGCGACAGTCCGTCGGGCAACGGCTCGCCGGCGATCCAACCGGTCAGGATGGAACGCGGCGCGACCTCGGCGTTGAGCGGCAGCGCGGGAAAGCTGCCGAGCGCGCGGCGGATTTCGGAGACGACGTTCTCGCCGCCCTTGCGCGAGGACGTGTCGACGGCGACGAAGCCGTGCTCCAGGTCGATCAGCGTATCGGTACGCGACGGCTTGACGAAGGCGCGCGGCAGCAGTTCGTGGATCAGATCGTCCTTCAGCCGCTTGCGCGTACGGCCGCCGGGCTTGCGGCCTTCCTTGGCCTCGATCTCGTCGAGCTTCTTGGCCAGCAGATCGTTGACCACCGAGCCGGGCAGGATGCGGTCCTCGCCGCCGACGGACAGCCAGATCGCATCGCCGATGCGGTGCGACAGCGTTTCCTCGCCGCGCCCGAACGGCGAGATGAAGCCGCGCGAGGACAGTTCGAGCGGGCCGACCGGCTTGAGCGCGGCCTCCGGCAGCAAGTCGTCGAGTTGGGAAAAATCGTGGGCGGTGGGGAAGCGGAACAGCGTGAGGTTTCTGAAGAACATCGGAGAGCCGGGATGGGGAATGGGAAGGGTGGATCGAAACGGCAGCCAGCGGAGGGTCGATGGTGGGGCGAAGCCTCGAGGCTGCTATGAAGCCCCGTCCTCCATTGCCGGTTCCTCGCCCGAGATCCACGCTTGCGCAGCGGCCGGCACGACGCTGTCGCGGTGGCCGAGCGAGAGGAAGTCGAACAGTTTCGGATCGGCCAGCTGCGAGGGACGCACGTCGCCCAGCGCGCGCGCGATCTGCTCGATGCGTCCGGGCGTCTCGCGCTCCCACTGCGCCATCATCCGCTGCACCTGCTTGCGCTGCAGGTTCTCCTGCGAGCCGCACAGGTTGCACGGGATGATGGGGAAACCGCGCGCTTCGGCGTAATCGGCGATGTCGGTTTCGCGCACGTAGGCCAGCGGCCGGATCACCACGTGCCGGCCGTCGTCGGACAGCAGCTTGGGCGGCATGCCCGACAGCTTGGCGTGGAAGAACAGGTTGAGGAAGAACGTGGCGACCATGTCGTCGCGGTGGTGGCCCAGCGCGATCTTGGTGAAGCCCTGCTCGGCCGCGTACGAGTACAGCGCGCCGCGGCGCAGCCGCGAGCACAGCGAGCACATCGTCTTGCCCTCGGGCACGACGCGGCTGACCACCGAGTAGGTGTCCTGCTCCAGGATGCGGAACGGCACGCCGCTCGCGGCGAGATAATCCGGCAGCACGTGCTCGGGGAAGTCTGGCTGTTTCTGATCCAGGTTGACGGCGACCAGCTCGAAGCGCACCGGCGCCTTCTTCTGCAACTGCAGCAGCACGTCGAGCATCGTGTAGCTGTCCTTGCCGCCGGACAGGCACACCATGATCTTGTCGCCGTCCTCGATCATCGCGTAGTCGGCGATGGCCTGGCCGACCTGCCGGCGCAGACACCTGGCGAGCCGGGCCTGTTCGCGTT
>Ga0160451_100743_pt1 | contig 14341 bp, 10 predicted proteins | sample HID1975M_E1MG_FD_108270 | JGI IMG/M metagenome (GOLD analysis project Ga0160451, IMG submission 108270) | Enriched soil microbial communities from UW Madison campus, WI, USA - HID1975M_E1 MG | ecosystem: Environmental > Terrestrial > Soil > Unclassified | place: USA: Madison, Wisconsin... | reverse complement strand
GTGTCCATGTCATTGCCGTTCCACGGCTGGCTCGAACGCCCGTGCCCGCGCCGGTCGTGCGCGATGCAGCGGTAGCCCTTGCCGGCCAGGAAGAACATCTGCGCTTCCCAGGCATCGGCATTGAGCGGCCAGCCATGGCTGAAGGACACCACGGGGCCGCTGCCCCAGTCCTTGTAGTAGAGGGAGGTACCGTCGGACGTGGTGAAGTAGCTCATGGCAGCCTCGGCAGAAGGGACGTGCGCAGCCTCCCACGCACGCGCAGGATGGGGCATCGGTCGTTCGGGCGCGCAGGTGCTCCCCCATCCGGGGGCTGCGGCGCCGTCGCCCCCACATGGGGGATTTACGGATAACCCGGCCGGCGGCGGCCACCGGCCCGCGTCGGCGCTACCCTTGCCAGCAGCACGACGCCGCGCCGTGCATCGGGAGAACGCCATGCTCGACCGCCTGGCTGTGCTGGATGAGATCCTGGAGCGCCACGCCAATGTGCTGGGCCGGGACTTCCATCCCTACCGCAACCACACCTACCGCGTGGCCAATTTCCACTGGTGCATGCTGCCGGGCACGGTGCACGATCTGTACGCCCTGTCGGTGGCAGTTGCGTTTCATGATCTCGGGATCTGGACTGCTGGCACCTTTGATTACCTGGCGCCTTCCGAAGCGCTGGCCCGGCAGTACCTGCTCGAGCAGGAGCGGCCGGAACTGGTGCCGGTGGTGGTGGCGATGATCAGCGAGCACCACCGGATCTCGCGCGTCCCACCGGACCAGGACCGCCGCATCGAGGCGTTCCGCCGCGCCGACTGGATCGATGTTTCGCTGGGGCTGCTCCGCTTCGACCTGCATCCGGATGACTTCACCCGCGCCGTAGAGCGATTCCCGCGCCTGGGCTTCCACCTGCGCCTGGTCCAGTTCTCGCTGCGGCATGGGCTGCGCCATCCGCTGCGGCCGCTGCCGATGATGAAGCGCTAGTCGTCCAGCCGCACCAGCCCACGACGCAGGGCGATATGGATGGCTTCGGTACGGGTGCGTGCACCGATCTTCTCGAAGATGCGCGCCAGGTGTGACTTCACCGTTTCCGATGAGATGCCCAGGTCATTGGCGATGCGCTTGTTCTCCCACCCCTGCGCCAGCGCGGCCAGGATGGACTGCTCGCGCGCGGTCAGCGGTTCCTCGCCGATGTGCTGGGCGATCTCTTCGGAGATCTCCGCCGACAGGCAGCGCTTGCCCTGTGCCACGCGGTGCAGCGCCTCCACCAGTTCGCGGCGCAGCGAGCTCTTCAGCAGGTAGCCGCAGGCACCCGCTGCCAGTGCGTCGCGCGCATTGGCGTCGCCCCGGTAGGTGGTCAGGATGACCACGCGGGCCTGCGGAAACTCCGCGCGCAGGCGGCGGGTCAGTTCGATCCCATCCACACCGGGCATCTGCAGGTCGACCAGCGCGATGTCCGGCCGCAGGCGCCGGTACTGTTCGATGCCGTCCAGTGCGTCGGCGGCCTCGCCGACCAGTTCCAGGCCCGGTTCCACCTCCAGCATGGATGCGATGCCCTGGCGGATCAGGGGATGGTCATCGATGGTCAGGATGCGGAGGGTCATGGCAAGGTCCTGGTGAGGAGTGCACCGTGCATCGTGGCGCTGCCCAACGCAAGCGCTTTCCTCAGCGCCGGAAGCCCCGCCAGCGTGCCAGGCGCACCGCTACCCGGGTGCCGCCGGTGGCCAGTGCCTGCACCGACAACGTGCCGCCGCACAGTGCCGCGCGTTCGCGCATGCCAGGCAGGCCCCAATGTCCTTCGCTGCCGCCGTGGACCACCACCTCGTCCTGGATGCCACAGCCATCGTCCTCGATCTCGACGAGGGTGTGCAGCAGCGCATAGGTGATGCGGACGGTGATGCGCGATGCATGGGCATGGCGGGTGGCATTGGCCAATGCCTCGCGCACGATCCGGTACACCTCGCCCAGTTCGGGTTGGCGCCAGCGACGCGGCCGGCCGCGTACCTCGAGCGCGAACGCGATCCCCGCGGGCAGTTCGAGCTGGGCCGGCAATGCGCGCACTGCCGTTTCCAGATCGTCGACGCCGGCCTCGTCGCGGCGCAGCGCCCGGATGCGGTCGCGCCCTTCGGCCAGGCCGGACTCGGCCTCTTCCAGCGCATGCACCAGCCCGGCCTCGGCGCCGGCGGCATCGCCCAACGCCAGCCGGCGGCGCGAGGACTCGATGCGCAGCATCAGTGCCTGTACCGACTGCAGCAGGGTGTCATGCAGGTCGCGGGCAATCCGCTCGCGTTCACCCACCCGCGCCCGGTACAGGCGCTGCACCCGCAGCCGCGCGATCGCCACCCGCCAGCGCACGAACAGCCACACCAGCGCGCCGGCCAAACCCAGCATCGCCAGCGCGAACCAACCGGTCTGCCAGAACGCGGGCAACACGGTGACGTTGAACGATGCCTCCTGCGGTGACCAGGTGCCGGCGTCATCGCTGGCGATCACCCGGAAGCGGTAGCTGCCCGGTTCCAGCCGGCTGTACAGCGCCTGCCGGCGCGTTCCTGCGTCATGCCAGGCGTCGTCCACCCCATCCAGCCGGTAGCGGAAACGCACGCGTTCGGGAATGCGCAGTGCCGGTGCGGTGTAGTCCACGCGCAGGTCACGGCTGCCGGCCGGCAGGCGCAGGTGCGGGGATAGTGGCAGCGCCTTGTCGTCCACCTGCACGCCCAGCAGCGTCGGCGGCAGTGGCGCGGGCGCGGGATTGCGCGTGATGGCGTGCGGGTCGATCCAGTGCACGCCGCGGTTGGTCGCGAACCAGATGCGGCCCTGGCCATCGCTCACCACTGAGGGCACGCCACCGTTCTGCTCGGTGCTGCCGCGCAGGCCGTCGAGCACGCCGAACCGCTCGAAGGCCACCGCATGGGAGGGATCGGCGCGCCAGCGCTTCACCTCTGCGGCCGGCACCCGGCTCAAGCTCGATCCACCGCCCAGCCACAGCTCGCCATCGGGCAGCAGCACGATGCCGGTGGTGCGCTCGAAGCGCTCCCCGCCCTGGCCGAGCAGGCGGTGGAACACCTCGCCACTGCGCACCGCCACGCCCTGCGCGGCGCCGATCCAGAGGTCGTCGCCGTGCGCCTGCAACAGGGCGATTCGACCGATGCCCGGGCCGTCATCGGTGAAGTCGCGCCGCTTGCCGTTTTCGAACACGCGGATGGTCTGCCCGGCATCGGACCAGATGCGGCCCTGCGCGTCTTCGGCCAGCGCGCGTGGCATTACCCCCGGTTGCAGGCCGTACTTCGCGTTCTGGCCTTCCCACGTGCCGTTGTACAGCCGGAGCAGGCCGCCATTGAGCCGGCTTACCCAGAGGCCGCCGGCGCGGTCGCTGGCCAGCATGCCGATCATGCCGCTGCCCTGCAGCTCCGGCGGCAATGCCACGTTTTCCAGGCCGGCGGGTCCCACCCGTGACAAAAGGCCACCGCCGCTGCCGACCCACAGCGTACCGCTGCCGTCGCGGTGCAGGGCCGTTACCCCATCCATCTTCATGCCACCCAGGTCGACCACACGGGCGCCACTCGGCTGGCTGGCATCAGGCGTGACCCACATCGGGCTGCCGTCGGCGTTCCCGGCCAGCAGCCGCCCGGCCTTGTCCACCGCGATCGAGAACGACTGCTCCCGGCGTGGCAGCGATATCGCCGCCAGTGCATTGCCGCGGAAGCGGTCCAGCCCGTTGGCCGTGCCGGCCCAGAGGCTGCCCTCGCGGTCCTCGAACAACGTCCACACCACCTCGGAGCTGAGGCCCTGCTGCGTGCCGAAGTATTCAATCGGCGCCGGCAGGTTGCCGCTGCCAGGGGCGCGCAGCACCTTCGGATCGCGCACGCGCGCGATGCCGCCGGCGGTGCTGAGCCACATGCCGCCATCGCGGTCGAAACGCAGCCCGGCGCCCTTGAAGGCGGGATCGAGCCAGCTGACCGTGGCCCGTGGATGGCGCGGGTCGGGGTCGGCCTGGGCGAGCGGACGCGCGCCCCAATAGTCCACCGCCCACAGCGTGCCGTCGGCGGCTTGGTCGAAATAGGGAATCTGCACCGGCTTGGGGTAGGCCTGGAACCGCGCGGCGCCCGGCGCCAGATGCGCGATGCCGAAGGTGTTGCCGACCGAGTACGCCAGCCAGAGACCGCCCTGGCGGTCGGCAAAGAGGCGCTCCGGTCGCCATGCCGGATCGATCCCCTGGTCCTGCGCGGTTTTCCAGGTATCGCTGTCGGGGTCCAGCCAGACCACCGCCGCCGCCGTGATCGCCCACAGGCGGCGGGTGCTGTCGCGCGCGAAGCCCATCACCGAACCCAGTGGGACATCTTCGCGCTGGTACGCGTACTGCCCCGGATGCGGACCACCGAGACGACTCATGCCACCGTTGAAATAGCCCACCCACAGCGAGCCGTCGGGCTCGGCCAGCAGGCTCAGCACGTCGTCATCGATCAGCGGCTTGCTGCCGGCCGTGGTGATCCGCTCGAAGCGCACGCCATCGAAGCGGTACAGACCCTGCCGCGAACCCAGCCAGAGCAGCCCGTCGGGGGTCTGGGCAATGGAGAAGATCTGTGCCGGTGCTCCGTTGTCCGGGGTCCAGCGGTCATGCCGCAACTGGGACAGCGCCCGGTCCGGCGACAGCGCCTGCGCCGACGGCAGCGCGCCGAGCAGGGCCAGCAGGCCAATCAGCAGCGGTCGGCAGAAACCGGCGCGGCTCCTGTTCGTGACGTGCGCGGATGCATGACGAACCGGAAGCCAGGGCATGGCGGCGGACCAGTGGAGCAGGCGCACCTGCGGCCGGAGGGAAAGTCGGCGGAGTATGCCACGCGTCGCGCCGCATCCGGCCCCACCCGTAGGGGCACGCCATGCGTGTCCTCGCGGTGCCCGGCGCCCACGAAGCGCGACGGGGCCGTTCCTTGCACAAGTAAACCTAACACTGTTAGATTCGCCCCCTAACAACGTTAGGTAGAAGCCCCCAGTGCGTCAACCCATCGCCCGGGACAACATCGTAGAGGCTGCCTTCAAGATCCTCGACGAGGCCGGCATGGAGGGCGTGACCCTGCGCAAGGTGGCCTGCACGCTGGGCATCCGCGCGCCGTCGCTGTACTGGCACTTCAAGAGCAAGCAGGCGCTGGTCGATGCCATGGCCGACGCCATGATTGTCGACGTGGCCCGCGACATTCCCGAAGGCCAGCCCTGGCGGCAGACCCTGCTGCAGATCGCCCGCGAGTTCCGGGTGGCCTTCAAGGCCCGCCGCGACGGTGCGCGGGTGTATGCAGGCACGTTCCTGGCCACCGAGAACGTGCTGCGGGTGGGCGAGGCCAGCATCGCCGCGCTGGTCGGCGCCGGTGCGTCGGTGCGGTTCGCCGCGACTGCCTCGATGGACCTGGTGTACTACGCGATGGGCTTTGTCATCGAAGAACAGTCCTGGCCCGGCGACGGCAGCATGGAAGCGCTGGGCGAGGCCTTCATGGCCCTGGCCGAAGCGCGCTTCCCGCACTGCTGGGACGCCCGCGAGGTCTGGAGCGAGGTCGATTTCGACACGCGCTTCGAACAAGGCCTCGGCCTGATGCTCGACGGCATCGAGCTGCGCCTGGCCCGCACACCCTGATTCGTTTTCCCTTTCCCCTGTTCCCGCGGTTTCGACACGGAAGCTCCTCCATGCGTGCACCTCTTCTCCGCAGTTCACTGCTCCTGCTCACCCTCGCCCTGGTCACCGCATGCGGCGGCAAGGACGAAAAAGCCGAAGCGGAGGCAGCGGCCGCCAGCTCCGCGCTGCCGGTTTCGCTGGCCACCGTGCAACAGCAGACCATGGCGCGCACGGTGCTGGTCTCCGGCCCGGTCTCGGCGTACGAGGAAATGCAGCTGGGCGTCGAAATCAGCGGCCAGCGCGTGACTGCGCTGCCAGTGGACGTCGGCCAGTGGGTCAAACAGGGCCAGGTGCTGCTGCAGCTGGACCACCGCACGCTGGACAGCGAACTGGCCCAGGCCGACGCCTCGCTGAAGCAGGCGCAGGCGGCGCAGGACCTGGCGCGGATGAACTACGAGCGCAGCGCCAAGCTGGCCGCGCAGCAGCTGATCAGCGAAAGCAGCCTGGACGAGCTGCGCGCCAACCGCATCAATGCCGAAGCGCAGACCGCCACCGCCCGTGCGGCGCGTGACGCGGCCAAGCTGCGCCGCGACTTCGCCGACCTGCGCGCGCCGGCCGATGGTCTGATCTCCAAGCGCCTGGTCCAGCCCGGCCAAGTGGTCTCGGCCGGCACCGAGCTGCTGCGCCTGATCCGCGACGGCCGCCTGGAATGGCGCGCCGAGTTGCCCGAAGACCAGCTCACCGGCGTGGCCGTGGGCAACACGGTGGAGCTGCCGTATGCCGGTGCCGTGGTCACCGGGCGCATCCGTGCGGTGACCCCGGGCGTGGACGCGCAGACCCGCACCGGAACGCTGTATGCCGACCTGCCCGAGCCGGGCACGCTCAAGCCGGGGGTGTACGTCGAAGGCCGCATCGTCACCGGCGAGGGCCCGGTGCTGACCCTCCCGACCGCCGCGATCGTGCAGCGCGATGGCCACAGCTATGTGTTCACGGTGAACGACAAGCAGCAGGCCGCGCGCCTGCGCGTGCGCACCGGCCAGGCGGTGCAGGGCCGTACCGCCATCCTCGAAGGCGTCAAGGCCGGCGACCGCGTGGTGGTGGACGGCGCCGGCTTCCTCGGTGAAGGCGATCGCGTGCGCGTGGTGGCCGATGCCAAGGCGGCCGCGAAATGAATGTCTCCGCCTGGGCAATCAAGCGCCCGTTACCCGCGCTGCTGATCTTCTTCGTGCTGTGCGTGGCCGGCCTGTGGGGCTTCTACCAGCTTCCGGTCGCCCGCTTCCCCGACATCGCCTTCCCGATGACCACGGTCACCGTGACCCAGCCGGGCGCCTCGCCCAGCCAGCTGGAGGCGGAGGTCACCCGCAAGGTCGAGGACTCGGTGGCCACGGTCAACAACGTCAAGCGCGTGATCTCCTCGGTCAGCGAAGGCGTCAGCACCACCACCATCGAATTCCAGCTCGAGGCAGACCTCGCCACCGCGCTCGACGATACCCGCGATGCGGTCACCCGCATCCGCACCGACCTGCCGCAGGACATCCAGGAACCGGTGATTTCCAAGGTCGATATCGGCGGTTCGCTGATGACCTACGCGCTGGTCGCCCCGCACATGACCCCGGACGAGGCCAGCTGGTTCGTGGACCGCGACATCTCGCGCGCGATGTACGGCGTGCCGGGCGTGGCCCGGGTCACCCGCGTGGGCGGCGTGCAGCGCCAGGTGCGCGTGGACCTGGACCCCAACGCCCTGATCGCCATGGGCATCACCGCCGGTGATGTCTCGCAGCAACTGGCCCGCATCCAGGTCGAGCGCGCCGGCGGCAAGGCGGAGATCGAAGGCGCGCAGCAGACCATCCGCACCCTGGGTACGGTCGGTGACGCGCAGGCGCTGCGCGACTACTCCATCGCGCTGCCCGACGGCCGCGCGGTCCGGCTGTCCACCCTGGCCACGGTGACCGACGCTGCGGCCGACCCCACGGAAGCGGCGTTGCTGGACGGCGAGAAGGTCGTGGCATTCTCGATGTCGCGCACCCGCGGTTCCAGCGAAGTGAAGGTGGAAGCCGGCGTGCATGACGCGCTGGACAAAATAAAGGCCGAGCACCCGGGCATCGACTTCCGCCTGGTCACCACCGCCATCGACGAAACCCACCGCTCCTACGATTCGTCGATGACCATGCTGTGGGAGGGCGCGCTGCTGGCCCTGCTGGTGGTGTGGCTGTTCCTGCGCGACTGGCGCGCCACCTGGGTATCGGCGCTGGCGCTGCCGCTGTCGATCATCCCCACCTTCGCGGTGATGTACTTCTTCGGCTTCACGCTCAACATCATCACCCTGCTGGCGCTGTCGGTGGTGGTCGGCATCCTGGTGGATGACGCGATCGTGGAGATCGAAAACATCGTGCGCCACCTGCGCATGGGCAAGCCACCGCTGGAGGCCGCGCGCGAAGCCGCCGGCGAAATCGGCAATGCGGTGATCGCCACCTCGCTCACCCTGGCCGCCGTATTCGTGCCGGTGGCATTCATGCCCGGCATCGCCGGCAAGTTCTTCCGCGAATTCGGCTGGACCGCCGCAACCGCCGTGCTGTTCTCACTGCTGGTGGCACGCCTGCTCACCCCGATGATGGCCGCCTACCTGCTCAAGCCGCATGGCGAGGAGAAGCCCGAATCGAAATTGATGGGCTGGTATCTGGGCTGGGTGGACAAGGCACTGCGCCACCGCGGCTGGACCCTGTGGCTGGCCTTCGCCATGTTCGTAGGGTCGCTGGCGCTGGTCCCGTTGATCCCGGCCACCTTCATTCCGCAGTCCGACCTGGGCCGCAGCAACCTCAATCTGGAGCTGCCACCGGGCACCCGCCTGCAGGAAACCGTGGCCGTGGCCGAACATGCGCGTGCGCTGCTCAAGGACATGCCCGAGCTGAAGCAGGTCTACACCGCCGTGGGCGCCGTGCTCGACCTGGGCGACCCCAGCGCCACCGGCGTGGGCGAACCGCGCAAGGCCACGCTGATCCTGGATTGGGGCGTGGCCGATGACCGCGACCGCGACCAGCGCGCGCTGGAACGCGATGCGCGCGAGCGCCTGGCCAACCTGCCCGGCGTGCGCGTGAGCTATGTCAGCTCCGAGCCGGGCAACCTGCTGCAGCTGGTGTTGTCCGGTGACGACCCGCAGCGCCTGCAGGACGCGTCCACCGCACTGGAGCGCGACCTGCGCGGCATCCAGGGCCTGGGCAGCGTGACCTCCACCGCCTCGCTGCTGCGCCCGGAACTGCAGATCGTGCCCAACGCCGCACGCGCTGCCGACCTCGGCGTAGCCACGCAGGACATCGCCGAAGCCGCGCGCATTGCCACCGCCGGCGACTACGAGCAGCGCTTGGCCAAGCTCAACCTGCCTGATCGCCAGGTGCCGATCCGGGTCGGCTTCGCCGAGGCCACGCTGGCCAACCCGGCGCTGATCGGGCAGTTGCGCGTGCCCGGCCGCGATGGCCCGGTGCCGCTGGCGGCGGTGGCCGAGATCCGCCAGGGCAGTGGCCCGTCGCAGATCTCGCGCTACCAGCGCCAGCGCAACGTGACCCTCACCGCCGAACTCAACGGCCGCCCGCTGGGCGATGTGATGACCGAAGTGCAGGCCTTGCCCAGCGTCAAGCAGCTGCCGCCGGGCGTGACCTTCCTCAACACCGGCGATGCCGAAGTGTTCGTGGAGCTGTTCATCGGCTTCATGCTGGCCATGGCCGCCGGCCTGATCTGCATCTACATGGTGCTGTTGCTGCTGTTCAACCACGCGCTGATGCCGGTGACGATCCTGGCGGCGGTGCCGTTGTGCGCCGGCGGTGCGTTCGGTGCGCTGCTGATCACCCAGAACATGCTCTCGCTGCCGGCGTTGATCGGGTTGCTGATGCTGATCGGCATCGCCACCAAGAACTCCATCCTGCTGGTGGATTACGCGGTGATGGCCGAAGACGAACAGGGCATGAGCCAGCATGACGCGCTCATCGATGCGTGCCGCAAGCGTGCGCAGCCGATCATCATGACCACCCTGGCGATGGGCGCCGGCATGATGCCGATCGCGCTGGGCTTCGCCGGTGATTCCAGCTTCCGCGCACCGATGGCGATTGCCGTGATCGGCGGCCTGATCACCTCCACGCTGCTCAGCCTGATCGTGATCCCGGCGGCATTCACCGTGATGGATGACCTCGGCGAATGGATGTCGCGCAGGTTCCGCCACCGCTCCACGCACGGCGCGCATTGAGGGAATGACACGTGCGCGCGACGGAACGCCCGTCGCGCGCATGTCATGGGCACGTAACCCCAGCTGCCAATACTGCCGGCCGACCCCACTGCCGCGCCCATGACCGATGCTCCACCGACCCGGCGCTGGGCACCGGGGCGATGCGCTTTCTGCTCGGCTGAGGCATTACGCGCCGGCGGTGGCGGCGCGTTCGATCAGCTTCCAGCCGTTGCCGGACGGATCGCGGAAGCCTGCATCCACCGTGCCGTAACGCTCCACTGGTTCCTGGTTGAATTCCACTCCGGCGGCTGACCACTGTTTGTAGACCGCCTTGCAGTCATCCACGGTCAGCACCAGCGGCGGCATTGCGCCCTTGGCCACCAGCGCGTTGAGCGCCTGTGCGGTGGCCGCGTCGTGCACCGGCGGGCCGGGCCGGAACAGGCCCAGCTGGAAACCGGGCTGGTCCGGGTGCTGCACCGTGAGCCAACGGTAATCGCCATTGCCGGCGTCGGTGTGCACCACAAAGCCCAGCTTGCCGACGTAAAACGCGAGTGCTTCTTCCTGGTCGCGCACGTACAGGCCGACCGTTTCAATACCCTGGTTCATGGGACCTCCGTTGTTGGTGGGTCCTTTTTACCGGTCCCGCCGCCCAGCCGCTTCTCCGAAACTGAGGTCTTGAGATCGGGCCGGCCGGCCGCGCGAGCGATGCATTCCGGCGCCTGCGCGGCGGTGCCGGCGGCCAGGCTTGTACGCAGCTCGCCCGGGCTCTGCCCGGTGATGTCGCGGAAGATCCGTCCGAACGTGCCCAGGCTGTTCCAGCCGGTCTGCAGCGCGATCTCGGTGATCGGCAGCTCGGTGTCACGGCACAGTGCCACCGCGCGTTCAATGCGCCGCGTCAGCAGGTAGCGGTGCGGCGGCAGCCCGAACGCCTGGCGGAACTGCCGCGCGAAGTAAGCGTCCGACACCGCGCTGACCTGCGCCAGCCGCGCCACCGGCCACGCCTCGTGCGGGGCGCGGTCCATGTGGTCCTTGGCCCGCAGCAGCCGGCGCAGCAGTTCGGGGGTCTGGTTCATCCACGCAAGCCTAGCGCGGTTTCAGTGCCGCCCCGGCATGGCCTGCGGCCGACCACGCGCGCAGGCCCATCACGGCCAGGCCGACGAACACCAGGTACAGCCCGGCGGTGATGTCCAGCGATTTGGCCAGGTACATGCCCACGTAGACCACGTCCACCACGATCCACAGCCACCACGTGGCCACGTGCCGGCGTGCCTGCCACCACTGCGCCACCAGGCTGAGCGCGGCCAGCATCGCGTCCAGCCAAGGCAGCGCGGCATCGGTCCAGGTGTGCATGGCCGCGCCCAACGCGATGCCGAAGACGATGCCTACGCCGAGGTCACGCAGCAGCTGCCGTCGCGGCAGCGGCACGATCACGATCGCGCCATCCTGCTCGGCATGCCGGTGCCAGCTCAGCCAGCCGTACAGCAGGAAACCGCCGAAAGCGACCTGCAGCAGGGTGTCCGAATACAGCCGTGCTTCGATGAACACCACCGCATACAGGCCCACCGCCAGCAGTCCCACCGGCCACGCCAGCACGCGGCGCTTGGCCATCAGCCACACCCCGAGCAGGCTGGCGGCGACGGCGCTCCATTCGAGCAGGAGCGCGCTCACAGGCCGAAGGTGACCGACAGGCGCGCCTGGCGCGGCGCACCGGCGAACAGGTAGTAATCGCCATAGCTGCTGCCGGTGTCACGCCAGTAGAAGCGGTCGAATACGTTGTCCACCGACAGCGTCCAGGTCACCGGATGCTCGCGCAGCGCGTGCTGGAAGCGCACACCGGCATCGAACACCGAATACGAGGGTGCCTTGACGCTGCCATCCACCGTGGCCGCATTGGACGAGGCATAGCGCCAGCCGCCACTCACCGCCAGGCCGGCCACGAACGGCAGGGCATAGTCCACGTGCACGGCCGCACGCACCTTGGGCACGTTGACCAGCTGCTGGCCGTCGTAGAACGCGGTGCCGGCATCGCGCGCGCGCGCCTGCAGCACGCTGGCGCTGGCGTTCAGCGCCAGCCGCTCGGTGACCTGGCCATTGGCGGTCAGCTCCAGCCCGGTGTGGGCCTGGGTACCTTCCTGCACGAAGGTGAAGCCGGCCTCGCTGGCGTCCGGCTTGGCGTACTGGAACGGCTGGGTGGTGCGGAACACCGCCGCGCCCAGCATCAGGCCGTCGGTGGCGGCGTACTTGACCCCCAGCTCGCGCTGGCGCGACTGCATGGCCGGCAGGAAGGTGCTGCCGTTGGAGGTCCAGAACGGCGCTTCCTGGCCCAGCGACAGGCCTTCCACGTAGCTGGCGTACACGTTCAGCTGTTCGGTGGCCTGCCACACCAGTGCGGTCTGCGGCAGGAACTGCGACAGCCGGCTGTGCCGTTCCGGGGTGCCGCGCTTGTCGTAGGCGCGCTCATCCAGGCGCACGTAGCGGCCGCCGGCCAGCCACTGCCAGTCATCGCCGAAGTGCATGCGGTCCAGCGCGAACACCGCGCGCTGCCAGCTGTCCAGGCGCCGCGCGGACGGGCCCGGCTGCAGCGGCGAGGGATCGAACACGGGTACCTGCGCATCGCCGATGTTGGCCGTGCCCACGTACTCGTTGACGTTCTGGCGCTTGTCCACGGTGCGGTGGAACGCGCTCAGCCCCACCGACAGTTTGTGTTCCACCGCGCCGGTGCTGAAGCGGCCGCGCAGTTCGCCGCGTGCCTCGTCATTGCGGCGCACGTCGTCGGGGCTGCGGTAATCGTAGATGTCGTAGTCGCCGTTGGGCGCGAAGTAGTTGCCCGGTACGCTGCCATCGGCGCAGCCAGCAGCGTAGTAGCAGCCGTACGCAAAGGCGACGTTGTCCTGGATCACCGAGCGGCTGTGGCCCACCGACACGCGCGACTGCCAGGCCGGGCTGAAATCGTAGGTATGCAGCGCGGTGAGGTTGGTGCTGTCGATGCCCACCGGCTGCTGCCACGGCTGGTGGCCCAGCATGCGGCTGCGGTCCACGCCGCGCGGCAGTTCGCTGCCGCCCAGCAGCTGGTAACCGGACGCCGAACGCTGCGCGCTGGTCTGGTAGTTGGCATCCACTTCCAGCTTGCCGTGTTCGCCGATCAGCCAGTCGGCGGCCAGCGAATAGAAGTTGCGGCGGCCGTCGGCATGCTCGATGTAGGACGAGGTGTCATCCCAGGCCGCGTTGAAGCGCAGCCCGAAGCGAGGGGTAAGCCAGCCGCCCAGGTCCGCCGCCGCGTAGCGCGAGCCTTCCGAATCGGTGGCCAGGGTGATGTTGCGCACATCGGCGGGGCGCTTGCCGACGTAGTTGATGATCCCGCCCGGGGCCATCACGCCAGCGGCCAGCCCGGCCTCACCCTTGAGGATTTCCACCTGCTGCACGTTTTCCAGCGCCAGCCGCTGTTCGCCGGCGATGGACAGCCCGTTGAAGCGGTAGCCGGTGGCCGGGTCCAGCGCGAAACCGCGGATGGCGATGTTCTGGTAATAGCCCACCGGTGCGTAGCTGTCGCCCAGCGACGCGTCGTGCCGGGCCAGCTCGGACAGGGTGCGCACCTGCAGGCGGTCCAGCAAGGCGCTGTCGAGCACGTTGACCGAGGCCGGGGTGTTCTTCCAGTCCGCGCTGCCGAAGCTGCTCGACGGTGCCAGCGGCGCGGCGGGCTTGCGCGCCTGTACGCGGATGCCGGCCAGGTCGGTGGGCGAGCGCTCGCCTGCGGCGCTGTCGGCGTCACTGGCGTACAGCGGCAGGGCGGCGCAGAGGGCGGCGGTCAACAGCGTGAGGCGGTAGCAGCGGTTCATTCGATTCGTCATCAGCCAGAGGAGACGAAGCGACGGCGCGCAGGCGCACCGGCCCGCAATGGGGGGATGCGCTCGCTGCTCAAGCTCCCTACGCCGGTGCAAACCGGATCAGGTTCCAAGGGACTCTCTCAGCCTGGCAACGCCAGGCACCCCCGCTTCAGTGGCTAGTTTCACACCAATCGGCCGCCGTTGCGACCCCGGTGGCTCAGGCAGCGGCGTGCAGGGCATCCAGCAGGGCCCGGCCCGGGCGGCTGGCGAACCAGTCGGCATGGCCCAGCAGGAACGTGTGGTACGCCACGTCGGCGTTGGCCGGAGAGCCGGTAACCCCTTGGAAGTACTCCACTTCCGAAAGGGCGAAGTCCAGGTGCACCACCGGCAGCTGGTCGGCCAGCAGGTGCACCTGGGCGGCCTCCAGCGGCCGTACCTGGCGGTAGCCGGCCAGCAGTGCCAGCGCGATATCGGCATGCGCCACCGGGCCATCGCCGCCTGCATCCAGCCAGGCGATGGCATTGCGCTCGATCGCGGTGGCCAGGTCGAACAGGGCACTGGTCGGCGAGGCCAGGCCGAAATCGAAGACGGTGGCGATCGACGCCGTGGCGCCGTGGCCGTGCCAGAGCAGGTTGGAGACGTGCCAGTCGTTGTGCCCCCACAGCACCGGCTCGGCGGCCAGGCGGTCGCCCAGGGCCGCGTGCCAGGGCAGCACCGCGCGCT
>Ga0160451_100739_pt1 | contig 14523 bp, 9 predicted proteins | sample HID1975M_E1MG_FD_108270 | JGI IMG/M metagenome (GOLD analysis project Ga0160451, IMG submission 108270) | Enriched soil microbial communities from UW Madison campus, WI, USA - HID1975M_E1 MG | ecosystem: Environmental > Terrestrial > Soil > Unclassified | place: USA: Madison, Wisconsin | collected... | reverse complement strand
GCTGCCGGGTTTCCTGGTGGTGGCCAATGCGCTGGGCGCCATCCCCAACCCGCTGATCAACGAAGCGATCTCGGTCACCACGCTGGCGGGCATCACCGGCTCGGCGTCCGGCGGCATGAGCATCGCGCTGGCGGCGATGGCCGATAGTTTCATCGCCAACGCCAATGCCGCCGGCATCCCGATGGACGTGCTGCACCGGGTCGCGTCGATGGCATCCGGCGGCATGGACACGCTGCCGCACAACGGGGCGGTCATCACGCTGCTGGCCGTCACCGGCCTGACCCACCGGCAGTCCTACAAGGACATCTTCGCCATCACGCTGATCAAGACCGCCGCGGTATTCGTGATCATCGGCGTGTTCTACGCCACCGGCTGGGTCTGAAATCCGCCGGCCGGCGCGGCCGGTTGATGGGCTTGTGCGGTGCGTCGCAATAAAGCGGACGGCGCTTCGCCAAACTGCGCGGCACTGGGGAAACATCGAGCAGCACCATGGCCAGACGCCCACTTCATTTCCGGCTGTCCGGACTGCGCGAGCGCGCGCTTCTGGAACCGTCGGCCTTCGACGAGACCGCCGGCACACTGCTGAATGATCAGCCGGTGTCGTACTGGACGCGGCGCGCGCAGACGCCTTCCGCGCCCGCGCAGATATCGTCCGCGTCCGCGCCATCGTCCCGGGCAACGGCGCAGCCGGCGTCCTCGACCGCACCGCGCTCGCCTGCGGCGATGGAAGCGCAGATTCGCCAGCGCCACCAGCATCTGTACGGCGCGCGCCGCGCCACGGCCGCTGCCCAGCCCGCGCCGCTTCCCGACAAGGGCGTCGAGGCGCCGTCCACCGCCGTCGCCGCGACGACGCCGGCGCCTGCCCCCGCCGAGCCGGGCCGCAGCATGGCCGGCCTGTCGATGCCGCGGCTGGTCACGCTGCCGACGCCGCCGTTCGCGGTGCGCATGCTCAACCATCTCAGCTACGGCGCCACGCCGACGACGATCAGCGAGTTCAACGCGCTGGGCAGCAACGACAAGCAGCGCCTGGCCAACTACGTGGACTGGCAGCTGGACTGGGACAACATCAACGATGCCGCGCTGGACACGCGCCTGAGCCAGGCCGGCTACACCACGCTGGGCAAGTCGCTGGCGCAGCTGTGGAACGATCACACCAAGAACGATCCCGAATACTCGGTGCGCATTCGCCCCGGCAACGAGGTGCAGCGCGCCGCGTTCGTGCGCGCGGCGTATTCGCGCCGGCAGCTGCGCGAGGTGCTGGTCAACTTCTGGCACGACCACTTCAACGTGCTGGGCACCGACTACAGCATCGGCTCGGTCCACGTGCACTACGATCGCGACGTGATCCGCGCCAATGCCAAGGGCAATTTCCGCACGATGCTGGAGGAAGTCGCCAAGAGCACGGCCATGCTCCATTACCTGGACAACCTCAGCAATTCGCGCTCCGGCCCCAACGAGAACTTCGCGCGCGAGCTGCTGGAACTGCATACCTTCGGCGCCGAGAACTACCTGGGCTTCATGGATCCGTTCCAGGTGCCGCCGTGCCCCGAGGATCCGGCCTATCCCATCGGCTATACCGACATCGACGTCTACGAGACCTCGGCCGCGTTCACCGGTTGGTCGGCCAAGAACGGGCACTGGCAGTTCCCCACCGAGAACGACGGCACCTTCGTCTACCGCCAGTCCTGGCACGACGCCGGTCCCAAGTTCCTGCTGGGCATGCTGATCTATCCCGAGCAGCCGGCGATGAAGGACGGCCGCGACGTGCTCAACCGCCTGGCCAGCCATCCGCGCGTGGCCAAGTTCATCTGCAAGAAGCTGATCCGCCGCTTCGTCAACGACACCCCCAGCCAGGCGCTGATCGACAGCGCCGCGGCGATCTTCCGCGCCAACTGGCAAAACCCGAAGCAGATCGAAATCACCCTGCGGCACATCCTCAATTCCGACGACATGTACAACAGCTGGGGGCAGAAGAACCGCCGGCCGTTCGAGGCCGTGGTCGCGGGGATGCGCGCGCTCGGCCATACCTGGACGCCGCGCCTGGACGATCCGCGCAGCAACGATCTGATGTGGCGCATGGGCTTCACCGGCCATATCCCCTACAACTGGCCCGCGCCCAACGGCTATCCGGACACCGGCATCGCCTGGTCCGGTTCCAACTCGTTCGCGATGACGTGGAAGCTGCTGAACTGGCTGACCGAGGCCAAGGAAGGCGACGTCTTCCTCAGTCCGATCCTGGACGCCACCCGCAGCGGCGTGGGTTCGTGGACGGCCAGCAACCTGGTCACCTTCTGGTGCAACCGCATCCTCGGCTACCAGCCGGAGGCCGCGCGCAAGCAGACGCTGATCAACTTCATGGCGCAGAACGGCGATCCCAACAGCTACGTCATCACCGACAACGATGCGTGGGTGGCCAGCGATCTCAAGCGCCACTACAACCAGCAGCGGCTGCGCAGCATGGTTTCGCTGATCCTGATGTCCCCCGAATTCATGAGCCGCTGAGGTCAATCCGATGAGCGATTTCAAACTGACCCGGCGCGAATTCTTCAAGGGCTGCTGCAGCGCAGCGGTGGTCGGCGCTACCGGCACGTCGATGATGTTCGCCGACGACGCCTTCGCCGCGGCCAACCCGTACGACACCGTCGTGCACCTGTTCCTGCGCGGCGGCCTGGACGGACTGAACCTGGTCGTGCCGATCAGCGGGCAGGACCGCACCTTCTACGAGGAAGCGCGGCCCAGCCTGCAGATCGCGGCCAGCGGCACTTATGGCGCGTTGCCGCTGACGCTGGCCAACAACACCGCCACCGGCTTCGGCCTGCATCCGTCGGCCACCGGCCTGCGCGATCTGTGGAACAGCGGCAAGCTGGCCATCGTTCATGCCTGCGGCATGTCGACCACGGTCACGCGCAGCCACTTCGACGCGCAGCTCTACATCGATCTGGGCACGCCCGGCAAATACGGCTCGCCCAGCGGCTGGATGACCCGCGCCTGGGAATCGCGTCCGAGCGGTACCGCCAGCCTGCCTTCGCTGGGCATCAGCGGCACGCGCCCGGCCAGCATGCTCGGCGCCACCGAAGGCCTGACCATGACCAGCCCGGGCGATTTCTCGCTCAATGCCGGCGCCTACGCGTGGCAGCGGGTACGTGCCGATTCGCCGTCCGGCTTTCGCGGCCTCAACGAGACGCTGGCGGACCTGTGGGGCGGTCCGACCGGGCTGGCGATCAACGGCAGCCGCGCCGACAGCGCGCTCAAGCTCATCAACCAGCAGGCCTACGCCAGCCTGCCGTCCAGCTGGCCCACCGGCAATTTCGCCCAGCAGCTGTGGACCATCGCCCAGTCGATCCGCTTCAACCTCGGCCTGCGCTACGCCACGCTCGATCTGGGCGGCTGGGACACGCACGAAGGCCAGGGCACCGCCGGCAGCGGTTATCACTACTACCAGAACAAGATCAACGAACTGTCCGCCGCGCTGTACGCGTTCTTCAATGAACTCAACGCCGGCGGCGAGATGTCGCGGGTGACGGTGATCGTGCAGTCCGAGTTCGGCCGCCGCGTGCGCGCGAACGCCAATGGCGGCACCGACCACGGCTACGGCAATCCGCTGCTGGTGCTCGGCGGTCCGGTCAACGGCCGCAGGTTCTACGGCAACTGGCTGGGCCTGAACCCGGAAACGCTGTCGCCCACCTTCGGCGACGTACCGGTCACCACCGACTACCGCCGCGTGTTCTCCGAAGTCCTCATTCGGCGCATGGGCAACGCCAACCTGAGCCAGGTGTTCCCCGCCTACGCCGGCTACGCGCCGCTGGGTATCGTGCAGGGCACCGACCTGACGCCGAAATCCGAGACCGTTCCCACCGCCGCGTCGATTCCGTCGCTGGTCGCCGCGCCGGCGTCCTCCATGGCCGACGCCGCCATCACGGAAAGCACGGCCGCAACACCAGACTGGCAACGCCGCGGATCGGTCGAGCGCAGCTTTGTCCGTCGCGAGCGTTGATACCGGGCAAGATTCGATCTCGCCGCTTCTCGCCTGGCGATGGTCGGGATCCGGATCTGCCTAGTGGCTTCAGGCGATACCGAACCGTCGATGCCGGTCATGCCATCGGTCGTTAGCGAGCACCGGATTTCCGGCTTCTGTACATGCCGGTCCTAACCTGATGCACGAACGCGTCCGGCGACGGCGGAGTCATCACGACCGAACGAGACACGCCGCTTGTCTTCCGGACAATCACGCACCGGGAAGAGAATCTGTTTCTCAGGAGAAGCTTTCTCCACGTCGGAACCGCCCCTTCGAGCCAGGAGGCGACTCCGATCTCTTCGATTTCGGAAAACCCGATCGTCATCAATTGCCGCGACATGGCCTTGATGACGATTCCGTGCTGATCGATGCCGTAATCGACCGCACGCATTCTTCCTGAAAGCAGAAGCACCAGCAGGATTATTCCGACGGCAAGCACCAGCAACATTTCCATGACGGACACCCACGGCCATATCCATTGGCGAATGGTAGAGGCAAAACAAAAAAAGCGGGCCGAAGCCCGCTTTTTCTTGAAACTTGCAGCGATGCGGCGGCTTATTCGGCAGCCGGCACGCCCTCGCCTTCTTCCACGGCCTTGATCGACAGGCGGATGCGGCCCTGCTTGTCGACTTCCAGCACCTTGACCTTGACCACGTCGCCTTCCTTGAGCTTGTCGGAGACCTTCTCCACGCGCTCGCTGGAAATCTGCGAGACGTGCACCAGGCCGTCCTTGCCCGGCAGGATGGTCACGAACGCGCCGAAGTCCATGATCTTGGCGACCTTGCCCTCGTAGATGCGGCCCGGCTCGACGTCGGACGTGATCTGCTCGATGCGCGCCTTGGCGGCCTGCGCAGCGGCGGCATTGACCGAAGCGATGATGATGGTGCCATCGTCCTGGATGTCGATCTGGGTGCCGGTTTCCTTGGTGATGCCCTGGATGGTGGCGCCGCCCTTGCCGATGACCTCGCGGATCTTGTCCGGGTGGATCTTGATGGTCAGCAGGCGCGGGGCGAACTCGCTCAGCTCCTGGCGCGGGGTGGTCAGCGCGCTGGCCATCTCGCCGAGGATGTGCAGGCGGCCGGCCTTGGCCTGCTGCAGGGCCTGCTTCATGATTTCTTCGGTGATGCCCTCGATCTTGATGTCCATCTGCAGCGCGGACACGCCATCGGCGGTGCCGGCGACCTTGAAGTCCATGTCGCCGAGATGATCTTCATCGCCCAGGATGTCCGACAGCACGACGAATTCGTCGCCTTCCTTGACCAGGCCCATCGCGATGCCCGCGACCGGCGCCTTGATCGGCACGCCGGCATCCATCAGCGCCAGCGAGCTGCCGCAGACCGAAGCCATCGACGAGGAACCGTTGGACTCGGTGATTTCCGAGACCACGCGGATGGTGTACGGGAATTCTTCCAGGCTCGGCATCACGGCGAGAACACCGCGCTTGGCCAGGCGGCCATGGCCGATTTCGCGACGCTTCGGACCCATCATGCGGCCGGCTTCGCCCACCGAGTACGGGGGGAAGTTGTAATGGAACAGGAAGTTGTCCTTGTATTCGCCCGACACGGCGTCGATGACCTGGCCGTCGCGCGCGGTGCCCAGCGTGGTGACCACGATGGCCTGGGTTTCGCCGCGGGTGAATAGCGCCGAGCCATGGGTACGCGGCAGCACGCCGACCTTGGAGGTGATCGGACGTACTTCGTCCAGCGCACGGCCGTCGATGCGCACCTTGGTCTTGAGGACCGAGTTGCGCATGGTCTGATATTCCTGCTCGCTGAATTCCTTGGACAGATCGCCCGAGGTCCACGCGTTGGACTCGGCTTCCGGCGCCAGCGTGCCGAGGATGGCCTTCTTCAGGCTGGAAATGGTGTCGCGGCGTTCCAGCTTGTCGCGCACCTGGAAGGCGCCGGACAGGCTGTCGCCCACGGCGTTGCGCAGCGCGGCGATCAGGCCTTCGTTCTTGGCCGGCGGCTGCCAGTCCCACTTCGGCTTGCCGGCTTCGGCGACCATTTCGTTGATGACCGCGATGACCTTCTGCATCTCGCGATGGCCGAACATCACCGCGCCCAGCATCACTTCCTCGGACAGCTGGTCGGCTTCGGACTCGACCATCAGCACGGCGTTGGCGGTACCGGCGACGACCAGCTCCAGCTTGGAATCCTTCAGCTCGCTGACGGTCGGGTTGAGTACGTACTCGCCGTTGACGTAGCCGACCTTGGCCGCGCCGATCGGGCCGTTGAACGGCGCGCCGGTCAGGGCGACGGCGGCCGAGGCGCCGATCAGCGCCGGGATGTCACCGTCAATGTCCGGGTTCAGCGACATCACCGTGGCGATGACCTGCACTTCATTGCGGAATTCTTCCGGGAACAGCGGGCGCAGCGGACGGTCGATCAGGCGCGAAATCAGCGTTTCCTTCTCGGTCGCACGGCCTTCGCGCTTGAAGAAGCCGCCGGGAATGCGGCCGCCGGCGTAGAACCTTTCCTGATAGTCGACGGTGAGCGGGAAGAAGTCCTGCCCTTCGCGCGCGCTCTTGGCGGCGACGGCGGTGACCAGCAGCACGGTGTCGTCGAACTTGACGACGACGGCGCCGCCGGCCTGGCGGGCGATCTCGCCGGTTTCCAGGGTGACCTGGTGCTTGCCGTACTGGAAGGTTTTGGTGATTTTTGCCACGTTTGATTCCTTAGCGATCTAGCTTTCGAGTTGGACCGCACGCGACCCATGTCGCGCCCGGCTGGCCGGCATGCCCGGCCGATACGACGGCGGTGGAGCGCATCCCGGGGAAACGGCGGCCAGGCCGGTTGCGTTCCCTGAAATGCAAACCGCGGCGCATTGCTGCGCCGCGGTCGGGGATTGCATCAGCGACGCAGACCGAGCTTTTCGATCAGGGTCTTGTAGCGCTCGTTGTCTTTCTTCTTGAGGTAATCAAGCAGGCTGCGGCGGCGGTTGACCAGCTGCAGCAGACCACGGCGGCTGTGGTGATCTTTCTTGTGGGTCTTGAAGTGGCCGCTCAGCTGTTCGATGCGGGCGGTGATCAAGGCGACCTGGACTTCCGGCGAACCGGTATCGTTGGCGCCGCGCTTGTTTTCTTCAATGACTTTCTGGGTATCGATGGACATGTTGGCTCTCTGAGATGCGTGGCCTGCAGGAACGCCGGAGATACCGGGGTAAACCGGAGCACCGCTGGGCTCGCCGTAAACGTAAGGAAGTTTGCCGTGAAATCGGCCGCGGCATTGTAAGCCGCGAGGCCTTGTGAAACAAGGTTTTATTGCGCGCCGGGCGGTTGGCGGACGGCATTGGCGCTCGCCCAGCTGAACAGTCGTTGCGGCGACAGCAGCCCTTCGCCGTCGACGCTGCCGAGCCCCAGCAGCTGGCCCGATGGCCCATAAAGGGCCACGGTTTCGGCCATCGTCCAGGGTCCGCGCAGCCGCTGGCCCATGCCCAGACGGCGGCTGGCGTCCGCATCCAGCGTCAGCTGCGGAAAGCCGCCCAGGCCCGCCTCGATCGGCAACAGGCAGGCCTGCAATGCCGCCTCGCCGGTTTCGGCCAGTGCGGCCAGTTGCTCCAGCGTGAACATCGCCGGTTCCCGGAACGGCTCGACCCACAGCCGCCGCAGCTGGGCCACGTGCGCGCCGCAGCCCAGCGCCTCGCCCAGGTCGCGGACCAGGCCGCGCACATAGGTGCCCGATCCGCATTCGATGCGCAGCGCGATGCGATCCGGCTGCCGCGACAGCACGTCGATGGCGTGCACCTCGACCTCGCGCTCGGGCGCCTCGATGGCCTCGCCGCGACGGGCCTTGGCGTACAGCGGTTCGCCGCCCTGCTTGAGCGCCGAGTAGATCGGCGCACGCTGGCGGATGCGCCCGCGCAGCGGCGCCAGCGCCGCGGCCAGCGTCGCATCGTCGATGGCCGGGATCGGGCGTTCGCGCAGCATCGCGCCGTCGGCATCGTCGGTATCGGTGGTCGCGCCGAGCACGGCGATGGTGTCGTAAGCCTTGCGCGCACCCAGCAGCAGCCCGGCGATCTTGGTCGCCTCGCCGAAACACAGCGGCAGCAGCCCGGTCGCCAGCGGATCCAGGCTACCGGTATGGCCGCCCTTCTCGGCGCGCAACAGCCGCCGTGCCTGCTGCAGCGCCTGGTTGGAACTCAGGCCCTGCGGCTTGTCGAGCAGCACGATGCCGTCGAGGCGGCGATAGAAGATGCGGGGTTTCAAGGCGTTCGGGATTCGTCGGGATTCGTCGGGATTCGGGACGGGAAAAGCGTAAGGGATGCCCGATTCGTCGGCGACCGGTCAGTCCCGATGGAAAGATAGAACGGAACGATGCGAAAAGCCGATGCAGGAAGCTCTGAACAAGTCCACTTGTGCTCGTCATCCCGCGCAGGCGGGAACCCTGTGCCTTCGCTTCAACAGCTTGAAGTCGCTGGATCCCCGCCTGCGCGGGATGACGATACTTGTCCGGAGGTTGCTAGGACTCTTCCGGGTCCCGAGTCCCGGATCCCGAATCGCGCAGCAGGTTGTCGATGCGTTCGCCGCGATCGACCGAGTCGTCATAGTGGAAGTGCAGTTCCGGCACGTGGCGCAGCTTCATGCGCCGCGCCAGTTCCATGCGCAGGCCCCATGCGAGTTCCTTCAGGCCTTTCACCGCCTCGGCGGAACGCTCGGGCAGCAGCGCGGTCACGAACACCTTGGCGTGGGCCAGGTCGCGCGTGACCTCCACGTCGGAAACGCTGACCGACGGCAGCCCGTGCTCGCGCACGGCCTCGTGCACGAGCGTGCCCAGCTCGCGGCGGAGCTGGGCGGAAACGCGGTCGGTGCGGTGGAAGGACTTCTTCATGTCAGTGGCCAAGCGTAAATGGTGAACAGGAAAAGCAGGGCGGGAGCGAAAGGCCCGCGGCTCGCGCGGCGCGGGAAAACATCCCGGCTGTACCCTTCACGCTTCCCCCTTTGCCATTTACCGCCTTACAGCGTGCGCTGGACCTCGATGCGCTCGAAGCACTCGATCTGGTCGCCGGGCTTGACGTCGTTGTAGGCCTTCACGCCGATACCGCATTCGGTACCGTTGCGGACTTCGTCGACGTTCTCCTTGAAGCGGCGCAGCGATTCCAGTTCGCCCTCGAACACCACCACGCTGTCGCGCAGCACGCGGATCGGCTTGTTCCGCTTGACCACGCCCTCGACCACCATGCAGCCGGCGACGGCGCCGAACTTGGAGCTGCGGAACACGTCGCGGACCTCGGCGATGCCGATGATCTCCTCGCGGATTTCCACGCCCAGCAGGCCGGACGCGACCTGCTTCACCTGATCGATCACGTCGTAGATGATCGAGAAGTAGCGCAGGTCCACGCCGCTGGCTTCGATGATGCGGCGCGCCGAAGCGTCCGCACGCACGTTGAAGCCGATGACGGTCGCCTTGGCGGTGACCGCGGCGTTGGCGTCGGACTCGGTGATGCCGCCGACGCCGGCGGTGATGACGTTGATGCGGATGAGATCGTTGGACAGCGCCACCAGCGCCTGCTTGAGCGCTTCCACCGAACCCTGCACGTCGGCCTTGATGACCAGGTTGAGGACCTGCTGGCCCTCGCCCTTGCCCATCTGCGCCATGATGTCTTCCATGCGGCTGCCGGCCGACTGCACCAGGCGCGACTCGCGGCGCTTGGCGTCGCGCTGCTGCGCCACGTCCTTGGCCAGGCGCTCGTCGGCGACGACGACGAAATCGTCGCCGGCCTCGGGCACGCCGGACAGGCCGAGCACCTGCACCGGAATCGACGGACCGGCCGAATCGGGCTGCTTGCCGGTTTCGTCGAACAGCGCGCGCACGCGGCCGTACTGGACGCCGCAGACCAGGTAATCGCCTTTCTTCAGGGAGCCCTGCTGCACCAGCACGGTGGCGATCGGGCCGCGGCCCTTGTCCAGCGAGGACTCGATGACCACGCCGCTGGCGCGGCCGTCGTGCACGGCCTTGAGTTCGAGCACTTCGGCCTGCAGCGAGACGGCGTCGAGCAGCGTGTCGATGCCGGTGCCGACCTTGGCCGAGACCTCGACGAACTGCGTGTCGCCGCCGAACTCCTCGGCCACCACGTCATGGGCGAGCAGTTCGTTCTTGACCCGCAGCGGATCGGCGCCGGACTTGTCGATCTTGTTGACCGCCACGATCAGCGGCACGCCGGCCGCCTTGGCGTGCTGCACGGCTTCGACGGTCTGCGGCATGACGCCGTCGTCGGCCGCTACGACCAGCACGACGATGTCGGTCAGCTTGGCGCCGCGCGCGCGCATCGAGGTGAACGCGGCATGGCCCGGGGTATCGAGGAAGCTGATGACGCCGCGCGGGGTTTCCACGTGGTAGGCGCCGATGTGCTGGGTGATGCCGCCGGCTTCGCCGGTGGCGACCTTGGTGCGGCGGATGTAGTCCAGCAGCGAGGTCTTACCGTGATCGACGTGGCCCATGATGGTGACCACCGGCGGACGCGACATCCTGTCGCCCTGCACTTCCTCGGCGTGGGCCAGCAGTTCGCTCTCGGCGTCGTCGCCGCCGGCGCGCATCGGCTTATGGCCGAGTTCCTCGGTCACCAGCGCGGCGGTATCGTGATCGATGGTCTGGGTGATGGTGGCCATCACGCCCATCTTGAACAGCGCCTTGACCACGTCGCCGCCCTTCAGCGCGAGCTTCTGCGCCAGGTCGGCCACGGTGATGGTCTCGCCGATGGCCACTTCGCGCACCACGGGCGCGGTCGGGCGCTCGAAGCCGTGCGTGCCCGAGCCGCCGCGCGACTGCTCGTGGCGCTTGGGCTTGGGCTTGCCGCGGTTGGTCGAGCGGCGCGCGCGATCGGCGGCCGACAGGTGCAGCTGGCCGGCGAAGCGCTGGGTATTGTCGTCGTCCTCGACGCCGGCGACCATCGCGTGCGAACCGCGGGTCTTGTGCTTGGCGGCCGCGTTGCGGTCGTCCACGCGCGGCGGATCCTTGCGCACCGGCGGCTTGGGCACGTGGTGCCCGCCCGCCTTGGCCGGACGCGCGACTTCGCCATCTTCGCCGACGACGCCGGCGACCGCCTGGGCCTCGGCCTGCAGGCGCGCGGCCTCGGCACGCGTGGCCTCTTCTTCCTGGCGGCGGCGATCCAGCTCGTCGCGGCGGCGCTGATCCTCGGCGGCCAGGCGCTGCTGCTCGTCGAGGTTGCGCTGCTTGGATTCCTCCAGCTTGCGCAGGATCTCGGCGCGCTCGGGATCGGGCTCGTTGTGCGAGGTGGTCGGCGGGATTTCGTTCTCGGCCGGCTTGACGTAGGTGCGCTTCTGCCGCACTTCCACGTTGACCGTGCTCTTGGTGCGGCCGGTGGCGACCGTCAGCTCCTGCACCTTGCGGCGGTTGAGCGTGATCTTCTTGGGCGCGGCGACCTCGTCGGCGGACTTTTCGGTCTTGCCGTGGGTGCGGCGCAGGAAGCCGAGCAGCTTCATCTTCTCGGTGCTGGTCACGACCTGGTCGGGACCGCTGAAGCTCATGCCGGCCTCGGCCAGCTGTTCCAGCAGTTTCTCGACCGGCGTGTTGACCAGTTCAGCCAGTTTGCGGATGGTGGTTTGCTGCGACATTCGGATCCTAGATTCTTCGGTGTTGCGCCCCCACGCCGGTTGCGGAGGGAACGCGGATTCTACGCCCTGAGCGGTTCAGGGCGGCGTTCATTGCAGGCTCATTGGCCGTGTTCCGGTCGGGCCCCTGTGGCGCTCATTCGCCACGCTCCAGACGGGCGATTTCCTCGGCGCGCGCGGCCAGGATGAGCGCGGCGGCGCGCGCTTCGTCCAGATCCTCGATGCCGAACTCGACCACCTCGTCGGCCGCCAGGTCCGACAGGTCCTCGGACGTGCGCACGCCGTGGCTGGCCAGCGCGTAGGCGGTCGCCTCGTCCATGCCTTCCAGCGCCAGCAGATCCTCGGCCGGCTGATGCTCTTCCAGGCCTTCTTCCTCGGCCAGCGCCTCGTTCAGCAGCGCGTCGCGGGCGCGGGCGCGCAGTTCCTCGACGATGTCCTCGTCGAAGCCTTCCACCGCCAGCAGCTCGCCGACCGGCACGTAGGCGATTTCCTCGACCGTGCTGAAGCCTTCGGACACCAGGATGGCGGAGATTTCCTCGTCCACTTCCAGCTTGTCCATGAACAGCTGGCGGGCCACGGCCTGCTCGGCCTCGCTCTTGGCCTGCACCTGGTCGGCGGTCATCACATTGAGCTGCCAGCCGGTCAGGCGGCTGGCCAGGCGCACGTTCTGGCCGCCCTTGCCGATGGCCTGGGCCAGGCGATCCTCGGCCACGGCCAGATCCATCGAATGCTTCTCTTCATCGACGATGATCGACTGCACCTCGGCCGGCGCCATCGCGTTGATGACGAAGGTGGCGGGGTTGTCGTTCCACAGCACGATGTCCACGCGCTCGCCGTTGAGCTCGTTGGACACCGCCTGCACGCGCGATCCGCGCATGCCGATGCACGCGCCGATGGGATCGGTGCGGGTGTCGTGCGCGAGCACGGCGATCTTGGCGCGATCGCCGGGGTCGCGCGCGCAGGCCTTGATCTCAACCAGGCCCTGGCCCACTTCCGGCACTTCCAGCTTGAACAGTTCGATCATGAATTCCGGCGCGGCGCGGCTGATGAACAGCTGCGGGCCGCGCGGTTCGGAACGCACGTCGAACAGGTAGCCGCGCACGCGGTCGCCGGCGCGCAGCACGTCGCGCGGGATGCCCTTGTCCTTGGGGATGAAGGCCTCGGCGTTGCCGCCCAGGTCGACATAGATGTTGCCGCGCTCGGCGCGCTTGACCACGCCGGTGACCAGTTCGCCGATGCGATCCTTCCACGCATCGACCACCTGCTGGCGCTCGGCCTCGCGTACGCGCTGCACGATGACCTGCTTGGCGGCCTGCGCGGCGATGCGGCCGAAATCGGGGTTCTCGATCTGCTCTTCGATCCAGTCGCTGACATCGACGCCGTCGGCCTCGTCGATCGCGTCCATCAGGCGGATCTGCCGGTCCGGCGATTCCATCACCACGTCGTCGGCCACCACTTCCCAGCGGCGGAACGTCTCGTAGCTGCCATCCTTGTGATCGATGGACACGCGCACCTGCACGTCCTGATCCATGTAGCGCTTCTTGGCGGCGGACGCCAGCGCCGCCTCGATGGCATCGAAGATGACCTCGCGCGGCACGCCCTTCTCGTTGGCGACCGCATCCACCACCAGCAATAGTTCCTTACTCATCTTTCACTCCGCGCGCGGCTTGCGGGCCGCCGGTTGTTTGGGTTTTGGCTTGTCGGCCTGCCGGCCGGTAGATGGCTTGGCAGTACCGGTTGAGGGAGAAGCGGGCCTGGACTTCTTGCCGGAGGGTTTTTCCGGCGCCAGCCCCAGCGCGGCCCAGTCCGGGACCAGCCGCGCCTTGTCGATGTTGTCGAACGCCACGACCAGTTCGGCCGCATCCAGTACGAACACGACATTGTCGCCTTCGATGCGGGCGATAGCGCCCTGCAGGCGGCGGCGGCCGTCCTGCGGCAGCCTGAGCACGACCTTGGCGTTGGCGCCCTGGTGGCGCGCGAACTGCGCCAGCGTGAACAGCGGACGATCGATGCCGGGCGAGGACACTTCCAGCGTGTAGTTGCCGGTGATGGGGTCTTCCACATCCAGCTGCGCCGACACTTCGCGGCTGACCGCCTCGCAGTCGTCGATGCCGACCAGGCGGGTTTCCTGCTCGGCCACCGGCACGTCGATGTACAGGCGCAGCGTGGCGCCGCCGGGCGCCGGCAGGTATTCGGCGCCGAGCAGTTCCAGTCCCAGGGACTGCACCGTCGGAGCCAGCAGGTTCGCGATCTGGATCGCCTTGTCGCTCAAGTGTTGACCTTTTCCGAATTGCAGAAACAACAAGGGGCCCGATGGGCCCCTTGTCCGATACGCTGGATTCCGGTGCGATGACGGGAACATGCGTCATCGCGGCCCAGGTTCTTCGTTGGATATCTGTCGCCAGATATTCGCGGATAAACGTGGTAGCGGGGGCAGGATTTGAACCTGCGACCTTCGGGTTATGAGCCCGACGAGCTGCCAGACTGCTCCACCCCGCAGCAGAAGCGGAATTATGCGGATGCGGACCGATTATTGCAAGCCCGCCCTCGCATTATTCGTTCAGACGCCGAAGGCCTGCTGGCACCACGACATGATCGGATTCCATGCGAAGCCGAGTACCAGCAACGCCAGCGCGTTGACCCCGAACACCACCGGCACGGTACGGCCCGGACGCGGCGGATGCGCCTGCCCGACCGGCTCGTCGAAGTACATGACCTTGATGACGCGCAGGTAGTAGAACGCGCCGATCACCGCGCACACCACGCCCAGGATGGCCAGCCACAGGAAGTCGCCCTTCAGCGCCGCGCCCAGCACCACCAGCTTGGCCCAGAAGCCCAGGAAAGGCGGCACGCCGGCCAGCGAGGCCATCACGCACAGCACCAGCGCCGCCTGCCACGGATTGCGCGAGCTCAGGCCCTTGAAGTCGTCGATGCGGTC
>Ga0160451_100738_pt1 | contig 14573 bp, 14 predicted proteins | sample HID1975M_E1MG_FD_108270 | JGI IMG/M metagenome (GOLD analysis project Ga0160451, IMG submission 108270) | Enriched soil microbial communities from UW Madison campus, WI, USA - HID1975M_E1 MG | ecosystem: Environmental > Terrestrial > Soil > Unclassified | place: USA: Madison, Wisconsin... | reverse complement strand
TAGCCGCGACGCGGATTTATTGCGAGTCCCCGCTGAACCGCGGACCTGCCTTACGCGGCGGCCGGCCGGGGCGGGCATGGCACAATGGGCGCCATGTCCTATCTCGTTCTCGCCCGCAAGTGGCGCCCCAAGCGTTTCGCCGAACTGGTGGGCCAGGAGCACGTGGTCCGCGCGCTCAGCAACGCGCTGGACAGCGGCCGGGTCCACCACGCCTTCCTGTTCACCGGCACCCGCGGCGTCGGCAAGACCACCATCGCGCGCATCTTCGCCAAGTCGCTGAACTGCGAGCAGGGTACCAGCGCCGACCCGTGCGGCCGGTGCCCGGCCTGCCTGGACATCGACAGCGGGCGATACATCGATCTGCTGGAAATCGACGCCGCGTCCAACACCGGCGTGGACGACGTGCGCGAGGTCATCGAGAACGCGCAGTACATGCCGTCGCGCGGCAAGTTCAAGGTCTACCTGATCGACGAAGTCCACATGCTGTCCAAGGCCGCGTTCAATGCGCTGCTGAAGACGCTGGAGGAACCGCCCGAACACGTGAAGTTCCTGCTCGCCACCACCGATCCGCAGAAGCTGCCGGTCACCGTGCTGTCGCGCTGCCTGCAGTTCAACCTCAAGCGGCTGGACGAGGAACAGATCCGTGGCCAGATGACCAAGATTCTGGCCGCCGAGACCATCGACGCCGACGCCAGCGCCATCGTGCAGCTGGCCAAGGCCGCCGATGGCAGCCTGCGAGACGGCCTGTCGCTGCTCGACCAGGCCATCGCCTACGCCGGCGGCGCGCTGCGCGACGACGTCGTGCGCACGATGCTGGGCACCGTCGATCGCACCCAGGTCGGCGCGATGCTCGATGCGCTGGCCGACGGCGACGGCGAAACGTTGCTGAAGGTGGTCGCCGCGCTGGCCGAGTTCTCGCCGGACTGGAGCGGCGTGCTGGACGCGCTGGCCGAGGCGCTGCACCGCATCCAGGTGCGCCAGCTGGTGCCGGGCGTGGCGGTGGAAACCGACGGGCTGGACGCCGACGCCTTCGCCGCGCGGCTGCGGCCGGAAGTCGTGCAGTTGTGGTACCAGATGGCGCTCAACGGCCGCCGCGATCTGCACCTGGCGCCGAGTCCGCGCGCCGGTTTCGAGATGAGCGTGCTGCGGATGCTGGCGTTCCGTCCCGCGCAGGCCGGACAGATGCAGGGCGCCGAACCTGCTGCGCAGACCGTCGCTCCCGCCGCCAGGCCCGCGCCGACGCCGGTGCGCAGCGAACCGGTGCCGCAGCAGATGGCGCGCGTGCCGATGCCCGAAAACATTCCTGCCGCCCGCAGCGCAACGCCTGCTGCGTCTGCACCCGCTGTGCCCGCGCCCGTCGCCGTCGAGGCCAGGCCCGTCGCGGCGGCAGCCTTCGAGCACGAATCCGGCATCGCCGACGCCGAGACCTGGCTGCAGTTCGCCAGCGGTAGCGGCCTGAAAGGCGTGGCCCGGCAACTGGTCGAGAACGCCGCCTTCGCCGGTTGCGAGGGCGGCGTGCTCAAGCTGGCGCTGGATGCCGGCTTCGACTACCTGCGCTCGGACCGGCTGGTGCAGGAACTGGGCGAGGCGATCACCAGGCGCTTCGGCGCCACGCCGAAAATCGTGTTCGTGCATCCGTCGGCGCAGGTCGAGACGCTCAAGGAGCGCGTGCACCGCCAGCAGGGCGAGCGCCGCAGCGCCGCCGAGCAGGATTTCGTCAACCACCCGGACGTCCAGCGCCTGATGCAGCAGCACGGCGCGCAGCTCGTGCCGGACTCCATCCGTCCTTTCGAAGAGTAGAACGACATGCGTGGAAACATCGCCCAGCTCATGCAACAGGCGCAGAAGATGCAGGAGAACCTGCAGCGTGCCCAGGAAGAACTGGCCAAGCTGGAAGTGACCGGCAACGCCGGCGGCGGCATGGTCAGCGTGACCCTGACCGGCGCCAAGGAATGCCGCAAGGTGCGCATCGATCCGTCGCTGCTCGGCGATCAGGAAATGCTCGAGGATCTGGTCGCCGCCGCATTCAACGATGCGTCCAACAAGGTCGATGCCGAGTCCAAGGCGAAGATGGGTTCGGCCACCGCCGGCATGCCGCTGCCGCCGGGAATGAAGCTGCCGTTCTGAACCTCGCGCTTCTCCCGATCGCGGAGAAGCCGCCATCGACGGACGAGGGAGATGCCGCGGGCCGGCGTGTCCCGATGCGCCGCCCGCTACCCGGATATCCCGCGCCATGAGCGTTTCGCTGCTCGAACAACTCATCGAAGCCTTCCGCGTGCTGCCGGGCGTCGGCCAGAAGACCGCGCAGCGGATGGCCTACCACCTGCTCGAACGCGATCGCGGCGGCGGCAAGCGGCTGGCCGAGGTACTGGGCGTGGCGCTGGAGCGCATCGGCCACTGCGCGATGTGCCGCGACTTCACCGAGGCCGAAACCTGCGCCACCTGCGCCAGCGCCAGCCGCGATCGCCAGCAGCTGTGCGTGGTCGAATCGCCGGCCGACCGGCTGGCCATCGAGCAGGCCACCGGCTACCGCGGGCTGTATTTCGTCCTGCAGGGCCGGCTGTCGCCGCTGGACGGCATCGGTCCGCGCGAACTGGGGCTGGACAGGCTGTCCGACCGGTTGGCCATCGGCGAGGTGGACGAGGTGATCATCGCCACCAATCCCACCGTCGAAGGCGAGGCCACCGCGCACTACCTGGCGCAGCTGGCGCGCCAGCACGGCGTGCGCCCGAGCCGCCCGACCCACGGCGTGCCGCTGGGCGGCGAGCTGGAATACGTCGATCGCGGCACGCTGTCGCATGCGTTCGGCTCGCGCAGCGAGATGCCCTGAGGGCGGTGAAGGGGAAGGGGTAAGGAGTAAAGTAAGCCTCGCCCTGCAGCGACGGATTTCCTGCCTGCCGCGTTTTTGCTTTCTCCCTTTACCCTTTTTCCTTCACTCTTCGCCGCCCTCATGACCGACACCCTCTTTGGCAAGATCATCCGCCGCGAGATTCCCGCCACCATCGTCTACGAGGACGATGACGTGCTGGGTTTCAAGGACATCGCGCCGCAGGCGCCGGTGCACGTGCTGTTCATTCCCAAGAACGAAGCGATCCCGACGCTCGACGACGTCAGGCCGGATCAGGCGCTGCTGATCGGCAAGCTGGCGCTGGCCGCCGCCGAATACGCGCGCAGCGAAGGCTTGGCGCAGGACGGCTATCGCGTGGTGATGAACTGCCGCGAGAACGCGGGGCAGACCGTGTTCCATATCCACCTGCACCTGCTGGCCGGGGCGCCGCTGGGGCGTTTCGGCACGGCCTGAGCGATGCGTTCCTGGCGATGCGCCGACGCATCGCCGACAATCGGCGACCGTTGTCGATGCCAGGGTGATGCGTTGCTTTTTTGTTTCCGGTTTCCGTCGTGGCCGCTGCTGGCGGCTTTCTGTCTTTCGATGGGCGCCTGCATATCCGCAGACAAGACGCAGGTCGTGCAAGCGAAGGAGGAGCCGGCGGCCGCGGCTCCTGCGCCCGCTCCGGTGGCATTGGACGATACGTTGCTTCACCGGATCGATGCGCCCGCGCTCGGACGCCGCTATCCGCTGCTGGTCAGCCTGCCGCGCGGCTACGACGCGCATCCCGACCGCCGCTATCCGGTGTTGTTCATTACCGATACGAACTACGCGTTTCCGCTGGTGCGCAGCATCGCGCGCATGGTCGGCGATGGCGGCGACGGGCTGGAGGACTTCATCCTGGTCGGGCTGGGCTACGCCGAAGGCGATACCCCGCAGTACAGCCGCCGGCGCGACTACACCCCGACCGCGGCCGGCGCGCGTTCGGCCACGGTATCGGACATGCCGGATCGCGCGGTGGTGCATGGCGGGGCGGAAGACTACCGCCGCTTCATTCGCGACGAAGTGTTTCCGTTCGTCGCTGCCCGTTATCGCGCCGATATGGACAGGCGCGTGTTCGCCGGGCATTCGTACGGCGGCCTGCTGGCCACGCACATGCTGCTGGCCGAACCGTCGATGTTCGGCAAGTACATCCTCAGCAGTCCGTCGCTGTGGTACGACCGGCGGGTGATGTTCGCGCGCGAGCAGGCGTATGCGCGCGAGCACGACGATCTGCCGGCGCAGGTGTTCCTGAGCATCGGCGGCTACGAGACGCTGGCGCCGGATGGACGCGACCGCCGTTACAACGCCGAGCAGGACATGCTGGCCGACAACCGCCGCTTCGCGGCGGCGCTGGAGTCGCGCGGTTACCCGGGGCTGCGCATCGACACGGTGGAAATCGCCGACGAGGATCATCTCAGCGTCTACCCGGCCGCGATCACCCGCGCGCTGCGCTGGGCGTTTCCGCCGGTACGATGACCGAGCGGCGCTGCGCCTTTCGTTCCCGCGCACAACGAAGAACGCCGCTCATCGAGCGGCGTTCTTCGTTCGCAATCACCGGATGGACTTACCACCAGCCCCAGCGGCCCCAGCGCGGGCCCCAGAACGGGTCGTAATACGAATACGGATACGGCCGTACCACCTCGACCTGCCGTACTTCCGGCCACAGGTAGACGACATCGGCGGTCACGCGCGGCAGGCGGTAATCGTATTGGCCGATGCGGGCGTTCTCGTAGCCGTCGACGCGGCCGACGAAAGTGACTTCGCGACCTTCGGCGAACACCGCCGGATCGTAGAAGCCGGCGCGGCACGCGATGAAGCGGCCGTCGTTGGCGTCCGGCGCCGAGCTTTGCGGCCGGCCGGTGGCCGCCAGCGGCCGCGATACCAGCTGGAAGCAGGTGCTGTCCGGACCGGGAACCGTTTCGATGATGCGGCCGCCCCAGCGCACCGGCGCGCCGACCTGTGTGGAGGCGACCGCATCGCGCGGCGTGACCTGGGTATAGCTGCCTTGCAAGGGTTGCGGCGCGCTGGCGCAGGCACCCAGCAGGGTGGCCGTGGCGATCAGCACGGCGGGACGGAGCATGTTCATGGCGGAACTCCTTGGAGGAGGTTTACGGGCGATGCCGGCGCAGGTCGCGGATAAGCGCGGCGCGGTCCCGGACTGGAGCAGCGTAGCGGGCCTCGGCGAAACGCTCGCTGAGCAGAACCAGCCCCTTGGCCGCCTGCGGCCGCATCCGGGCGACCCGGCGCGCCCACGACAGCGCCGGTTCATGCGGTTCGCGCTCCAGCCCCAGCCGCGCGTAGCGCCTGCCGAGGCGGTGCCAGGCGCGCAGCAGCGGATCGCGCTCGCGTTCGCCGCGCGCCAGCCACCAGGCCATCCAGCCCAGCGCCAGCGCGGCGGCCAGCGCGAACATCAGGCCCAGCCGTTCGCCGCCCAGCCGGCCCATGCCCAGGCCCGACAGCATCCGTTCCTGCCGCGAGGCATCGAAACCGAGCACCAGATCGTTCCAGCCGCGCCGCAGCCAGTCGCCGATATCGCCCAGCTGGCGCACCGCGCCCAGGCCGCCGCCGGCGCCGGAAAGCCGGTCCTCCAGTGTGTCGTAGATGCGTTCGGGCGCGACCGCGGCGGTCGGATCCACCCGCACCCAGCCGCGCTGCGGCAGCCACACCTCGGCCCAGGCGTGGGCGTCCATGTTGCGCACGATCCAGTAGTCGCCGATCGGGTTGCGGTAGCCGCCGGCGTAGCCGGTCACCACCCGCGCCGGGATGCCGGCCGCGCGCATCAGCACGACGAAGGACGAGCTGAAATGCTCGCAGTAGCCGTTCTTCTGCTCGAACAGGAATTCGTCGACGCTGTGCCGGCCCGGCAGCGGCGTATCCAGCGTGTAGCCGAACTCCGCGCGTATCCATGCCAGCGCGCGCGCGACGATGCGTGCGTCGTCGCTGCCGGCTTCGCGCCGCCATTGCGCCGCCAGCGCCAGCGTGCGCGGGTTGTAGCCGGTTGGCAGCTGCAGCGCGTACTGGCGCAGCGGATCGCGCAACTGCCCTTCCTGCTGCAGGACCGGCGAGGACTGCATGCGCCAGCGGCTCAGCGACGTCAGCGGACGCTGGCTGAGCACGGTGTGTTCGTAGGTCGGGCGGGTACCGGCTGGCGCGCTGCGCGGCAGTTCCAGCGCGACCACCTCGCGGCGGTCGGTGGCTTCGATCTCGACCTGGTAGTCCCAGGTGGTCGGCCCGAGGGTCACCGTCTCCGGCGGCAGATCGCGCAGCCAGCGCGACTGCCGCCAGACGCGGCCATCGAACTCCCACAGCACCGGTCCGCGCCAGTAGCGCTGCTCCGGCGGCGGCACCGGCCCGAAGAACTGCACGCGCAGCGCCGGATTGTCGTCGGCCATCAGGTCGATCCAGCCGCCGGGCTCCATGCTGTCGGACAGGCCCGGCTTGGCGAGCGCGCGCTCGGGCACGCCCCATAGCGGCGAAGGGAAGCGCGGGAATAGCCAGAACGCGGCCAGCATCATCGGCAGGCCGATGGCGACCAGCCGGCCGACCGCCAGCAGCTGCCGCCGCAACGGCAGCGCACCGGTCGCCGGGCCGGTGTCGGCATCGGCCAGCCGCTGCAGCGTGACCAGCGCTGCCAGCACCGACAACAGTCCCAGCGCCATCGTCAGCGGTCCCTGGTCGAGCAGGAACGCGGCGAACGGCGCGAACAGCCCAAAACCCACCAGGCTGCGCGCATCGCGCAGCGTGCGCGTTTCGGCCGGCTTGATCGCCAGCATCGCGGCCAGCATCGCGCAGCCGGTGTCGCGGCCGAAGTTGGCGCCCATCACCACGAACACCACGCCCAGCATCGAAAGCGCCAGCAGCAGGCGCAGCAGCGCGTGCAGCGGCTTGCGCCACGACAGCACCGCGATCACGACCGCGATCAGCGCGATCGGCAACGACACCGACGACGGCAGCTGCACCAGCAGCGTGGCCAGGCACAGGCCCGCCGTGGCCAGCACCCAGGCGCGCGGGCTGGCGCTGATCGCAGGCACGTCCGTCGCTGCTTCAGCGCGCGACATGCGGCAGCAGCGCGAGCGCGCGCAGGCAGAGGTGGCGATGGGCCGGACCCTGCGACGGGCCCAGTGGCGGTTGTCCGGGCAGCGCGAGCCGGTAGCGGCGGCCTTCGCGTTCGGCCAGATCGACCCAGCGCGCAAGCCGGCGGATGCGCAGTTCGTGCTCCATGCCCGACAACGCCTGCCAGTCCAGCGCCACGTCTTGGCTCAGCGGCTGTTCGTACTCGCGCACCAGCAGTGCATCGCGCCGCGCCGAATGCTTCCACGAGATGGCGCGGCGCGGGTCGCCGGCGCGGTAGGCGCGCAGGTGGTGCATGTCCTCGCCGGCCGGATGCAGGCGCGTGGCCTGCTGTTGGCCGAACCCTTCCGGCAGCGGCGGGCCGTTCGATTCGGGCATCGGATAGACCAGCAGCGGCGTCTGCGGCCACACCCACGACCACGCGCGCGCCAGCCCGAGCGGCTGGGTCGTGGACAGGCGGATGCGGTCGGGATCCAGCCAGCCGAGCTGCTCGGTCGGCACGGCCAGCGTGGCGACCACCGGATCGCCGGCCAGCACCGGCGCGACGGCGTCTCTGCCCATGCCTTGCAGCCGCAGGCCGCGCCGCGTGCGGCCATCGCGCGCCGAAATCGCCACGTGCACCTGCATCACCGCGCCGGCCGGCACCGGCTCGGCGCCGATCGCATCGATCGACAGGCCCGACAGCTGCAGGTGCGCGGCCATCAGGCTGGCCAGGCCGGCCGAGCACAGCAGCAGCGCCAGCAGCAGCGCCGGATTGTTGTTGTAGTTCAGCGCGCCGAGCACCATCGAGAACAGCAGCGCGGCGAAGAACGCGCCGAAGCCGGTCGGCAGCACGTAGACGCGGCGGCGATCCAGCCGCACCGGCAACGACTCGGGCACGCGCGGGCGCGCCAGCAGCGAAAGGCGGCGGGCGAGGCGCTGGCGCGGGGTGTCGTCGGACACGAAAGGCGGTCCCGCGCGGTCAGTCCACCGGCACCGCGTGCAGCACCGCCTTGGCGAGCGCGGCGGTCGAGGCGGCTTCGGCCTCGGCCACCAGCCGGTGCGCGGCCACAGCAGAGAACAACGCCTGCACGTCCTCGGGCAGCACGTGCTTGCGGCCCAGCAGCAACGCGTAGGCGCGCGCGCCGCGCAGCAACGCGATGCCCGCGCGCGGCGACAGCCCCACCCGCACACCCGGATGCTGGCGGCTGCGCGTCAGCAGCGCCTGCACGTAGTCGATCAGCGCGTCGCTGGCATGAACCTGATCGACCGCGCGGCGCAGCGCCAGCACGTCGTCGCTGGACAGCAGCGGCATGGCCTGCGCGATCAGTTCGCGGCGGTCGGTGCCGGCCAGCAGCGCGCGCTCGGCGTCGGGATTGGGATAGCCCAGGTTGAGGCGCAGCAGGAAGCGATCCAGCTGCGAATCCGGCAGCGGATAGGTGCCCGACAGATCCACCGGGTTCTGCGTGGCGATGACGAAGAAGGGATCCGGCAGCGAATGGGTCACCCCGTCCAGCGTCACCTGGTGCTCGGCCATGGCTTCGAGCAGTGCGCTTTGCGTGCGCGGCGGCGCGCGGTTGATCTCATCGGCCAGCAGCACGTTGGTGAACACCGGGCCGGGATGGAACTGGAACTGCCGGCTCTGCGCGTCGTAGACGGACACGCCCAGCACGTCGGCCGGCAGCAGATCGGAAGTGAATTGCACGCGCTGGAAACCCAGTCCCAGCGTCGCCGCTAACGCGTGCGCCAGCGTGGTCTTGCCCAGACCGGGCAGGTCCTCGATCAGCAGGTGGCCGTCGGAGAGCAGGGCGACGAACGCCAGCCGCACCTCGTGCGACTTGCCCAGCAATAGCGAGTTGACCTGTTCCTGCGCGCGCCGCAGGGCATCAAGCTGGGCATCGGATAGCATAGGCGCGGTGCTGGGGACTGCGGACATCACTCGCTCCGGCTTGTCGTTTGCCTTGGAGTGTAGCGGATGCAGGATCAACATCAGGCGAAGCGGGTGTTCGTCTGCCTGTGGCTGCTGGCCACGACGATCAAGTGCGCGATCGCCGCCGGATTGCCGCTGTTCGTCGACGAGGCGTTCTATTGGCAGGAAGGCCGGCATCTGGCCGCGGCGTACTCGGATCTGCCCGGACTCACCGCGTGGCTGATCCGGCTCGGCGTCGAACTCGGCGGCCACCATGCGCTGGCGCTGCGCATGCCATTCCTGATCATCGGCGCGGCGCTGCCGTGGCTGATCGCGCGCATCGGTGCGCGCTGGTTTGACGAAGCCGCCGGCTGGCAGGCCGGCAGCCTGGTCGTGCTGATGCCGCTGTCCGGCACGCTGGGATTGCTGGCCTTGCCGGATGTGCCGATGGCGTTGGCGACGGTGCTGTGCATGGGGGGCGGGGCGCGATTGCTGCAGAAGGTCGACGGCGCCGGCGCGGTGACATTGGGCATCGGCCTGGCGATCGGCGCGTTGAGCCACTATCGCTTCGTCGGCGTGATCGGCGTGGGCCTCATCGCGTTATTGGCGCTGCCGCAGGGTCGCCTCGCATTGCGCGACATGCGCGTGTGGGCAGCGCTGCTTGTCGGCATCGCCGCCTGGCTGCCGCTGCTGCTGTGGAATCTGCAGCACGCCGATGCCGGCCTGCGTTTCCAGCTGGTCGATCGGCATCCATGGTCCTTCGATCTGCGCGGGTTCTGGTTCCTGGCCGTGCAGGCCCTGCTGGTCACGCCGCTGCTGTTCGCCGCGCTGCTGCAACTGTGCGCGCGCGCGTTCGGACGGAATGCGGGAACGCCGCAATGGCGCTATTTCGCCCTGCTCGGCGCGGTATCGACCTTCGGCTTCTTCGCGCTGGGTTTCTTCGCCGATTCGGAGCGGATCAGTTTCCACTGGACGCTGCCGGGCTACCTGGCCCTGCTCATCGCCGTGCCGGCACTGTTGCGGGGATGGCCGCCTGCGTTGCGTGTGGTTACGTGGGCGCTGGCCAGCGTCGGCATGGCGGCGATGCTTGCCTACTACGTGGCGGTTTCCGTCCCGGCATGGCGCACGCATTGGGCCGGCGACAAGTTCTATCCGTACAACTTCGCCGGCTGGGACGAACTGGCCGCGACGGTGCGCGAGGAACTGGCGCAGATGCCGGCCGGCACCGCGCTGCTGGCCGACAACTTCAAGATCGGCGCCGAACTCGGCTTCGCGCTGGACGATCCGCGCATCGCCGTGCTCGATCATCCGCTCAACCGCAAGCATGGCCGCGCACCGCAGCTGGAGATATTCGGCCTGGCCCATGGCGGACGGCCGCAGGCGCCGACGTTGCTGATCGCCTCGTCCACCGACGTGAAGCTGCGCGATCTGGTCGATCACTACCAGCAATTGTGCAGCGAGCTCGGCGCATTGCCGCCGCCGCGCGTGGTCAATGCCGATCACGGCGCGCAACGTTTCCTGCTGTTCCGGCTGCCGGCCGGCGGCCGCGATGGCGATTGCGTCACGCCGGCCGTCGCGCACATCAACCTGCCGGAAAGCGGAGATCAGGTAAGCAGGACGTTCCCGGTGCGCGGCTGGGCGATCAAGGACGTGGCCGGCGTGCGGTCGGTCACCGTGACCCTGGATGGTCGACCGATCGCGCAGGCCGGATACGGACAGGTCGACGAATGGCCGGGCCGGTTTTTCCGGCACGCATCGCGAGACCCGCAGCTGCCGGCCATCGCCTTTACCGCCGACGTGGATGCCACGGCGTACGCCCCCGGCCGGCACTGGCTGGGACTGGTGATCGAAGGACGTGACGGCAGTCGCGAGGTCTGGTCGGAGCAACCCATCACCCTCATCGATCACGCTGAAGTCGAATGACCCTCCGGCATCCAACGGACTGCCGCTTTAACTCCATGACGCGATGAAATGAATACGAATGCTGAGAGCGCTGCGCATCGACACTCACCAAGGACCTCGGAAATGACAGAAGGACACGCGCCTTTCCGCTTCGGGACTGTCTTCGTCGCAGCCGCGATCGCGATGCTGGCGGCGACACTCGCACTGCACATCCCGCTGATGCTGTGGGACCACATCGATCTGGTACCGATATACGAAGCATGGCAGCGCGGCGATCTGTCCGGTTCGGAGTTCTGGCGCATCCACGACGGCAGCCATTTCCACAGCGCGGCCTATGCGGTGCTGCTGCTGACGACCTGGCTGTCGGGCGGACAGCCGTGGCTGGACTGCGCTGTCAGCTGGGGGTTCTTCGTTGCGCAGGCGTGGCTGCTGCTGGGCATCGCGCGCACCGGATGGCAAGACAGGCACCCCGGCAGGGAGTGGTGGCTGGCGATGCTGGTGCTGATCTTCCACCCGGGACATCTGGCCAATCTGCAATGGGGCTGGCAGGTGGCGGTCTTTATCAGCCTGCTGGGGGCGATAGCGCCGATTCGGATCCTCTCCGGCGAGCAGCCAACCCAGGCGCTCAACCTGCTGGGTCTGGCGCTGGCGGTGGCGGGCGTCCTTGGTTTCACCACGACGCTGGCCGCGTTTCCGGTAGCGGTGCTGCTGATTCTGGCCAGGGTGGAATGGTCGTGGAAACGCCGTGTGGCGTTCGCCATGCCCTGGCTGCTGACCGCCATGGTGTTGGCTTACTGGCTGCTAAGCGCGCGTGGCCAGGCGGCCCCCTGGCCCGGCTTGGATCGCTGGGTGATGTATGTCCTCAACTATCTGGGGGGCGGTGTCTTGCGTTTTGCCGAAGATCTGGCGCCATGGTGGGCAGCGTTGGCGCTGCTGATGACGGCCATGGTGACGCCGCGCCTCTGGCGTCGTTCGCAGTCGCGGCCCTGGCTGGCTCTGATGCTGTTCGCAATCGGCTGCGCGTCGATGACGGGGTGGGGCCGGGCCGGCTATTTCGGCGCCGAGCACGCCTTCGTGACCCGTTACGTCAGCTTCGCGATGTTGTTCTGGATCGGCTGGCTGGGTTTGATCGTACTAGGCATGAAAGAGGCGAAGCCGGCACGGCGGCGCTGGATGCTTTCGCTGCTGATCGCGACGTTGTGCTTCGCCGCATTCAATGGCCTGCACATGATCAAGCAGGCGATGGTGGTGCGCGAGCGCGCGCTCGAATATGCCGCGCATATCCGCGACCGTTATCCGGATCCCGATCCGGGTGTCATCGAGCGGGCCTACCAGAGCAGGGCGGATCAGGCATCGCAGCGTCTTGGACGATTGCGCGATTGGGGATTCGCTCCGTTTTCGCCGGCGACGGAAGCACCGCGGGCCGCGGATTGAAGCGGTCCCCGGTGGGCGCTCAAGGCACCTCGAAACCCGCCTCGCGCAGCATCGCCGACAGCGCGATCAGCGGCAGGCCGACCAGCGCGGTCGGGTCGCGGGTGTCGATGGCCTCGAACAACGCGATGCCCAGCCCCTCGCACTTGAAACTGCCGGCGCAGTCGAACGGCTGCTCGGCATCCAGATAGCGTTCGATTTCCGCCGCCTGCAATACGCGGAAACGCACTTCGGTCACATCCAGCGCATCATGGCGCACGTCGCCGCGCACCAGGCAGACGGCGGTGTGGAAGCGAACGGCCCGGCCCGACATCGCCGTCAGCTGCGCCAGCGCGCCGTCGCGGTGCCCCGGCTTGCCGATCGGCTGGCCGTCCAGTTCGGCGACCTGATCGGCGCCGACGATCCAGCTTTCCGGGTGCTGGGCGGCGATGGCGGCCGCCTTGGCGCGCGCGAGCCGCTGCGCCAGCGCCGGGCCGTCCTCGCCGGGCAGGGGCGTCTCGTCGACGTCCGGACGGGCGGGACGGATCGGCAGGCGCAAACGCTCCAGCAGCGCGCGCCTGTAAGGGGAAGTGGAGGCCAGCAGCAGCATGGCGGCGCGTCCTTGGCTTGGGTCAGGCAGTCTGCCGCCGGCCTGCGGCCGCGACAAGCCGGCCAGGGTAGCCGGGATGTTTGACAGGAGCCGCATCGGTCCTTAACATTCAGCGGCTTATGTCCGCGAATACGCCCGAGATGTTGGATGCTTGGCGCATGGTCGCGGCGCGGCGCAGTTTCGACGGCCGCCTGCGCCTGTCCTCGATGACGCGGTTGCAGGGGTTGCTGGTGGATGCCGACGGCGAGGCGCGTTTTTCGATCGAATTCGATTGCGATGCGCTGCAGGTGCCGTACGTGGAGCTGAGGATACAGGCCGAGTTGCCGCTGGTGTGCCAGCGCAGCCTGGAGCGTTTCCTGCTTCCGGTGGATATCACCCAGCGGCTGGGACTGGTGCGCGACGAAGCCGGCGAGGCCGCCCTGCCTGCCGACTACGAGGCGCTGCTAGTACCGGAGGACGGCATGCTGCATACGGCCGGGCTGGTCGAGGACGAACTGGTCCTGGCCGTGCCGGTGGTGCCGATGTCGCCCGGGTCGGACGCGGTCGAACGCGACTGGCCCGCGCAGGAAGAGGAACTGGCGAAGGCCAACCCGTTCGCGGGGCTGGCCTCGCTGAAGAAGAACTAGCCGCCGACGCGGCCAGGCAACACGCATCGACAGATTCACCTTACGAGTTTTGGAGCTGGAGCAATCCCATGGCTGTACAGAAATCCCGAGTCACCCCGTCCCGCCGTGGTCAGCGTCGTTCGCACGACGCCCTGACCGCCAAGCAGCTGGCCACCGATCCGACCACCGGCGAGACCCACCTGCGTCACCACGTCACCGCCGACGGCTACTACCGCGGCAAGAAGGTCATCAACACCAAGTCAGACGCTGCCGCCGTCGACGAGGATTGATGTCCACGGGCGCGCCCGAACCGGCGCGTCCGTGACTTTCTGCGTGTGGAACAGGGCCCCGTTGCGGGCCGTGCAACGGGAGCGGGCATGAAGCAGCCGGAATCCAACGGGCGCATCTTTGCGCGTATCGCCGGTACCGGCAGCTATCTGCCGGACAAGGTCCTGACCAACGACGACCTGGCCAAGCAGGTCGATACCAGCGACGAATGGATTCGCAGCCGCACCGGCATCAGCGAGCGGCACATCGCCGCCGAAGGCCAGACCGCCGGCGACCTGGGCTACCTCGCGGCGGTGCGCGCGATGGAAGCGGCCGGCGTGCAGGCGGCCGACATCGACATGATCGTCGTCGGCACCACCACGCCCGATCTGATCTTCCCGTCCACCGCCTGCCTCATCCAGGCGCGCCTGGGCGCCGACGGCTGCGCGGCGATGGACGTCAACGCCGCCTGCTCGGGCTTCCTGTACGCGCTCAGCGTGGCCGACAAGTTCATCCGCTGCGGTGACGTCAAGACCGCGCTGGTGATCGGCACCGAGACGCTCAGCCGCATCGTCGACTGGACCGAACGCACCACCTGCGTGCTGTTCGGCGATGGCGCCGGTGCCGCGGTGCTGAAGGCCGACAGCGAAACCGGCATCCTCAGCACCCATCTGCATGCCGACGGCAGCAAGAAGGAATTGTTGTGGAACCCGGTGGGCGTGTCGGCCGGCTTCAAGCCGGAAGAGCCCAACCAGGGCATCCGCATCAACATGAAGGGCAACGACGTGTTCAAGTACGCCGTCAAGGCGCTGGACTCGGTCGTCGACGAAACCCTCGAAGCCAATGGCCTGGACAAGCACGACATCGACTGGCTTATCCCGCACCAGGCCAACCTGCGCATCATCGAAGCCACCGCCAAGCGGCTGGACATGCCGATGGAGCGCGTCGTGG
>Ga0160451_100734_pt1 | contig 14647 bp, 10 predicted proteins | sample HID1975M_E1MG_FD_108270 | JGI IMG/M metagenome (GOLD analysis project Ga0160451, IMG submission 108270) | Enriched soil microbial communities from UW Madison campus, WI, USA - HID1975M_E1 MG | ecosystem: Environmental > Terrestrial > Soil > Unclassified | place: USA: Madison, Wisconsin... | reverse complement strand
GCAAGAAGCCCGAACCCAGCGAAGCCGGCAGGCGTGGCTTCACCATCGAGGAACTGGCTGCCGCTTTCCCGCAGGCGAACCGCGATGCGGCGGCCGAAACGCCCGACGCGATCCGCGCACCGCAGGCCGAGCCGGTTCCGCCGGTAACCGAAACGCCCGTCCCCACGCCGCCGCTGCCTTCATCCGAGCCGACGCTGTTCGTATCGCCTCCGGCGGTGACGCCGGCAACGCCGATCACATCGCCGGCCACGGCGCCACTGGAAACCGATGCGGTGGCCACCGTGACAGCCGAGCCTGCGCCCGCCGGCAAGCCGGGCTGGCGCGAGCGCCTGCGCGGCAGTGCGTTCACGCGCAGCTTCGGCGGCCTGTTCTCGCGCAATCCGCGCCTGGACGACGATCTGCTCGACGAGGTCGAAACCGCGCTGCTGACCGCCGATGTCGGCGTACCGGCCACCACGGCGCTGATCGACAGCCTGCGCAAGCGGATGAAGGCGCGCGAGTTCGCCGACGCCAACGCGCTGCTGGCCGCGTTGCGCGCCGATCTGATCGCCCTGCTGCAGCCGGTCGCCCGGCCGCTGGCGATCGACCGCGGCGCCAAACCTTTCGTCGTGCTGACCGTCGGCGTCAACGGCGTCGGCAAGACCACCACCATCGGCAAGCTCGCCAGGCGCTTCAAGGACGACGGGCACAGCCTGATGCTGGCCGCCGGCGACACCTTCCGCGCCGCCGCCGTGGCGCAGCTGCAGGCCTGGGGCGAGCGCAACGGCGTGACCGTCATCGCGCAGGGACAGGACGCCGATCCGGCCTCGGTCGCCTTCGACGCGTTGCAGGCCGCCAAGGCGCGCGGCGCCGAGGTGTTGATCGCCGATACCGCCGGCCGCCTGCACACGCAGACCGGACTGATGAACGAACTGGGCAAGATCCGCCGCGTGCTCGGCAAGATCGACGCCGCCGCGCCGCATGAAGTATTGATGGTCATCGACGGCACCACCGGCCAGAACGCGCTGTCGCAGCTGCGCCAGTTCCATGCCGCGGTCGGCGTGACCGGGCTGGTGGTGACCAAGCTCGACGGCACCGCCAAGGGCGGCGTGGTGTTCGCGCTGGCGCGCGAGTTCGGCATTCCGATCCGCTATGCCGGCATCGGCGAACGGCCGGAAGACCTGCGCGTGTTCGACGCCGAATCCTTCGTCGATGCGCTGTTGCCGGAAGCGCTGGGCGGTGCCTGACCGCATCATGCATCGTGGGAGCGACGTCAGTCGCGACGTTCTTGTTCCCGAGCCACGTCCCAAAGCTTGTTTTCCCGACTTCCCGTGGGAGCGACGCCAGTCGCGATGGGACCTGCCGGTAACGCCCCGTCGCGACTGACGTCGCTCCCACAAAGCATCCGCCACCGCCAGCATGCGCCCGCCTCCCGACACTTTCGCCGACCGCCTGCTGGCCTGGTTCGACCGCCATGGCCGCCACGATCTGCCGTGGCAGCATCCGCGCACGCCGTACCGCGTGTGGCTGTCGGAAATCATGCTGCAGCAGACGCAGGTGACCACCGTCATCCCGTATTTCCAGCGCTTCCTGCAGGCCTTTCCGACCCTGCCGGATCTCGCCGGGGCGTCCACCGACGAGGTGATGGCGCAATGGGCCGGATTGGGCTACTACGCACGTGCGCGCAACTTGCACGCGGCGGCGAAGATCTGCATGCAGCAACATGGCGGCGATCTGCCGCGCGACTTCGATGCGCTGCACGCGCTGCCGGGCATCGGCCGCAGCACCGCAGGCGCGATCCTCGCGCAGGCCTGGGGCGATCACTTCGCGATCCTCGATGGCAACGTCAAGCGCGTGCTGGCGCGCTACCACGGCATCGCCGGCTGGCCCGGGCTGCCGGCCATCGAAAAGCAGCTGTGGTCGCTCGCGCAATCGCACCTGCCCGAGGCGCGCCTGGCCGACTACACCCAGGCGCAGATGGATTTCGGCGCCACGCTGTGCACCCGTGCCAATCCCGCCTGCGTGCTGTGCCCGCTGCAGCACGATTGCGTGGCGCGCCGCGAGGGCCTGACCGAGGCGTTACCGACCGCCAGGCCGGGCAAGCCGTTGCCCGAGCGCGAGGCCATCGCCCTGCTGCTGGAAAACGCGCAGGGCGAGTTCCTGCTGCAGCGCCGGCCGCCGACCGGCATCTGGGCCTCGCTGTGGACGCTGCCGCAGGCCGATACGACATCGGCGCTGCAGGACTGGCACGACGCGCGCATCCACGGCCATTTCGATAACGCCGAGCCACTGCCGACCCTCGTCCACACCTTCACCCATTACCGCCTGCACCTGCAGCTACTGCGGTTGCGCAAGGTCGCTCCGCGCGATGCCGTGCGCGACAATGACGACCTGCGCTGGGTCTCGCGCGCCGGGCTTCCCTCGCTGGGCCTGCCGGCGCCGATTCGCAAGCTGCTCGACACGCTCTGAATCCTTTTCCACACCGGACCCGCCATGCCCCGCACCGTTTTCTGCCAGTACGAACAGCGCGATACCGAAGGTCTGGACTACGTGCCGTATCCGGGCGATCTGGGCAAGCGCGTGTTCGCCCACATCGGCAAGAGCGCCTGGGCCGCATGGCTGGCGCACCAGACCATGCTGATCAACGAGAACCGGCTATCGCCGCGCGATCCCAAGCACCGCGCGTTCCTGGAAGCGGAACTGGAGAAATTCCTGTTCGGCGGCGGCGCCGACAAGCCGGCCGGCTACGTGTCCGAGGAATAGCCCTGTTCGAGTGTGCACCGTCGCTGCGAGGCTTGAAGCGGGCCAGACATGCCCGCCATCAGCGATTCCGCTTGCCGCAGGCCTCAGCGCGTTCCGGCTTCGCGTTCCACGGCGGCCGCTTCGCGCATTTCCTTCTGGCTGGCGCGCAGCGCCTTCACGTCGAGCGGGCGGATGGTCTGGATGCGGCATGGCATGCGCGGCCCCGGCATGCTGCGTGTATGGACCAGTACATCGTCGAAGCGCGTCGACACCTGGCCCATATGGTTGGTGATGCCGATGGCCGGCGCGAAGTCCAAGTCCTGGCACGGTCCCGTCAGTTCCAGCAGATAAGCTTCGCTGGGCCGGGTCCATACCGCCAGCGCGGTATCGCCCAACGGCGTCCAGCCGGTCAGGCTGCCGAAATAGCGGAAGCTGTTGACGGGTGCACCCGCGTGCTCACGATGCAATGCCAGCTTTTCGGTGCCGCTCAACTTGGAGCCGCTGGCGCAGCCGCCGAGCAGCGCCGCCAGCATCAGGCCCGTCATCAGAGGTTTCATCGTCGACTCCCGCGCTAATCCACTGGCTGGCATGATGCCGCCGCCGCCGTGACGCGGACCTGTCGCCGGGAACGCGCATTCAGCGTATGGCCGGCTTGCCAGCGCGCCGCCCCATCCCGTATCATGCGCGCCCTCGCACCGGCCATTTCGCCGTACCGCGAAGACCTTGGCCGGGTAGCTCAGTTGGTAGAGCAAGGGATTGAAAATCCCTGTGTCGGGGGTTCGATTCCCTCCCCGGCCACCATGTCGGCAGCTGCCGACATCGATTCGATAATCCAACAGCCTGCGGCAGCGCAAGCTGTTTTGTTTGCGCGGTTATCCGGCGCGAACCGTCAGGCCGCCGGCCGTTGTCTGCCCTGTCCCCACTCGGACTGATGGGTGATCTGCATGCAGGTGAGCATCAGGGCCGACTCCGCTCCCGCATGAGGCCATGGGGAAGCGGCTTGCTCGCCGGCCATGGCATTCGCCTGCGCATGCCCGCCGGGATTGTCCTGCACCCCGAAAGCCTCGGCCCATTCGGCCAACAGCGCCATGCCCGCGGCGCGCCGCTTCACCATCTGCGTACGGATGGTGCGCGGTCCCACGTCGGCCAGCAGGCGTACCTGCCATTCGCTGCCCAGCGGCGACAGCAGCGCCACGCATTGCTCCCTGAAATCCAGCGCCACCGTGGCGGGCGCCCTATCCGATCCGGTGTCGCTGATCTGCCGCCATCCGAATCCTTCAGGCAGCTTCCTTGTGTTGCGAGACATCGCCGCATTTCCCATCCACTCCGAGTGGATGTATTGGAACCCATCGTCTGTAAACGCCGTGTGGCGCCGAGGCTTCACTCTTTTGACAATGGCTTGCGCCTGCTTGGCGTACGCGGCCGGAATCATGCCGCATAAAAAAGCCATCGGGCCGGAGAGTAGCCCGATGGCCTGTCGCGCACGCCCCGGAAAACCGGGACGGCGCCAACTCAATGGCCGTTGCCGGCGGCCAGCTGATCCAGATCGATACCTTGCCGGCGCAGTACGCGCGTCGTGGCCAGCGCGTAGAAAGCCAGGTAGGCGAAGCACGCGACGCCGACGATGAAGCTGTAGTGGATGCCCACCTGGTCGGCCAGCGCACCCTGCGCGAAGCTGACGATGCCGCCGCCCATGATCATCATGATCAGCAGGCTGCTGCCCTGGTTGGTGTTGTTGCCCAGGCCGGTGATGGCCAGGACGAAGATGCACGGCCACATCGTGCTGCAGAACAGGCCGACACTGATGAAGGCGACGACGCTGGTCATGCCGGTGGTGAACATGCCGAGCAGCAGCGCGGCGATGCCGCACAGCGCGAAGTACAGCAACATCCGCGCCGGATTGCCCTTGCTGGCCAGCGTGGCCAGGATCATCAGCACGATGACCAGCGCGTAGCCGAAGAACTGCGAGACGTCGTGGCGCATAATCGCGTTGACCGCCAGGAACACGCCGAACGCCAGATAAGGCAGCAGCAGCGTGAGCCAGCGCTTGGCGCCGGAGCTGACGTTGAACGCGCCCGACGCGCCGCCCCAGCGGCCGATCATCAGGCTGGCCCAGTACAGCGACACGAACGGCGCGATCATCGCGGTGTCCAGCCCCAATCCTTCCTCCGACTCCAGATAGGCCGGCAGGTTGGCGATGGTGGAAACCTCAACGCCCACGTAGACGAAGATCGCCAGCATGCCCAGCACCAGCTGCGGATACGCCAGTGCGGACTTCTTGTGGATCAGCTTGTGGGTGTCCTGCGCTTCGCTTTCGGTCACGCTTTCCAGATCGATGCGGTTGGGCACCGAGGAGAATTTCAGGAACACCGCGACCAGGATGAAGGCCACGCCCAGTATCAGGTAGGGCGTCTTGACGCTTTCGATGCTGGCCTCGGTACCGCCGGACAGCACGCTGCCGAAGATCGCCACGCTGACCAGCAGCGGACCGATCGTGGTACCGAAGTTGTTGACGCCGCCGGCCAGCGTCAGCCGCTGCGCGCCGGTACGCGGATCGCCCATCACGATGGCCAGCGGATTGGCCGCGATCTGCTGCAGCGAAAAGCCCAGGCCGACGATGAACAGGCCCGACAGCATCAGGTTGAACGAGCCCAGGTTGGCGGCCGGATAGAACAGCAGCGTACCCAGCGCCGAAATCACCAGGCCCAGGCAGATGCCGTTCTTGTAGCCGATGCGGTTGAGCAGATCCAGGCCGATGATCTTGGACACCGCGACGTAGATCAGCGAGCCGACGGTATAGGCCACGTAGAACGCCACCGCCACGTACTGGCTCTGCGCCTGGGTCAGGTTGAACGCTTTCTTGAATACCGGGATGAGGATGTCGTTGCTGGCGGCAACGAATCCCCAGAAGAAGAACACGGTGATGAGGACACCGAACTGCGACCATCGGGTGGGTTGAGTCGTCATGGAATATGCCGTTGACTGGTGGGAGTTCGGAAGGCCGTCCTACGGACGGGCCACGGTAAACAGGTGTCGCTGCTGTGCATCCTGCGCGCATCCTACGGCAGCGCGGCGCGATCGCCGCACCATCTTCATGGCCAGGGCGCGATCCATTACGGGCACTTCACCGCGTCGGCGTCGGCGGCTGCGCCCGCCACGACCTGGATATTGGTGAAGGCCGCCGTGAACGGCGCATCGGCGGCGATGCCGAAAGGCACGTCGACGCCGCTCAGATCCGCGCCGCGGCTGCCGAAGCAGGCCAGCGGCACCTTGATCGTCTGTTTGGTCCCGATCGCCTGTGCCGATAGCCGCTCGGTCAGATCGACCGTGGCGCCGCAACCGGCCCCGCAGCCCAGCGTCAGCTGCACCGGCGATGCGGGCGCCTGCTTCACCACGACATCGAACTGCAACGCGCCGCGCGCGGTCGCCATCGCGGTGAGGTTGTTCTTCGACGGATTGCGCGAGAAGAAGCGCGCCGGCGCCAGCCAGGTGACTTCCTTGGCGTCCTGCTGAGTGTTCACCTGCACCGTGGCGACCTGCAGCGCGGGCCTGGCCTGCGGCCAGCGCAGCGTGCGGTTGAGATCGGCGCCGACGGCCTGCTCGTCGTCGCCGGCGGCCACATGCAGCGCGAACGGCGCGATGTCGGACAGGTTGAAGATCGGCAGCGCGGAGGCTTCGCCGCACTGGGCGGCGTCGTCCTCGGCCAGCTTTCCGTCCGGTGCGCTGTCGCCGTAGCGCAAGCCCTCGCCCACCGCGAACTGCGGCTTGCTGTCCGCGCCCGGGCAGGCGACCGCAGGCCATGGGAAGGTCAGCTTGCCGCGGAAATCATGCGCGGGCTTGCCGTCGGCGCCGGCCACCAGCACATCGGTGATTCCCTTGCCTTCCGTACCCGGCAGCCACGCGGCCACGAAGGCATGGGACAGGTTGAGCAGATCGTTGGCGTACAACGGGCGGCCGGACATGAACACCGTGACGACCGGCTTGCCGGTGGCCGCGGCCGCCTTCAACACGGCCAGATCCTCCGGATGGCGGCGGCTGTGCGACATCGTGTCCGACGGCACGATGTCGCCGTTGGTCTCGGCGTAGGGCGTTTCGCCGATGGCCGCGACGATGACGTCATAGCTGGCCGGATCCACGCCCTGCGCGCTCTCGCGCAATATCACGTTGCCCTGGCCCAGCGCCTCTCGCAGGCCCGCCGCCAGGCTGTCGGCGTTGGGAAAATCCGCGTTGGTGTTGTCGGTGCCCTGCCAGGTCAGCGACCAGCCGCCGGCCTGGTTGGAGATGCTGTCGGCGCTCTTGCCGACCAGCAGTACGCGCTGGCCCTGCCTGAGCGGCAACGCGCCGCCGGCATTCTTCAGCAACACCAGCGACTGACGCACCGCGCGGCGGGCCAGATCGCGATGCACCAGCGCGTCGGGCTTGCCGGCGTACCGGCTGGCCGATGGCTTGTGCTCGAACAGGCCGGCGCGCAGCTTGACGCGCAGGATGCGGGTCACCGCGTCGTCGATGCGGGCCATCGGGATTTCGCCGGACTTCACCTGCTGCACGGTGTTGGCGATGAACGACTTCCACGCATCGGGCACCATCACCATGTCGATGCCGGCATTGATCGCCTGCGGACAGCTGTCGTCCTCGCAGCCCGTCACCTGGCCGATGCCGTTCCAGTCGGACACGACGAAGCCGTCGAATCCCATCTTGTCCTTCAGCGCCACCGTCAGCAGGTCGCGGGTGCCGTGCATCTTGCCGTAGTCCTTGCCGGCGGCGGTGTCGTTCCAGCTGTTGAACGAGGCCATCACCGTCTGCACGCCGGCCTCGATGGCGCCGTAGTAGCCCTGCCCGTGCACGTTGATCATCTGCGACTGCGTGATCAACGCATTGCCCTGATCCTTGCCGCCGTCGGTGGCGCCGTCGCCGATGAAATGCTTGGCGGTGGCGACGACGTTGCCGTCCTCCTTCAGCAAGCCCTGCATGCCCTTGACGTAGGCCACGGCGTACTCGCGCACGAGCTCCGGCCGCGAGGAATAGCTTTCGTAGGTGCGGCCCCAGCGCGCGTCCTGCGCCACCGCCACGGTCGGCGCGAACGTCCAAGCGACGCCGGTGGCGCGCGTGGACTGGCCGGTGGCCTCGGCGATGCGCTCGATCAGTTCGGCATCGTGCGCGGCGCCCAGGCCGATGTTGTGCGGGAAGATGGTGGCGCCGAACACATTGCTGTGGCCGTGCACGGCGTCGGTACCCCAGATCACCGGGACCGGCACCTTGGCGTCGGTGCCCATCGACGCGTCGTAGTAGCGATCGGCCAGTGTCAGCCAGGCCTGCACCGGCGCGCGCTTGTTCATGCCCGGCCACGACCCGCCGCCGTTGAGCACCGAGCCGATGTAATACCGGCGTACCTCCTCAGGCGTGATCGACTTGATCTCGGGCTGCACCATCTGCCCGATCTTCTGTTCCAGCGTCATCGTCGCCAGGATTTCGGCAACGCGCGCTTCGATCGCGGGATCCTTGGCGAAACCGCTGCGCAGCGCCGGCCAGTCCTTCAGTTCGGCGGTGTCATCGACCGTGGATCCGGCGGCCGGTGTCTGTTCCGGCTCCCGCTTGCCACAGGACAGGCAGGCCAGCAGGCTGGCGCCCAGCAAGGTCACGCGTACTGGATTCACTCGACATCTCCCTTCGATGGCAACACTACAAGATCGCGACCGTAAAGAACTGCCTTGGAGAAAGTCCAACAGTTCGTTGGTCGATTACGTACAACTGTTGAAGCGCTTGAAAACGGCGCTGCACCAAGTTTTGACAGCGCTGTCATATACAACTTCCAATCATGCTGTCAATAAATTCGCTTCCACACAGACACGCGTTATTGATTGCTTTGGGTTTGTTTGAGCAGTAGCTGATCACCGTATGGATTTTCGCTGCATCGCAGCAACGGATTGCGCACCCTCGCTAAGCTTGATGATGCGATGCAAACTTCCAAGAGGTAGCCGCTGTGAATCCGAGCTTGCGAACTAGTCGCGCAGGTTGAAGCAGCTGCACAGCGCTAATGCTTCAACCTGAAGCGAGCGCCGGCGGCCGGATCGCCATACGCCGTAGTATCCTGCCGCTTTCCGTCCGCAAGGGGAGTCGGCATGCAACGACGTGGTGTCCTGATGGTGGCAGCGATGCTGGCGAGCGTCTGGCTGCTCGGCGCATGCGGCAGCGGCATGGTCCGCCGCGTCTCCGATCCGGCGGCGAGCCTGCAGCAGCTGACGGTCAATACGGACGGCAGCTGGTCGTTGCAGTTGCGCCTGCAGAACTACAGCAGCATCGCGATGCGCTTCGACAGCGTCACCCTGGCGATGAAAATCGGCGGGCAGAAGGCCGGTACCGTGCAGGCCACGCCGCAGTTGTCGATCGGGCCGGAATCGGCGGACGTGGTGACGGTGGCGTTCGCGCCGACTTCCGAAGCGCGCGTCGCCGTGGCCGATGCGCTGGTGAGTCGTCGCGGCATCGCCTATTCGCTGGAAGGCAGCATCGCCGCGGTGCCGGAAGAAGCCAAGACGCGCACCTTCACCCTGACCTCGCGCAACACGCTCAGTCCGGTGCCCGGGCTGGACGGCGTGCTGCGCTGACCTCCGGCGCGGGCACGACGCCCGCGCCCCGCTACCGATCCGGAGTCCGTACCGCATGAGCATCTACAAAGCCCCCCTGACCGATATCCGCTTCGCGCTGTACGACGTGCTCGGCGCCGAAGCGCTGTTCGAGCGGCTGGGACAGGGCGAGGCCTCGCGCGACATCATCGACGCGGTGCTGGACGAAGCCGCGCGCTTCACTGAAACCGTGCTGGCGCCGCTCAACAAGGTCGGCGACGAAATCGGCTGCAAGCTTGATACCGCGACCGGCGAGGTCGCCACGCCGCCCGGTTTCAAGGCCGCCTACCGGCAGTTCGTCGAAGGCGGCTGGACCGGCCTGACCGCCGCGTCCGAATACGGCGGACAGGGCCTGCCGCACGTCATCGGCGTGCCGCTCAACGAGCTGATCAATGCCGCCAACCTGGCGTGGGGCAATTTCCCGCTGCTGTCGCACGGCGCGGTCGAAGCGCTCAAGCAACACGGCGAGCCGTGGCAGCAGGACGCCTTCCTCAAGCCGCTGGTCGAAGGCCGCTGGACCGGCACGATGTGCCTGACCGAACCGCATTGCGGTACCGACCTGGGCCTGCTCAAGACCCGCGCCGAACCGCGCGACGACGGCAGCCATGCGATCACCGGCACCAAGATTTTCATCACCGCCGGCGAGCACGACTTCACCGACAACATCGTCCATCTGGTGCTGGCGCGATTGCCGGACGCGCCGGCCGGTCCGAAGGGCATCTCGCTGTTCGTCGTGCCCAAGTTCAAGGTCGGCCGGGACGGCGCGGTCGGCGAGCGCAACGCGGTGCGCTGCGGCTCCATCGAGCACAAGATGGGCATCAAGGGCTCGGTGACCTGCGTGCTGAACTTCGACGGCGCCGAGGGCTATCTGGTCGGCCAGCCGCACAAGGGCCTGCAGGGCATGTTTACGATGATGAACACCGCGCGCCTCGGCGTCGGCCTGCAGGGCATCGGCCTGTCCGAACGCGCCTACCAGAACGCGTTGAACTACGCGCGCGAGCGTTTGCAGACGCGTTCGCTCGGCGGCGCGAAATTCCCCGACAAGCCGGCCGATCCGATCATCGTGCATCCGGACGTGCGGCGCATGCTGCTGACCATCAAGGCGCTGGTCGAAGGCAGCCGCCTGCTGGCGCTGCATGCCGGCACGCTGATCGACATCGCCCACCACGCAACGGATGCGGCCGAGCGCGAGCAGGCCGACGTGCTGGCGAGCTTCCTCACGCCGATTTCGAAAGCCTGCCAGACCGAATGGGGCATCGAGAACACCTATCACGCGCTGCAGTGCTTCGGCGGCCATGGCTACATCGCCGAGCACGGCATGGAGCAACTCGCGCGCGATGCGCGCATCACCACGCTGTACGAAGGCACCACCGGCATCCAGGCGCTGGATCTGATGGGCCGCAAGACGGCCGCCTCGCAGGGCGCCGGGCTCAAGCTGTTCCTGGCGCAGGTGCAGGCGTTCGTCGACGACCACCAGGACAACGCCGCTGTGGCCGAATTCATCGCGCCGCTGCGCGACAAATCGGCCGAATGGGCCGCGCTGACGAAAGGCATCCTGCAACGCGCGGCGCAGGATCCGGAGGAGATCGGCGCGGCCAGCTACGACTACCTGTTCTATTCGGGCTACGTCGTGCTGGCGTACTGGTGGGCGCGCAGCGTCGCCGCCGCGCAGGCATCACCGCATCCGGAAAGCTTCAGGCAGGCCAAGCTGGAAACCGCCCGCTTCTACTTCGCCCGCATCCTGCCCCGCACGCTGGCGCATGCGGCCGCCATCGAGTCGGGCGCCGCGTCGCTGATGAGCATGCCGTCGGAGCGATTCGGCGGCTGAACGAAACAGCGTCACCCCTTGAGACCCGTGCGCCGGATCAAGGGGAATCCTCGTGTCTCATCGCGATCGCCATGGCAAAGCGCCGCCGTGCGCACGCATGCAGCGGAAGCGGCTACCCAAATCGTCATCATTTGGGTATAACCTGTCTCCCCGATGGAAGCAGACACAGCTCAGCTTCACCGGTTCCTCGACGCGGCTCCCCTGGACGCCGCGCTCGCCGCGTCACCTTCCCGCCCCGCCTCGGTCCGCCTGCTGTCGCTGGATGCGCACGGCCATGTGCTGGACTGGATCAACTGGCAGGATGCGACCTGCCTGTACGCGCGCGGCGCGGTGGCCTGGACGCTGGGCGATCCCTGCATGCGCGTGCATGGCGGCATCTGCCGGGTCAGCGGCGAGCAGAGCGTCATCGAACTGCATCCCATCGTCGCCTCGCGCGGCCATGCGCGCGCGGCCGCGCTGTCGCCCACGCCGACGCTGACCAACACCGCGCTGTTCGCCCGCGACGCCCAGCTGTGCCTGTACTGCGGCCGCGAGTTCAGCCGCCCGCACCTGACCCGCGACCACGTCCTGCCGCTGTCCAAGGGCGGCCGCGATACCTGGGAGAACGTGGTCACCGCGTGCTTCCACTGCAACTCGCGCAAGTCCAACCGCACCCCGCAGCAGGCCAACATGCCGCTGCTGGCCGTCCCCTACCGGCCCAGCTGGATAGAGCACCTGATCCTGTCCAACCGCAACATCCTGGCCGACCAGATGGCCTTCCTGAAGGCGCATCTGCCCAGGCGATCCAAGCTGTCGGCCTGATCGCCGTGTGGTATCTGGCGTTCGCGGACGCGTCCGCAATCCCTGCGCAACGGCAAAACTTCGCTTCCTGAATGCCCGCAGACGGCCGAGGGCTGTCGCTGCGATAACCGTGCCCATCCGGCCTTCACCGCGTTGCTTGCCCCGCTTCACACAAGGGGGGGAAAATAGCCGGCCAGAAGAAAGCAAGCCCGATGATCGACGCCGCCCGCCATCCCCGCCTTTCCCGCATCCACAATCCCGCCGACCTGCGCCAGTTCGACGAGTCGGAACTGCCGGCCATCGCCGAGGAACTGCGCGCCTATCTGATCGAATCGGTCGGCCGCAGCGGCGGGCATTTCGGCGCCGGGCTGGGCGTGATCGAGCTGACCGTGGCCCTCCATTACCTGTACGACACGCCGCACGACCGGCTGGTGTGGGACGTCGGCCACCAGTGCTATCCCCACAAGATCCTGACCGGCCGCCGCGACCGCATCCACACCGTCAAGCAGAAGGACGGCGTGGCGCCGTTCCCCAAGCGCGACGAGAGCGAGTACGACACCTTCGGCGTCGGCCATTCGTCCACGTCCATTTCCGCGGCGCTGGGCATGGCCATCGCGCTGGCGCAGGCGGGCGACGATCGCAAGGTCGTGGCGGTGATCGGCGATGGCGCGATGACCGCCGGCATGGCGTTCGAGGCGCTCAACCATGCCGGCGGCATGGAGCCCGAACCGAACCTGCTGGTGATCCTCAACGACAACCAGATGTCGATCTCCGAGAACGTCGGCGGCCTGACCAAGATGCTCGGCCGGCTCAGCAGCAGCCGCACGCTCAACGCGCTGCGCGAAGGCGGCAAGAAGCTGCTGGGCGACAAGAAGAAACCGCCGGCGCGCTTCATGCGCCGCTGGGAAGAACACTGGAAGGGCATGTTCGTGCCGTCCACGCTGTTCGAGCAGATGGGTTTCCACTACACCGGCCCCATCGACGGACACGACGTGGAAGCGCTGGTCGGCGCGCTGAAGACGCTGAAGACGCTGAAGGGCCCGCAGTTGCTGCACGTCATGACGGTCAAGGGCAAGGGCTACGAACTGGCCGAGGGCGATCAGATCGGCTATCACGCCGTCGGTCCGTTCGATCCGACCAAGGGCTTGATCAGCAAGGCTGGCGCCAAGAAGCCGACCTACACCGACGTGTTCGGCGACTGGCTGTGCGACATGGCCGCCGCCGAACCCAAGCTGCTCGGCATCACCCCGGCGATGCGCGAGGGTTCGGGGCTGGTGCGTTTTTCCCGCGAATATCCGGAGCGCTACTTCGACGTCGCCATCGCCGAACAGCACGCGATCACGCTGGCCGCCGGCATGGCCTGCGAAGGCGGCAAGCCGGTGGTGGCGATCTATTCGACCTTCCTGCAGCGCGGCTACGACCAGCTCGTGCACGACGTGGCGATCCAGAACCTGGACGTGCTGTTCGCCATCGATCGCGGCGGCGTGGTCGGTCCCGACGGCGCCACTCACGCCGGCAACCTGGACCTGAGCTACCTGCGCTGCGTGCCCAACATGGTGGTGATGGCGCCGGCCGACGAGAACGAATGCCGGCAGATGCTCAGCACCGGCTACCGCCATGGCGGCCCGGCGGCGGTGCGGTATCCGCGCGGCACCGGTCCGGGCACGGCGATCCTGCCGTCGCTGGACACGCTGCCGATCGGCCAGGCCGACCTGCGCCTGCGCGGCAGCCGCGTGGCGTTGCTGGCGTTCGGATCGACCGTGGCCGCCGCCGAACAGGCCGGCCGCGAACTCGGCCTGACCGTGGTCAACATGCGCTTCGTCAAGCCGCTGGATCGCGCGCTCGTTCTCGAACTGGCGCAGAGCCACCAGGGCTTCGTGACCATCGAGGACAACGTGGTGATGGGCGGCGCCGGCTCGGGCGTGGCCGAACTGCTCAACGCCGAGAACATCGCCCTGCCGGTGCTGCACCTGGGCCTGCCCGACGAGTTCCAGCACCATGCCAGCCGCGAGGATCTGCTGGCCGAAGCCGGCATCGACGCGGCCGGCATCCAGGCCGCCGTGCTGCACCGCTGGCCGCAGCTGGGCGCGTTGGCGGCGAGCGCGGCGGGATAAGCGCACCGCGGCCGCGATATCGGCGGCCGCTTCGATCGATACGCACGATCCGGTGCCCGCTCATGCCGGCACCAGGCGGCTTTCAAGGCGCTTCGATTTCGTAGCCTTTGGCCTGCAGCTGGCTCAGGTAGCCATCGTTCTTGAGCAGTTCGCCGATCGGCAACGTGGCGAAGGTGATGCGGTTCTTCTTCAACGCCGCCTCGGCCGTCTCCATCCATTTGGCGCGGATGCGGTTTTCGACATCGGTCATGCCGCGCTTGCGCGCCGACTCGGTATCGGTCCACGCCGACATGCAGGCCAGGTACGGGTTTTCCTGCGGCATGGCGCGCAACGTTTTCAGATCGCCGATGGCCCATGCGTTGGCCCGCGCGACCATCTGCGGCAGGTCGCGTTCGACGATCGTCAAGGTCCTGTCGAAGCATTCGAGATCCTGGGGCTTGAGGCCTTCCTTGCGGAAATCGGCGAGGGCGGCCTTGGGATCGTCGATGGTGATCTTGAGCAGGGTCGGGATGCGCTCCATCTTGCGCTTCTTCAGCACGCCGCTGATGACCGGATCGATGACGCCGCGCTGCTTCAGGCCGGAT
>Ga0160451_100729_pt1 | contig 14729 bp, 10 predicted proteins | sample HID1975M_E1MG_FD_108270 | JGI IMG/M metagenome (GOLD analysis project Ga0160451, IMG submission 108270) | Enriched soil microbial communities from UW Madison campus, WI, USA - HID1975M_E1 MG | ecosystem: Environmental > Terrestrial > Soil > Unclassified | place: USA: Madison, Wisconsin... | reverse complement strand
AGAGCAGCTGACCAAAGTCAGCCACACCTGCTTCCAGGTGCTGGCCTACGAACCCTACGTAGAGCTGTGCGAAAAGATCAACAAGCTGGTCCCAGGCGACTTCGACAAGAAGACCCTGCTGGTCACCACCGGCTCCGAAGCCGTTGAAAACGCCGTCAAGATCGCCCGTGCCGCCACTGGCCGCGCTGGCGTGATCGCCTTCACCGGCGCCTATCACGGCCGTACCATGATGACCCTGGGCCTGACCGGTAAGGTCGTGCCGTACTCCGCTGGCATGGGCCTGATGCCAGGCGGCATCTTCCGCGCACTGTTCCCGAACGAACTGCACGGTGTGAGCGTCGACGACGCCATCGCCTCGGTTGAGCGCATCTTCAAGAACGATGCCGAGCCTAAGGACATCGCCGCGATCATCCTCGAGCCCGTACAAGGCGAAGGCGGCTTCCTGCCAGCGCCGAAAGAGCTGATGCAGCGCCTGCGCGCCCTGTGCGACCAGCACGGCATCCTGCTGATCGCCGACGAAGTGCAGACCGGCGCTGGCCGTACTGGCACCTTCTTCGCCATGGAACAGATGGGCGTTGCGCCTGACCTGACCACCTTCGCCAAATCCATCGCTGGCGGCTTCCCGCTGGCCGGTGTGTGCGGCAAGGCCGAGTACATGGACGCCATCGCACCAGGCGGCCTGGGCGGCACCTACGCCGGTTCGCCGATCGCTTGCGCCGCGGCCCTGGCCGTGATCGAAGTGTTCGAAGAAGAAAAACTGCTGGACCGCAGCAAGGCTGTTGGTGAGCACCTGGTTACCGGCCTGCGCAAGATCCAGGAAAAGAACCCGATCATCGGTGACATCCGTGGTCTGGGCTCGATGATTGCCGTTGAAGTCTTCGAGAAAGGCACTCACACCCCGAATGCTGCTGCCGTTGGCCAAGTGGTTGCCAAGGCACGTGACAAGGGTCTGATCCTGCTGTCTTGCGGCACCTACGGCAACGTCCTGCGTATTCTGGTCCCCCTGACCGCCGAAGACGCACTGCTGGACAAAGGCCTGGCGATCATCGAAGAGTGCTTCGCCGAACTCGCCTAATGTGACACGCTTCAGAAAAAACCCGCCTCGGCGGGTTTTTTTTGTGCCCAGAAAACGCGATGGACGCTATCGTTGACGCAGGACTTGCCTTGGAAGCTGCGACGGATTGCGTGTCAGGGATATTCAGGAGTTGGCCATGAGCGCTGTAGACCCCACCCCACCTTGCGTACTGATTGTCGAGGGCGACCCGTGGGTGCGTGACATGCTCAAGGAGATGCTGCTCAGCGTGCGTTGCGACGCCCGTCTGCAGGTCTGCGCCGACGGCTCGCAGGCGCTGAGCGCGCTGTCGAGCAAGCCCGACCTGATCATCGCTGCGCGTGAGCTGGCCGGCGTCGATGGCCTCGACCTGCTGCGCAAGGTCCGCGCCAAAGGCCCGGGGTTGCCGTTCATTCTCATGAGCAGCCGCAGCGACAGTGCCAGCGTGCGCGAAGCGTTGCCCCTGCACCCCACCGCTTACCTGAGCAAGCCCCTGAACCTGGATAACCTGCGCAAGCGCCTGGAAGAACTCCTGCTAGCCGTTGGCGAAGAAATCGCCTGCCCGGTGCCGCCTTTGCAGCCGGGTGCCAGCCTGACCGGTTACCTCGAGCAGCGCCGCGCAACGGCCGATGGCGGGCCGCTGCTGGCCGATGTGCAGGTGGCGATCAAGCGCGCGCTGAACCCTCAGGGCCTGAACCTCAAGGTGCTTGAAGAGGAAGTGCGCAACGACCCGCAGGTTACCGCGGTGCTGATCGCCGCCGCCAACAGCGCCGCCCTGCACCGCGACGCGCCCGTGCAAACGTTGCTGCAGGCGTTGAACAAGCTTGGCAGCACCCAGAGCATGAACCTCATCCTGGGCATGACCCTCAAGCGCAGCGCACGGCTGAGCGACCCCTTGCTGGCGCAGCACGCGGCGCACTTCTGGAACCTCTCGCTGCACTGCGCTGAGTACGGCCGCAGCCTCGCGCGTATGTTGGAGCTGGATGAAGGGCGTTGTTACTGCGCCGGGCTGTTGCATTGCCTGGGCGACCTGGCAGTGCTGCGCTGCCTGCAAGAGTGGCGCCTGGCCGGCGGTGAGTTGGACGAGGGCACGGTCCGCAAGTCGCTCGATGAATACGGCGCGGCATTCGGTTCGGCGCTGCGCACACGCTGGCGCTTGCCACTGGCACTGCGTGAATTGATCGCGGCCATCTACCAACTGGGCGGTGGCGTGTATTCGCGGGAGATCCTGGCGATGAACCTGGCCGGGCAATTGTCACGGCTGCCGGCTGAGCATGGGTTGGAGCAGGTTGCCAGTAACAAGACTGCGCGGCTGCTCAAGCTCGGCTTGGCGGAGCTGGGCCGGTTGCGCAAGGTTGAGAACCCGGAGGTGAAGCCGCAGCGTGAAGAACTGCCTGTGGATGAGAGCGGCGCTGATACCTGATCTTAAGAAAACCGAGCAAAAGCGTGCACAGGTTTCATTCGTGCACGCTTTCTTGCCTAGCCAGAAATGACAAAACCCAGCCTAGGCTGGGTTTTGCAGGTCCCTCAAGGGGAATAAAACGCTAAGTGCCTCTACGGGCTACGGTGGCAAGATAATCGGGATGACCGATGTTGTCAAATCTTGAGTAAGGAGGCTGCGTTCATTACTTTGATTACGGCGCGTTGCAGCCGTTCGACAACTTCACGGGTAAGTATCAGGTCAAGGTGTCCTCGTCCAGTTTGCCTGGGTTTAAACAAGCGCTCTCTGCTTACTTGGGCTACCAAATCAGATTTTGCCCAGCGTGTTCGCTGCTTGAAATAAGGTAGTTCTTCAATCAGATGAGCAGGAAGCTCAACGTGCCACCCTCGGCTTAGCTTTCCAGCATCCCTGGTCGAGGAGAGAGGCACCACTATGCAGGCATTTGGATCGATTTTTCCATTGAGGACCACTACCAGTCGGTTTTTTACCATTTCAGGTTTCAAGCGATAATCATAAAGGGAAGGGGAGGCCAAGGCTGACCTACAGGTTTGGTAGTCTCCATAGTTGCACTCCAGCACTTGTCCGACCTTCGGCTCAAATTTTATAGCCATGTTTCACCTAGACGTCTTTACGACGTTCAGGATGATGTCACACGCATATAGTTAAGTGTTTGATCTGCTGTGCTTCGATATGAATAGAGACGCGTCTTACACCGAGGCGCTAAAAAGCAGTAGGACGTCATTTTAAATTGAATGCGGAATTCTCATTTTCGGAAATACCCTACAGAAATCACAGTACATTCCCATTGACCACAAATTGTTCTAATTAGAATGCAGCGAGTTGGTAAGTCTATCTATCCGCGAACGATCTGATTCTTCCCCTGCCGCTTGGCCCGATACATCGCCGCATCGGCGCGGGCGAACAGGCTGTCCAGCGACTCATCCTCATCCGTCAACGCCGTCAGCCCCTGGCTCACGGTCACCCCGTAAACGTGCTCGTCGTGGCTGAAGCTCAGCCGTTGGATCTCTCGCTGCAAACGCTCGGCGATCTGCTCGGCCACCTGTGCATTACAGCCTGGGAACACGGCCGCAAACTCCTCGCCACCAATACGTCCAAACTGGTCCCCTCGCCGTAGCACGGCTTTGCCGCTGTCGGCGATACGCTGCAGCACCTGGTCGCCTTCCTGGTGCCCGTAGCTGTCATTGATCTGTTTGAAATCGTCGATGTCCAGCAGCAGGAAGGCCAGTGGCGTGCCGTCCTCGCGGGCGCTGTCGAAGGCCTGCTGGGCACATTCGAAGAAGTGCCGGCGGTTGCTGCTCTGGGTCAGCACGTCGGTGGTGGCCAGACGATGCAGTTCGCCTTCGAGTTGCTTCTTTTCGGTGATGTCTTCGGCGATACCGACAACGATGACCCGCTGTTCGCCCTCGCGGTGCTGGTTGATGTAGCACTTGTCACTCAGCCAGCGTACCTGGCCTTCGGCATTGAGAATGCGGTATTCGCGGTCTTCCACCGAGCCTTTGAGCAGCACTTGGGCCAGGCTGCGCTCGGCGTACTCCAGGTCGTCGGGGTAGATGCTGTCGCGCCACTCGTTGTAGTCGGCCAGCACCAGGCTGATCGGGCGGCCAAAGATACGTTCGTACGCCGGGCTGACGTAGAGCACCTGGCGGGCTTCCCAGTCAAAGGCCCAGAGCACGGCATTGACGCTGTCCAGCAATGAACTGAAGAGTTGTTCGCGTTCACTCAGGCGGGCGACTTCGCCTTGGGCGTGCAGCAGGGCCAGCAAGGTCTTGGCGGCTTCTGGAGGTGGGGTGCCGGGCAGGGAAGTTGGAATGTTCTTGGCCATGTGCACGAGCGAGTCTCGACAAGTGAGCGTGCGGCCAGCATCAGGCCCGCCACGCGGGCGATGTGCCGAATTGGAGTGGTGGGCAGGGGGGGAAGTTCCAGGCGGCACGCCCTGCCAGAAGGGCGTGCCGATCAACGGCGGTCAGGCGCCGGTTGGGCGCAAGGAGTAGGTTTTAAGTTGTGCGGCGAAGTCGTGCAGGGCATGGATGCCGCTGGCTTCGGCCTCGTGCACCCAGTCCTTCATGGCCGCGAGCATGTCGTGGCCATTGGCGCTGGTGCGTGCCCAGATTTGCTGCAGGGCCAGGCGTTTTTCGTAAATGACCTTGAGGGCCTGGCTATGCGCGAGCAGCGTCTCGATGCGCACGTGGTGGCGGTCTTCCAACAGGCTGGTCTCCCGCGACAGCAGGCGCTTGGCGCGGCGGAAACGGTGGCGCATCGACGCGTCGACCTTGGCCAGCTCTTGCTGCACCAGCGGGCCGATCACCAGCTTGCGGTACTGGGCCATGATCTGGAAGCGATTGTTGAGGATCGCCATGGCAGTGTCCATGTCCAGGTTGGCCTTGCCTTCGACCCTGTGGGCGATCGGCGCCACGCGCTGCACCTTGGCCAGGCGCAGGAAGCAGAACAGGCGTATCCAAGCCCAGCCCATGTCGAACTCCCAGCGTTTTACCGACAGCTTGGCCGAGTTGGGGTAGGTGTGGTGGTTGTTGTGCAGCTCTTCGCCACCGATGACGATGCCCCACGGCACCAGGTTGGTGGCGGCGTCCCGGCATTCGAAATTGCGGTAGCCGACGGCATGGCCCAGGCCATTGACCACGCCAGCGGCCCAGAAGGGAATCCACATCATCTGCACCGCCCAGATGGTGATGCCAAGCGTGCCGAACAGCAGCAAGTCGATCACCGCCAGCAGGGCAATGCCGCCTAGCTTGTACCGCGAGTAGAGGTTGCGCTCGATCCAGTCGTCCGGGCAGTTCTTGCCGTAGATGCGCAGGGTTTCGGGGTTGCGTGCCTCTTCGCGGTAGAGCTCGGCGCCTTTGCGCAGGACCGTGCTCAAACCCTTGTGCACCGGGCTGTGCGGGTCGTCCGGGGTTTCGCACTTGGCGTGGTGCTTGCGGTGGACGGCGGTCCACTCGCGGGTGTTCTGCGCCGTGGTCAGCCACAGCCAGAAACGGAAGAAATGCTTGAGCGCGCCGTTGAGCTCCAAGGCCCGGTGCGCGGAGTAGCGATGCAGGTAAACCGTGACGCTGACGATGGTCACATGGGTCATCAACAAAGTGATGCCGACCAGTTGCCAGGCCGACAAGTCGAGCAGGCCGTTGTACCACATAGGTGTTAAAACCCTCGAGAACACAGGGGAAGGGTCTGATTATCCCTTGGCAGGGAAATAAAACCAGTCACCCTTTCAGATAGGACGTCACGACATGTTTCACCCTTTATAATGCGCGCTCTTCGTTCATGGGCCATTCCACCCGACATGTCTGTTTCCGTTCGCGACGCCTTGCGCATGGCTGCGCTCTATGTGGTGCTGTCGATCCTCTGGCTGGTGCTGGCAGAGATGCTCCTGCATGGCATGACTGACGACCCGCTGGCACTGACGGTGGGGCGGCAGATCAATGTGGTGATCTGGGTCTTGTTCAGTGCGGTGCTGATTTTCGTGTCGCGGGCACGGCTGCTCAATTTCATCGGCATTGGCGCGCGCCTGCGCTGCGAAGACCGCGAGCGCCTGCGCATGGCGGCGGCGGTGTTCGACAGTACCCTCGAAGGGGTGCTGGTGACTGACCGCCAAGGCCTGATCGTGCACGTCAATCGCGCCTTCATGCGTATCACCGGTTACCAGCAGGACGAGGTCATTGGCCAGCGCCCGAACAAGTTCAAGTCGGGCCGCCATGGGGCGTCGTTCTATCAGCAGATCTTTGCCACCCTGGCCGAAAAGGGCGAATGGAGTGGCGAGATCTGGAACCGCCGCAAAAGCGGCGAGATCTACCCGCAATGGCAGACGATCTGCGCCATACGCGATGACGCTGGCGAGCTGAGCCATTACGTGGCGGTTTTCAGCGACATCAGTGCGATCAAACATACCGAGCAGGAACTGGCCTACCTGGCCCATCACGACCCGTTGACCGGCCTGCCCAACCGCCTGCTGTTCACCGACCGCGTCGAGCAGGCGCTGGTGACGGCGCAAGCCAACAAACGCGGTTGCGGTTTGCTGCTGCTCGACCTGGACCATTTCCAGAGCATCAACGACGGCCTTGGCCACACCATCGGCGATCAGTTGCTCAAGCTGGTGGGCGAGCGCCTGGGCGAGGTGGTGGGCAATGGGGTGACCCTGGCGCGCTTGGGGGGGGACGAGTTCGGTGTACTGGCCGAGAACTGCCAGCAAGTCGGCCAGGCGGGCAAGCTGGCGCAACGCATCATCGAGCGTATGCGCGAGCCATTCGTGTTTGATGGCCATCGCCTGTTCATCAGTGTCAGCGTCGGCATCAGTTTGTTCCCCAGCGATGCACTGGGCACCGAGCAGCTGCTGCGCAATGCCGACGCGGCACTGTTCAAGGCCAAGAGCAGCGGGCGCGCCTGCTATGCGCTGTACACCGAAGAGCTGACCGCGCACGCCCAGCACCGGGTGGAAACCGCCGGCGAGCTGCGCCGTGCCTTGGAGCAGGATGAACTGCGGGTGTACTTCCAGCCGGTGCATGACCTGGCCACGGCCGAGCGGGTAGGGGTCGAGACCCTGGTGCGCTGGGCGCATCCGCAGCGCGGCCTGGTGCCGCCGAGCGAGTTCATACCGATCGCCGAGCGCACCGGGTTGATTGCCGAAATCGACACCTGGGTGCTGCGTCAGGCTTGCCTGCAGATGGTGCAGTGGCAGCGCGAAGGCCGGCAGCTGGCGTTCGTCGCGGTGAATATCTCAAGCCGTCTGTTTGGCCAGCACGCGTTGTATCGGCAGGTGGCCGAAGTGCTGCACGAAACCGGCCTGGCCCCGGCGATGCTGGAGCTGGAAGTCACCGAGAGTGCGGTGATGGAAGACCCGGAAGTGGCGCTGGAGCAGCTGCATCGCCTGCGTGAACTGGGCGTGACCTTGGCGATCGACGACTTTGGCACGGGGTATTCGTCGTTGCTGCGGCTCAAGCGTTTGCCGGTGCAGAAGCTGAAGATCGATCAGGGCTTTGTCGCGGGCTTGCCTCATGACGATGACGACATCGCGATCGTGCGGGTGATCATTGCCCTGGCCCGCAGCATGGGCATGCAAGTGCATGCCGAGGGCATCGAGCAGCAAGAGCAGGCCAGCTTCCTGCTGCAGGAGCAGTGCCAGTTGGGCCAGGGTTACTGGTTCGGCCGGCCGGTGCCGGCGCAGGATCTACCTTGGGGGTGATGGGTCGCCGGTGAGATCCTGGGGCTGCTTCGCAGCCCATTCGCGACGCAATGCCGCTCCTACAAGAATCGCGACCCCTATAGAAGCAGCCTTGCCGGGGCGCCGGACCGCTAACGACTCACCGCTTGTTCAACCCCTTCGCCAGCCGATCCCCACCCAGTTGAATCAACGCCACCAATGCCACCAGCATGGCGATCACGGTCAGCATGATTTGGCTGTCAAAGCGCTGATACCCATACCGATAGGCAATGTCGCCCAGCCCACCGGCGCCAATCGCCCCGGCCATGGCTGACGAGTTGATGAGGGTCACCAGGGTAATGGTGAACCCCCCGACGATGCCGGGCAGCGCTTCGGGCAGCAGCACATGCCAGACGATGTGCCAGCGCCGGCAGCCCATGGCTTGTGCCGCTTCCACCAGGCCGTGGTCCACTTCGCGCAAGCTCACCTCGGCAATCCGGGCAAAGAAGGGGGTGGCGGCGATGGTCAGCGGCACCACGGCCGCCCACACGCCATAGGTGGTGCCTACCACCAGGCGGGTGAAGGGGATCAGCGCGACCATCAGGATCAGAAACGGGATCGAGCGGAACAGGTTGACGAACGCGCCCAGCACCCGGTTCAGCAGCGGTGCCTCGAAGATGCCGCCCTTGTCGCTGGTGACCAGCAGCACCGCCATCGGTACACCGACCAACAGCGCGATCAGCGACGACACGCCGACCATCAGCAGGGTGTCGAGCAAACCTTCAAGCAGGCGATCAAACCACATGGCCCAGTACCTCCACGTCTTCGGCCCAACGGCGGGCACGCTCCAGCAATTGGTGGGTGTCGTGTGGCGAATGCTGCACCGACAGGATCAACTGCCCAAGGGCATGCTCACCGATGGTTTCAACGCCACCTTGCAGCAGGCGCACGCGGCCGCCGAGGTCGGTGAACAGGGCAGAAAGCTCCGGCTCGCCGAGCAAGGTCAGCTTGAGCACCACGGCGCTGTCGCGGCTTTGCGGGCTGGCCTTGAGGCTGGCCTGCAAAGTCGCGGGCAGCTTGGCCTGCAAGGGCGCGAGCAAGGTCCGCGTCACTTCATGGCGCGGTGTGCCGAATACCCGCCAGACTTCCCCTTGCTCGACCACTTCGCCGCGCTCCAGCACCACCACGCGGTGGCAGATATCGCGGATTACCGCCATTTCATGGGTGATCAGCACGATGGTCAGGCCCAGGCGCAGGTTGATATCACGCAGCAGTTCAAGGATAGAGGCCGTGGTTTCAGGGTCGAGTGCCGAGGTGGCCTCGTCGCACAAGAGGATCTCGGGGTCGTGCACCAGCGCCCGAGCGATGCCGACGCGTTGCTTTTGCCCGCCCGACAGCTGCGCGGGGTAAACGTGGTGCTTTTCCTGCAGGCCGACCAGCTCCAGCAGTGCGCGCACCTTGCGCTGGCGCTCGGCCTTGGGCACGCCGGCCACTTTCAGCGGCAGCTCGACGTTCTGCCACACGGTCTTGGCCGACATCAGGTTGAAGTGCTGGAAAATCATGCCGATGCGCCGGCGCAGCGCAACCAAGCGGTCCTCGTCGAAGGGCGCGATGTCCACCTGGTCGATCAGCACGCGGCCCTGGCTGGGTTGTTCCAGGCGGTTGATGGTGCGCAGCAGCGACGACTTGCCGGCGCCGCTGCGGCCGATGATGCCGAAGATCTCGCCATGGCGGATGTTCAGGTCGATGCCTTGCAAGGCAGGCTGAGCCTGGCCAGGGTAGGTCTTGCCGAGGCCGATGAAGCGCACGTGGGCTTCGTTGACCTCTGGGCGCAGGGCCTGTTCCTTGGCCGTTGGCGGCAATGGTTGGGGTGTCGGCGCCCTGAGCGCGCTGGCCTGGCTCATGTCAGCCCTCCCAACCGGCCTGGTAGAGGTTGCCGTGGGCTTTGTTCAAGGCCGCGCGCACCGCGGGCGAGTGTTGGTAGATATCGACGAACTTGGCCAGGCGCGGGTCGTCCTTGCTTTGCGGGCGAATGACGAACTGGATCACGTACTCTTTGTTTTCCAGGCCATCGAACAGCAGCGCGGAGGTGGCGTCGAAGCTGTTGGCCAGGCGGATGTAGGCCGGGTAGCCCTGGACCAGGTCGGCGTCATCATAGGCGCGCACCAGTTGCACCGCCTCGACCTGAAGGATTTTAAGGTGCTTGGGGTTGGCGATGATGTCGTCTTCCGTGGCCTTGTAGCCGACCCCAGGTTTAAGCGTGATCAGCCCCGCCTTGGCCAGTAACTGCAGGCCACGGCCGCTGTTGATCGGGTCGTTGGCGATGGCCACGCTGGCGCCTTCGGGCAGCTCGGCGAAGCTTTTGTACTTGTTCGAGTACAGGCCGACGTTGTTGATGATGCCTGGCGCGTAGGGCACCAGGTTGAAGCCCGCAGCGGCCTTGGCGTTTTCCAGGAACGGGATGTGCTGGAAGTAGTTCACGTCGATGTCGCCGCTGTTGAGGCTGACGTTGGGGGCTATCCAATCGCTGAACTCGATCAGCTTCACGTCCAGGCCTTGCTTGTGGGCTTCTTCCACGGCGGTTTCCAGGGGAATCGCAAAGGCGGAGGTGGTACCGATTTTCAACGGCTCGGCGGCGAAGGCGCTGGCGGACAGGCCAAGGGTGACCGCAATGGCCGCGACGGGCCGGAACAGTTTCTCAAGCATGGTGCAGGGCTCCAGTCAGGGCAGGGGTTTGGGTAAAGCGGTAGCGCGAGCCGGGATGGCTGGCGGGCAGGTGCGGGTGGTCGGTGTCGAACAACTTCTCGCGCAGGGTGCCCTCGGCGTAGGCGGTCTTGTAGCGGCCACGCTGTTGTAGCTGCGGGATGACCAGGTCGATGAAGTCCTCAAAGCTTTCTGGGGTGACGGTGCGGGTCAGGTTGAAGCCGTCCAGCCCGGTTTCGTCGAGCCAGGCGATCAGGGCATCGGCGACCTGTTCAGGGCTGCCGACCAGGGTCACGTAGCGCCCGCCCAGGGCGTGCTGATCAAGCAGGCGGCGGCGGGTCCAGGCGTTTTCCTGCAGTTGGCGCGTGGCCGATTGAATGGCGTTGCCCTTGCTGAAGCCGATCGGCTCGTCCAGCCCATAGGCCGCAAAGTCGATGCCGGTGGAGGCGGCAAAGTGCGCCACGCCGGCCTCGGGGCTGGCATGGCGCAGGTATTCGGCATGCTTGGCTTGGGCCTGTTGCTCAGTGGGGGCGACGATCACCGTGATGCCCATGAACACCTTGACCGCCTGCGGATCGCGGCCCGCCGCCTTGGCGGCCGCGCGCACCTTGTCGACCTGGGCGCGGGTGGCGGTTTTGTCCTGGCCGCTGATGAACACGCACTCGGCATGGTTGCCGGCAAAGGCGAGGCCGCGCGGGGAACTGCCCGCCTGGAACAACACCGGTGTGCGTTGCGCTGAGGGCTCGCACAGGTGGTAGCCCTCGACGTTGTAGAACTCGCCGTGGTGGCTGACTTTGCGCACTTTGTCGGGCTGGGCGTAGATGCGCTGCTCGCGGTCGGCGACCACGGCATCGTCAGCCCAGCTGCCTTCGAGCAGTTTGTACAGCACCTGCAGGTACTCGTCGGCCTGGTCGTAGCGCCGATCATGCTCGGGTTGCTGCGCCAGGCCCATGGCGCGGGCCGCGCTGTCGAGGTAGCCGGTGACGATGTTCCAGCCGACCCGGCCATTGGTGAGGTGGTCGAGCGTGGAGAGGCGCCGGGCGAACAAGTAAGGCGCCTCGTAAGTGAGGTTGGCGGTAAGGCCGAAGCCCAGGTTGCGGGTGACGGCAGCCATGGCCGAGACCAACAGCAGGGGGTCGTTGACGGGTAGCTGGATCGACTCCTTGAGCGTTACCTCCAGCGACTGGCCATAGATGTCGTAGGTGCCGACGATGTCGGCGATGAACAGGCCGTCGAACAAGCCCCGTTCCAGCAGGCGTGCCAGGTCGGTCCAGTATTCAAGCGTCTTGTACTGGGTCGAGGTGTCCCGCGGGTGGGTCCACAGGCCATGGTTGATGTGCCCGATGCAGTTCATGTTGAAGGCATTGAGCAGAATCTGCTTGGCCATCAGATCGTCCCCCGGCGCGGCGGGTTTTCGTTGTTCAGGTAGTAGTTGCCGATGGCGTGGTACTTCCAGCGCACTGGGTCGTGCAGGGTGTGCACGCGGGCGTTGCGCCAGTGGCGGTCGAGGTTGTGCTCGGCGAGGGTGGCCTGGCTACCGGCCAGTTCGAACAGCGTGGTGCCGGCGGCGAGGGAAATCTCGGTGCTGATGGCGCGTGCTTCGGCCACGGCAATGGAGGCGGCGGCGACGTTGTCGACGCTGCTGTCTTGCTGGGCGCGGTCGAGGTATTCACCGGCGCGTTCGAGCAGGGCTTCGGTGGCGTGCAGGCGGATCGCCAGTTGGCCGAAGCTTTTCAGGGTCAAGGGGTCTTCGCTGGCCTTGTCCAGGCCCGAGTCGACCCAGGGGCGGCTGCGGGTGCGCACGAAGTGTAGGGCATCTTCGTAGGCGGCGCGGGCGATGCCGGTGTCGATGGCTGCGTGGAGAATCTGTGCCAGCGGGCCGACTGGGGTCGGGCGTTCGAAGGCGCTCTGGAAGGGGACTACGTCTTGCGCGCTGACCCACACGTTGTCGAATACCACCGAACCACTGCCGGTGGTGCGCTGGCCGAAGCCGCTCCAGTCGTCGATCACCTCCAGGCCTTGGCTGTCGGCGGGGACGAAGGCCAATTGTTGTACGCCATCGTCATCGATCACCGAGGTCGGGATGCGCTGGGCGTAAAGGGCACCGGTGGAATAGAACTTGCGGCCATTGATACGGAACCCATCACCGTCGCGGCTCAGGCGGGTGGTGCGGTCGTTGGCGGTCTTGGTACCCAGTTCGGCCAAGGCATTGCCAAAGCGCCGGCCGGCCAGCACTTCGGCGTACAGGCGTTGCTGTTGTTCAGGGCTGCCGTTTACCCGCAGCACTTCCAGGGCATAGAAGTGGTTTTGCGGGATCTGCCCCAAGGAGCCATCGGCCTGGGCGATGCGGGCGATGACTTTGGCCAGGGTGACGTTGGACACACCGGCGCCGCCGAAGGCCTTGGGCACGCTGATGGCCCACAGGCCGGAGCGGGTGAACAGGTCGAGTTCGGCATGGGGCAGGCGGCGCTCGCGGTCGCGCAGGGCGCTGTCGCGGCGCAGTTGCTGGGCGATGTCTTCGGCGATGGCCAGGGCTTGGGTGTCGCTGGTGATGATGTTTGTGGTCATGGTGTTTCTCCGGGGGCCGCTGTGCGGCCCATTCGCGGGGCAAGCCCGCTCCCACAGACACACTGCACTGATCTCAGGTGTGGAAGCGGGCTTGCCCCGCGAATGGGCTGCGCAGCAGCCCCAAAGGCTGCAAATCAGATCCAGGAATGCCGCGCAGGCAGGCTGCCGTTCAGGTGGTAAGCGCCCACCGCGTGGTACTTCCAGCGCACCGGGTCATGCAGGGTGTGCACGCGGGCGTTGCGCCAGTGGCGGTCGAGGTTGAACTCGGCCAGGGTGGCGCGGCTGCCGGCCAGCTCGAACAGCTTTTCGCTGGCCTGCAAGGAGACCTCGGTGGTCAGCACCTTGGCCTCGGCCACGGCGATTGAAGCGCGGGCCGCAGAGGCAGCGTCGATGGGTGCGGCATTGACCTCATCGAGTACCCGCGCCGCTTTGCGCAGCAGCGCCTCGGCAGCGTGCAGCTCGAGCTTGAGGCGGCCGATGTCGGCGATCACGTACGGGTCGTCGCTGGCGCGCTCGACCTTGGCCTCGATCCAGGGCCGCGATTTGTCGCGCACAAAGCTGATGGCATCATCGATGGCCGCTTCGGCGATGCCGGCGTCGATGGCTGCCTGGATCAACTGCGAAGCCGCGCCCTGGATATTCGGCGTGTCACGCTGGCGCCAGTTGTCGATCACCAGATCCGCATCGACCGGCACCTGGTCGAGCAGCACGGTGCCGCTGGCGGTGGTGCGTTGGCCGAACCCAGACCAGTCATCGACGATGCGCAGCCCAGGGCTGCCGCGGCGGACGAAGGCCAGGCGCTGGCGGCCTTCGTCGTCCAGTGCCTTGACCGCCACCCAGTGGGCGTACAGGGCGCCCGTGGAGTAGAACTTTTCACCACTGATGCGATAACCGTCGCCTGCGCGGGTGATCTTCGCTTTCAGGGTCAGGGTGTCTTTGGTGCCGCGCTCGGGGCCGGCATTGCCGATGCGCCAGCCGTCCAGCACGCTGCGGAAGATCACCGCCTGCTGTGCCTCGGTGGCGGTCAGGCGCAGCAACTGCAGCATGCCGAACTGGTTCTGCGGGATCTGCCCCAGGGCCGGGTCGGCGGCACTGATCAGGCGGAAGACTTCCGCCACGGTTTCGAACGAGACATCGGGGCCGCCATAGGCCTTAGGTACGCTGATGCTGCCCAGGCCGCTACGGGTGAACTGCTCGATCTCTGCCCACGGCAGTTTGCGTTGCTGGTCGCGGCGTGCGGCCTGCTCACGGGCCACGTCGGCCAGTTCGCGTGCGGCTTGCAGGGCCTCGGCGTCGTTGCGCAGCACCTTGGCTGGCAGCAGCAGGGGCGAGCTGTCGACGTCGCTGTGGAAAAGGGTATTTGGCTGGCTGGACATCAGTACCGCTCCTTGGCTGCACTCAATGCCCTGGCGATACGCACTGGGGTGATTGTGATCCTGACCATTCCTAACCTCACAAAAGTAGATGCGTCGCTTCAGCTGATGGCGACAGACGTTTGCTGGTCCGGTGGTCCGGTGTATATACCCTAATGGCTTATTAAAAGATTATGAACTAACCTTTTGGAATATATATAGAAGTTGAGATTTGCGCAGCAGGTGCCGGCCTCTTCGCGGGCAAGTCGGACCGCCGCACCGCCGCTCCCACAGGGTGAGCATACAAACTGTGGGAGCGGCGGTGCGGCGGTCCGACTTGCCCGCGAAGAGGCCAGTACAGGTTTATTCCGAAGCTGCGGTGCCGAGGAACTTGCGCAAGAACTGCCGGGTGCGCTCTTCCTTGGGCGCCGCAAACAGCGCCTT
>Ga0160451_100726_pt1 | contig 14751 bp, 13 predicted proteins | sample HID1975M_E1MG_FD_108270 | JGI IMG/M metagenome (GOLD analysis project Ga0160451, IMG submission 108270) | Enriched soil microbial communities from UW Madison campus, WI, USA - HID1975M_E1 MG | ecosystem: Environmental > Terrestrial > Soil > Unclassified | place: USA: Madison, Wisconsin... | reverse complement strand
GCACGCCAGGCACCTTGCAACGTACACGCGGCGATCATGGCGCCGCTCCGCGCCGCCGGCGCGTCGCCAGCCAGCGTTCGACAACGAACACCGCCGCGATCAGCAAGGCCAGCCACGGTTGCAGATCGCGCGGCGGCGGCGGTTGCGCGCGTGCACCGGGCAGCGGCGAATGCTGCGCGGCATCCGCACGCGCCGGCGCAACATCGTCCGGTTGCAGCACCGCGCGCAGGCGTTGCGGAAAGTCGGCCTCCAGCAGCGCCGGCATCGCCTGCGGCTGCAGCGGCCGGGCGAAGCGCAGCCACCGGCCGCGGCCCAAGGCGGCGCCTTCGATCGACGCCTCTCCGGCGGCGTTGCGCCACAGCGGCACCGGCGTCGTGCCGGCGGGCGGCGCGACGCCGGCATCGATCAGCGCGGTGCCGCCGGCTTCGATCCAGCGCAGCAACGCCGGCGGCAGCGGGCCGGTACCCAGCCAGGCGACGACCTCGCGTGCATCGTCCGGCAGCGCGGCGCCGGCGCCGGCGCCGTGCAGGGTGAAGCCGGTATCGCGCGCGGCGTTGCTGTCGTCGTCCGCATGCCAGGCGATCGCGGCCGCGCGCAGGTAGCGCACCGATGATGCATGCCTATCGTCGGCATGGATACGCAATCGCGGCGGTGCGGAGGGGCGGCCGGCCGGCCCCACCGCGGGCGGCGCGCCATCGACGATGCGCCAGTCGACAGTGCGCGACAGGCGCGGGCGCTGCGCATCGGCCCCGTCGAACTGCGCGGTGGCCAGCACGATCAACGGCACGCCGGCGGCCAGGTCGGCATCGATCTGCCGCAGCAGGCTGCTGACCGGTTGCGGCGTACCGGGAGCCGGTGCGTCGAGCGCGGGCAGGCCGGGGGCCAGCCAATGGCGGCGCGCGTTTTCCGGCAACGCCTGCGCGTCGATCGCGGTTTGCGCCACGCCCGGCATCACCGCCACGTACGGCGTGCGATCGGGCGCGCCCTGCAGCACCGGCCGCGCCAGCCACAGCGCCAGCAGCGCGAGCAACAACAGGCGCAACAGCAGCAGCGGCCATTCGTCGAAGCGGATGCGGTGGCGCGGCTTCGGCTTGGCGCGCAGCCAGCGCAGCGCCGCGAAATCGGTCGGGCGCTGCTCGCTGCGCCGCGCCAGATGGATCAGCAGCGGCAACAACAGCGCGCCCAGTGCGGCCAACGCGGCGGGCAGCAGCAGGGTCAGGCCCATCGCCGCTCCGGAACTGTCGGCCGGGCGCTGCCTTTCCTGGGCTGAACAACGGTGAGAAAGAGGCTTGCCGCCAGGAAGCGGACATCATGGATGCGGATGTTTTTCCGTGGCGACGAAGAAACAGCCCCCCTCACCCCAACTCCACTCCGTGCCCCGGCCCACCGGCATGGCCGATGGGCGTTCGTCAGGCCGCGAGCCATGGCTCGCAAACAGCCTTCCCCACCCCCCGACGCCGTCGGAGGAGAGGGAGCAACTCCAGAGGCCGGACAGCACGATGGCAGTCGTGTCTTCATGCGTGCTCCGCGCCGGCATGAGATGCACGCCCGTGGGAGCGACACGAGTCGCGACAGGCCTGGCCGCCGACGGCGTCGCGACTCACGTCGCTCCCACAACGAGACCGGCGGCGGTGGTCGATCATGCGTACTCCGCCGCGCCGTGCTTGCCGAACAGCCGCCGCAGCGGCAGGTCCAGCGGCTCGTCCATTACGTAGCGGACGTGCGCGATGCCGCTGGCGTCCAGGCGCGCGTCGAGCGCGCGCTGCGCCTGCGCGAAGCGCGCCAGGTAGTCGGCGCGCATCGCCTTGCCGTCGCCGAGCAGTTCCTCGCCGGTTTCCGGATCGCGGAAGCGGTGGCCGCCGTCGAACGGGAAGTCGCGCTCCTCCACCGTCAGCAGCTGGATGAGGATCACCTCGCGCCGCGCTGCCGACAGGCGCTCGGCCAGCGCGATCGCGCCGTCGTCGAAACCGTCGCTCAGCAGCACGACCAGATCGCCGGCGCCGATGCGTTCCCATACCGGATTGAGCCGTTCGCCTTGCGGGAACGCGCCGCGCGCGGCGAGCGCGTGCAGTTCCAGCCACAGCCGGTCGCGCTGGCGCGCGCCGTGAGCGGGCGGGATCAACCGCAGTCCGTCCCCGCGCAGCGCGATCAGGCCGAAGCGATCGCCCTGCCGCAACGCCAGTTCGGCGATGCAGGCGGCGATGCCCTTGGCCGCATCGAGACGGGTGCGTTGCGGGTCGGCGCGATCGGCCTGCGCCATCGATGCCGACGCGTCGATCAGCAGCCACGCCGCCAGCGGGCTCTCGCGCTCGGCCTCGCGCACAAAGAAGCGATCCGAGCGCGCGTACAGCTTCCAGTCGATCTGGCGCAGTTCGTCGCCCGGCTCGTAGGCGCGGTACTGCGCGAATTCCAGTCCCGCGCCGCGGCTGCGGCTGTGGTGCACGCCGATACCCTGCGCGCCAATCGCGCGGCGCGCGGTCAGCCGCAGATCCTTCAGGCGGCTGCGTAGGTCGGCGGGAATCAGTTCGTGCGCCATCGCGCGCGGCTCAGCGGGACGGGTACGGCACCGCGCGCAGCAGCGCGGCGATCACGTCGTCGGCCTGCTTCTGCTCGGCCTCGGCGGCGAAGGACAGCAGCAGGCGGTGGCGCATCACCGGCGCGGCCAGCGCGGTGACGTCCTCGCGCGTGGCCGCCAGCCGCCCGTGCAGCAGCGCGCGCGCCTTGGCGGCCAGCACCAGCGACTGGCCGGCGCGCGGACCGGCGCCCCAGCGCACGTACTTGCGCACGTCCTCCGGCGCCGCGCTTTCGCCCGGCCGGCTGGCGCGCACCAGGCGGGTGATCCAGGTCAGCAGATCGTCGCCGACATGCACCTGCCGCACGCGCGCCTGCAACGCGATGATCTCGCTGCCGTCCATCACCTTCGGCACGGCGCCGCCGCCGCTGCCGGTGGTCTGCGCCAGGATGTCGCGCTCCTCGGCCTCGCTCGGATAGTCGACGCGCACATGCAGCAGGAAGCGATCCAGCTGCGCCTCGGGCAGCGGATAGGTGCCGGCCTGTTCGAGCGGGTTCTGCGTGGCCAGCACGAAGAACGGCGCCGGCAACTCGCGGGTGACGCCGCCCTGGCTGACGGTGCGCTCCTGCATCGCCTCCAGCAATGCGGCCTGGGTCTTGGGCGGCGTGCGGTTGAGTTCGTCGGCCAGCAGCAGGTTGGTGAAGACGGGGCCGGGCTGGAAGCGGAAATGGCGATGGCCGGTGCCGTGATCCTCCTCCAGCAGCTCGGTGCCGAGGATGTCGCTGGGCATCAGGTCGGGGGTGAACTGCACGCGGCGGAACTGCAACTCCAGCGCCTGCCCCAGCGATCGCACCAGCAGCGTCTTGCCCAGGCCGGGCACGCCTTCGAGCAGGCAGTGGCCGCCGGCGAGCAGGCCGATCAGCAGCTGCTCGACCACCTCGCCCTGGCCGACGATGGCCTGGGCGATGGCGTCGCGCAGCTGGCCGAGGCGGGCGAGTTGATCGTTGAGAAGCTGTTCGTCGGTGGAGGACGGCGAAGTCATGACAGAGCCTTGGCTATGGCGAAGGAATTGGACAAAGAGCGACACGGAATGGGACACGAGAAGGCTGGCTTCTGCCGTTGCTTGTGCCTTCGAGTCCCCGTGAGGCGCGGTGGAGACGGTGGGTAAAACCCGCAGGGCGGCGCACAAGGATGTGCGCCGTTTTCGGAAGGGGCAGGAAGCCCCTTGCGAAAATTCCCACCGGGTCCACGGACCCGCGCTACGCGCGGGCGCGCCGTTGGGGTGTGCTTTCTTTTGGTTACTTTTCTTTGCACAAGCAAAGAAAAGTGACTCGCTCCTGCGGAGCGAAAGCGCTTGTTCTTGGCTGAAGGAATGGCCATCAGCTGTTCAACGCATACATCACGATGTTCACCGCGAACTTGGTGTTGTCCTCGGCCAGGAAGCGCTTGTTGCGCCAGTCGTAGTCCCACTCGCAGCCGTAGTCCTTGTTGCTGTAGAGCACGCCGAGGCGGCCGTCGATCTCGATGCCCTTGAGGTAGTCGTGGATCAGGTCGTCGCCCCAGCCGTTGAGTTCGAAGCCGGTCGCCGGCGGGCCGTCGGGAAACTTGAAGAAGCTGGAATACAACGGATGCGAGTTCGGCAGCTTCTTCAGCGCGCGCGCGCCGAAGATCGACGCCATCTGCGATTCGAACGACTTGGCGAACAGCCCGTCGATATCGTGGTTGCAGTCGTCGACGAACACGAAGCCGCCGTTGCGCACGTAGCGCTCGAAGTGGCGCCGCTCGTCCGGGTTGAACTCGACCAGCTTGTGCCCGGCCAGGTAGCAGAACGGCGCCAGCAACATCTTCGGGTCCGACAGCGCCAGCACGTGCTCCTTCGGATCCACGCGCAGGTGGGTGTAGTCGATCAGCGAAGTGATGAGGTTGGCCGGCATCCGCGCGTCGACGTCCCAGTCGCCGGAGTCGTACTTGAGGCGGGTGAACCAGAAGTCGTACTCGGCCGCGGCGCGCGCCGGCCGCGCATGCCCGCCCAACAGCGCGCCGGCCGCGCCGCCGAGCATCAGGCGGAGGAACTGCGCGCGGTTCACAGCTCTTCACGTTGCACGTGAAGAGCCCCCAAGATTCTGCGTGGCAGAACCTTGGGCCCCGGTCCCGTGCTTGCCGAATACCCCGCGGCTGTCGCCGCGCCCCCTTTTACCAAAAGGGGGCTGTGCACTCGTCGCAACACCGCAGCTTGAAGCATCGCGACAGCAAGACCCATCTGTGAGCGCGGCCTATGAATGTGGTGGAACGTCTACACCGCGTCCGACAGCGAGGTGAAGGTGAAATCGCGCAGCTTCATCGGCGGGATCATCATCACGAGGCTGGACTCGTCGCCGGCCACGCGCACCGGCCGGCCCAGCTCCTCGATATTGTTGAGCATGATCACCGGCGATTCGTTGAAGCGGAAATTCTTCACCGGGTGCTTGATCTGGCCGTTCTCGATGTAGAAGGTGCCGTCGCGGGTCAGGCCGGTCAGCAGCACGGTCTGCGGATCGACCATGCGGATGTACCAGGTGCGCGTGACCAGGATGCCCTTCTGGGTGCCGCGCACCAGTTCGGCGGTGGACTTGGTGCCGCCGGCCATCAGCAGGTTGCCCGGCGTGGCCGTGGCCTCCTTGCCCTGCTTCTGCGCCCAGAAGCGCGAGTAGCGCAGGTTGGCGATCTTGCCGTCCTGGATGATCGGCAGCTTGCCGCGCGGCAGGCCTTCCTGGTCCCACGGCATCACCGGCGCTTCCGCGTGCCATGGATCGGCCGACAGGTTGACGCGCGGATCGTAGACCTGCTCGCCCAGCTTGTTGCCGCCGCCTTTCTTGGACAGAAAGCTGCGGCCCTCGTCGGCGTTGCGCGCGTCGAAGAAATTCATCATGAAGGAGATCAGGCCCGCGGCCGCGGCCGGCTCCAGGATCACCGTGTACTTGCCCGGTTCCAGCGCCTTGGCGTCGGCCGACTCGGTGGCCTTGCGCATCGCCGTGCGGATGTCCTGATCGGCCTTGAAATCCGCCGCGTCCTTCAGGTTGCGGCCGACCCAGCCGGAGCCGCGACCGTCCTCGGTGCGCACCGTGCAGGTGTAGTTGAACGCGGTGGCTTTCTGGTAGCCGAAGTTGCCCTTGCTGTTGGCGAAGGCGACGAAGCTCTGGCCGTCCTCCAGGAAGCCTGCGGCGATCAGCTTCTCGGCCTTGCACGGGGCAATCGAATCGGCGGCGACCTGGGCGCGGAACTCCGGCGTGATCGCGGCGGTGGATTCGCTGAAGGTCGCGGTCGGCGTATAGGTCTGCTTGCCGATGGCCGGCATGAACTCGGGATTCTCCGGCGCCAGCTTGGCCAGATCCTCGGCGCGCCGCACCACGCGCTCCAGCGCGGCATCGTCGAACTCGTTGATGGTGGCCGTGCCCACGCGCTTGCCGAACGCGACCTGCACGCCGAGGTCGGTGTTGCTGACGATGCCGCTGGTGGAGACGTTGTTCAGCGCGAACCGAATGTTGCCTTCGACGGAACCGGTCAGCGACGCGGTGCATTCATCGGCGGTGGACAGGGCGATGACCTTGTCCAGGATGGCCTTGGCCTGCGCTTCGGTGAGGATGCTCATGTTCTGATGGTCTCCTGGTAGAGCGGAGCTCGCTCCGCTGCTTTCCATTCAAATGATGGGATAGACAAGAAATTGGGGCAAAAGCAGCCGAGCAAGCCCGGCGCTACAGGATTCATCCCAAGCTGCGCGAGGTATTGATGACGTTCATGCCGTTGAAGCGCGCGGTCGAGGAGCCGTGCGAGACCGCCGAGACCTGGCCCGGCTGGCCCTTGCCGTCGAAGAACGAGCCGCCCAGGCGGTAGTCGCTCTCGTCGCAAATGGCCGTGCAGGCGGCCCAGAACTCCGGCGTGCGGATCTGGTAGGCCACGTCCTCGATCTGCTGGCCGATCTTGCCGTTCTTGATTTCGTAGAACAGCTGTCCGCCGAACTGCGCGTTGTAGCGCTGCTGGTCGATCGAGAACGAGCCGTCGCCGATGATGTAGATGCCGTCCTCGACGTCCTTGATCATGTCGGCCACCGACAGCTTGGCCTTGCCCGGCGCCAGCGACACGTTGGCCATGCGCTGGAACTGCACGCTGGACCACGAATCGGCGTAGCAGCAGCCGTCGGATTCGCTCTTGCCCAGGATGTGCGCCTGATCGCGGATGGTCTGGTAGTCGACCAGCTTGCCGTTGCTGACCAGATCCCAGCGCTTGGTCTTGACGCCCTCATCGTCGAAGCCGACCGCGCCCAGGCTGCCGGCCTGCGTCTTGTCGGCGAACAGGTTGACGATGTCGCTGCCGTACTGGAAGCGCTGCTCGCGCTTGTCCAGCGTGGCGAAGCTGGTGCCGGCGAAGTTGGCTTCGTAGCCGAGCACGCGGTCCAGTTCGAGCGGATGGCCGACGTTCTCGTGGATGGTCAGCCAGGTGTGCGACGGGTCCAGCACCAGGTCGTACTTGCCGGGCTTGACCGACGGCGCGGCCAGCTTGGCGCGCGCCTGCCTGGCCGCGGCGATGGCGTCCTCGCGCATGTCGTAGGACAGGCCGTAGTTGACCACGCCGTTGGGGGTGACGAACTTGCCCGACGCATCGCCGTCCAGGTATTCGTAGCCCATGCCCATCGGCGAGGACAGGCCGTCGCGGGTACGGAACTTGCCGCTGGCCTTGTCGATCGCGGTGACCGTCAGCGGCACCCAGATGCGGTGCACATCCTGGTCGATGTAGGAACCGTCGGTGCTGGCGAAATACTTCTGCTCGTTGACCAGGAACATCATCGAATTGACGAAATCGGCGCCGGCGTTGACGGCATCGGCGTTGACCCCGAGCAGCAGGTCGACCTTCTCCTTCAGCGGCACTTCCATCGCGTTCTTCTTGATCGGCGTCTTCCAGCTGACCTCGCCGACGCCCGGCGCGGCGGCCAGCTGCACCGGTGCGGTCTGGGTCTTGCTGTTGGCGCGCGCGATCGCCGCGGCTTGCTGCGCGGCCTGCGCGACCGCCTGCGGCGTGAGCTGGTTGGTGGCGGCGAAACCCCACGCGCCGTTGACGATGACGCGCACGCCGGTGCCGGTGGACTCGGTGTTGACCACGTTCTGCACCTTGTCCTCGCGCGTGATCACGAACTGGCGCAGGTAGCGGCCGATGCGCACATCGCAATAGGTCGCCCCGGCGCCGCGCGCGGCGGTCAGCGCGGCATCGGCGAGGCGCTTCTTCAGGCCGACGTCGAAAGTGGACTGCAGCTGTTCGGCCGCGATGGCATGGCCGAAGAACGACGGCACCACCAGGCCGCCCAGGCTCAGGCCGCTCAGGGCCAGGAAGTCACGTCTTTGCAAGGCTGTTCTCCACCGTTGTGATCCGCGCGAAGGCGGGCTGGAAGGCGACGCAGGGCGCAAGCGCCGGGACGCATGTCGCCGCCGATTCTTGCGCCGCGCCGGAGAAGGCGTCAAATGACTTTTGGCATAGGACCGGGAATCCCGGGTGCCGCAGCCGCACAAGCAGCGCCGTTCCTGCGTCAGGCAGCCTATCTCGTCATCCCAGCGAAAGCTGGGATCCATTTTGCTCTTCGCTCGTCGTTGGACTGCAAAAGCAAAGTCCAGATGGATCCCAGCTTCCGCTGGGATGACGGCCCAGTGGTCGCTTACCCCAATGAGCGTGCCGTGTTGATCACGTTGATGCCGTCGAAACGTGTCGACGACGATCCATGCGACACCGCCGACACCTGGCTGGGCTGGCCCTTGCCGTCGAAGAACGAGCCGCCGAGGCGGTAATCGCGCTCGTCGCAGATGGCCGAGCAGGCATTCCAGAATTCGGGCGTGCGGATCTGGTAGGCCACGTCCTCGATCTGGCGCGTTACCTGGCCGTTCTTGATTTCGTAGTACAGCTGGCCGCCGAACTGCGCGTTGTAGCGCTGCTGATCGATGGAGTAAGAGCCGCGACCGAGGATCCAGATGCCGTCCTCGACGCCGGCGATCATGTCGGCCACCGACAGCGGCTGCTTGCCGGGCGCCAGCGACACGTTGGCCATGCGCTGGAACTGCACGCTGGACCACGAGTCGGCATAGCTGCAACCGTGCGATTGGTCCTCGCCGAGGATGTGAACCTCGTCGCGGGTGGCCTGGTAGTTGACCAGCACGCCGTCCTTCACCAGATCCCAGCGCTTGCACTTGACGCCCTCGTCGTCATAGCCCACCGCGCCGAGGCTGCCCGGCTGGGTCTTGTCGGCGAAGAAGTTGACCCGCTCGCTGCCCCACTGGAAGTTGCCGCGCTTTTCCAACGTGGCGAAGCTGGTGCCGGCGTAGTTGGCTTCGTAGCCGAGCACGCGGTCCAGTTCCAGCGGATGGCCGACGTTTTCGTGGATGGTCAGGAACAGGTTGGAAGGATCCAGCACCAGATCGTATTTGCCCGGCTTGACCGACGGCGCGCCCAGCTTGGCGCGCGCCTGCTCGGTCGCGGCCAGCACGTCCTCGCGCACGTCGTAGGCGCGGCCGTAGCCGACCAGCCCGCCCGGCAGCTGCACCTTGCCGGCCGGATCGGCATCGAGGTATTCGTAGCCCATGCCCATCGGCGCGGACAGGCCATCGCGCGTGCGGAACTTGCCGCTGGCCTTGTCGATCGCGGTCACGGTGAAGGGCAGCCAGATCCGGTGCACGTCCTGATCAATGTAGCTGCCGTCGGTGCTGGCAAAATACTTCTGCTCGTTGACCAGGAACATCCGCGAGGCGACGAAGTCGGCGCCGGCATTGATCGCGTCGGCGTTGACGCCGAGCAGCAGGTCGACCTTCTCCTGCAGCGGTACCGCCATCGCGTTGCGCACGATCGGCGTCTTCCAGCTGACCTCGCCCACGCCCGGCGTCGGCGCCAGCAATACCGGCTGCTCGCGGGTGCGCGCATTGGCGCGCGCGATGGCCACCGCCTGCCGCGCCGCCTGCGCCACCGCGTCGGCACCGGGCTGGCCGGTCGCGGCGAAGCCCCAGGCGCCATCGGCGATCACGCGGATGCCGACGCCGGCCGACTCGGCGTTGACGACGTTCTGCACCTTGTCCTCGCGGGTGATCAGCGACTGCCGCAGGTAGCGGCCGATGCGCACATCGCAATAGCTTGCGCCCGCCGCACGCGCGGCGGTCAGCGCGGCATCGGCCAGCGCCTTGCGGCGCACCGTGTCGATGGGCGCGAGCAGCTGTTCGGCGGCGATCGCGCGCGCGCCGGGCATCAGCAGGCCGGTCAATGCCAGCGCGGAGGTCTGGAGGAAGTCGCGTCGCTGCACGGCGGTCCCGTCATGCCGCACCGGGACGGGCGGCTCTGGTCCCGGCCGACTCTGCGCAGCGCGCCGGCGCGCGTCAAGTGAACACGGTCATGCCCGCCGCGCTCAGGCACAATCGGCACACCTTATCTTTCGTGGAAACGCCGATGAAACCGCGTCCCGCCCCGCCGCGGCACGAATCCGACGACGACCAGCATCGCCTGGCCGTGCTGATCGACGCCGACAACGCGCAGCCGGCGGTCATCGAGGGCCTGCTGGCGGAAATCGCCAAGTACGGCGTGGCCAGCGTCAAGCGCATCTACGGCGACTTCACCAGCACGCGGATGACGCAGTGGAAGCAGGCGCTGCTGAAGCATTCGATCAATCCGGTGCAGCAGTTCGCCTACACCAGCGGCAAGAACGCCACCGACAGCTCGTTGATCATCGATGCGATGGATCTGCTGTACACGCGGCGTTTCGACGGCTTCTGCCTGGTGTCCAGCGACAGCGACTTCACCCGGCTGGCGCAGCGGCTGCGCGAGGAGGGCGCGCTGGTGTACGGCTTCGGCGAGCGCAAGACGCCGGATCCGTTCGTGCAGGCCTGCGACAAGTTCGTCTACACCGAAGTGCTGCGCGTGGAGGTTGCCGCGCCCGCGGCGGCGACGGTCGTGGCGCCCTTGCCGGTGCGCAAGCCGGCGAAGACGGCGGCGAAGAAAACCCCGGCCGCGCCGCCCAAGCCCGCCGCGCCCGCGCCACCGCCGCCGAGCCCGCAACCCAAGGGAACCGAACCGCTGCCGCTGGATCTGATCCGCCAGGCCATCGAGGAAGCGTCAGACGACCAGGGCTGGGCTTTCCTCGGTACGGTGGGCAGCTATCTCAACAAGATCCGGCCCAACTTCGATCCGCGCCTGTACGGCCACAAGAAGCTCAGCGATCTGCTGAAGCAACATCCGCGCCATTTCGAACTGCAGGAGCGCGGCGTCGAGGGCGGCACCGGCAAGCGCATCCATGTGCGCGCGCTGGACTGACAATTCTTTGCGCCGGCATACGCAGCGATGAACGGCTATCCCGCCGAAAAACCCTTCGCGCCGGCCTGCGAGCGCAACCGCGATCCGATCCTGCAGGTGCTGCGACGACACCTGGACCAGGCGTGCGACGTACTGGAAATCGGCAGCGGCACCGGCCAGCACGCGGTGCACTTCGCCGCGGCGATGCCGTGGCTGCGCTGGCAGTGCAGCGACCGCACCGAATACCTGCCCGGCATCCGGCAATGGCTCGATGACGCCGCGCTGCCCAATACGCCGCCGCCGCTGGAACTCGACGTGACCGGCGCGTGGCCGGCGCCGGCGTTCGATGCGGTGTTCACCGCCAATACGCTGCACATCATGGATTGGCGGGCGGTGCAGCAGTTCTTCGCTGGCGTATCCGCCGTGCTGGCGCCAGCGGGCACGTTGATCGTCTACGGCCCGTTCAACATCGACGGCGGCTACACCAGCCAGAGCAACGCGCAGTTCGATGCCTGGCTGAAGGCGCGCGACCCGGATTCGGGCATCCGCGATCTGGCGCGCGTCGATGCGATGGCGCGCGGCATCGGCCTGGACCTTGTCGAGGATGCCGAATTGCCGGCCAACAACCGCTGCGTGGTCTGGCGGCGTCGCTGAGTCGCGTCAGCGGACCCGCGACTCGATGCGCCGGAACACCGCCAGCACGAACACGCACAGCAGCGAGCAGCCCAGCGCGAGCACGTACTTGCCGATGCCCGCGGCGATGCCGATGGCCGCGGCCATGATCAGCGAGCTGGCGGTGGTCAGGCCGTGCACGCGGTCGTTGCGCGCGCTGCGCAGGATGGTGCCTGCGGCGACGAAGCCCACCGACGCGACCACCGCCTCGATCAGGCGCACCGGATCGACCTGCAGCAGTTCGGCGTAGGACTCTTGGGTGAAATGCTGCGCCACCACATCGCCGAGGCCGACGATCAATGCCGCCGCGCCGGCGATCAGCATGTGCGTGCGCAAGCCGGCGGCATGTCGTCCCAGTTCGCGTTCGATGCCCAGCACGCCGCCGAGCAGCATCGCCGCGCCGACCCTGATCAGGATGTCGAGATCCTGTTGCCAGCCTTCCAGCATTCTCGTGCCCTCAATGGTAATCGCAGGCCAGCGTTGCAAAACCGGTGCCGATTGCACGTGAACGCTGCGCAACCCGTCACCTGAGCGTTACATGGCGCCGACTCTGTGTTCACCGCGCGCATTGCATCGTGAGCGCACGGGGACCGACACGGTCCGATCACTGGCTAGGCAGAGGGAACAGACATGAATACACGCAAGCAAGAAGAAGACGTGATGGGCCGCGATCTCAACCGCGATCCGATTACCGGCACACCGGGTTCGCATCCGGTCGGCGTGGGCGTCGGCGGGACGGGCGGCGCGGCAGCCGGCGCGGCCATCGGCGCCATTTTCGGCCCCATCGGCATGCTGGTCGGCGGCGCCGCCGGTGCGATCGCCGGTGCCGCCGCGGGCAAGGGCGTGGCCGAACGCATCGATCCGACCGGCGAAATCGAGTACTGGCGCGAAACCTACCAGGACCGTCCGTACGCGTCGAAGGATTACGATTACGATCGCGATTACGCTGCGGCCTACGGCTTGGGCCTGCAGGCGCGCGAAGAAGAAGGCACGCAGCGCTGGGACGATGCGGAAACCACCCTCGGCGAGCGCTGGGAGTCCACCCGCGGCCAGTCGCGCCTGGACTGGGAGCAGGCCAAGCCGGCCGTGCGCGATGCCTGGGAGCGCGCCGACAATACCTACCGCGCCTACGACGCGACCGATCGCTACTTCGCCGAGCGTTTCGACAGCGTCGACTACCGCGACGACACGCCGTTCGAGGAATATCGTCCGGCCTATCGCTACGGCGCGCAGGCGCGTAGCCGCTATCGCGATCGCGAGTGGGACGATGAACTGGAGAACGCGCTGCAGGATCAGTGGAGCACCAGTTCGCACTCGGCCAACATGCCGTGGGATCGCGCCCGTCCGGCCGTCCGCGACGCCTACTCGAACTACCGCAGCTACTACGACGATCAGCCGCCGGTGGATCAGTTCCGCGTGACCTGAACCACCTTGCGGTCTTGCGGTCTTGCGGTTCATCCAAGCCCATCCCCGCTCGTGCGGGGATGGGCTTTTCAATACTCAGCGATCCATCAACGCCATAAGCACACGCGCCATCCGGAACGCCGTTGCCCGCTACGGACAGGGCCTTCGCATCCCTGGTCTTGCTTTGGTCAGTTACGGTGGCAGGCGCGCATCCCTAGAATCCAGCGGGATTCCATCGGGCAGCCTGCCATGACGCCAATGTCTCTCACACGCAAGCTGCGCGGGCTGCTGGCCGTCGCCTGCCTGCTCTCCAGCCTGGCGATCCCCGCCGTCCATGCACGCCCCGGCGATGAATCCGAATCCCGGCTGCAAGTCATCGGCTATGTCATGGACGGCAAGACGCTGCCGTCCATCGATGCGCGCAAGCTGGATGTCATCAACTTCGCTTTCGCCCATGTCGATGCGGCGCATGCGGTGTTCCTGCCCGGCGATACCGCGCCGCAAGCGTTGCGGCAACTGGCCGCGCTGAAACAGGACAACCCGCGGCTGCGCATCGTGCTGTCGATCGGCGGCTGGGGCGCCGGCCATTTCTCCGAGGCGGCGGCCACGCCGGCAGCGCGCGCGAGATTCGCGTCCACCGCGATCGCGCTGATGCGACTGCACCGCCTCGACGGCCTGGACATCGACTGGGAATACCCGACGCTGGCCGGACCGGGCATCAGCCACAGCCCCGAGGATCGCGACAACTTCACCGCGATGCTGGCCGAGGCGCGCGGGCAGCTGGATACGCTGGCCGCAAGCACCGGCGGGTCCTACCTGCTCACCATCGCCGCCGCCGACGGCGAGGCCGCGCGCGGACTGGACCTGCCGCGCATCGCGCCGCTGCTGGACTGGATCAACCTGATGACCTACGACTTCCATGGCAGCCTGACACCGACCACCGGCCACCACGCCGCGTTGTGGCGCTCGGCCACGGCGGCCGACGATGGCCGCACCACCGCCGATGCGGTCGAGGAATTCCTCGCCGCCGGCGTGCCGGCCGCCAAGATCAACATCGGCGTGGCGTTCTACGGACGCAAGTTCGTCGGCGTGCAGGCGGACAACGGCGGCCTGCACCAGCCCTATCGCGAGCACGAGGCGTTCCTGTCGTGGCGCGACATCCGCTCGCGCTATCTCGACCGCGACGGCTACGTGCGCCACTGGGACGAACGCGCGCAGGCGCCGACGCTGTGGAACGCGGCCGAGCGCGCCTTCATCACCTACGACGACCCGCAATCGCTGCGCGCCAAGGCGCATTACGTCCGCGCGCGCGGACTGGGCGGGATTATGTACTGGGAACACCGGCAGGACGACGGCACGCTGCTGGAGGCGCTGCGCGAAGGACTTTACGGACCGTAGGACACTTTTCTGCCAACGGTTCGGATCCACCGTCGTCCCGGCGCAGGCCGGGACCCGGTGTCTTGGCTTCCTGATGGCAAAAAGTCGCTGGGTCCCGGCCTGCGCCGGGACGACGATGCCATCAAATGAAACGAAAACGCTCCAGGGAAACCTCTGGATAAATCCCTCTTCCGTCCGTCATCCCGCGGTTTTCAACGGACGAAGCGCTTCATAACAGCCGCACGGCTGGTCATATCTGGTCAGGCGGGAACCCGTGCCTGTGCTCTCAACGGCTTGAGTCGCTGGGTCCCCGCATGCGCGGGGATGACGACAGTTGTTCAGAGCTTCCGAAGTTTCCGCGCGCCGATGCATGCGGGGCATTCGTCATCCCGGCCGGACGCGCCATGCGCATCCGGCCCAGACACTAAGCCGATCTCAGAACCGCGCGGTGAACTCCACGCCCCACAGGCGCGGCTCGTTGATGAAGCCGGTCAGGT
>Ga0160451_100721_pt1 | contig 14909 bp, 8 predicted proteins | sample HID1975M_E1MG_FD_108270 | JGI IMG/M metagenome (GOLD analysis project Ga0160451, IMG submission 108270) | Enriched soil microbial communities from UW Madison campus, WI, USA - HID1975M_E1 MG | ecosystem: Environmental > Terrestrial > Soil > Unclassified | place: USA: Madison, Wisconsin | collected... | reverse complement strand
CAACTCATCCAAAGCACCCTGCCCGTCGGGCGGCTGCGGATTAAATCAGTAGACACGGCTAAGCATGTAGTACCGACAGCGGAGTACTGGCGGACGGGGGTTCAAATCCCCCCGGCTCCACCACTTCATCATCTAAAGACGTCCACGGACGTCTTTTTTTGTGCCTGAAATTCAGTAAATACGGGGGTTTCAGGGCTAGTGGGGGCTTTCCAGATTTTTTGAGTTCCAGGCCGTTTGGTATTCCCAATGGTATTCCCGGCTACCCGGCGCTAATCTTGGGAATACCAAAAAGGTGTCATGGAGTACTTCTCATGTGCGCTCAAACCACCCGCCTCTCCGACCGCCAGCTCAAGGCGGTCAAACCGAAAGACAAGGATTACGTCCTCACGGATGGCGACGGGCTCCAGCTGCGAGTCAGGGTCAATCGCTCGATGCAGTGGAATTTCAACTACCGGCATCCAGTAACCAAGAACCGAATCAACATGGCACTCGGCTCCTATCCCGAGGTTTCTCTTGCGCAAGCCAGGAAGAAAACCGTTGAGGCCAGAGAGCTGCTTGCACAGGGCATTGACCCCAAAGCTCAGCGTAATGAACTGCAGGAAGCCAAACGAGCGGAAACGGAACATACGTTCGAGAACGTAGCCACCGCGTGGTTCGAATTGAAGAAGGATTCCGTCACCCCGGCGTATGCCGAAGACATCTGGCGCTCCCTCACACTGCATGTATTTCCAAGCATGAAATCAACGCCGTTATCGGAAGTGAACGCCCCGATGGTCATCAAGCTGCTTCGTCCGATTGAGGCCAAAGGCAGCCTCGAGACGGTTAAACGAGTGAGTCAGCGCCTTAACGAGATCATGACCTACGGGGTCAACTCCGGAATGATCTTTGCCAACCCTCTCAGCGGCATTCGAGCGGTGTTCAAGAAACCCAAGAAAGAGAATATGGCCGCGCTACCACCTGATGAGCTTCCGGAGCTCATGATGGAAATCGCGAACGCCAGCATCAAGCGGACGACCCGCTGCCTGATCGAATGGCAACTTCATACAATGACCCGTCCTGCCGAGGCGGCCACCACTCGATGGGCAGACATCGACTTCGACAAACGCATCTGGACCATCCCTCCGGAGCGAATGAAAAAGCGTCGTCCGCACACAATCCCGCTGACCGAACATGCACTCTCGTTACTGGAAACGCTTAAGCCCCATAGCGGCAACAGGGAATATGTGTTCCCGTCAGATAGAAACCCGCGCACTCATGCCAATAGCCAAACAGCCAACATGGCGTTGAAACGAATGGGCTTTCAGGACCGCTTGGTCAGCCACGGCATGCGCTCAATGGCCAGCACCATCCTGAATGAGCATGGCTGGGATCCCGAGCTGATCGAAGTCGCTCTTGCCCATGTCGACAAAGACGAAGTCCGAAGCGCCTATAACCGTGCGGACTACATTGAGCGAAGACGCCCGATGATGGCCTGGTGGAGTGAGCATATTCAGAAGGCCGCAACGGGTAGCCTGTCGGCATCTGCGATCAATCAAATCAGGGACGCCAACGTCGTGCCTATACGCTAAGGGCTCATCTCACGCGCAGATGGCCGAAAAATGATGCATCAGAGAAAATGGTGACTTTTCTCAAGGTCTCGGTCTCGTTTAGGCATGAATTGCAATCGCCTTTGCGAATACACTGTCGACTTGAAAATGGCCTCAGTGTGATGGCTAGCAACGATCTGTCTGGATATCGACCAATGCCTTTGACCCTACCCCAACTAGAGCGCCACCTGTTTAAGGCCGCTGATATTCTGCGCGGCAAGATGGACGCCTCAGAATTCAAGGAATACATCTTCGGGATGCTGTTCCTCAAGCGCTGCTCGGATATGTTTGAGCAACGTCGCGAGGAAGTGATTCGCCTTGAAATGGAAGGTGGTAAAAGCAAGGTTCAGGCGCAGGTCTCTTCCGAGATCTCGCGCTGGTACAAAATAGAGGGCTCGTTCTGGGTGCCTCCGCAGTCACGCTACGAATTCTTGCTCAACGACGCACATCAGAACGTCGGCGACTTCCTGAATAAGGCGCTGACCGGTATCGAGACAGCAAATACCAGCCTGTACGACGTACTCGAACATATCGATTTCACACGCAAGGTCGGTCAGAGCAAGATCTCCGACATCAAGCTGCGCCAGCTCATCACGCACTTTGGTGTGTTTCGCCTGCGCAACGAAGACTTCGAGTTCCCTGACTTGCTGGGTGCCGCTTACGAATACCTGATTGGCGAATTCGCCGATTCGGCGGGCAAAAAAGGTGGCGAGTTCTATACGCCGCGCTCGGTGGTGCGGATGATGGTGCGACTCATCAAGCCCGAGCTCAAGCACGACATCTACGATCCCTGCTGTGGTTCCGGCGGCATGCTGATCGCTGCAAAGGAATACATCGACGAGCACGGCGAAGATGGCCGCAAGGCGAACCTATTCGGCCAGGAATTCAACGGAACAGTGTGGTCCATCGCTAAGATGAACATGCTGCTGCACGGCATCAGCAACGCCGATCTGCAAAACGAGGACACCCTGGCCGAGCCCCAGCACGTTGAGGGTGGCGAGTTGAAGCACTTCGATCGCGTGCTCACCAATCCGCCGTTTTCTATCCACTGGGGCAATACAGAAAAGGATGCTGACGGCAAGCCCGCCTGGAAACCCAAGTTTGAAGCCGAGCGCTTCTCTTATGGCCAGGTGCCGCTGGGTGCCAAGAAGGCCGACATGATGTTCCTGCAACACATGCTGGCCGTCACCCGCGACGGTGGCATGGTGGCCACTGTTCTGCCCCACGGCGTACTGTTCCGGGGTGGTGAAGAAAGAACCATCAGAAAAGGCATCATTGAGGACGACTTGCTCGAAGCCGTCATCGGAGTCGCCCCCAATCTGTTCTACGGCACCGGTATTCCGGCCTGTATTCTGGTACTACGCCAGCGGGTGCAGAAAGGTGCCAACCGCGTCAGCGGCAAACCCGCCGAGCGCCGAGGCAAGGTATTGTTCATCAATGCCGACCGCGAACTCTTCGAAGGCCGGGCACAGAACTACCTGCTGCCGGAGCACATCGAAAAGATAGTCACCACCTTCAACGAGTTTCGTGCCATCGACGGTTTCTCGGCCATCGTCGACAATGCCACACTTAAAGCGAACGACTACAACCTCAACATTCGCCGCTATGCCGACAATTCGCCGCCGCCCGAGCCACATGACGTGCGCGCCCATTTGGTCGGCGGCATCCCAAAGGCCGAGGTGGCCGACAAAGGCGGATTATTCAGCTCCCACGGTCTGAATCCGATGGACCTGCTGATGGAGCGTGAGGCCAAGTATCTCGACTTCGCGCCTGTGCTCGACAAACGGCAGGCTCTCAAACCGACCATCGAAAGCAATGCCGGTCTGATCGCCAAGGAAGCGGCCATCCGCACCGCCTTCGAGGAGTGGTGGCAAGCCCACAGCGCACGCATCACGGCACTGTCCGGGCAAATGGACAACGCCGCCAGCCTGGTAGCTTTGCGCAACGACCTGTTGGCCAGTTTCAGCCAAAGCCTCGAAGCCATCGGTCTGCTCGACCCCTTCCAGGTGCGCGGCATCGTTGCCGGTTTCTGGTACCAGACCAAGTACGACTTCCTCACCCTGATGGCGCGCGGCGCCAAGGGCGTGGCCGACGCCTGGCGCACTAGCATCGTCACCGCGCTGGAAGACAAGGCCAGCAAAGAAAGCCCGCTGGAGCACAAGTTGGTCAAGTTCCTGATGAGCGATTTCGTCGAGGTCATCACCGAATTGGAGGCCAAAAAGGCCGAGTTGGACAGCCAGATCAAGGCTGCTAGCCCCAAGGATGTAGAAGGGGAAGATGGCGAAACCGCTGAGGCTGGGGAGGACGAAGCTGACGAAGAAAGCGTCGTGGACGAAGCCCAGCTTAAAGCCTGGAAGAGGGAACTCACCGCAACCAAGAAACAACTCAAGGCCAAAAATGACAGTTTTAAGCAGCACATCAGCACCGCCGTCAAAGGTCTGACACCGGACGCCGCCAACGACCTGTTACTGACCATCCTGCACAACGATATGCAGACCATCGTTGAGCGCTACATGGCCGCGCAGCGCAAGGAGATCGTGGCCACCTTCGAGAACTGGTGGGACAAATATCGGGTGACGCTGACCGAGATTGAGGGAAAACGCGATTCGGCCGCAAAGGCACTGCAAGGGTTCTTGAAGGGGTTGCGGTATGTCTGAGGAGCTCTCTCGCCCGATTGGCCAAAACATAAAAGTCGTATCGGGGTTTGCATTCTCATCGACTGGCTTTAGTCAGCTCGAAGGTCTGCCACTAATCCGTATCCGGGATCTGGCGTCATCATCAACAGAGGTGCGTTTCAAGGGCCGATTTGACCCTACGTATTTGGTTGCGAATGGTGACATCCTGATCGGCATGGATGGTGACTTTGAGGTCCACCGCTGGAGTGGTGGGGCTGCGCTCCTGAATCAACGTGTCTGCAAAATTGAAGCAGCATCAGACTCAATCGATCAGCGATTCCTGTATTGGTATCTAAAACCGCATGTAGCAACGATCCATCGGCGAACACCTCAGACTACGGTGCGCCATCTCTCAACAAAAGACGTAATTGCAATTCCGATGCCTTCGATTAATTCGGATGAGCAACGAATAGTCGGAAAGATTATCGATACCCTCGACACCGCCATCAACGAAACCGATGCGATTATCGCTAAGCTCAAGGCTGTCAAGCATGGCCTGCTGCATGACCTGCTGACACGCGGCATTGATGCCAACGGCGAGCTCCGCCCGCCCCAGACCGAAGCCCCAGATCTCTATAAAAAAACTGATCAAGGCTGGATTCCCCTGGACTGGGATGTTCGCCCCCTATCCGAATACACATCATCTGAAATCACATACGGAATTGTTCAAGCTGGCCCACACGTTCCGAATGGGGTGCCCTACATTCGGACAGGGGATATGTCGGGTGATTCGTTGTCTCGTGAGGCCATGCTGTGCACATCACGGCGGATCGCAAGCAGCTATGCGCGCTCGGAAGTCCGCACCGGTGATATCGTCATGGCGATCCGAGCAACCGTGGGGAAAGTCCTGCCGGTGCCAAGTGATCTGGATGGAGCGAACCTCACACAGGGAACGGCCAAGGTCTCACCGAACGCGCGCACTGATGGAGCTTTCTTACTTTGGGCAATTAGACACTCTCGATCGCAGCAGGCAATTCAACTCCAAATCAAGGGAACAACGTTCGCTGAGATTACGCTTGGAGCTCTGCGCCAAGTTCCAATCGCTGCACCTGTCGAAATCAATGAGCAGCGAGAGATTGGGAAAAGATTGGCTGCCATTGACATGCAACTGCAAAGCGAGCAGCAGTACCTTGCTAAGGCGCAAGCGAAAAAGTCAGGGTTGATGGACGACCTTCTCACCGGTCGCATTCGCGTCACGCCACTACTGGCCGAAGCAGTACAACAAAAAGGAAGCGCCTGATGGGCTGGGAACTCGATGATGTCGAAAAACCGTTCGTAGCCCAGTTACAGGCCCTTGGTTGGGTCTATAACGCAGGCAGTCTCGACGATCCCGCAATCACGGGTCGAACCAGTTTTGCCGAAGTAATTCAGGAGGGGTTGCTACGCGAGCGGTTGCGCGCACTGAACCCCAGCGCTGACGACGCGCCCTGGCTGGACGATGCGCGGCTGTCGGAAGCCGTGGCAGCCATCACCCGCCTGGGAACGCACAAGCTGATGGAGGCCAACGAGAAGGCCACCACCTTGTTGATCCGAGGCTTGACGGTGGAGGGTCTGCCTGGCTGGGACGGCGGGAGGGGTCAGACGATTCGTTACATCGACTGGGAGTCCCCTGCCAACAACCGCTTCACGGTGATCAACCAATACCGCGTCGATTGCCCACCCGGCTTCAATAGCGGCAAGGCCTTCATCGTTCCCGACCTGGTGCTGCTGGTAAACGGCATCCCGCTCGTAGTGGTGGAATGCAAGAGTCCATCCGTCCCCGAGCCGCTGGCCGAGGCCGTTGACCAACTGCGGCGCTACAGCAACCAGCGAAAGGCCGCCTTCGAGGTGGACGACAACGAAGGCAACGAGACGCTGTTTGCCACCAACCAGCTACTGGTAGCCACCAGCTTCGACGAGGCGCGTGTGGGCTGTGTGGGTGCAGCCTTTGAGCACTACGCCCAATGGAAAACAGTGATCGGCCCAGATGGCGCGGGCAGCGAGATTGAGGTGGCGCAGGAGCTTAGCAAGTCTGGCCTCTCCGAGCAGGAGCGTTTGATCGCCGGATTGCTTTCGCCTTCGCACCTACTGGATGTTGTGAAGAACTTCATGTTGTTCATGCAGACAGGCGGCCAGACCATCAAAACGGTATGCCGCTACCAGCAGTACCGGGCAGTAAACAGGGCAATTGCCCGACTCAAGACCGGACAGACGCGGTTGCAGCACGGCGAACACGACAAGCGCGGCGGTATCATTTGGCACACTCAGGGCTCCGGCAAAAGTCTGACAATGGTGTTCCTGATTCGCAAGATGCGCACGGACGCGCTACTACGTCGCTTCAAGGTAGTCGTCGTCACGGACCGCAAAGACTTGCAGGCCCAGCTTTCCGCGACCGCCACGCTGACCGGCGAAGTGGTGGACGTAGCAGAGAGCACTGCAGGCATAAAAGCGCTGGCACGGCGCAAGGGCCCGGGGCTGATCTTTGCCACGATCCAGAAATACCGTGACCCAGATAGCGCCGGTGATGCGCCGCTGACAGCGGACGATTTACCGAAAGTGGAAGAGTCCAAGGCCATCTACAAGGCTGAAGAAAAATTTGAGATACTGAACGAAGACGACAGCATCCTTGTGCTGGTGGACGAGGCGCACCGCACCCAGGCTGGCGACCTGCAAGCCAACCTGCTGGCGGGCCTGCCCAACTGCGCGCGCATCGGCTTTACCGGCACTCCAATCATTATGGGTGACAAGAAGCGCACCCATGAGATCTTTGGCGAGTTCATTGACCGCTACACCATCAAGGAAGCCGAGGCCGACGGCGCGACGGTCCCGGTGCTCTACGAGGGCCGCACTGCCAACGGAGCGATCAAGGACGGCGCCAGCCTGGACGAACTGTTCGAAGACCTGTTCCGCCAGCACTCCCCGGAAGAGCTGGAGGCGATCAAGAAAAAGTACGCCACTAAAGGCCACATCTTTGATGCTCCGGCGCTGATCGCCGACAAGGCCCGCGACATCATTCGTCACTACGTGACCAACATCCTGCCCAACGGCTACAAGGCGCAGGTGGTGGCGTACAGTCGGTTGGCGGCGATTCGTTATTTTGAAGCGCTAAGGTCAGCCCGCGATGAGTTGCTGGCCGAGGCGCAGGCGCTCTCATCCGAAGACAAGGTCCTGGACGACGAGGCCTTGTGCCAGCGTCCTTTGAGCGTGCAGGCGGTGGTGCAGGCCTGGCGGTACCGCGACACGCTGGCGCGCATTGAATTCGCGCCCATCATTTCGGGCAGCAACAACGACGACCCTGCGTGGAAACAATGGACAGACGGCGCGGCGCATCAGCAACTGATCAAGCGTTTCAAAAAACCGCTGTTCAATGCCAAGCCAGAGAAGACTGACCCGCTGGCCTTCCTAGTCGTAAAGTCGATGCTTCTAACTGGCTTTGATGCGCCGATCGAAGGCGTGATGTACCTCGATCGCCCGATTCGCGAGGCGGAGTTGCTACAGGCGATTGCCCGCGTCAACCGTACCGGCTTCGGAAAGCGCTGCGGCATCGTGGTTGACTACTACGGCGTGGCACAGCATTTGAAAGAGGCGCTGGCAGCCTATGCTGATGAGGACGTGGACGGCGCACTGGCTAGCCTGAAGGACGAAGTACCGGTGCTGCGCGACAGGCACCTGCGCGTGGTGGACCTGTTCCGCCAGCACGGTATCGAGTCGCTGGACGACACCGAAGCTTGCGTTGAGGCATTGGGCAACGAGAGGTTGCGCGCCGAGTTCACTGTCAAGCTCAAGGCTTTCTTGGGGTCACTGGACACGGTGCTGCCTCGACCGGAAGGGTTGCCTTTTTCCGGCGACGCCAAGCGCCTGGCATACATCCACGCCCGCGCCCGCAATCGCTACAAGGACACGCCGGTTCTGGGCAAGGATGTCGGTGCCAAGGTTCGTAAGCTGATCGACGACCATGTGATCTCGCTGGGTATCGATCCAAAGATCCCGCCGATTCAGTTGTCCGATGCCGAGTTCGATACACACCTTGCGCGTGCCGTAAACGACCGCGCCAAGGCTTCCGAGATGGAGCACGCGATTCGCTCGCATATCCGTAAGCACACTGATGAAGACCCGGTGCTGTACCGCAAGCTCTCGGAGCACTTGAACGACATTCTCAAAACACTAGGTGAAAAGTGGAACGAGGTGATCTCGCAACTGCAGAAGATTATCGACGAGTTGCGCACTGGCAAGGTGGGAAGTGCCGATACGCCGAGCGACTTGCCCGAACACTACGCGCCGTTCCTCCGAACAGTCCTTGATGTCGTTTGTGCTGGCCAGACGCCAACTGGAGCCGAGTTGCTGCGCCTGAAGGATGTGACGGTTGAGCTGGTCGAATCTCTGGCTCAGGAACTGCAGAGCAACCGCAATATCTGGAGTCCGCACAAACGCGCCGCACAGGACGAGCTGAACGGCCAGTTATTCGATCAGCTCATGCGCCTTCGTCCGCCTCTGGTGGATGCGGACAAAGCCGGTGTGCTGGCCGACAAGCTGATGGAGCAGGCCCGCGCCAACCACGACAAGCTGGTGCAGGTGTAATCCGATGCTCGTATCTACGAGATCACCAGTACTCCAAGTGGACGACTTATTGTTCTCCATCCGACGCAGCGCACGTCGCAGAACGATGGAGATCACGGTAGAACGCAGTGGTAACTTGGTTCTGTCTGCTCCGCCGGAGGTTAGCGAAGCTCAGCTGCGCGAATTTGTCTTGGAGAAGCGCTTCTGGATCTACACCAAGATGGCTGAGAAGGAACGTTTGCAGCGCCAGATTCCGCACAAGGAGTTCGTCGGCGGCGAGGGTTTCCTGTACCTCGGGCGCAGCCACCGGTTGAAGGTGGTCGAGGAGCAGAATGTGCCGCTGAAGCTCGCGGGTGGTCGCTTCTGTATGCGCCGTGACGCCATACCCACCGCACGCGCGCACTTCATCCGATGGTACAGCACACGTGCGAAGGTCTGGCTATCGACCCGAGTGGCCGACTACCAATCGCGGATGGAGGTGCGGCCAGCGGGTGTGAAGGTGCAGGACCTGGGTTATCGGTGGGGTTCCTGTGGCAAGGGCGACTGGCTGTACTTCCACTGGAAGGCGATCCTATTACCGACACGTATTGCTGAATACGTGGTAGTACACGAAATGGCTCACCTGCACGAGCCGCACCACACTCCCGCGTTCTGGTTACGCGTGGAGCGCGCCATGCCTGATTTCGCGCAGCGAAAGACTTGGTTGGCTGAACACGGAATTGATGTCGAAGGGATCTGAGAACCATGGCGGGCTATTTCACCACTGACCACTTCAAGCTGCTGAACAAGTGGATGGGACAAAAGCGTGACGAATCAAACCCCGAGCAAAACCGCGCCTACGATGATCTGAAAAAGGCCTATGAGGTAACAGAGGAGTGGGCCAACAAGCTTAAGGCTGAGTTGTTTCCTGTGGGCCGCGTAGAGATTCGCAAACGCCCTACCAACCAAGGCAATAATTTCGCGGGCTACAATTGGGCAAAAATCTACCCTTCGCCCGAAGCGCCGAAGGAGTTGGCCTACACCGTAGGCATCGATGCCAACGACGGCTTCGTGGTCAAGATCGATACCGTCGGACTGGACGAATCGGATGCGACGCGAAGAGCCTATCTAACGCTGCGCGGCACCTATAACAACTCATCCCCCTTTGTTACCAAACTGCCCGCAGGCGATGGTCTGGGAAAATCGCTGGACCAGCTCATTACGTGGAGTATTGAAGCGATCCGCAGCTTCAAGCTGCGCTACGACGAGGTAGTGACCAAGCTGGACCTGGGCATGACACTGAGCGACGAGGATCTCCTCAAGCACTTCGATAGTAAACCCGCATTCCAGACTTTCCGCGCCTCGTGGTCGCCACAAGACAAGGCGCTGTTCTGTCGATTAGCGCGGGCTGTCCACATGGCAGGCCTGGACTGGTGGCACATGAACAAAGGCGTCCAAGTGCGCTTTGGCCGCAAAAACCCCGGAAGTGAGCGCGCGGTCGGTGTGCTTGGCGTCATTCGGGGCACTCGGACCCGGAAGCTCTCATGGACACGGGAGGTGGGTGCGCTACCCAAGCTCCACCGCGAACCGTTGACGGAGGAACTCGTCTCGAAGATTGAAGCAGCCCTTTCAGCCGATCGTGGCTTACTCGACGACTGGACGGTACTTGAAACGGAGCGACCGGGACTGTGGCCAGATCAACTGCGTGACGATCCAGTGGAGCACGGCGATGATTCCGACGAAGACGAAACGCTCGATTCTGATGCAGTAAGGTTCCCGATTAATCGTATCTACTACGGTCCGCCCGGCACGGGGAAGACCTACGAGTTATCGAAGCTGCTTAAGCGAGAGTATGAGCAGGCCATGACTTCCGTATCCAAGGAAGAGTGGCAAAATCAGTTTGTGGGCGAAAAAACAGTGAGCCTTACCTGGTGGGAAGCAGCTGCGGCGGCTCTCTACCATCTGGGGGGGAAAGCGAGTGTCGACACACTGCTTGATCACCCGTTCATGAAAGCTATTGCCGCCATGAAGAGTGCGAACAAGAATGTGCGAAACACCGTTTGGGGCGCTCTGCAGTACCACACGATTGAATCATCTAAAACCGTCAAGATGAGCAAACGGATGGCGCCGGCAGTGTTCGACAAACTACCGGATTCGTCCTGGATACTTGCTGGGGATTGGGAGGACGCAGCAGCCGACCTGAAAAAGCTAGTGGACGAGTACGATGCCGGTCCACCCTCAGCCGAATACATCAAACGCTACAGTTTCGTCACCTTCCACCAATCTTACGGTTACGAAGAGTTCGTGGAGGGGCTCCGACCGGTTCTCGATGGCGATGCAGAGTCCGGTGAAATCCAATACGAGATCCGCGCGGGCGCCTTCAAGGATTTGTGCAGGAAAGCACGATTGGCACCGGATCAGAAATTCGCGATGGTGATTGACGAGATCAACCGAGGCAACATCAGCAAAATCTTTGGCGAGCTGATCACCTTGATCGAATCTGATAAACGCGAAGGAGCTATGAACGCCGTTTCTGTGTCTTTGCCGTATTCCGGCGAAAGTTTTTCGGTGCCAGCCAATGTCGACATTATCGGCACAATGAACACGGCAGACCGATCCCTTGCGTTGCTGGATACCGCGCTGCGTCGCCGGTTCGAGTTTGTGTCGGTGATGCCGGACGCTCGCGATGAGCCAGGTGCGCCGCTCGCAGGCCTTCGGGTCAGCCTGGGCGAGCAGGTGGTCGATGTGCCTCGCATGCTTGATGCCATAAACCAGCGCATCGAGGTACTCTACGACCGCGACCATTGTATTGGCCATGCGTACTTCACACCGTTGGCGCAAGTGCCTGATGGGGACGAACGATTTGTAGCATTGCAACAAGTGTTCAGCACCCGCATTCTGCCCCTGCTCGAAGAGTACTTTTTTGAGGACTGGCAAAAGATCCGTCTTGTATTGGCGGACAACCAGAAATCCCCCGCCGCACGTTTTGTTGTAGAGGGTCAAGATCAGGAAGACGATTTGGCTCGTCTGTTCGGCAGCGACCATGGCATGGACAGCTACTCCACCAAGCGCCATTACGCTTTGCAGGAGGCTGCGTTCTCTAATACGGATGCCTACATTGGCATCTACCATACGTTGTCGACCTAAATCGTGGGGGGGCGCGTGAGTGGTATCTCGATCTACGAATTTGACGTACTGATAGCAGCGACATCTGGGGACGCGTCTTCCGAGGGTTTGCACACAATCCCGGACCAGGTATACGGATGGCTTGAGCGCCAATGCCTGCGGGCCACCAATGAAAGTGGCGCGCAATGGCTGCGCCTGACTCAGCGGCATGGGCATCGTGTCGTTCAGGTCACCAGTTTTGTCGGAGTGATCCGTGCACCGGACGGTTACCAGATAGAGGTGCTGCCCAAGGTCGGTAAAGCGATAGGCGGCGGTGCGATCGAGGCACGCCAGCTTCTAATCGAGATGCTCTGCTGTCTTCAAGGCTTCCGCCACGTTCAAACAGACAGCGCTAAGCTCTCGGCGGCACGAATGCCCTTGCTGGAGGTTTTTATTGCCGAATTTCTGCTTGCGGTGGGGCACATCGTCAAACGAGGGTTGCGCAGCAACTACTCCTGTCGGCAGGACAACCTGTTTGCACTTCGCGGCAAGCTGATGATGGCATCGCATCTGCGGCAAAACCTACATAGGGCGGACCGATTCTTTACAGAGCACGACGAGTTTTCGATCGATCGCCCGGAAAACCGCTTGCTACACGCCGCCTTGCGACGAGTGCTGATGCTGTCGGCGTCTCAGGCTCATCAGCAACTGGCCCGTGAGTTGGAGTTCGTGTTTGCAGAAGTCCCGGTATCAGCGCAGCCACGGATCGATTTCCAGCAGGTGCGTCTCGATCGGGGCATGGGTTACTACGGCGATGCGTTGGCTTGGGCGAAGTTGATCCTAGACGAGCAGTCCCCTCTGACTGGCAGCGGCGGTAACAATGCTCCGTCGCTGCTGTTCCCGATGGAGGCAGTATTCGAAGCGTTTGTATCCAAGCATCTCGCGAAACAACTGGCGCGGCCGCTTGTCCTGAAAACCCAAGCACGCAGTCATCACATGGTTCGCCATCGAGAGCAGAGCTGGTTTTGTCTAAAGCCAGATCTTTTGATCCGGGATACCAACAAGGATCTGCTGGTCCTGGACGCAAAGTGGAAACTGCTGGATGGACTGAAGGCCAATGGCACGAGCAAGTACGGCCTCGCGCAAGGCGACTTCTACCAGTTGCAGGCCTACGGCCAGAGCTACCTGAATGGAACGGGGGATGTGGTGTTGATTTACCCCAAGACGGCCGCATTCGACCGGCCGCTATCAGTATTCGAGTTCCCTAAAATAGAGGGTCTGCGATTATGGGTGCTGCCCTTTTGCCTGAAGTCACGCCAGCTTTTGGTTCCGGGCGGCGCGCCGTTTACTGCAGTGTTCAAGGACACGCAGAGGGAAGTTACTTCCGGAGTTGAGCTGCCGACATTCGACTGACAACCTGTTCCACTCGTAGATCGCCAGAGCAGCAATAGCCAGACCGCCAACATGGCCTTGAAACGCATGGGCTTCGAGGGCCGGTTGGTCAGCCGCGGCATGCGCTCCATGGCCAGCACCATCCCGAACGAGCATAGGTGGGATCCGGAGCTGATCGAAGTCGCGCTGGCGCATGTCGACAATGACGAAGTCCGAAGCGCTTAGAACCGAGCGGACGACATCGAACGCCAACGTCCGATGATGGCTGGTAGGAGTGAGCACATCCAAAAAGCAGCAACGGGCAGCTTGTCGGTACCCGACATCAATGACGCCAGGAACCGCAATGTCGTGCCAATACGGTGAGCGCTCATCGGACGCCGCCGGTAACCGAAAATGACTCCCCAGATAGAGTGATGGTTGATTTGGCGACAGCGGCGACACCGGCGACAACCCGCGTAATACCTGGCCTGTAGCATGGCGACAGAGGTGGCGACTGTCGCCTTTGCAAGTCTCGCTCTTTGGGCCTTTCCGGCTAAGCCCATGCTGGCGGGAAGGCTCCGCATTCCCGCCAGCATGGGCTCACATTAAAAACCGACGAACGACCACCCGGCCATGTAATGCCACCGATTTCCAAGATTTTCCAGCGCTACCGATTGGCGCAAGAATCGCCCCCAAAATACTGTTGACCGCTAGCAGAACGAGCGCTAAACCAGAACCGTACAAGCGCTGTCCTCGACAGCACCCCGGTAGTCAGAACCTTTGAGGCTACGCCACACCGTGGTGGTTCTCCCCAAGTGCGATTAGCGTCCGGCGGCTCGCACGGTCACAGCAATGTGATGGATGCCACTCTTCCAGAATGCCCACTGCGGCAACTCATGCCCCAACCTGGCTGCTCTGCAGCAACTTATCCGCTTGGCCATTTCACTGCGCCAACCTTTTGCCCGTCTCTTTCCTCCCGAAAGAGACGGGCGTATCTCACACTGCTGCAGCCCTGATCGTATGGCGCTTTGCGGCTTTCCCCCTCGTGACAATCGGCGTGACAAACACCGAAGTCACCAGCAACAGCGATGCCAATGATGGTGCCGCAGCCCAAGGAATGGACTGCACCTGACTGACAGTCAGGCATGCCCCGGTCATCGCATCACTGCCTTCACCCAACTCAGGATCTCGCGGCGTCGGTCTCGTCAGCCAGCGCAGCCTCCACCCGCCCACTTCTTTGGAAGTGTTCAGAAGGTCAGATCATGAGATGCCCAAGCTCCCGGTCGTAAGGAGCCGCCAGTCCCACGTAAGTGGACAACCCTCACAGGTCGCAGGGGCCTTGATCCCTGATAACACTCAACAACCGTGGCGGGATGAGTGAGGACGAAGTGGATAATCTCAGGAGTATTGCGATGCAACTGTGCGAAGCGTTCGAGCCACCACAACCATTGCTGGAATACCAGCAGACGCCACTGCCGTACCCGGTCGAAGCACTCGGGAATCTGTTGGGCCCTGCGGTCGAACGACTGGCCGAGGTGATCGGCGTACCCTGCGCCATGGCTGCACAATCGGTGCTGGCTACTGCTGCCCTAGTGAGCCAGGGTCATGCCAATGTACAACTCGACGGCCGAACCTATCCGCTGTCCCTCTTCCTACT
>Ga0160451_100716_pt1 | contig 15004 bp, 13 predicted proteins | sample HID1975M_E1MG_FD_108270 | JGI IMG/M metagenome (GOLD analysis project Ga0160451, IMG submission 108270) | Enriched soil microbial communities from UW Madison campus, WI, USA - HID1975M_E1 MG | ecosystem: Environmental > Terrestrial > Soil > Unclassified | place: USA: Madison, Wisconsin... | reverse complement strand
CAGCGCCATCCCGGCCAGCATCTGGTTAGCGATACCGAACAGCGGCCACAGGGTGTTGATACCGCCCAGCGGATCGACCACCCCCTGATGGAGGAAGTAACCCCAGGCCAGCACGCACAGCGCCGTCGCCAGCAGGTTGGCCGGCAGCGATTCGGTGCGTTTCAGCCCCGGAGAAATCACCCCCAGCAGATCCTGCAGCATAAAGCGCGCCGCACGGGTTCCCGCATCCACCGCCGTCAGGATAAACAGCGCCTCGAACAGAATGGCGAAGTGATACCAGAACGAGACGTCCATCAGCCCGCCCAGCGCGCCGTGCAGAATGTAGGCCATCCCTACCGCCAGGGTCGGCGCACCGCCCGCACGGGAGATAATCGACTGCTCGCCCACTTCGTTGGCAATCTGGGTCAAGGTTTCCGGGGTAATGGCAAAGCCCCAGCCGCTGACTACCTGCGCCGCAGACGCCACCACATCCACCGTTCCGGCCGGAGCCAGCACCGCAATCGGGCTGTTCATCGCAAAGTAAACACCCGGATCGATAATACAGGCCGAGACCAGCGCCATAATGGCGACGAAGGACTCCATCAGCATGCCACCGTAGCCGATAAAGCAGGCCTGGTTCTCATTCGCCAGCATCTTCGGCGTGGTGCCGGAAGCGATCAGCGCATGGAAGCCAGACACCGCACCACAGGCGATGGTGATAAACAGGAACGGGAACATGCTCCCGGACCAGACCGGGCCCGTGCCGTCGATAAACTTGGTCAGCGCAGGCATTGTCAGGGTTGGGCGCATGATCAGAATCCCGATCGCCAGCCCAATGATGGTGCCGATTTTCAGGAAGGTAGAGAGGTAATCGCGCGGCGCCAGCAGCAGCCACACCGGCAGCACCGCGGCGACAAAGCCATAACCCACCAGCATCCAGGTGAGCTGCACGCCGGTATAGTCAAAGTACGGTGCCCAGGTTGGGCTCTCAGCTACCCAGCCGCCCGAGATAATGGCGAAGATCAGGAAGAACAGGCCAATCACCGACACTTCACCGATGCGCCCCGGGCGCAGATAGCGAATATAGACGCCCATAAAAATCGCCAGCGGGATGGTAAAGGCCACGGTGTAGGTTCCCCACGGGCTGTGGGTCAGGGCTTTCACCACGATCATCGCCAGTACCGCGAGGATAATCACCATAATCATGAAACAGGCCACCAGCGCAATCACCCCGGCGGTCGGGCCCATCTCCTCTTTCACCAGCTCGCCGAGCGAACGCCCGTCGCGGCGGGTAGAGACGAACAGCACCATAAAGTCCTGCACCGCACCGGCCAGCACGACGCCGGCGAGGATCCAGATCATCCCCGGCAGATAGCCCATCTGCGCGGCAAGCACCGGCCCGACCAGCGGTCCGGCCCCGGCGATGGCGGCAAAATGGTGACCGAACAGCACTTTTTTGTCGGTCGGCACATAGTCCAGACCGTCGTTATGCCGCACCGCAGGCGTCATGCGCGTGGCGTCAACCGCGAGCACGTTATGAGCAATAAACTTCCCGTAAAAGCGATAGGCAATCAGATAAATACAGACTGCGGCAACCACTATCCACAGCGCATTAATCTGTTCCCCGCGGTTAAGGGCGATATAGCCCAACGCAAAGGCCCCCACCACGGAGAGCGCAGCCCAGATGAGGTATTTCCCTGAATTAATCATTTTATGGTTTCCATCATCGCAGAAGTGAGATGTTACATTTTGTATCTATAACACTCGCTTAAGATTTAACAACTCAACTACACACAAAAGCAGACATCCAACCAGTCATTTACATAACATTGTTAAGCCGATCACTTTCACCCTGAACGCGGCTCCCGACACCCGCTCTCCAGCTCACACTTCGCGCAAATTCTCCCTTACCCATCATTACAGAATGATTTACATCAGTTTTTTTATGGGTAATCCCACCAGAATGACCATGCAAGACCACACATTTAACAAGGAAATTAAAATGAAGAGTTCACACCCTGAGGAGTACAAGGTGGGGCCTGGCGCGTATTTTGCGCTGGCCTTTGCAGCGGTCTTTTTCTCCGGCCTGTTAGGCGGAAAAGAGTGGTACGGCGTATTTGATTTCACCACACTGAACGGCGCATTCGGCAAGGTGGTCAGTAAAGCCAGCCTGGACGATGGCACTTTAACCACCGCCACCAGCGCCTTTCGCGGCACCGGCGGCAGCGGCGCGATGGACGGCTTTTTGTTCGCGCTTGGGCTGATCCCGGCGGTGATGTTTGCCCTCGGGATGATCAACGTGCTGGAGCATTACGGGGCGCTGCGTGCCGCCCGCAAGCTACTGACGCCGCTGCTGCGCCCGCTGCTGGGGATCCCTGGCACCACAGGACTGGCGATGATCGGCAGCCTGCAAAGCACCGACGTGGGCGCGTCGCTGACCCGCAACCTCGCCGATGAAGGGCAAATCACCGAGAACGAAAAAGATGTCTTCGCCATGTTCCAGTTCTCAGCCGGGGCGATGATTACCAACTTCTTCTCGTCCGGCGCGATCCTCTTCACCCTGATTGCCGTCGACGGCACAGCGGCGGTGCCCACCTCCATTGGGGCCTGCATCGCGGTGATGTTTATCATGAAAATCGTCGGCGCAAACATGATGCGCCTGATCGTGAGATTCCAGACGAAAGCCCCGGCCACTAACCCGGCAAAAGGAGAAGCCTGATGAGCGCCCCGCAATCGAACCCCGTTATTACCGATGTTTTTGTCGAAGGCGCCCGCAAGGGCTGGAGCATCGCCACCAGCAGCACCCTGCCGAACGTGGTGATGGCCTTTATTATCATCAAAGCGCTGGAGATCACCGGCGCGCTGAAAGGCCTGGGGCTGATATTCGCTCCACTGATGGGGCTGTTTGGTCTGCCAGGCGAAGCCGCCGCAGTGCTGATTGGCGGCTGGATGTCGATGGGCGGTGGGATTGGCGTTGCCATCGGCCTGTTTGATAAAGGCATACTGACCGGTGAGCACCTGGCGATCCTCGCCCCGGCCATCTACCTGATGGGCTCGCAGGTGCAGTATCTCGGGCGCATTCTGGGGGTGATTGGCACCCGCGCCACCCGTATTCCATTGATGATCGGCATTTCGGTTATCAACGCCTTCTTAGCCATGCTGCTGATGCGCATTATTCTCTGAAAAAGGACGTCCCCATGAATCTTGAACACTACATCGATGAACTGAAAATGCTGGTCAACGTCGACTGCGGCACCAAAACCCTCGACGGCGTCGCCAGGGTCGCAGGCATTATGCAGCGCCTCTGGCAGGCCGAAGGCTGGCACACCGAACAGATTGATTTGGGCGATAAGGTCGGCCCCGGCGTGTTGGTCACCAACACGCCGCAGGCCGACCGCTTTGACATGCTGCTGGTCGGCCATCTGGACACCGTCTTTGCCCCCGGTACCGTGGCGCAGCGCCCGCTGAGTCAGGATGAGACGCGTCTGTACGGCCCCGGCGTCTCGGATATGAAAAGCGGCCTGCTGAACATTCTGTGGGCAATGCGCGGGCTGGATGCGGCAGATAATGCGCGGCTGTCGATAGCGGTAGCGATGAACCCCGACGAAGAGACCGGTTCCGTGTACTCCCACCACTGGATTGGCGAGCTGGCGAAACGGTCCCGCTGCGTGCTGGTGTGCGAAGCCGCACGCGCCGACGGATCGCTGGTGAAAGCGCGTAAAGGGATGGCGGGTTACACGCTCGAATTCAGCGGCGTGGCGGCCCATGCCGGCAACGATCCGGAGAAAGGCCGCTCGGCAATCGTGGCCCTCGCCCACAGTATTCTGGCCATCAACGGCTTAACGGATCTGGCGCGCGGCACCACCCTGAACGTCGGGGTGATAAGCGGCGGCAGCGCGGGCAACGTGGTGGCAGACAGCGCCACTGCCGAACTCGACGTCCGTTTCTGGGAAAATGACGAGTGCGATCGGGTACATCAGGCACTGGCGTCTTTGTGCGCCAGGGGCTTCCTCGACGGCGTCACCACCACCCTCACCCGGGTGAATCACAAACCGGCAATGGCCGCCAGCGATGGGACGCGCGCATTGATGCAGCTGGTTGAAAAAGCGGGCAGTGAAGAAGGGATCGCCATCACCTGGCAGGCGGTGGGCGGCGGCAGCGATGCTAACCATACTGCCGCGCTGGGCATTCCTACCCTCGATGGCTTTGGCCCGACCGGGGCCGGTTTCCACAGCCCGGCGGAGTGGCTGGAGACCGCCTCCATTGAGCCGCGGGTTCGGTTGTTAAAGCGGGTAGTGTCGATGTTGTAAAACGCCCCTCACCCTAACCCCCTCCCCATAGGGGAGAGGGATCAGTCCGGTGCGGGGTTTTAGATTGTGCTCGCTCTGCTTTTCACCCTCTCCTCTTTGGGGAGAGGGAACAGTCCGGTGCGGGGTTTTAGATTGTGCTCGCTCTGCTTTTCACCCTCTCCTCTTTGGGGAGAGGGCCGGGGTGAGGGGCCCAGAGCGCACAATCTCAACTTACCCCAGCACCATCGTACTTAACCGGCAGGTACAGCAGCGCCGTCCCTGCTCGTCAAACACCACGATTTCCCAGCTCTGGCTGGTACGCCCCAGGTGCAGCGGCTGACAAACGCCGCGCACCTTTCCCTGCGACACCGCGCGGTGATGGGTGGCATTCAGCTCCGTTCCCACCACGCTCTGCCCATCACGGGTCATCAGAAAACCGGCCATCGACCCCAGCGTCTCCGCCAGTGCCGCCGACGCCCCGCCGTGAAGCAGGCCAAACGGTTGATGGGTGCGGGTATCCACCGGCATCTCGGCTTCAAGCGTGTCGTCGCCAATCCGCGTATAGACAATCCCCAGATGCGCCACCATCGTGTTCAGGCTGGTGGCGTTGAGCGCTTCCAGCGATAAATGCCGTTTCCAGATCATCTAGGCCCCCAGCGTCGAGCCGCCATCAACCACGATATCCTGCAGCGTGATGTGGCTGGCGTGGTCAGAGGCGAGGAACAGCACGGTGCTGGCGATCTCCTCGGGACAGGCGATTTTGCCCAGTGGAATGCCCAGCTTGAACTGCTCGCCAAAACCGCGAATGCGCTGCTGTTCGGCATCATCACTCACCCACAGGGTACGCTGCATGTCGGTATCGGTTGAACCCGGCGACACCAGATTACAGCGCACGCCGCTGCCCGCCAGCTCCAGGCCGACGGTCAGCGCCAGGCTTTTCAGCGCCGCTTTCGATGCGCCATAGGCGCTCATACCGATACGCGGCGTGTGCGCGGCATCAGAGGCGACGGTGACAATCGCCCCGCCCTGCTGACGACGGAACTGGCCCATCGTCTGCTGGAACAGGTTGAAGGCCCCGCCAACGTTGACCGCAAAAGTCTGCTGCCAGTCGTCCTGCGACAGCTGCTCGGTGGCCCCCATGCGCAAAATACCGGCGGCATTGACCAGCACGTCCAGACGGGTCAGATCGTTGAGCAATCGGCCGCAGACATCAGCCACCTGCTGCGCGTCCGCCACGTTCAGCGTTTCAGTTGCAAACGGATAGCTTGCCTGCGGGAAGGCGATGTCAAAACCGGTCACCTCTGCGCCCGCTTGTGCGAAGGCCTGCGCGGTGGCGTAGCCGATGCCTTTTCCGGCCCCGGTCACCCAGACGGTTTTGCCGCTAAAATCCAGCCCGGCCATTATTTCACCTCGCGGGAGAGCAGTGCCCACCAGGCATCGAGGGTCGGGTTTTTCGCCAGCATCACAAAATCAATGTCGCCGTGCACTTTGCGCCAGCGCGCCGCCAGCGCCATCATGCGCACCGAATCCAGACCATAGTCGATCAGGTTTTCGTCATCCATTGGCTCGTCGGACTCGTCCAGCAGCGGCAGGATCAGCGCCCGCAGCGCCGCCTTGCTGGCCGGTACCGATGGCAGCAGCTCGTCAGTCATCACCACCCGACCGGAGCGCCCGGCCACGTAGTTGAGCGACATCAGGTGCTCGTCGCGGCTGAAATCTGCCAGCGCATCGGCGACGAAGAATGGCTGGATGTCGCGCATAAAGGCGTCGGTGGCGGTGGTCATGCAGCCGATGTGGGCATACACGCCGGTGATGATCAGCTGGTCGCGACCGCTCTCTTTCAGCATCTGCTCCAGCGGCGAGCGGTGAAATGCGCTGTAGCGCCACTTCACCAGCACGGTATCGGCCTCGTCCGGGGCCAGCGCGGCCACGATGCGCTGCTGCTCCGGCGAGCGGGTCAGGCCCGGCCCCCACATGTCGTTCAGCAGGGCGCGGTCTTCATCGCTCTGCTCTTTTGGCTGGGCGGTGTAATAAACCGGGATATTGTGCTTTTTGGCATAGTCACGCAGCGCCGCGATATTGGCGACCACCTGCTCCATCATCGGGCAGTTATCGCCCCAGAAGTTGAGAAAATACTCCTGCATGTCGTGGATCAGCAGCGCCGCGCGCGCGGGCTCCAGCGCCCAGCTCACTTTATTGGTCGGGAGATCGCTTGCCCCTGGCAGCGCGTAGCCGGTTAATTTTGGAATTGCCATTGTATGCTCCTCAGCCCTGCGCCCGTTCGGCCAGCCACAGGCGTAATTGTTTTTTATCGACTTTGCCCACCGGCGTCAGCGGCAGTGCGTCCAGGCACTCCACGCGATCCGGCAGTTTGAATTCAGCCACGCCCTGCTCGCGCAGGAAACGGCGCACCTCGACTGCACGCAGGGGCTGTTTCACCACCAGATACGCGCAGCTCTTCTCGCCCAGCAGGCTGTCTTCCATGCTGACGAGGGCTGCGTGGATCACCGTCTCATGGCGCAGGAGCAGGTTTTCGATCTCTTCGGCGGCGATCTTTTCCCCGCCGCGGTTGATCTGATCTTTCTCGCGCCCCTGCACGGTGATGTAACCCTGCTCGTCGATGGCGATCAGATCCCCGGAACAGTAAAAGCCGTTCTCATCAAAGGCGCTGGCGTTGTGCTCCGGGCTTTTGTAATAGCCGCGGAAGGTATACGGCCCGCGCGTCATCAGGCGGCCCACCTCACCGCGCGGCAGCGGATTACCGTGTTCATCGGCCACCCAGACTTCATCGTCCGGACACATCGGGCGGCCCTGGGTGTTGGTGATACGCTCCGGGGAATCATCCAGTGCGGTGTAGTTCACCAGCCCTTCAGCCATGCCAAATACCTGCTGGAGCTGGCAGCCGATCTCCGCCGGAATACGCGTTGCCAGGGTCGCGGACAGCCGCGCCCCACCCACCTGCAGCAGCTGCAACGACGCCAGTTGGGCGTTACCCGCTCCTTCGTTGATGGCCTGCAGCCACAGGCTCACTGCAGGCGGCACCAGCGAGGTGACGGTGATCTGATGCTGTTCAATCAGCGGGAAGCAGATCGTGGCGCTGGGATCGTTTGCCAGTACCACGCAGCCACCGGCCATAAACACCCCCAGCGAGCCGGGGGAGCTCATCGCAAAGTTGTGTGCCGCAGGCAGCGCATTCAGATAACGGGTATCGGCGGTAATGGCGCAGATCTCGTTACTGCGCAGGATGCTGTAGTAATAATCGTTGTGGGTGCGCGGGATCAGCTTCGGCGTGCCGGTGCTGCCGCCGGAAAGCTGGAAAAACGCCACTTCATCAGCTGGCGTTGGGGTGGCGACAAAATGTTCTGACGGGCGCGCAATGGCGGCTTCCAGCGCGTACTCGCCAGCATCGCCGCGCAGCAGCACGCTGCGCACAGAGCGGTGTTGACTGACAAAGGTATTCAGAAACTCATCGCCCGCAAACAGGGCGTGGGCGCGATCGGCAATCAGCAGCGTGGGTTCAATCTGCAACGCGTAGGCGTTCAGCTCGCTGCGCTGATGGCTGAAGAGCGCATTGACCGGCGCGACGCCCACCTGCAGCAGGGCAAAAAAGGTGATGTAAAACTCGGCGACGTTGCCCAACTGCACCAGCGCGGTTTCGCCACGCTTCACACCCTGCGCCTGCAGGGCTGCGGCCAGATTGTTGACGGACTGGTGGAACTGACGCCAGTTCAGGTGGCGCTCGCCGTCGACTATCGCCCGCGCGTCGCTGTCGGCGTGGCGGGTCAGAATGTCGGTCAGGGGCAGATCCTGCCAGTAGCCTTTTTCACGGTAGCGTCGGGCTAAATCGTCGGGCCAGCGGGTAAAGGGAAGGGTCATGGTTAATCCTTAGTGCAAGCCAAAAACGTTCAGCATGGTGGACAGTTTGACGCCGGTTTCGCGCCACTCGGCGACCGGGGAAGAAGCAGGCACGATGCCAGCGCCGGCAAACAGGCGCACGCTGTTAGCGTGAATGCGCGCGCAGCGGATCGTCACCACCCACTCGCCGTTCCCTTCGCTGTCGCACCAGCCCACAATGCCGCCAAACAGTTCGCGATCGAATGGCTCCAGCTCGGCAATCAGTTCTTTCGCCGCCAGGTGCGGGAAGCCGCTTAGCGCCGGGGTCGGGTGCAGCAGACAGGCCAGCGTCAGGGCATTTTCATCGTCACGCGCCTCGCCTTCCACCGGGGTTGCCAGGTGCCACAAGGTCGGGGTGTTCACCAGCTGCGGGGAGGACGGCATGGTCAGCTGATGGCTGCGCGGGGTCAGCACCGCGTTCATCGCCTGGGTCACCAGCTCGTGTTCGTGGCGATCTTTCTGCGAGGCCAGCAGCTTATTGCCCGCCTCGCGATCGAGCATGTCATCTGGCTGACGACGGGCCGAACCGGCCAGCGGCAGCGAGCTAAAATGCCCCCCCTCTTTGCGCAGCAGCAGCTCCGGGCTGGCACCGAGCAGCACGCCGCCATCTTCCAGCGGGACGTGGAAGTTAAAGCTGGCCGGGTTCTGGGCAATCAGCCTTTCCAGCAGGGCGCTGCTGTCGATGTTCTCAACGGTGGCAATATCAATCAGGCGCGAGAGCACCACTTTATTGACGCGCGGAGTGGCGGTCAGCGCCGCGGCGCGGGCGACCATATCCTCAAACGCCAGCTGGGCCGGGATCTCCGTGCGGGTTTTTACCGTCAGCGACTGGCTGGCGTAGCGGGCAGACTGCTGTCGCGCCGGTCGGGCAAAACTCTGCCACTGCTGCGGAATAAACAGCGACGACGGCTGGCGGGTATCAAACGGGATCGCCCCCACCATGACGGGGTTGGCAATGCCGTTAGCTTTGGCGTCGGCAAAGGCCTGGGCCAGCTGCTGCTGGAAGGCGCTCGCCAGTGAGTCGCCATCCACCGCCGGGGCAGAAAAGCGGGCAAAACAGCCAGACGTGGTAAAACTGCGATAAGGCGACATAAAAAAGAAGCTGTCAGATTGCAGCGTGGTCGCGATGTGCTGAACATCCTCAGCCAGTGACGTATCCATATCATCCTCCTGAAATGATAAAAGCAGTAAGAATTATTATCATTTATATTTTCGCTCGCTAACCTAATCCCAGCGCGCGGCGCTGTCAACCGCAGACAGTGCAAGTTGTGCGACTATCGCTTGCATCCATCCGACTCATTTATGAAAATGAGAAGCATTAACCTCAACGAAAACAGGATGTCCCTTAGTGAAACTGCCTGCCGTTTGTCGTAACACCCTGCTTTTAACCGGACTTTTACTTTCAGGATTAACCTCAGTCCTTGCCGCCGACTGGCCGCGCCAGGTAACTGACAGTCACGGAAGCCATACTCTCGAGAGCAAACCGACGCGGATTGTCTCCACCAGCGTCACCCTCACCGGCTCGCTGCTGGCAATTGATGCGCCGGTGGTCGCCAGCGGAGCCACCACGCCAAATAACCGGGTGGCGGACGATCAGGGCTTCCTGCGCCAGTGGGGCGACGTCGCCAGACAGCGTCAGCTCACGCGTCTGTACATCGGTGAAGCAAGTGCTGAAGCGGTGGCCGCGCAAATGCCGGACCTGATCCTGATAAGCGCCACCGGCGGTGATTCAGCCGTGGCGCTGTACGATCAGCTCTCGGCCATCGCCCCGACGCTTATCATCAATTACGACGATAAAAGCTGGCAGGCGCTGTTAACCCAACTGGGCACCCTTACCGGGCAAGAAAGCCAGGCCGCGGCGCGTATCGCCGAATTCGATAAGCAGCTCGCACAGGTGAAGCAGAAGATTAAACAGCCGCCGCAGCCGGTGAACGCCATCGTCTATACCGCCGCCGCGCACAGCGCCAACCTGTGGACCGCCGAATCCGCGCAGGGCAAACTGCTGCAACAGCTGGGCTTTAGCCTTGCCACCCTACCCGCCGGACTGAACGCCTCGCAAAGCCAGGGCAAGCGTCACGACATTATTCAGCTGGGCGGCGAAAACCTGGCCACCGGGCTGAATGGCGAAGGGCTGTTCCTGTTTGCCGGGGATCAGAAAGACGTGGACGCTATCTACGCCAATCCGCTGCTGGCGCACCTGCCCGCTGTGCAAAACAAGCGCGTCTGGGCGCTGGGCACCGAAAGCTTCCGTCTGGATTATTTCAGCGCGATGCGAGTGTTGCAGCGTCTTAACACCCTGTTTGGCTAAGGGTATTGCCCCGGATTAAACCGGGGCAGCTTCCTGACGGAACCGACGTAACTCCGCCAAAACCCACACCAGCATCGCCCCGACAATCGCCAGCACAAAACCGCTGCTGCTGGCCGAAGCCACCGGGGTCATCATCGCCCCCAGCCCGCCCAGGATCGCCGCGCCAATCGCATCGCCAGTGACGTTCTGCGCGGTCCACAGCCCGTTAATGCGCCCGAGCATCGCTTCCGGGGTCTGGGTCTGGATGAGGGTGTATTGCAACAGGGAACTCACCGCGCTCAGCCAGCCAAACAGCGCCAGACAGACCACGCCCAGCGCCCATACCGGCATCAGGCTGAACAGCCCAATTGCAATAAACGAGGTAAAGGTGGCCAGCAGCATAATCATCCCCGGCCGCGCACTCTGCGCCAGGTTGCCGCTGGTCAACGCCCCCAGCGCCGCGCCAAGCGGGATGGCGGCGTACAGGAATCCAATCTGCGACACGCTCATCTGCCACTCCTGCGCCAGCGCCGGATAGAGTACGCGCACCGCGCTCGCCATTGTCAGCAGGCCACCCAGCAGGGCGATCCCGCCGATCAGCGGGCTGTTGAACAGAAAACGGATCGCCGCCAGCAAGGATTTGAGCGGATGCTCGCGCGGCTGCGGCGGAGGCGGCAGCAGCGGCAGGCGCAGCAATGTTAAGGTGGTGATAAAGGTCCCCGCGGCCGCCAGGCCGTAGTTCCAGGCCACATTGCCGGTGCCCAGCAGCAGGCCGCCGACCATAGGCGAGATAACCGACCCCAGACGCACGGTCAGCATGGTGATGGCGCCTGCCTGCATCAGATTTTCTCGCCCCACCAGCGCAGGCGTCGCCGCCAGCAGCGCCGTCACGCCAAGGGAGGCAAAAAAGCCGTCCCACAGGCCGAGGGCATAAATCGCAATTAATGAGGGCTCAGGCAGCATCGCGTTCAGACACAAGCCGACAAATCCCACTCCGCAGGTGCCACGCGCCAGCAAGATCAGCTTCTTACGCTCGTAGCGATCCGCCAGCACCCCACCGACCATCAGGCCGACAAACATCGCCCCGCCGGTTAAGGTAACGGCAAGCCCCACCAGCCAGCTGGAGCCGGTCATCATCTGGATCTGTACCGGCACGGCAACGCCCAGCAGGCCAAGCGAAAGGATGGAGATAAAGCGGGCGATAAAGACGGCGCGGAACGCCGGGTGGGTCTTCAGCAGGCTCAGATTAAGCAGCCAGGATTGTCGGGTCATTACAAAGCCTTAGAGCCTATTCCAGTAGGCGTCATAGTCGCAGCCAGTTTGAACACGGACAGCGCGCAGCAACCGGAACGTACATGTCGTACGTGAGGATTGCGAGCACTGCCCTGGTTCAAAATGGCAAGTAAAATAGCCTAATGGGATAGGCTCTTAATGGTTTCTTTTATACCAATTCAATGGCCGCACATGCTAACATAGCCAAATAAGATAGATAACGATAATTACTATCATTATCAAATCATGGACGTTGCTATGTCGTACTCCTCTTCCGCGCCACGCGCCCTTGCCGTGCCCGGTTTACTGTTACTGCTCCTTCTTGCGATCGCCCTCAGCCTGCTGGTGGGCGCTAAACCGCTGCCGCTTTCCGTGGTGGTGGATGCCTTTTCTGCCACCTGTCAAAGCGCTGACTGCACCATCGTGCGGGATGCCCGCCTGCCGCGAACCCTTGCCGGACTGTTGGCCGGGGCGGCGCTGGGCCTTGCCGGGGCGCTGATGCAAACCCTGACCCGCAACCCGCTGGCCGATCCCGGTATTCTGGGCGTCAACGCGGGGGCCAGCTTCGCCATCGTGGTGGGTGCGGCGCTGTTTGGTTTCTCCTCCCCCAGCGAGCAGCTGGTGATGGCGCTCTGCGGTGCCTTTGCCGCCTCGCTGCTGGTGGCCTTTACCGGCAGCCAGGGCGGCGGCCAGCTCAGCCCGGTGCGCCTGACCCTGGCGGGCGTGGCGCTTGGCGCGGTGCTCGACGGCCTCTCCAACGGCATCGCTCTGCTCAATCCGGACGTCTATGACCAGCTGCGCTTCTGGCAGGCGGGCTCGCTGGATATCCGCACCCTGCAAACCCTGCAGGTGGTGAGCGTACCGGTGCTGATTGCCGCCGCCGTGGCGCTGCTGTTAAGCCGGGCGCTCAACAGTCTGAGTCTCGGCAGCGACACCGCCACCGCGCTGGGCAGCCGGGTCGCGCGCACCCAGCTCACCGGATTACTGGTCATCACCGTGCTGTGCGGCAGCGCCACGGCGGTGGTCGGCCCTATCGCCTTTATCGGCCTGATGATGCCGCACATGGCCCGCTGGCTGGTGGGAGCCGATCACCGCTGGTCCCTGCCGGTGACCCTGCTTGCCACCCCTGCCCTGCTGCTGTTTGCCGATATTATTGGCCGCCTGCTGGTGCCCGGCGAGCTGCGCGTCTCGGTGGTCAGCGCCTTTATCGGCGCCCCGGTACTGATTTTTCTGGTACGCCGTAAGCGCGGAGGTGCCCTGTGATGGCCCCTTCCCGCCGTTTAGTCTGGAGCTGCCTGCTGCTGGTGCTGGTGAGCCTGGGCGTGGCAATCATCAGCCTGCGAAGCGGCGCCGTGACGCTCGATTTCAGCCAGGTCTTTAATGCCCTGACCGGCAGCGCGCCGCGCAATATCACCCTGGTGGTGACCGAATGGCGCTTGCCGCGGGTGATGATGGCCCTGCTGGTGGGGGCTGCGCTGGGGATCAGTGGAGCGATTTTCCAGTCGCTGATGCGTAACCCGCTCGGCAGCCCGGACATCATGGGCTTTAACACCGGGGCCTGGAGCGGCGTGCTGGTGGCAATGGTGCTGTTTGGTCAGCATCTGACGGCCATCACCCTGGCGGCGATGGCGGGCGGGATCCTGACCTCGCTGGTGGTCTGGGCGCTTGCCTGGCGCAATGGGATCGAAACCTTCCGCCTGATTATTATCGGCATCGGGATGCGCGCGATGCTGATGGCATTTAATACCTGGCTGCTGCTGCGGGCATCGCTCGAGACCTCGCTCTCTGCCGGGCTGTGGTTCGCGGGCTCGCTCAACGGCCTGACCTGGGCCAAAACCCTGCCCGCCGCACCGCTGATCCTGCTGATGTTTGTCTGCGCACTGCTGCTGGTGAAACGCCTGCGCTTGCTGGAGATGGGCGACGACAGCGCCTGCGCGCTGGGCGTCGGCGTTGAGCGTTCACGGCTGATGCTGATGCTGGTGGCGGTCGTCCTCACCGCCGCCGCGACCGCCATCGCCGGGCCGATCTCCTTTATCGCGCTGGTGGCACCGCACATTGCCCGCCGTCTGAGCGGCACCGCCCGCTGGGGATTAACCCAGTCGGCGCTGTGCGGGTCACTGCTGCTGCTGGCCGCCGATCTCTGCGCCCAGCAGCTGTTTATGCCTTATCAACTTCCGGTGGGCGTGGTGACGGTCAGCCTTGGCGGGATCTACCTTATCGTCTTGCTTGTTCAGGAGTCCCGCAAGAAATGACACACACCGCAACCCGCCTGCGCGGCGACGATTTAACCCTTGGCTACGGCAAAAAAATCGTGGCCGAGAACCTGCAGGTGGCGATACCCGACGGCCACTTTACCGCCATAATCGGTCCCAACGGCTGCGGCAAGTCGACGCTGCTACGTACCCTGAGCCGCCTGATGACGCCCATCCACGGCAACGTGTTTCTCGATGGGGAGCAGATCCAGCGCTTCAACAGTAAAGAGGTAGCGCGACGGGTCGGGCTGCTGGCACAAAACGCCACCACGCCTGGGGACATTACCGTGCAGGAGCTGGTGGCACGCGGACGTTATCCCCACCAGCCGATGTTTACCCGCTGGCGCAAAGAAGATGAAGCGGCAGTCAACAAAGCGATGCAGGCCACTGGTATCACCTCGCTGGCGGCGCAGAGCGTCGATACCCTGTCCGGCGGACAGCGCCAGCGCGCGTGGATTGCGATGGTGCTGGCGCAGGAAACGTCGATTATGCTGTTGGACGAGCCGACCACCTGGCTGGACATCAGTCATCAGATCGATCTGCTGGAGCTGTTAAGCGATCTGAATCGCACCCAGGGATATACGCTGGCAGCGGTGTTGCACGACCTCAATCAGGCGTGCCGCTATGCCACCCACCTGATTGCCCTGCGCGAGGGTAAGATTGTGGCCGAGGGTGCGCCAAAAGAGATTGTGACCCCAGAGCTGATCGAGCGGATCTACGGGATGCGCTGCATGATTATTGACGATCCGGTGGCGAGTACGCCGCTGGTGGTGCCGCTGGGGAAACGTGCGGTCTGATCCCCTCACCCCGGCCCTCTCCCCAAAGGGGCGAGGGTGAAAAGACGGCTCCGTGCGATCTCCTCTCCCCAAAGCGGCGAGGATGAAAAGACGGCTCCGTGCGATCCCCTCTCCCCTATGGGGTGTACGGTCCGGGGACATGGTAGACAGATGTTCGGGGACAGGGTGAACACTTTTTAACATCCTTTACCCATGGTGATCGACTTTCTTTTCAGGTCGATCACCCCCACTTTT
>Ga0160451_100713_pt1 | contig 15054 bp, 9 predicted proteins | sample HID1975M_E1MG_FD_108270 | JGI IMG/M metagenome (GOLD analysis project Ga0160451, IMG submission 108270) | Enriched soil microbial communities from UW Madison campus, WI, USA - HID1975M_E1 MG | ecosystem: Environmental > Terrestrial > Soil > Unclassified | place: USA: Madison, Wisconsin | collected... | reverse complement strand
GGTTGTAGGCCAGGGTGACGTCGAACTCCGGCCGCATCGGCTGGTCCTTCAGCGTCAGCGCGGCATCGTCGGTGGCCGATTCGCCGGACACCTCCTCGATGCCGATGGCGGTGATGCCGCCGAACAGCGCCGGCGTCAGCGGCCGGCCCCCGGCTTCGATCACCGCGGCGCCGGCCGGCGCGCCCAGCGCCGGGCCGACCGCGCGGACCACGCCGCCCTGCACCAGCACGTCGGCGCCGCGCAGCGTGCCCTGCGGGCCGGCGGTGTGGACGGTGGCGTTGCGGATCAGCAGATCCTGCGCGGCGGCGTTGAACGAAGCCGCTATCAATGCGGCCAGCAACACGGATCGTGCCGTCATCCCGGCGAACGCCGGGACCCGGCGCCTTTCACCGGCCCGGCTAGAAGTCTGCATGAAAGGCACTGGGTTCCGGCTTGACCCGCCATCCGGCGGTTGAAGGCCGCCGGAACGACGGCGATAGACACCACGCAGACGGATCACGGCGCCACCTCCTGGCCCAGCAGGAAGTCCGATTTCGGTTGCCGCGAGCGATCGTCGCGGTCGTAGACGCGCGCGCCGTCGATGTAGACCTGCTCGGCCTTGGCGTAGACGCTGAAGGGGTTCTGGTTCCACACCACCACGTCGGCCATCTTGCCCGCCTCCAGCGTGCCGGTCTGATCCAGCACGCCGAGCGAGCGCGCGGCGTTGCCGGTGATCCAGCGGATCGCGCGCTCGGGCGCGATGTCGCCCATGCCGGCGCGGCGCGCGTGCGCGATCACCTTGGCCGCCTCCTGGTTGAGCCGCTGGATGCCCTCGTCCGAATCCGAATGCACGATCGCGCAGCCGTTGGCCGGGCGATCGACCAGCGCGATGTTCTCCTGGATGCCGTCGAAGGCTTCCATCTTGAAGCCCCACCAGTCGGCCCACAGCGCGCCGCACACGCCGTCGGCGGCCAGCCGGTCGGCCAGCTTGTAGGCCTCCACGCCGTGGTGGAACGCGGCGACCTTGAAGCCGAATTCCTTGGCCAGGTCCAGCATCGTGGCCATCTCGTCGGCGCGGTAGCAGTGGATGTGCACGAGGATCTCGCCGTTGATCGCGCCGGCCAGCGTGTCCAGCTTCAAATCGCGCTTGCCGCCGGCATCGCCGCCGCTGTCCGGCGCGTCGCCGCCGGACGCGCGCTGCCACCAGCGCTTGCGCTTGGGCTCCTGCGGCTTGGGCGCGTTCTTCTGCAGGTATTCGGTCGCGTCGATGAAGGCGGCGCGGTAGCCGGCGACGTTGCCCATGCGCGTGGCCGGACCGCTCTTCTGTCCGTAGACGCGCTTGGGATTCTCGCCGCAGGCCATCTTCAGCCCCCACGGCGCGCCGGGGAACTTCATCGCCTGGTAGGTGGTGGCCGGCACGTTCTTCAGCGTCACCCCGCGCCCGCCGACCAGGTTGGCCGAGCCGGGCAGGATCTGCAGCGAGGTGATGCCGCCGGCCAGCGCGGTGTGGAAGCCGGGGTCCTGCGTCCAGATCGAATGCTCGGCCCACACGTTGGCGGTGACCGGCGAGGTCATCTCGTTGCCGTCGCTGTGCGCCTTGACGCCCGGGCTGGGATACACGCCCAGATGCGAATGCACGTCGATGATGCCGGGCGTGACCCACTTGCCGCCGGCCTCGACCACGGTCGCGCCGGCCGGCGCCTGCAGGCCGGTACCGACCGCGCTGATGCGGCCGTTCTCGATCAGCACGTCGGTCGCTTCCAGCCGCTGGCCGGTGCCGGTCAGCACGGTGGCCTGGCGGATCAGCGTCGTCGCCGACGCCAGCGGCCGGTAGGTGCTGGGATAGGGATCGAAGGTGAAGCGGGAGGTCGGCGTGGCGGCCTGCGCGGCCGCGCAGAACATCGCCAGGCCCAGCCCGGCCGTCAGTGTCGGTCGCATCGGTATTCCCCAGGGAGCAGACCGCAGAACCTACCCGGCCGCGCCCACGTTTGCCAAGTGCGTGGCGCGGGACGCGTGACACAATGGCGCGCATAACGACAAGAAAAAGGACGACCGCGATGAAAGACAAGCCCGACATCGTCAACAACTGGCTGCCGCGCTACACCGGCGTGCCGCTGGACCAGTTCGGCGAGCACGTCCTGCTGACCAATTTCGGCGGCTACCTCAACACGTTCTCGCGGCTCACCGGCGCGCCGATCGTCGGGCTGGACCGGCCGATGGCCAGCGCCACCTATGACGGCATCACCATGATCAACTTCGGCATGGGCAGCCCCAACGCCGCCACGATGATGGACCTGCTGTCGGCGACGATGCCCAAGGCGGTGCTGTTCCTGGGCAAGTGCGGCGGGCTCAAGCGCAAGAACCAGCTCGGCGACCTGGTGCTGCCGATCGCCGCCATCCGCGGCGAGGGCACGTCCAACGATTACCTGCTGCCGGAAGTGCCGGCGCTGCCGGCGTTCGCATTGCAGCGCGCGGTGTCCACGATGATCCGCGATCTCGGCCACGACTACTGGACCGGCACCGTCTACACGACCAACCGCCGCGTCTGGGAGCACGACGTGGAGTTCAAGGAATACCTGCGCAAGCTGCGCTGCATGGCCATCGACATGGAGACGGCGACCATCTTCGCCGCCGGCTTCGCCAACCGCATCCCGTGCGGCGCGCTGCTGCTGGTGTCGGACCAGCCGATGGTGCCCGAAGGCGTCAAGACCGAAGCGTCCGACGCCACCGTCAGCTCGCAGTTCGTCGAGCGGCACATCCAGATCGGCATCGAGGCGTTGAAGCTGATCCGCCGCAACGGCAAGTCGGTGCGGCATCTGCGCTTCGATGAATAGTCCGGACGCCGCGATGATGCGACCCGCCATCGGTATCGCGCTGCGACGCGGCGTGCCCGCCGACGCGTCGCGTTTCGCCGCCGTTGGCGCGGCCACTTTCCTGGAATCTTTCGCCGGCGTGCTGGATGGCGAGGACATCCTGCACCACGGCGCCGCGCAGCACGATGCCGCGATCTACCGCGCCTGGCTGCAGGATCAGGCTTGGCATCTGTGGCTGGCGGTCGCGCAGCCCGGCGACGCGCCGGTGGGTTACCTGGCGATGGGGCCAGCCGGATTGCCGGTGCACGATCCGCAGCCCGGCGATCTGGAGATCAAGCGCATCTACCTGCTGCACCGTTTCCATGGACTTGGGCTGGGCAAGCGGCTGATGGCAGCGGCGCTGACGCAGGCGGGGCAACTCGGTGCCCGACGGCTGTTGCTCGGCGTTTACGCGCATAACGATGCGGCTATCGCGTTCTATCGCGGCCTGGGTTTCGAACCGGCCGGGCAGCGGACGTTCCGCGTCGGCGAGCGCGACTACGACGATCGGATTCTGGCATTGTCGCTGGCGACTGCGGGCACGGCGCCGGCCTCACATACGAAGGAGACAGAACGATGAGCAGCACGAACGCTACGCCGCAGGATGTGATCGGCTTCTGGCGCGACGCCGGCTACGAGAAGTGGTTCGCGCGCGACGACGCGTTCGATGCGGCGTTCACCGCGCGCTTCGAGGACGCGCATTTCGCCGCCGCGCGCGGCGAACTGGGCGGCTGGGTCGGCAGCGCCGGCGGCGCGCTGGCGCTGGCGCTGCTGCTGGATCAGTTCCCGCGCAACCGCTTCCGCGGCAGCGCGCATGCGTACGCGACCGACGGGCTGGCGCGGCATCATGCCGATCGCGCCATCGCCGCCGGTTTCGATGCGCAGGTCGATCCGGCGCTGAAGATCTTCTTCTACATGCCGTTCGAGCATTCCGAGGATCTGGCCGACCAGCAGCGTTCGCTGGATCTGTTCCGCCCGCTCGGCCACGACGAATACATGAAGTACGCCCAGCTGCATTACGACCTGATCGCGCGCTTCGGCCGCTTCCCGCACCGCAACGCGTCGCTGGGACGCGAAACCACGCAGGCCGAGCGCGAGTACCTGGACGATGGCGGTTTCGCCGGCTAAGGCGCTCCGCCGCGGGCATTGATGGTTCGTTTGCCATGGCGCTCGATGCTTCGCGAGCATGCGGGAGCGACGTCGGTCGCGACGCGTCCGAATCCGTCGCGACTCACGTCGCTCCCGCAAGATCGGGGCGCTGGCCAGGATGCGAGGACGGTGCAGGCATGCAGCCATGCAGAAACGCATGCCGACGAATCCGCCGTCGTCCCGGCGCAGGCCGGGGCCCGGCCCCTTCCCGCTTTCTTGAAGCCAAGGCACTGGGTCCCGGCCTGCGCCGGGACGACGGAGATTTCCTACTTCGCGCCCATTTCGTGCAGCAGGTGCGGCGCCGGATAGACCTTGTCCATCAGCCAGCGCATGTAGCGCATGTCGACGTGGATGGCGCGCTTGTAGCGCGCGTCGAACCACCAGCTGGCGCTGACCGATTCCCAGTTGCTGTCGAAGTTCAGGCCGATCAGTTCGCCGCGCGCGTTGAGCACCGGCGATCCGGAATTGCCGCCGGTGGTGTCCAGATTGGTCAGGAAGTTGACCGTCTGCGTCTTCAGCGCCGGATCGGCGGTGCCGGCGAAATCGCCGCGGGCGATGGCCTCGAGCAGCGGCGCCGGGGCATCGAACGGCGCCTGCCCGGTGTGCTTTTCGGCGATGCCGGCCACCGTGGTCACCGGCGCGAAGGCGACCGCGTCGCGCGGGGCCAGCGGCTCGACGCGGCCATAGCTGACGCGCAGCGTGCCGTTGGCGTCCGGGTACAGCGCGCGGCCCTGCTGCTTGCGCCACGCGAACAGCGCGCGCATGTAGGCCGGGCGCAGGCGCAGCTGCTCGCCCTCGCGGGTCTTGCGTTCCTGTTCCAGCGCCAGCTGCGCCGGGATCAGTCCGGCGGCCAGATCGATCAGCGGATCGGCCGCCATCGCGCGGCCTTCGCGCGCGGCGGCGAAGCGCGACAGCCGGGCCTGTTCGTCGCCCAGCGCGGTCGCCGCGTACAGCGTGTCCAGCGCCTGCGCCAGCTGCGCCGGCGTGCGGCCGAACGCGGCGTCGAACGCCGGCACGCGCTGGGTATCGGGCAGCTGCTGGTAGCGCGCCAGCAAGGCGGCCAGCAACGCTTTCTCCACGCTGGGGGAATAACGGCGCTGCACCTGCTTGAGCACGCCCTCGATCATCGCGTGATCGCGCGCCTGGTAGCCGCTTTCGCGCTCGGCATCGGGCTTGGCCGATTCGATGCGCAGGCGTTCCAGCGTCAGCGCCGCGCGCATCAGCTGGGTCTGCGTGGCCAGCAGGCCCAGCAGCAGCTCGCGATCGCGCACGGCCGAGCCCTGCGCCAGCGTCGCGGCCAGCGCATCGATATCGGCGCGCGCGTCGCCGGCGGCAGCCAGCATGCCGCGCTCGTCGTCGGCGCGCAGGCGCACCGCGTCGCTGCGGCGCAGGCCTTCCAGCTCGCCGGCGGCGCGCTTGCGGTTGTTCTTCAGCGTCTGCAACTGCGCCGCGTACAGCGTCCGGTCCTGCGCGTCGCGCGCGCCGGCCGCCTCGACGATGCCGATGAGTTCGTCGAACACCGCCACCCGGGTCGGCAGCGTCCAGTTGACCTGCTCGTCGAACTCGGCGGCGCTGCGGTGGCGGTAGGTGATGCCGGGATAGCCGGCCAGCATCGCGTAGTCGCCGGCCTTCGGGCCGTCCTTGGCCAGCGCCAGGTGCGCCGGCGCGCGGTAGGGCACGTTGTCGGGACTGTAGGCGGCCGGCTTGCCGTCGCGGCCGACGTAGGCGCGCAACAGGGTGAAGTCGCCGGTGTGGCGCGGCCACATGAAGTTGTCGATCTCGTCGCCGTAGTTGCCGATCGCGCGCGGCGGCGCATACACCAGGCGGATGTCGCGCAGCTCCAGCTGGCGGATGCGGTAGAAGTCGGTGCCGTAGTACATGTTGGCGACGCTGCAGCGCACGTCGCCCGCGCTTTCGCATTCGGCGACGATGCGCTTGCTGGCCGCGTCCACCGCGTCGAAGTAGTCGCGCCCCTGCTTGCCGCGCGCCTGCGCCAGCACCTGGTCGGTGACCTTGTCGAAGCCGACCGTCACCAGCACACGGAAGTCCGGATTGGCCGGCAGTTCGGTGCCGCGATCGGCGGCGATGAAGCCGTCCTCGATCAGGTCGTGGTCCGGCTTGGTGTTGTACTGGATGACGCCATAGGCGACGTGGTGGTTGGTCAGCAGCAGGCCGTCGGGCGATACGAACGAGCCGGTGCCGCCGCCGGCGCGCACCACCGCGCTGAGCGGCGGCGCGGTCAGGTCGGCCAGCGCGCGCGGATCGCCGCGGAAGCCGGCCTTGCGCATCGCCGCCGACAGTTCCGGCAGCTGCGACGGCATCCACATGCCTTCGTCCGCGTGCGCGGCCACGGGCAGGGACAGGGCGATGCCCAGCGACAGCAGGGAGAACGGCTTGAGCGTCATGGCGGCGGTCCGGCGGAGACGGGGCGTAGACCATACGGGCGATGCGCCGCGCAGGCAAACGCGCGATCAGCCGACGGGCCCGATGTCGATGTCCACCGGCATGCCGAGAAAGCGCGCATGCGCGCGCGCCGCCGCGGCCACCGCCGCGCGATCGGCGCGTCGCAGCGATCGCAGCGGCGCGATCGCCAGCACCGCGGTATCGCCGGCCATGATCGTCTTCCAGCGGGCGGCGACCTGGCCATCGACGAGTACGACCGGGCTGAACAATCCATTCCTGCTGATGACCTGCGCCGCATGCCGCGCCGCCAGCACCGCGCGGCGATCGCGATAGCCGATCAGGTATTCGTCGAAGGCCGGTAGCAGGTGCGCCCGAGCGCCGGTGGCCGGCGGCGGTTCGGCATCGCCGGCGAACCAGGCGGGATCGGCGTCGGTGTCCAGCGATTGCAACTGCGGCGCGATCGCGGCCACTGCGTTGCGCGCATCGCCCAGCGTCAGTCCCGACCAGTAGGCGAAATCGGCCGCGGTGGCCGGCCCGTGGCTGCGGAAATAGCGTTGCGCCAGCAATGCCAGCGCGTCATCGCGGACCAGCGCCGGCGTGGCGGCTATCCATTCGTCCAGCAGCACGAAGGTGGGCTGCCTGCCTTCGCGCGGTCCCTCGCACAACACGCCCTGCTGTGCGAGCAGGCCGAGGATGTGCAGGCCGCGCGATCCGGCGGTGGCGTGGCCGGCCGCTTCCAGCACCTCGTACGCGCCGGTGCGGGTTAGCCGCCGGCCGCCCTGCAGCGCGCGGGCGAGCGCTTCGGCGCTGCGCGCGGCGATGCGCTCGTCGATGCCGAACTGCCGCTGCAGCCGCGCCGCATCCGATGCGACCACGCGCGCGGCCGTCAGCGCGAGCATCCAGCGCACGTCCTCGGCGGCGACCAGGTGCAGCGTGCCGCGCATCGGCCAGGTGCGGACGATGCGGCCCTGCGCCAGCGCGTCTTCGACATCGCGGGCGGTGGCGCCGGTGCGCAGGCCGATGGCCGCGCACGCGGCCGGGTAGTCCTGCGCCTGCATCGCGCCCAGATGGCGCACGCAGCCGGCGATGCCGTCCGCTTGGGGGCTTTCGCTGCGCGGGGCGATGCGCTGGGCCGCCAGCCGCAGCGCCAGCAGCGCGGGGATCGTCACCGGGCGCTCAGCGGCGCAGTTCGAACACCGCGCTGACGCCTTCGGCGTAGTCGACGCTGGGTTGCAGGTAACGTCCGGCGGATATGCGCGATCCGGTGACGCTGATGCGATCCAGTTGCGCGCCGCCCCAGCCGTGGGCCTGGCGCGAGTTGACGCTGTCGATGCTGTAGACCGCGCCCAGCGACGCGCCGAAGGCGGCGGCCATCTGCTCGCCCTTCTCGCGTGCCTCGGCGACCGCCTTGCGCTTGGCCTCGGCGCGCAACTGCGCGGCCCGCGTCGATTCGAACGCGATCTGCGACAAATCGGTGGCGCCGGCTTCCAGGCAAGCGTCGAGCAGTCCGCCGAGCCGGTCGATGTCCTTGAGCAACAGCGTGACGCTGCGCGTGGCGACATGGCCGCGCGAGATGCGGCGGCCGTCGTCGTCGAAATCGACGTCCTCGCTGACCTGCAGATCCGAGGCGCTGATGTCCTCGTTGGCGATGCCGAAGCCGCCGGTCAGATCGAGCACGCGCTCGACCTGCTGATCGACCGTGCGCTTGGCGGCCAGCGGCTGCGGCGCGCGCTGCTCGAAGCCCACGCGCACGCGCGCGCTGTCGGGCTTGACCGACATCTTTCCCTCGCCGGAGACGACGATGTGCGGGCCATCGGGCAACGGCGTGCCGGCGAAGGCGGTAGGGCAGAGCGACAGCGAGACGGCGATCAACCATGTGCGCATGCGGACACCTGTTGCGTGGGAAGGCGTCCAGTGTAGGCGCCGGCATCGCGGCGGCGCGAGCGCGCTATTTTTCCTTGCGCCAGTTGACCGAGCCGCGGCTTTCGATCGTGCTCGATTCGATCTCGATGTCAAAGCCCTTCCGCAGCAGGTATTTCAGCGTCACCGCCGAACCGGAGCCGACCATCGACACGCCGTAGCTGACGTACAGGCGCGGCGACAGGTACTTGCCGACGCCGAACACGCTGCCGCCGAGCGTGCGCGATTCCAGCACGCCGGCATCGTCCAGGCCGATCTGCGCGCCCAGCTGCGAGGCCAGCAGCCCGGCACCGGCCGACAGCGCCGACGAGGCGGCGTTGATGCGCTGGCTCTCGTCGGTGCTGGCGGTGTTGAGCGAGCGGCCCAGCACCAGATAGGCCAGCGCCTCGGATTCGGACAGCGCCGGGCTCGACCACACCTGCGCCTTGGGCTGGCCGGCGCGGCCGGTCACGTCGATGCCGGCGGTGACGCTGGCGCTGACCACCTCGCGCTCGGCGCGGATGTTGATGCGCGGATCGGACACCGCGTTGTTGCTCCAGGTCAGTTCGCCGCGGGTGATGCGCAGTTTCTGTCCGTAGGCGGTGTAGCGGCCATCGACATCGAGCCGGCCGGTGGCGACCATCTCCTGGCCGGGCCGCGAACGCACGCGCATCGTGCCGGCCAGCGTGCCTTCCAGGCCGAAGCCGCGCAGCTGCACCGAATCGCCCAGTGCGATCGACAGATCCAGATCCAGCCGCGAGCCGGGCGCGCGTTCGGGATCAACCGGATCCAGCACGACCACGTCGTCGGAGGCCGACACGCCTTCGCTGAGTTTCTCCACGTCGATTACCGCCGACGGCACGCCGATCTGGCCGCGCACCCGGACGGTGTTGTCGACGAAGCCGACCTGCAGATCCGGCGAGGCCACCGCGCGCAGCTTGGCGGTGTCGGAGACCAGCACGTTGTCGCCGCGCACGTTGAACTGCAGCGGCGTGGTGTCGTTGTTCCAGCCCAGCGTGCCGTTCACGTGCAGCACGCCCTGGCCCGACTTGACGGTGCCGTCGATGGTGGCGCTGCCGTCGGGCAGCGCGGTCAGATCGGCGCTGCCGTCGGTCAGGGAGATGCCCAGCGCCGGCAGTTCGCCGGTGAATTCGCTCAGCGTCGCCTCGCCGCTCAGCGCCGGCTGGCCGCGCGTGCCGCGCAGGCCGATATGGCCGGCGATGACGCCGTTCGGGCGTACCAGATCCGGCGAGAACAGCTCCAGCCAGAACAGCCGCGAGTTGTGCAGGTAGATGTCGCCGTTGAGCGGCGAATACGCGTCCCAGCCGGTCTGCACGGTGGCATCGACATAGCCGTCGCCGCGGAAACCGGTACCCAGCCGCGCCTGGATGCGCTGCGGATCGAAATCGGCATCGAAGGTGAAGTTGTCGTAGCGGATGATTTCGCCGCGCGCGGTGCTCCCCATCCGCAGCCCGCCTTCCAGCGAGGCCAGATGTATCTTGCCTTCCCAGGCATTGCCGGCCGGGCGCAGCATGGCGTCGAGCACGAAGTCGCCGCGCAGGATCAGCGGACGGCCATCGGCCGGCGGAAGCCACGGCTGCACCAGTGCCAATGGCAGCGCGTCGCCGCGCACGGTGAGGCCTTCGCGCGGCCAGTTGGCGTGCGCGCACAGCGCACCGCCGACGCCGGCGCGCAGGCAGGTTTCATCGAGCGTCCAGGCATTGCCGTTCTGCGCGAACCGCGCCGGCGCCTGCAGGCGCCAGTCGCTGCCCTTGGCCGGGGTGAGCTGCAGCGTGTTCAGGCTGCCTTGCCAGCCGCCGGCGCGTTTGTTCGCGTTGCCGTCCAGCGCGACGGCGCCCATCGTGTTGCGCGCGCTGGCGCTCACGCGCACGTCCTCGACCGCGCCGGTAGCATCGATGCGCACGTCGTCCAGCAGCATGCCGATCTGCACGCCGCTGCCGCGCACGGCCAGGCTGCCGTCGCCACGGCGCCACGGCAGCTGGCCCTGCACGCTGAGCGATTCGGCCTGCCAGTCGTTCCAGCGTAGCGATTGCCCGCTCAGCTGCGCGTCGATGTCCGGCGCGGCGCGCGGTCCGTCCAGCCGCACGTGGCCGCTGAGGGTGCCGCTGCCGTCGGGCAGCAGGTCCTGCAGCAGTAGCGGCGCGAATTCGGCCCGCACGTCCATCGTGTCGCCGACCCGCCCCTGCGCGGTGACGCGGCTGCCGCCCAGTTGCAGCGCCAGCTCGCCGCTGCCTTCGTTGCCGGCCAGGGTGAAGTTGCCGCGTCCGTCGAGCGCGCGATCGCGCAGGCGGCCGCGCAGGCGCGGGATGTCGGCGCTGGCGTCGAAGCCGCCTTCGGCGCGCGCCTGGCCCTGCGTGGTCAGCTCGCCGGAGACGCTGCCGTTCCAGCCGGCGGCGAAGTAGCCCGGATCGAAACCGGCCAGCGTGGCGGCGATGTCCCAGCCCAGCCGCGGCGACCAGTCCACCTGGCCCTGCGCGTCCAGCGTGCCGGTAGGCATGCGCGCCTGCAGCTTCTCCAGCCGCAGGCCGGTGTCGGTGCCGCGGCCGTCGAAATCGAGCGTGGCCCGTTCGCCATCGCGCACCAGCGTGGCCTTGCCGATCGCCGCCCAATCCTTGATGCGGCCGGCGAAGCCGAAGTCGGCGCTGGCGCCGATCGCGGTCTGCGCGTCCTGGCCCCAGCGCAGATCGCGCGCGTTGATGGCGAAGCGGAACTGCGGATTCTCCGGCACGCTGAAATCGGCGCGTCCGCGCAGCGTGGCCAGGCCGTCGAGCGTGCGTATCGCCAGCGGCTGCACGGTCAGCACTTCGTCGGCGATGGCGATCTGCGACGGTTCGATCACCGCCACCCATTCGCCCTGTTGCACGCGGCCGCCCAGATCGGCGACGCCGCCGGCGCCGCGCGCGTGCAGGTCGAGCGAGAACGGCAGGCTGTCCTCGACCAGGCCCAGCACCGCCGGATCGAAGGCCTCGGTGCGCGCGGCGAAACGCCAGGTCGGTTTTTCGCGCCCGCGCACATCCAGCCACGCGCGCAGCGGCGCCGGCGCGCTGCCGCCCACGCCCACGCGCATCGCATCGACATCGCCCTTGGCGATCAGGCCCAGCCGCGCCGGCGTGCGGCCGGGCTGCGACGGGAACAGCGCGGTGATCGCCAGGTCGGTTTCGTAACCGTCGCGCGGCGCGTATTGGCCGTGCACGCCGAACTGCCCGCGATCGCTGTCCACCGCCAGTTGCTCGGCGATGAAGTAGCCGTCGCCGATGTCCAGGCCGCCGCGTACGGTGCGGATATCGATGACCGGCGTGGCGTCCTGCAGGATGCGCAGCCCGTCGACGCGCACGACATCGGCCTGGATCGCCAGCGGCATGGTGATCTGCGGCAGCGACTCGGGCCAGCTCGGCAGCTCGAACGGTTCTTCCTCGCTGGGCGGCAGCACCAGTACCGCGTTGTCCACTTCCAGCACGTCCAGGCGCAGGCGGCGGCCGAGCAGCGGGCGGATGTCCGCATCCAGCAGCACGCGGTCGGCATCGAAACGGATCCGGTCCCAATGGAACCGCACGCCATGCAGTATCAGCGGGCCGGCGACCGGGCCTTCGGCGCTTTCCCAGGTCAGCAACGCGTCGGCCGGCAGCCGCGCGACGATCTGCGACAGCAGCACGTCGCGGCCGGCGACCGTCTGCAGCAGCCAGTACAGCAGCACCAGCGCCAGCAGCGTCAGCGCGGTAATGCCGATGGCGCTGCGGATCGCCAACGTGCGCAGGCGCGCCCGCCGGCGCGCGCGCAACTCGGCGATGCGCGCTTCGCGCTCCTCGGGCGTCAGGTTCGCCAGCGCCGCGCGCCTCACAGGTCGGCTCCGATGTTGAGATAGATCTGGAACTGCGAATCGGGATTCTTCAGTCCGTGCGCGATGTCGATGCGCACCGGCCCCACCGGCGAGCGCCAGCGGAAGCCGAAGCCCACGCCGGTGTGCAGATCGGGCGTGCGCTCGTCGAACGCATCGCCGGTGTCGACGAACACCGCCCCGCCGAACGGGCCGCCGCCGGGGTAGTACTCGTATTCGACGCTGCTGGTGAACACGTTCCTGGCGCCGAGCGCGTAGCGGCCGATGCGCGGGCCGACCTCGCGCCACGCGTAGCCGCGGATGCTGCGATCGCCGCCGGCGAAATAGCGCAGCGTCGGCGGCATGTCCACCAGCGAGCTGGTGAACGTATGGCCGTATTCGCCGCGCAGGATCAGCGCGCTGTTGGTGCCGAAGTTGCGCGACCAGCGCGCGCGCAAATGCGCCTGGAAGAAATTGGCGTCCGAACCGGCGCCTTCGACGCCGCCGCGCAGCAGCAACGAGCCGGCCAGCCGGTCCGGCTGGTTGGAGCCGACCGGCGCGTTGAGGTAGTCGACCTGCAGCGACGGATAGGTGAAGGTGGCATAGCGGCTCACCGACTCGGGCGTGGTGTTGCCGTCGTCGTCCTCCAGGTAGCGCCAGCGTTCGCGCAGCGCATGGATCGACGCCACCGCGGTCCAGTCGTCGTCGAGCTGGCCGCTGCGGCTGCCGATGAACTCGAGGTGGCGCAAATCGATGTAGTCGGTCTGCTCGTCGCTGGCCTGCAACGCGACCGTGTACCAACCGTCGAGCCAGGCGAAGGCGGGAATGCGGTACTGCGTGAGCAGCGTCTTGCGCTTGCGCGCGTAGTCCAACTGGGTGGACAGCTTGTGCCCGCGCGAGTTGAGGTAGCGGCGGTCCAGTCCCAGCCGGATACCTGGCCCGCTCTCGGTGCCGTAGCTCACGCCGGCGGTGTAGACGTTGCGCTTGGCGCGGGTGAGGCGCACGTCGATCGGCACGCGGCCGTCGACGGCGCGATCGGGATCGGCCTGGATATCGACGCTGGCGAAATAATCCAGCCCCACCAGCGACTCGCGCAGGCGATCCAGCCTGCCTTGGTGGAAATAGCTGCCTTCGTCCCAGTACACCAGCTTCTCCAGCAGGCCGGGACGGAAATAATCCTGGTGGAAGGTGGTCGGACCCATGTCGTAGCGGATGCCGCTGACCCAGCCCAGGTGGATGTCGGCAGCATGATCGGCGCGGGTGACCTCGACGCGGCGATGGGTGAAGTCGGCATCGAAATAGCCGCGATCGGCCAGCCGCCGCACGATGCGCAGCTTGCTGACCTCGTAGGTGGTGTGGTCGAACACCTCGCCGCGGCGTGGGCGGAAATCGGCCAGATCCTCCTGCAGGTAGCTGTCTTCCTCGGCCTCGCCTTCGATCTGCAGGTCCGCGTTGCGCACGCGCACCGGTTCGCCCAGCTCGATGCGCAGGGTCACCGTGATCGTCTCGTTATCGGCGCCTTCGCTGCGCGGCGCCTCGACGGTGATGGTGGGCGAGTAGTAGCCGAACGGTTCCAGCGCCTCGCGCGCTTGGGACTGCGCTACCTTCAGCAGGTATTCCAGCCGCGATTCGCCCAGGCGCTGGTTCAGCTCGTCGTTCAGCGCCAGCGCCAGCTGGACGTTCTCGGTCATCAGCTCGTCTTCCAGGCCGGTGACCACCACCCGTTCGACGGTGGCGGCCGCCCAGGCCGGGCCGCTGGCGCACAACAGGATCAGGGCAGCGGTGGCCAGGCGGGGGATCAGACGCATGCCGCGCAGGATACCCGGCGCGGCCGGAATGGGGTTAACGCGGGATGAGATGAACGACGCAGTCTTCGCCGGCGCTCGCGAAACGCGTGACGCGAAGTCGCATGCCGTGGGAGGTAGCGGCCTGTTGCCTACGTTCTATATGGATGGACGCGAGCCGCCAGCGCATCGATGTCGAGCCATCACATCATCGTCGTCCCGGCGCAGGCCGGGACCCAGTGCCTTGAATCTGGATGGCAGGAAGTCGCTGGGTCCCGGCCTGCGCCGGGACGACGGTGGATCTTTCCCGGCACCTGATACGAGATGCGGCCTCATGGCTTGGAAGAAAGGCCGAACAGAAAGCGGCCTGGCCCGCAGCAACATCGATGGCAGGAACGATCAGCCGCTCAGGTGCTCGATGGCCGCGACCGCGCGGAACCGGTCGGCCAGGCGCTTGAGCAGGGCCAGTCGGTTGGCGCGGATGGCCGGGTCGTCGGCGTTGACCATGACGCCGTCGAAGAACGCATCGACCTGCGGCCGCAGCTGCGCCAGCCGGTTCAACACGCTGACGTAGTCGTGACGTTGCAGCGCCGTGTCGGTATCGCCGAGCGCCGCCTCCACCGCCTCGGCCAACGCGCTTTCGGCCGGATCGTTCAGTAGATTGCGATCGATCGCATGCGGAATGTCGATATCGGATTTCTTCAGGATGTTGCCGATCCGTTTGTTGGCCGCGGCCAGCGCTTCAGCCTCCGGCAATGCGGCGAAGGTCCCGATGGCATCGAGCCGAGTGTCGAAGTCGTACAGCGAGGCGGGCCTGAGTTCGGCCACCGCGTTGAAGTGCGTGGCCGGCACGCCCTTGTCTGCGTAGTAGCCGCGCAGGCGGTCGAGGATAAAATCGTAGAGTTCGCTGACAATCTCCGCATCGTTTGGCATCTGCCCGCCGCCACTTTGCGTCGCGGCGACATTAACGCCCATCGCTGTGGCTGCTTCAGCCGTCGCCTGCTGTCTGGTGGCCTGGGTTTGCATGATTGCGAAGGTTGCCTGATTAAGGGCCAAGCCCAGCATGTTGTGCAAAGAAACGCTGAATCCGCTCTCGATGATCGTCCGCGCCAATCCCAGCGCATTGCGCCGCAGCGCGAACGGATCCTTGTTG
>Ga0160451_100710_pt1 | contig 15128 bp, 18 predicted proteins | sample HID1975M_E1MG_FD_108270 | JGI IMG/M metagenome (GOLD analysis project Ga0160451, IMG submission 108270) | Enriched soil microbial communities from UW Madison campus, WI, USA - HID1975M_E1 MG | ecosystem: Environmental > Terrestrial > Soil > Unclassified | place: USA: Madison, Wisconsin... | reverse complement strand
GACCGACCTCAAGCACCTCTCTATACTGCGCGCCACACGCCCTGATGGCGGAATTGGTAGACGCGGCGGATTCAAAATCCGTTTTCGAAAGGAGTGGGAGTTCGAGTCTCCCTCGGGGCACCATCACATAGTTCCAAGCGGTCCCTACCAGACCCGGAACACCAGAGAAACCGGCCACTTGGCCGGTTTTTTTGTGCTCATCGTTACCAGTGGTTCCCTTGTAAGCCCGCAAGTATGTGAGTAGATTTGTGAGTAGGACGAGTTCGGTCCAGAATCCTACTCACACACCGACCGCAATCCAGCGCGGTTCGGCACTGCAAGGGAATAGCCGTGGCGCTCACAGATACCGCCATCCGCTCCGCCAAACCCCGCGACAAGCTCTATCGCCTCGCTGACGCCCAAGGCCTTTGCCTTGAAGTTACGACCGCTGGCGGGAAGCTCTGGCGCCTTCGCTACCGTTTCGAGGGCAAGGCAAAGATGCTGGGCCTGGGCTCCTACCCCGCCGTCACGCTCGCCCAAGCCCGAGAGCGCCGGGATACCGCGCGCAAGTTGCTGGCACAGGGCATTGACCCAAGCGCTCATAAACAGCAGGAAAAGGCTGCGGCGGCTGCCCAGGCGCTCACCATCGAGACGCTTGCGCGGGAGTGGTACGACTACAACCAGCCACGATGGGCGCCGGCCACCGCGTCGAAAGCCCTGCAGTACCTGGAGTCAGACATTTTCCCGGTGATTGGTAAGCGGCCCGCTGCCGAGGTCCAGCGCCCCGAGTTGGTAGACCTGGTGCGCAAGATCGAGCAGCGTGAGGCGTTCAACGTCGCCCGCAAGGTTCGCCAGTGGCTGAGCCAGATATTCCGCTTCGGGTTGGCCAAGGGTGTGGTGCCCGGCAACCCCGCTACCGACCTGGACGTGGTAGCCGCGCACGCCCCGCGCACTCGCCACCATCCGCACGTATCGGAGGTCGAGCTGCCCGCGCTGCTCGAGAAGCTGGAGACAGCCCAGTGCGACCTCACCAGCAAGATCGCCATTCGCCTGCTGCTGCTAACGGCAGTACGACCCGGCGAGCTACGGTTAGCACCCTGGGACGAGTTCGACCTGGAGTCAGCTACCTGGACGATCCCTGCAGCACGGATGAAGGCTCGGCGTCCTCACATCGTCCCACTCCCACGCCAGGCCGTGGTCCTACTGCGTGCCCTGCACGAGCTCACCGGCACCTATCCCCTCGCATTCCCTGGGCGCAATGACAGGTCCAGGCCCATGAGCGAGAACACGGTGAACAAGGCGCTATCCACTATGGGTTACGAAGGGCGCCAGACCGGCCACGGCTTCCGCCACCTGCTTAGCACCAGCCTTAACACCCGAGGCTACAACCGGGATTGGATTGAGCGGCAACTGGCCCATGGCGACCAAGACTCGATCCGCGACACTTACAACCATGCGCACTACCTGGAGCAACGGCGGGAAATGATGCAGAACTGGGCAGACGAAATCGACGCCCTTTGCGCTGGTGATAATGTTATACCGTTCAGGAGAGCATAATGAGCCTTGAATTTAACAATGTAATTGGGGTTCGGGGCGATGCTATCTCCCTCCAAGAAATGGTAATCGAAGCCGGTCCAGGCGAGTTAAATTGCAGCAAGCTTGAAGCAGTAATGAAGCTACATAAGCTTTTTCAAATGATTGCAGAACGCTCAAGGGAAGAGTTCCTCCCTTTAGCAGTCTGCTGGGTAAGCACCCCGAAAAATCTAGAGAGAGTTCATAAGCAGTATTCCATCAGCATTCGATCGATCATTAATTACTTTGACAGGTGCGCATTCCCTGGCACCGTTGAATGCCACCGAAAAGATGGTTCAACAGAAAATGTCGGTGACGAATTCATTGTTTTCCAGCCTGGCCCTTGGTTGGAATTTATTCAAGAGCACGGTGTTGCTTGGGTGCCTGGAAAAGGTGCGATGTTAGTGACAGACATCCCTTTGAATCTACTTAAGGGGGGGCCAGAACCAGAAAAAGTTGGGCATGGATTCCCCTATACCAATGCGCAACTGAGCGCGATGCAGAAAGCCGCTCAACACTTCTGGGTTGACTTCGATCGTCAGCGCCCGCCGCTGCAAAAGACCATTTCGAATTTTATAGCTGAGTTATTAGGGATGGATGGGCCGAATCGGACTACCAACACGCTTGCTGCAGCGATAAGGCCTGACGATGCTCCTACCGAGCGATGACAGCTGGAGGTGACGTACTGACACGTCACCATGTCAGCGTTGTATGTCACACCATCCCTTGCCATTAAATCCGTAGCCATCACTACCCAAAACGCCCACGGAGGCGCAGACGATGGCTAACCCTACCAAAATCACCCCACCCGCTCGCCGCTTCATCAAGCGCCAGGACGTTGAGTCGATCACCGGCCTGTCCTGCACCGAGATTTACCGCCGTATCGCCAATGGCGCTTTCCCAAAGCAAGTCACGCTCGGCCCGAAGTGCGTCGTGTGGATCGAGGCCGAGATTCACACCTGGTGCGATGAGCAGATCGCAGCCAGCCGTGGCGAGGTGGCGTGATGGCCTACCCCGCCTCTACTGATACCCTTTCTCCTTACTCGTGCCCAAATTTCTCACTCGTGCCCACGCACAGGGATGGGCACGAGTGGAAAAAATGGGCACGAGTAGGACTTGCACCCATTCAGCGCTCGCTGTATCGTCCATCTGTCGCTGCAAATTCAGCGACCGGGTTTGGCGACCCGATTACTGTTAGGCGCACAAGCGCCCCCTTGATGATTGCAGGCGCTTTTTTTGTGCCCGCACATCCTGTTTATGGCGGCTGTGCGCGGGAGACCTTCGGGTCTGCCGGGTGCCTAACGTCCCGGTTCGCCAACCTGCGCACAGCTGCCACCCTAAATCGTTTGGCGACGATCCGTGGCAGTTCCTCAACGTTAGGAGCTGAACCGATGAACACCCTCATTCCGTCCAAAATCCGTGCTCTTGCTCACCGCAAGATGGCCCTCAGCGCCCTTCGCGCAAACTCGTCCCTGTCCGTCCGCTTGAAGCGCTACAACCACCACATGGATCAAGCCCGCGCCCTGGAAGCCCAAGGAGGTGCGCAATGATCCGTGGCCCGAAGCAAACAATGCTGGAGCCGGCCGTTCTCGCCGATTTCGAATGCCACCACCAAAACCAAGCCAGGGAGGCGTTCAAAAAGCTCGAATGTATCCTTACGGCGATGATTATCCCGGCTCTTGGTCAGCAGCATCCGATCTCGAAAGACCTTTACGCGCAGCTCGATAACGTCAAACTCGGCTCGCAGAACTTTTGCTGGCGGCACCGGTACATCGGCTATAGCTACAGCGCGAACGAAGTCGGGGGTGTGCAATGAGCTACTGGAACGATCTCCTACCACGCCACGAAGCGCTGAAGAACATGACTCCCGGTCAGCTGAGAGCGACAGAGCATGCGACTGAAAGCTGTGTGTCGGTACTCGCGCATGGGATATCAGGCATAGGCCACTTATTGGCTTGTACAGCATCGAACGGTGAAACCGGTCTGAGCCCTGTAGCGGTAACTGATATAGGCTGGCTCCTCGAAAGCCTAGGCAGTCTCGTTGGCAACTTGTCCGACACTGGCGCTGCCGCGACTCTCCACTTGTCCGAAGTCAAACCCGGAGCATAACCATGAACATCCAAAACGGTGCACATGCGCCGATGGGATCGGCTTGCCTGGATAAAGTGCTTAACCGACTAGACAAAGTTAAGTCTGCTGGCGCCGACAAGTGGAAAGCTTGCTGCCCCGCACACAATGACAAGCACCCCAGTTTGGCCATTAGAGAAACTTCGGACGGTGTCGTCTTGCTCAAATGCTGGGCCGGCTGCACAACAAAAGAGATTGTCTCGGCAATTGGTCTGGATTTGCGAGACTTGTTTCCCGGCGATAAACAACCGCGGCGCCGCCCAAGTAAGGCGGCAATTGAACATGAGCGCATGGTTTATCGGATCGGCCACCCTCTCCAGCGACAAGGGAAGTTGGAGGGTGACGACCTGGCGCGCTTCAACCTCGCCAAGCTGCGCCTGGGGGTCAAATGACTACTGATCGCTTTGCACAAGAATGGACCGAGCCTCTTAGCCCCATCAATCGCGAAAACGTAACCCCCCTATGGCGCGTTAATGCGGTTAAGGCGTCGACAATCAAGGCCGTTCCCATCCGCTGGCTGTGGCCCGGCTGGCTGGCCAAAGGAAAGCTGCACATCCTCGCCGGCGCTGGCGGTACCGGGAAGACCACGCTGCTGATCGGTCTGATCGCCACCATCACCACTGGTGGACGCTGGCCCGATGGCAGCCGCTGTAGCGAGCCGGGTAATGCACTCATCTGGTCGAGTGAGGATGATCCAGCCGATACGCTGATCCCCCGCTTGACCGCTGCTGGCGCTGACATGAGCCGCGTCTACATCATCCAGGGGCTCACCAATGCCAGAGGCGACGCCGATCCATTCGACCCAGCCAACGACATTGTCCGTTTGCGTGAGACGGCCAGCGAGATTGGCGGTGTTTCGCTTCTGATGCTCGACCCCATCGTCAGCGCAGTGAAGGGCGACATGCACAAGGCCAATGACGTGCGTCGTGCGCTGCAAGGCGTAGTGGACTTCGCCGAGCAGAACCTTTGCGCCGTGGTGGGAATTTCCCACTTTGCCAAGGGTGGCGCTGGCTCGTCGCCTGCTGATCGGGTTATTGGCTCGCAAGCGTTCTCGGCGCTGGCCCGCACGGTACTAGTAGCTGCCAAGCAGGAAGACTCCGACCAACGCGTGCTGGCGCGAGCGAAGTCGAACATCGGCGCTGACGAGGGAGGTGTCTCCTACACCATCGAGCCATGCGCCATCGGAGATGGGATCGAAGCCACTCGCGTGGTGTGGGGCGCAGCCATCGAAGGTAGCGCCCGGGAGATCTTGGGAGAAGCGGAGGCATCCAGTGATGAGGAGGCACAAGACCTAGATGATCCCAGCGATTGCCTATATCGGATCTTAAAGGACAACCCCCTCGAAAGTAATGAAGCAAAAGCCCTGATGAGGCGCAATGGCTACACCGAAAAGCAGATTCGTCGGGCCAGGGAAAAGCTGTCTGTTATCACCGCCAGAACGGGCAACAAAAAGGATGTGAAGTCGTTCTGGTCATTACCCCAAGCGGGTGGCTCATTCGCGCCCTTTCAACCACTCGTGCCCTCAGAATCCCACTCGTGCCCATCCTCTGGCGTGGGCACGAGTAACGAAAATGGGCACGAGTGGGAGGATCAGCACGAAGATCCGCTGCCGGGTGGCGCGTCGTTTCCATTGCTAGATGATGACGCGGAGGACCTGTGATGGCCGCGCTCGACTACCTGCTGGAACGTGGATTTTCCGCAAAGAAGCAAGGTATGCGGGTGCGCATCTCCCCCGCCTCAAAGCTGACCGACGATGTGCGTAAGTACGTCAAAGCTAACCGGCTGGCGCTGCTGGCGGAACTGGCCGCGAATGACGGCCTTGAGCGCCGCTGTAATTGGACGGTGCTGGTACCTGGGTGCCGGCCATTCACCATGATCAGTGAGCCGATCACCCGCGACGAGGCCTTGGCCGATGTGCGTGTGCGTTGGCCAGGCGCGGAGGTGGGGCCGTGACGATGCCCAGAGGACATCTAGACGAGCGATCGGCGAGCGTTCGGCGAGGTGGGCGGGAGTTCCCGCTTTGGCAAAACATGGGATTTTCCCACCGTATCGGATGCCCCGACCACGTTTGCCACTGTGTAGGAAACGCCACGGTGTGTTGCTTTCTACACAGTGGCGTCCTGATCCGAATCGGCTCATTTGGTCTGATTCGGATCATCTGGCCCTGCTCGGTGCAACGACACCCTCAGTTTGAGGACATAGCATGACCACCAAACACATCACATTCACTGACGCCGAGATTCGCAAGCAGGCCGGCCAGCCGGTGCGCCAATTGCGTGACCCGCGTTACCCCGAATTACGCTTTCGCTATTCCACCGTCGACCGTACCCGGGGCGCCTGGCACGTTGTCGTCAGGGGCAAGTGGGGCAAGGCCGGCGACTTCCCCAGCCTGACCACCAAGGCCATGCTCACAGCGCTGCCGGCCATCCTGGGGCGCCGTGCCGCAGATGCCGACGCATCCTCGCTGACCAGCGCCTGGAGCCGTACCGGTGAATTGCTGGACTGGTACCTGGATCGCATGCTGCGCGACCGCAACCTGTCGGCCAAGCGCAAGGCCGGCGCGAAGTCGGCGATCACCTGCCACCTGGCGCCACGGCTGTATGACCTGCCCCTAGCCGAGGTGAGCAAGGTCACGCTCGATCAACGCCTGATGTGGCCACTGCAGGAGCGCTACGCCTTGTCGTTCGTGCGCCTGGTGTTCAACGTGCTGGCGGTGGCCATGCGCAAGGCGCACCGGCTTGGGATGATCGAGCAGAACCCCATGGGCTCGTTGCGCTTCGGGGATTTCGTCGCGGTGCGGATCAAGCCCAAGTCGTCACGGCTGCGGGAGCGAGACTTGCCCGATCTGCTGGCCAAGCTGGCAGGCTGGAGCGAGGCGCGGCCCGGTGACGCCCTGCTGGCGCTGATGATGCTGTGCCACGGCACCCGCTTGGGCGAGACACGCAACGCGCTGTGGCGCAACGTCGATCTGCAGGCGGGCCAGTGGTTCATCCCCGCCGACGACACCAAGACCAAGCAGAACCACACCCTGCCACTCACCCGCCAGGCCTGTGCGCTGTTGAGCCGCTATCAGGCCCATCAGGCCGCCCAGGGCTACCAAGGCGCCTACCTGTTCCCGGCCAGCCGACGCGGGCCACTGGGTGCCACGGCAGCGAGCCAGGTGTTTGCCGAACTGAGCGACCGCCAGTGGACTAGCCACGACGTGCGCAAGGTCGCCCGCACCTGCTGGATGGACTTGGGCGTGGATTACCTGGTGGGCGAGATGCTGGTGAACCACGCCCTACGCAACATGGACGCGACCTACATTCACACCACCGCCGAAGCGCTAAAGCGCCAAGCCCTCGAACGCTGGCACGACCATTTAGACGGGCTCGGGTTGAGCGCACTCACAGGCGAGACATACCCGAGATACGCAATTTCACAGAATCCGACACAGGCCACAGATTACGCGGCCTCTAGCGAAATTCAGGATGCATCACAGAGGAGCATGTAAATCATGGTCAACGTTGAACAGGACGTTACCCAGCGGTTGGCCCAGGCCGGCATCACCCCGCTGATTGGTGGCCTGGTGCCTGAGCCGGCCACGGCAGACCTGCTGGGATATGCCCCCAGCTACCTGCGCCGCCTGGCTGCTGAGGGTCGTTCGCCACTGCCATTCATACGCCGGGGCAACCGTAGGTTCTACAAAATCGCCGACATCGTGCGCTTTGCGACGGATACCGACTGAGCACGTCGAAGTTAACCGCTGACCGGGGTGTGCGTGCGCGCATAGGGTAGAGGACATCAACTCAACACCCCGGAGAATCCTATGCCAGACCCGTATCAGCAGGACGTCAGCCAGCTGAACCAAGCCATCACCAAGATCGGTGCGCAGATCACCGAGTTCAAAGAGGGGGTCAACACCAAGCAGGCCGAGCTCAACGCCCGCTTGCTGGAAACCGAGCAGAAGCTCGCCTCTGGCCGCCACGGCAGCGCAGCCCCTAGCAGCGGTATTGATCGCAACGTCGTCACTGCTAGCGTTCTCGAAGCAGACGGCGTAGGCGAAATGCGCAATGGTCGCCAGAAGTCCACCGGGCAAATCAATTGCGAGGTGGGCATCCGCGCGGCGATCACCAACCCGAACAAGGGCGGTGCCGATTCCACCAGCTATCCAACCGCACCACAGCGTGACGGTGCTGGCATCCGTGGCATTCCCCAGCCGCGCCTCACCTTGCTCGACGTGCTGCCAGTCATCCCGGTGACCAGCGCCACCTACGAGTTCATCCGCCTCGATGGCTACCTGAATGGTGCGGCCTACCAGAAGAAAGAAGGCGACGAGAAGGCCGAGGGTGAAGTGGCGGGTAAGCCGGTGCGCGCCGAGATCGCCACCATCGCCACCTGGATTCCAGCAAGCTTGCAGGTGCTGCAGGACAATGACCAGCTCAGTGGTCAAGTGGATCTGCTGCTGGGCGTGGGGGTGCGTCAGAAGCTGGAGGCTGAACTGATCACCGGCGCTGGCGGCGATGGCGAGATCCTCGGCTTCAACGCCCAGGCCACTGACGCAGGGATCACCACCGGCCAGCCAGTTGACCGCATCGGCGCCGCGCTCACTGACCTCAAGGCCGAAGGCTGGAATCCGAACGTTATCGTGATGAACCCGCGTGACTGGTTCGCCATCGAGAGCGAGCGGGCCGAGGATGGTGATGGCCAGTATGTGATCGGCACGCCACGCGATCCCGCGCCGCCTAGCCTGTGGGGTACACCTGTTGTGGTCACCAACGGCATGCCGCAGGGCAAAGCGCTGATCCTCGACACCACCACCGCCGCGCTGCTGGACCGTCAGCAGGTAACTGTCGAGGCCAGCCGCCACGACGGTGACAACTTCCGCCGCAACCTGGTGACCATTCTGGCCGAGCTGCGCGCCGGCCTGGCGGTGTTCGCTCCTACCGCCACCCGCCTGGTGACGCTGACCGGTGCGCCGACTCCGTAAGCGCAAGCGTGGGTTAGCTGTGAGTGCCACGTAACCCATAACCGCAGCAGCCAGAGCCCTGCCTTTTCCTTGTGGGGTGATCTGGCACTGGCCCGCACTCGCGGGCCTTTTCATTCACACCGGAGAAGACCATGAGCCATACCCAACTATCCAAGCCCATTCAACGAGCGCTCAACCAGATCGCTCACAGTCGTGCCCTGCTGCGCCAGATGGAAGAGCGTGAGCGGTTGAGCAAAGAGATCGATCGCCTCTTGGCCAGCGGCCTGAGCGCAGCAGAAGCGCTGGAACAGATTCGGTCGGCGCCGCCTTACAAAGCGCCGGACTACTGAGGGGGGGCGGGTCGAAAGTCTGGAAGGTCCGCTGACCTAGACCGCCTACGACCCCACGCACAGATTTTTTCCCCCTTTAACAAAAAATGTTAATCCGACGTTAACACCATGCCGAACGTGCATGGGACTGGAAGCCACGTAAACCGGGGCATACAAGCCGATAGCACCACCTGGCGGACGTTAACAGGGTTAACACCTTTAACACCGAAAAGTTAACGCTTTAACACCGACGAGTTAACACCTAGGAGGCTCCCCCTGATGACCATTCAACCAGCTCCACCCACCTTTCAAGAGCGTTTCGCCCGAGCCTGCGACGTGACCACCTTCACCCTAGACAAAGGCGGCCCCTGCTATCTGCTGTGGGAAGTCGATCATGTCCAGGCCGGCCAAAGGGTGAAGCTCGATGGCGTATTTTTCACCGAAGAGGAGGCGCGCATATCCGCCGACTTGTTGCGGGGCACACTGCGCGGCGCTCGCGCTTCCATGTGCAGCTATGCGCCCAACTGGAACCCTTGCCCTGCTCTAGAGGCCGCCATCCGCCTGGAGGCGTTGCAGTGTCGCGAGATGCTTGCCCGGCGCCTGGGCGTCCACTTGGCTATGCCACAGGAGGCCGTGTGATGACCGAAGCCGTGATCAACTACACACCGATAACCAAAATCCGCCTGGGCGGCTTTTTGGGCAAGAAGTACGGCAAGCACCACCACTTCCTGCTGGACCGCGGTGACGCGAAAGAGGCCGCCAAAGCGCTGGATGCCAACTATCCAGGCTTCGCCCGTGACCTGGCTGATGCAGAGTGCCGTGGCCTGCGCTTCGCCGTATTCAAGAATGGCAAAAATATTGGTGAGGGTGACCTGGAACGAGGCGGCGCGGGGGAGCTCTGGTTTGTCCCCGTCATTCACGGCAGCAAGCGCGGCGGACTGCTGCAAACCGTGCTCGGCGCGGCGCTGATCGTCGCCGCTTCATTCGCCTCAGGGGGCCTGGCTGCCGGTCTGATGGGCGCCGGTATTGCTAACGTGGCGGGCGGCGCTCTGCAGATGCTCAGCCCCCAAGCCACTGGGCTAAGTCACAGCGGGGCGCCTGAGAACCTGGCGAGCTACGCCTTTGGGAGTGCCAAGAACACTACGGCCAGCGGCCTACCCGTACCGATCTGCATCGGCCATCGTCGCTGGGGCGGGGCGATCATCTCGGCATCGATCGTGGCCCAGGACAAGGCTTAAAGTGAGCCTGGATCACTTTACATGCCCCGGATTCCGGGTATGTGGGGGTGTCCTCAGATTTGAGAGCACCTCAAAGTCCAATTCTCCTTGTTGCTGCCAATAAACCTCCAATTTCTAAGAGCTTCGGTAAGGGCAGCCACTCGAGCGTCTGGCCCTCACGATGCTAGCCAAAGGCCAGTGGTGCGTTTAGGATCTCCGCAGCAAATGGAGGCGCGCGCATGTACATCAAGACGGTCGAGCTCAAGCGATTCAAACAATTCACATCAACGTCTATTAATTTCAAAGCAGGTCTATCGCTGATTGTTGGTGGAAACAATTCGGGAAAGTCCTCAGTACTTCAAGCTTTAGCAGCATGGCAATTTTGTAAAACATTGCTGGAGATCGAAAAGGGCCGGAGCAGCTGGACCAAGGAAGCCAAGTCACAAGGCATTGGCATGGGTATTGTGGATTTTACTCCAATGCATATCCCATCTTTGTCCCATCTATGGACGAACCTCAAATCTCAAAAGAAAGATGAGGTTGACGGTTACACTTTAAAGATTAAAGTGGTCTGGGATTTGGATAATGGCGAAGAGCGGTTTCTTGAGATTGGACTTTCATTAGCAAACGACAGATTGTTCGTGAAAGCTACCGACACCAATATTAAGCTTGGGGAGGTACAAGACGAAAAGGGAACACCTATCGATGTCAATGTTCCGCAGATAGCCTACCTCCCGCCATTCGCAGGTGTTACTGACAGAGAGAGCCGGCTTACCCCCGCTATGAGGGGGCGACTTATTGGGCAAGGACTTTCGGGGGGAGTAATCAGGAACGCAATCTTTGAACTTCATGAGCAGAATAGATTAGAACGCTTAAGGCTTCGTGAAGGAAGGACGAAAATCAAAAATAGTGATCTGGAGAACCTTCGTAAAACGGATCCTTACGAAATTCTGCAGCGCACAATGCAGACGATATTTGGGACGGAACTCAAAGTTGTTCCCTTTAACGAGCGCTACCATAGCTACCTTAAGGTCGAAAGTGCAAAAGGTAAGATGGTTGACGGTAAATTTACCCGGTTCCCCAATTACAATTCCCGGGATCTGATGGTCGAGGGGAGTGGCTTTCTACAGTGGCTTAGTGTCTACACCCTGGCGCTGTCCCCTGAATACAATGTGGTACTGCTGGATGAACCAGACGCTCACCTCCACACTCTCCTGCAACAACAACTCAGCACTGAGCTTGTGAATATTTCAGAACTGATGGGGAAGCAGGTCCTCTTGGCGACTCACTCGACAGACCTGATTAGAAGCTATGATTACGCAAAGATTTTGTCTTTAAAAGACCGCAAAGGAAAGTACCTTTCTCAAGATGAAGATAAAGTCGGAATACTTGCGGGCGTGGGAGCCATACATACGCCGAAATTGCATGCGCTTATCGAATCTCAGCGCATGTTGATAGTTGAAGGTACAAGTGATGAGCGTTTTTTAAGGGCATTTGCGTCTAGGTCTGGCATTGAATGGCCAAAGAACCTGGTGTGTTGGGCGTGGCCAGGAAAAGTATCTGAGCGAAAACATTTGTTTGTACAGCTGAGGAAAGATATTCCAGGTCTTAAAGCACTCAGCATACGGGACAGGGATGACGAAGCCGATAGTTCAGTCGAAGCAAGTCTTTTTGATAAGTTTAATTCCGGCGATACTCCAGGCTTCAAGGCTCTGAAGTGGCGGAGACGGCATGTTGAGAACTATCTACTGAATGCAGAGGTAATCGCTAGAGCAGCGAATAGAGAGCCTGATGAAATAAAAGGCTTTATGGAGATGCACGGATTAGCGCTTCCAGCAAATACCAAAGCAACTGATGTAGTAATGCCTTTACGTGATGCTCGCGGCAAAGAGCTAATGATCCAAGGGGGAGCTTCTGTGAAGGATGTTTATGGAGTTACTAGGGATCAAGTGGCACAGGCTTTTAACAAAGAGGAGGTGCCTGACGATATAATTACTTTCCTCAACGCTCTTCGAGAGTTGTGCCTTCCATAGGGGGTCGCTCCACAGAGGGGACGGTATCTCCTCTGCTTTAGCTTTAGGCTGAGGGCAAATGAGGTCACCTGCCTCCCTAGGCAAGCGAGCGCTGCGGTTCGTGCACCGCTTAGCGCTCGTAACCGCCTTGCGAAAGCGATCCCACCAGCGTGATCGGTCAAAAACGGGGATGAAACGGGGAAAAACGCTGTTAATAAACAAATGGCCTACGCATTGGAAGCGTAAGCCATTGATTTTGTTGGTAGGCCCACACGGACTCGAACCGTGGACCAAAGGATTATGAGCGATTCCTTAGGAGATGCCGCCCGCTCTAGAAAGGCACATCATCCTCGTTAAGAGAACGCAGCAGCTCATCCAAAGCGTCCTCGACCCCCATGGCCTTCCTGCGCGCAGCGGCATGCAGACTTAGCATTTTGGCGTAGGCCTGATCATAAAAGTCACGAATATCGGCGTCAGTAAACGAATCTAGGATGTTACCGTCCTGATTGATTATCTGAACAACAACATCCTCCTCAAACCCTTTATCTATGACGAAAATTCTGAAAGAGTACCTGGGGAAGACTACCTGGTAGGTATCTTTTTTCTCAGTCGACTGCCAATCGAGCTCGCCTTTCGTCGTTTTCTGAATCATCTTGTCCAGAATCGCTGAAATTTTATGATTACTCATTCACTAACTCCACCAATTTGAACCTTAATTCTGATTAGAAGCCCTTGTACGGCCTCCATTTGCTTTGAAACCAAAGCATTCATTGTAGGCATATCTATTTTTTCAACTGAATCATGTAGGCACCCTTCTACTAACCGCTCCAGAGCAGAGAACTGAGTAATCGCTCCCTGCACTAGCTTTTGGTCTTCACCTGACAAAAGAGGGTTGGACGACCTTATATTAATCAAAAATTTGGTTAACTGCGAATAACGCTCTGGCAATAGTTGAAGAGAATTAAGACGATGCAGACGCTTAATTTCTTCCATGATCGCAACTGCCGTCGAGAAGTCTGAGACAGTGTCTACTCGCCGCAGATCATTTCTCATGCTCTCGACAACTGATCTTGTCTGAACCGCCGCATTTTTGGAGGATACGGAGGCTCTGACCGTCAAGATAAAGCCAACCACGGACACCAACAAGCCAAAAATGCCGGCGTAATCGCCTATTCTGTAATCAGCTAGGAATTGATTGAATCCTTCCAACGTGGATCCCCTGAACCATATTTGGGCAAATGATGGCATCGCGGCATCGTTATGGCTAGGTAGGGAATTGTGAGTAGTTTTGTGAGTAGAAAATACAAATTGACCATAACGGCCCAGCAAAATAGGCGCATAAACCACATATATGAGTCTCCCTCGGCACCAAGATCCGGAAAAAACCGACCTTATGGTCGGTTTTTTTTTGGCTGGCGTTTGATCTGGGCCTTGATGCGTCGGGCAGAATGGACACGCACGCAACATCACGGGGCCACTCCACGTGGCTCCATTCCGGCTCGGCGAGCCCGCGCGATCTGAGGCGTGATGACTGGCGATGCCCTGGGCGTCGTCGGATATAGCTCAATGCAGCTCAATGCAGCTCAATGCAGCTCAATGCAGCTCAATGCAGCTCAATGCAGCTCAATGATCCGAACCTGGGCAGCCCATCACTGCAAGCCCTTTGCAACGCGCCAATTTGACGCCACCCGAACGACCACGGGCCCTCCAGCCATGCCTGGAATCTATTGGCCATCATCCCGCCTCCTACCTAAGATGTCATTCGTCAGGTATATGCATAAAGTATTGCCAGCATGATGGCTCTTAGCCATATTTGCGCTCCCATTTCTTAACCCATGTGCAAATCATGAAGACAACTGTGCCCTGTCTGGCAGCAATGATGCTGCTAAGTGGGTGCAATGGAATGCCAACGTCTTACGTTTCAAACCCTGTCTACGATCAGGCGTTCGTCGTCACTTCGGGCGCGCCGCTGCCCATGCTGCTGATGGCTACCGCCATCCAGTGGAACGAAGACTACGCGGTGACTGCCAAACACACCCCTTTCCTGCGCAACGTGGTCCACGAGGGCCTTGGTGACGTGGTGTTCTTCAAGCACAAGGCCACGCAGGTGCCGCTCTGGCGCCAGTACGTGCCAGGCGAGTCGGTGACTGCGGTCGGGTTCAACAGCCTGATGATGCCGGTGCAGGGCAAGGGCCACACACTGCAGTCGCTGGTGCGCCTGGAAGGCACGCCTGGCAGCGTGTTCTATTCGGTGCACGATGGCCCGATGGTCAAGGGCATGTCGGGTGGCCCGGTGTTTGCCGATGACGGCAAGGTGGTCGGGATCAACGTCGCGTTTATCGCCAAGGAGGGGATCGATGCGCGCAACCGGCCAGACCTGGCGGACAAGGCGCGGGTCAGCGTGTTCATGTCATTCAGTGAAATCGACAAGGAATGGCGCCGGTTCCAGTACCTGGCTCACAAAACCAAGCCCAATGCCGTGCCTGCTGCGGTGAAGGGCTATGTGGCGGTGGTTGCCAAGCCTTGAATCCGGCGTGGGTCAGGGGGTGCGATGCCGCTGCTGGCATGTGATGTTGCCCCAGGGCTCTTCGCGGTAACGCCCGCGAAGAGCCGCGTTCCATTGAGCTGATCACACATTTCCAGTTACACCCTACGACGAACAGCACAGAACCTTGCCAGCCCCTCAGCGTCCGATCCTTCATGCCCACCCTTTCGAGGTACCCCGCGTGAAAGAGATCATCGCCCGCAAGTATCGCCTGGTGGTGAAAACCTTCGGCTATATCGGCTGGTCGCTGTTCTGGCTGCTGATCTGGGATGTACTGGTCACCATCGATTTCATGCTGTTCTTCAACAGCAAATTCACCCTGCCCCTCATGCCACTGACATTGCTGGGTTCGGCATTGGTGGTGCTGGTGAGCTTTCGCAACAGCAGCGCCTACAACCG
>Ga0160451_100708_pt1 | contig 15144 bp, 14 predicted proteins | sample HID1975M_E1MG_FD_108270 | JGI IMG/M metagenome (GOLD analysis project Ga0160451, IMG submission 108270) | Enriched soil microbial communities from UW Madison campus, WI, USA - HID1975M_E1 MG | ecosystem: Environmental > Terrestrial > Soil > Unclassified | place: USA: Madison, Wisconsin... | reverse complement strand
TGGGCGGGCATGCCTTGCTAGGAGCGCCCGGCGAAGCGAATCTCGCCTTCGCTGGCTGGGATCTGGGATCTGGGATCTGGGATCTGGGATCTGGGATCAGGCCAGTCAGGGCGTGCAATGTAGAGGGGCAGTTCGTGCAGTTGCTGTTTCTCGACTGCGTTCATGCCGGCTGCTGGTTCGTCCAGTGGCAGTCCACGGGGGGCGGTGGCCAAGGGCAGGGCCATGTCACGGGTACGCGCTTCTTCCTCGCGGGCCCGACGATGGCGGGAGAGGGCGGCCCAGACACCGTTGTCCGTGCATATGTGGCGGCCGACCATGACATTCTCCAGCGCCGTCATACTGCCGAACAGGCGGATGTTCTGGAACGTACGGGCGATGCCGACCTGGGCCACACGGTACACGGCATCGGGTCAGTAGGTATGGCCGTCGACCATGGCTCCGAGCACGGTACCAGCGCTGTCAATTCTTGCGTATCAGTTGATGGTGTTTCTCGCCATTCAAGGTGTTTCTGCAGCCGCCGACGTCTTAGGCTGATCGGATCCATATCCAGCTGGTATGGTTCACTAGGAGCTTTTGTAGATCATGAAGGATGTTCAACCACCGCACGACGGCGGTACCTTGCGTAAGAGTGCAAGGATTCTGTTTTCCCTTCTCACCTTTGTCGTGTCACTGGCATTGATTTATGGCGGATCGAAGCTGGTAGCGCTGGGGGGCTCGAGCTACTACTTGGTTGCCGGCCTGGCTTATTTGCTGATGGCGGTGTTTTTCTTCTTGCGTGTGCGTATCGGCATTGCCCTCTCTGTCGCGATTTTTCTCGCAACTTTGGTGTGGTCGCTGTACGAAGTGGGTCGACTCAGTTACTGGGAGCTGCTACCAAGGCTAGTGGTGCCAGCCATTATCCTGACGTTGAGCCTGTGGGTGGGGGCTGCATTCCCCACCACGCCGTATCGGGTACGCCGCCTGGCTAACTGCTTTGGCTTCGTGGTGTTTGCGGCACTGATTGCGACTTTCGTCGCCGCGTTCTATCCCCACGGTGGGGTTTCTAACCCTGTCGCCACCGCTAGCGCGCCGCGCGCGCCAGTGAATGGCCCTCAAAACTGGGAATTCTATGGGCGTAATGCCTCGGGTACACGCTTCGCGCCATACACTCAGATCACGCCCGACAATGTAAAGAACCTGCAAGTCGCCTGGACCTACCGCACAGGCCGCAGAACCACCGGCGAGGGCGCTGGCGTCGACGAGAACACGCCGCTGCAGATCGGCAGTGTTCTATATTCCTGCACGCCAGAAAACCTGGTGACCGCGCTTGATGGCGATACCGGGGAGCCGATCTGGAAATTCGACCCCCATGCCAAGAGTGCCGAACACGTAACCTGTCGTGGCGTGGGCTATTACGATATCGACAAGGACGACAGTCTGAGCGTCGAGGTCAAGGCCTCCTACGCGGGGCAACAGCAATGCCGTCAGCGTATCCTGGTATCGACTGTCGATGCACGCTTACTGGCTCTGGACGCGCACACCGGGAGCCTGTGCCCAAGCTTCGGTGAGGGTGGCTATGTCGACCTCAAGAAAGGTATGGGGCCGACAGAGAACAGTAAGCGCTACCACCCCACGTCCCTGCCCGTGGTCATGGGTCACCTTGCGGTAGTGGGTGGCTGGGTCCGTGACATCGTCGCAGGCGAGCCTTCCGGTGCGGTGCGTGCATTCGATGTCCTGACTGGCTCGTTCGTATGGGCTTGGGATGTGGGTACTCCGGAGGCGGACTATGTGGCCAATACAGACCACGAATTCACCCGCGAAACACCCAACGTATGGACCATACCGACGTACGATAAAGCGTTGAATCTGGTCTACCTGCCTACTGGCAATGGCCCACCTGACTATTGGGGGGGCGACCGCAACGAAGCCAAGGAAAAATATGGCTCAGCCATCGTTGCCGTCGATGCCTCTACGGGCAAGGCCAAGTGGGTCTTTCAGACAGTCCATCACGATGTCTGGGACTACGACCTGCCGTCGCAGCCGGTGCTTTACGACCTCAACAATGCCCAGGGCGTGAAAATCCCGGTGCTGATCCAGACGACCAAGACCGGCCATATTTTCGTGCTGGACCGTCGCACGGGTGAGCCAGTCACTGAGGTTGAGGAGCGTGCAGTGCCCACTTCGCCTGCGGCAGTTGGCGAACACCTCTCGGCGACGCAACCGTACTCCAAAGGCATGCCGGTGATTGGTGCCGAGCCACTCACTGAAAAGTCGATGTGGGGTGTGTCTACCTTCGATCAGTTGTACTGCCGGATCATGTTCAAGGACTCGGTATACGTAGGACCGTTCACGCCCCCCAGTGAAAAACCGTATATCGAGTTTCCCGGTCTGATGGGAGGAATGAACTGGGGCGGTATCTCCATCGACGAGAGCACTGGCACGATGTTCGTCAACGACATGCGCATGCCGATCCGCATGTCGTTGGTGACCAAGGAAAACGCCAAGAACTTCAAGGTATCGACTGATGAAGTGCCAGGCTTCATGGGGACTATTCGACCGCAGGTTGCCGGCATATACGGGGGGGTGAAAATCGATATCTTCCAGTCTCCGTTGGGTGTCCCCTGCAATACACCACCGTTTGGTAGCATGAGTGCGATTGACCTCAATACCCAAAAGCTGCTCTGGCAGGTGCCGATGGGGACGGTGCAGGACACTGGGCCGCTGGGCATCAAGACGCACCTGCAGATTCCTCTGGGTATGCCGACGCTGGGCGGCCCCACCTCGACTGCCTCCGGCTTGGTGTTCTTTGCGGGGACCCAGGACTACTACCTGCGGGCACTCGATTCGGCAACTGGTAAGGAAGTGTGGAAGGTGCGCTTGCCTGTTGGTGCAGTTGCTGCCCCGTTGATTTATGTATCACCGACCACCGGTAAGCAGTACGTGGTGATCTCCGCAGGCGGTATGAGTCATTCCCCTGATGTTGGAGACTATATTATTGCTTATGCGTTGCCAGATGGCTTGGCCAAGCATTAACCCGCTCAACTAATCGGCCAGGAAAAGTCCCCGCATGCGGGGGTTTTTTCTTGGTGGCTTAGATTTATTATTCCTCAATATAATTAATTTATAATATTAAGCTATATCAAGGTTTTCGATTTTGATTCTGTAGAGTCGGGTGTGTCTGCGATAGCATAAAAATCGATGCTTTAACGCTGACGTGCGCCGCGATACCGATTTATCCAGCAGTTTGACTTCCTCCTTGTGCTGCTACCCCGCTATCTTGCGGTTGCGCCGTGCATCCATAGAATCGCAGTCATTCGCTCCACCTCCTTTCGTCAAACTCGAATAAGGATTTCACCATGATGAACGCCATGCAGATGCCTATGAACACCGCCATGCCGATGATGCCGATGACTGGCATGCCAATGATGATGGCCACCATGACCTGCGCCATGGTCGAGGATGGCATGCTGTGCACCATGAAGCCGGCCACCGGCATGGACATGGCGACGTTTCGCAACAGCTCCGACATGATGCAGATGATGATGAACTGCGGAATGCCGATGATGATGCAGTGCGGCAATCTGATGATGATGGGCATGTCCCAGGCTTGCATGGGCATGGGCATGGGCATGGGCATGGGCATGCCGATTATGGGTATGATGATGCCGATGAACGCGATGATGCCAATGATGAAGTGCATGATGGAATGCACCATGATGGCTGATGGCATGACCTGCAAGATGACGCCGATGGCCGGCATGAGCATGGAGATGATGAATAACTGCTGCATGCTGATGATGAAGATGATGAATGACTGCAGCATGCCGATGATGATGAGTTGCAACGGCATGCCGGTAATGTGCTGCACCTGCTGATTCGCAGCTTCGCAGGTCAATCCCGGCGTTCGGGATGCGTCACCACCAGATACGCCACCGCCTCGCTGTCCACCGGATTGCGATAGCGGTGGGGCTGGTCGGCATAGAACATGATGGAATCACCAGTGGAGAGCAGAAACCGCTCTTCATTGATGCTGATCTCTAGCGCGCCCTGGGCCACCACCAGGTTTTCCCGTACGCCTGGGCCATGGCCTTCGGAATGCTCCTCCCCCAGCGGGCCGATCCGCAATTCGTAGAATTCCGCCTGATGGGCAGTGTCGTATGGGTAGAGCGCCCTGCTGACAAAGGCACCGCTGGCGCTGACCAACCGCTTGCTTTCCCGTGCAGGTAGTACCGTCACCCCCGCACATTCTCGCTGTTCAAGAAACGCTGCCACCGAGACCTTCAGGCCACGGGCAATTTTGCACAGCACGCGGATCGACGGCACGCTGCGGCCGGATTCGATCTGCGCCAGCATTGCCCGGCTGACGCTACTGACCCGTGCCAAGGCATCGAGGGATAACTGGCGCTTGCTGCGCAGGCGTTGGAGGTTGTTGGCGACTCGCAGGCCGATACCATCATCGTCTTGGCCGCCCACTTCCAGCAGGGGGGCGGAGGAAGGTTCAGGCGATGGCTCCGAAGCCTGCAAAAAGCGATTGGAAGTGGTCACGGGTTCACGCCTGGCGGGGGGATTTCGGTGCGGCCGACGCAAGGCTTGCTGGTTGTCCGGCAAGGCCGGCGTGTTGTGCGTACATAGCCCAGAGCAGGCGACCCTTCTGCTGCGCTTGTTTTCGTTTGTGGTAGAGGGTGAAGTCGATGACGGTTGCAGTTTGGCTCATGGGAGATTCCTTGTGTACAGCGTTTGACCATGGGCTCAGACTACGTGTGATTTTTTAGAACAATAAATACTTATTTTTCATTTATTAATTTCTTTTTTGTATGAAAGGCCTGTCTTACAGCTCATCCTCGATTGGCTCATGACTGCCTTTGGGATAGGGCTGTCCCAGCGCGTGTCATTGCCTCGATCACGCCTATTAGCCGCGTGGCGATCGTCAGCATGTCGGTCCCAGGTCCAAAGATTGCCACCACGCCCTGGCGGTGCAGGCTATCGACGTCGTCATCAGGGATAATGCCGCCTGCCACCACGGGTAGTGTTGGCAGTCGTTGGTGCAACAGCTGCAGCAAATCTGCCAACAACTCGCTATGCGCGCCAGCGAGGCTTGAAATGCCAAGCAAGTCCACTGAGTGATCCGCAGCAAGGTACTGCACCACTTGCCGCGGTGTTTGAAACAGCGGCAGCAGTGTTACCTTGAAGCCGGCGTCGGACAGCGCTGAGCCAATCAGGCGGACGCCACGGTCATGTCCATCCTGGCCCAGCTTGCTCAATAGCACGTGCGCGGGGCGTCCGTGCTGGCGCTCGAACAGCGCCAGGCGTTGCCTCAGGGCTGACCAGCCCGGGGCTTCGTACAGGCCGCAATCGTCGTCTTGGCTGAATCGCGCGGCTTGATGGTAACGGGGCCAGACTTGCTCGAGTGCTGCAATGCATTCGCCCAAGGTTGCCCGGGCCGCCATCGCATCAATACACAGTGCCAAAAGGTTCGCCTGTGGATCACGAGCGCCTTCGCCAAGTGCTGCCAGATACTTTTCCACCCTGCGCTGGTCACGGTTCAACCGTATCCGAGCCAGCGCGCGTCGCTGGTGCTCGCGTACTGCCTTGCTATTGACTGGAGGCGCTGTGGGCGGCCGTGTAGCGTGTGGTTGGTGTTGGCTATCACCTACACGGAGCTGCTCGCCACGCTCGTACCGCGCCTGGGCTGTCCGTGCCTGCTGGTGTATGCGGTCGCTGATACTGCCTCTATGGATCGCGTCAATCACCCCCCCTTGGGCGTCGATTTCCGCGATGTAGGCACGTGCTTGATCGCACATCGCAGCGGTGAGCGACTCCATCATGTAAGAGCCCGCCCATGGATCGATGACGTCGCAGACACCGGCTTCTTCCTGCAGGATGCGCTGAGTATCACAAGCCAGTAGGGCTGCTGCTTCGCTGGGCAGTGCCAGCGCTTCGTCCCAGCTATTGGTATGCAGCGACTGAGTTCCACCGAACACCGCGCCTAGCGCTTGTAGCGTCGTGCGCACTACATTGTTGAGCGGTGCGCGAGTGCTGAGGGAGACCCCGGAGGTCTGGCAGTGCATCCGCAGCGCACGCGCGTCTGCCTGGTTCACGCCAGCTGCTTCGCTGATCTGGCACCAGAGCACGCGGGCCGCGCGAAGCTTGGCCACTTCGGTGAACAGATCACTGCCCACTGCGAAGAAAAAGCTCATGCGCTTGCACAAGGCATTGATATCCCTGTCATCAGCACGCACCTGCTCCAGGTAAGTGCGCGCATTGATGAGGGTCAGGGCCAGTTCGAGCGCTGGATCGGCGCCGGCTTCCTGAAAGTGGTAGCCAGAGACCGAAATCGGATTGAAATGGGGCAGATGCTGGTTCAGGTACGCGATGATGTCGCTGCAGATTCGCAAGGAGGGTTCGGGAGCGAAGACGTAGGTGTTACGGACCATGAACTCCTTGAGGATGTCGTTCTGCAGAGTGCCGCGCAATTGTTCGGGGCGTATGCCACGTTCGCGAGCGGCAACGATGAAGGCTGCCATTACCGGCAGGGCCGCGCCATTCATGGTCATGGATACCGACACCTGATCCAGTGCGATACCCTCGAACAGCCTGTGCATGTCTTCCACGCTGTCGATTGCGACGCCGGCCATACCAACGTCGGCGCTGCAGGTCGTTTCGTCTGAGTCGTAGCCGCGGTGGGTTGGCAGGTCGAAGGCGATTGAAAGGCCCTGCACGCCGTTGGCCAGTTGCTGGCGCAAGCGCAGGTTGGTTTCTCTTGGGTCGGCGAACCCGCTGTACTGGCGGATGGTCCAGTGGCGCTGGGTATACATGCCAGGGTACGGGCCACGTAAAAACGGCGGCTGTCCAGGCAAGCTTAGCAAGTACGGTAGGTTCGCGAGATCGCTGGCTTGGTACAGTGGCTTGAGTTGCAGACCAAGGGGGCGCCACAGGCGTGATCGGCTCATGGGCGGGTGCACTCCGAGGGCCCGGTCTTTTCCGTGAATATGTCAGCCAGCTTGGTGCCGTCCGATTGTCGTACGAGTTCGCACCAGTGTCGTGACTGGCATGTAGGGGAGGCCGTGTGCAAACGCAGCAACAGGCTGTCGTGGATATTGAGGTTGCCGTAGTAGTGGATCTCCCGCTGGCGAACCTGACCTGGGCGGCGCATCTTCAGCAATTGCCATTCGGCTCGCTCGACCACCGCCTGGAAGTTGGCGAAGTAGAACAGTTCGGCGCCGTTGTAGTCGACGTCGGGACAGGGTTTGAAGGCGAACGCTGGCAGGCTGCAACACTGCGCTTTTACCAACTCAAAGTGGCTATGCCAGGCGCCCGAGCGCAGTTGCTTGCTCAGGTGATACAGCGCTTGTAGTTCGGCATCTGAACTGCTGGCCACGGTAGGGGCGTCGCGTAAACAGGCTTTGGCAACGCTGCGGTTGTCTCCTGGTACATGACGGCTGACGAAACTAGATACCAGCGTCACTCGCCCGACGCACCGCTCACCCAACAGCAGTCGCTGCGTACTGGCATGACGGTTTTGGCCTGCGCGGCTCAGGGTGGTCTGCAGGGCGAATGCCCGGTTTTCAGTGATGGCCTGCAGTTGCAGGCCTTGGCTTTTCATCTGGGTGAATGCCGCGTAGGCGATCCGCCCTTGTGCATCGCGAAAGTCTGGCACGGCGCGATCGTAAAGTGCTGCCAGCGCCATCCAGTGCTGGTGGCCGCATTCCTTGAGCAGCCAGTTTTCCGAAAGCCCCGTATAGGCCAGGTTACTCATCGACGCCAGGAAAGTTGCGTGCAACTGAACCTCTGAGGCCGTGTCGTCATGCATGGGCAGGCATCCTGAGTGCCGGCCTTACAGTGGCCGGCGGGTGGAAGGGGGGAGGACCGTTAGCAGGCTGCTGTGCGCAAACGGCTCAGGTGATCAACGAGATGCTCGGCATCGCGCGCCACGCCGCTGAAACGACCCGAACCCCAGGTGTGCAACCAAGGCAGTCCGAGGAAGTACAAGCCCGGTTGCGCGGTGACGCCGCGGGTATGGCCGGGGTAGCTGCGGCCATTGAATACCGGAAGATCGATCCAGCTGAAGTCCGGTTGGAAGCCGATGCACCAGATGATGCTGGTGATACCTGCACTGGCCAGGTCCAGCGTGGTGTTCGACTGCTCGGGGCGCCACAGCGGCTCATAAGTGCTACCCGCCGGCGCATCGATGCCCTGTTCGGCAATGTACTTGTCGATGCTGGCATTGATGCGGTTGTACACCGCGTCCGCGGCATCCAGGCTGGTGCTCAGGTCGTCGGCAAAGTGCAGCGTATTGCCCTCGAGACCTTCCAGGCGGCCAAACAGTTGCATGCCTTCCAAGGCAAAGCGGCGCAGGTCGATGTCGCGTCCACCGTCGCGCCCTGTCACGTAATGGTTGGTGTTGTCACGCACGCCTTCGCGCAGCGGGTGGCTGTCGACACCGATGTCGTAGTAGCCCATCTCGGCCAGCCAGTCGACCACGTCTTTGCCGCGATGGAAGCGGGCGCAGCGTGGGGCGTCGCCGACTGCCAGGAATACCTGACGACCGGCCAGGTGCAGGTCTTCGGCAATCTGCGCACCCGACTGGCCAGAACCGACCACCAGCACGGCGCCTTCCGGCAATGCCTGTGGGCTGCGGTACTGCTCGGAATGGAGTTGGGTGATGTGTGCCGGCAGGCGTTCGGCCAGGCGAGGTATGATTGGGGTGTGGTAACCGCCGCTGGCGATGATCACCTGATCGGCACTGAACTCCCCGGCACTGGTGCTGAGTTGGTAGCCCCCCTGAGGGCGTGCTACCAGGCGCTGCACGGCGACACCTTCACGCACCGGGGCGTTGACCTTGGCGATGAAAGCGTCGAGGTAGGCGATGATTTCGTTCTTTTTCATGAAGCCGTGCGGGTCGTTGCCGGCATACGCGTGGCCTGGCAGCGCGCACTGCCAGTTGGGCGTCACCAGGCAGAATGCATCCCAGCGCTGGTTGCGCCAGGTGTGGGTCAGGGTGTGCTTCTCCAGGACCAGGTGATCGATATCCTGCTGTTGCAGATAGTAACTGGCCGAGAGCCCGGCCTGGCCGCCGCCGACGATGATTGCGCTGTAGTGGGTCATGCTGAGTTCCTTGTTTCAGAGATCGCCGAAGGCGGCGTAGTTGCTGGGGGCGGTACCTTGTTGCTGAACCTTGAGCACTTCGACCTGCAGGTTGTCGCCGCTGTAGGTGCGCGCCTTCATGCGCAGCCCGCCGAGGCTGTCCATGGCTGAACTGCAATAGAAGCCTTTGACTTCTTTCACCCGCTCGGACGCGGCGTTCAGGCCGGCCTCGGCACGGTTCAGAAATTCGTCCAAGGGGTAGCGGGTGCCGGCTTGCAGGTGCTGGTGAATGGTGGTGGATGGCGAGTAGGTGGTGGTTTCGTCACCATCGGGCCAACGCAGGTGAAGGATTACGGCGGGCATGTCAGTGCTCCTCGGCGTAGCTGAAGCCGGTGAAGGGGTGGTCTTGAAGGTTCCAGAATTCGTGATGTTGCTGCCCAAGGCTGACGTTCAGTCGAGCACTGTCGTCTACCTGGCCGATGGCCGCGCAGTGCAAGCCCTCGAAGGCAAAGGCGGTTTCGACGGTGGCCAGGTCGCGAGAGTCGAGGGTGAGCAGGAACCCGTAGCTGGGAAAGGCCCGCAGCCAGCGCTCCAATGGCGTGTTCGCGGGGCAGGGGAGCCGCGCAAGGTCGATGTGCGCACCGCAGCCGGTAGGTTCGAGCAACATCAGCAGGGTCCCCAGCAGGCCGGCATTGCTGATGTCCTTGGCGGCGTGCAACAGACCGGCCTCGGCCAAGCGTGGAATGATGTCGAGCTTGGCCCGCAGGCGTTCGTGCGGCACCCCCTCGAAGGCTTTCCAGTAAGGGGCGTCACCGTGCCAACGGCCGTCGAGGTCGACCACCATGGCCAGGCATTGCCCAGGCTTGACATGCAAGGTCGACAATAGGCTGCGTGCCCAGCCGGTGATTGCTACGGCCAGCGCCGGCGGGTTGCCCGCAGACTGGCTGGTGTGCCCGCCAACCAGCGCTACACCGTAGGCCTGGCAGGCATCACGGATGCCGGCAAGCAGGCTGTCGGCCGCTGCCTCGTCGTGATGCCAGTAGGCATTGACCACCGCACTGACCCGCCCGCCCATGGCGGTGATGTCACTGACGTTGGCCATTACCGCCGACCAGCCGGCGAACCAGGGCGCCTGGGCGACGAAGTGCGGCAGCATGCCTTCGATGGCCAGCAGTTGGTAGTGATCCCCGCAGCGAATCGCGGCAGTGTCGTCGCCGGGCAGGGCGTAAAGCGCGTCACGCCCGCTGCCGTCGGTGGGCAGGACACGGGCCGGGTGTTGGATCGCCTGCTTGGCGCGCATGGCGTCAGTGCCGCGCAAGGTGGCGAGCAAGCTCTGCAGGTCAGTGTTCATGGCTGGCTCCGACGGCGTGTCAGGGCCACCTGGCGGGGCAGGAACGGGTACCGGTTCAGGCGCGCTTGCATCAGCACGTGGGGGCGCCCGAGCAACTCGATCGGCTCGAGGGTGTCCCAGTGCAGGCTGTGGAAATACCCCTCGTTGGCCTGCTGGACCGTGGCCAGGAAGGTCTGGCAGCCAAGGTCGATGGCCCGCGACACGGCCTCGTTGACCAACGCCTTGCCGATCATGCCATGGCGGCGGTAGGCCCGTTCCACGCACAAGCGGCCGCCGTACCAGATGCCGGGGGCTTCACTGTAGATTCGCACGGCACCGACGACCTGCTCGGGCATCCCGAACTGGTGGGTGACGGCAATGATCGGGATGGCTTTGAAGTCCCGGGAGTCTCTGTCCTGCTCCATCAGCTGTTGCTCGTCTGAAAACACCGCGCGGCGCAGTGCATAGTAACCACTGCGCTCCCACGCCTCGGTAGCCGGCTTGACCAGCAGGTCGCCGGCGAGGAAGTCACTGAACTTGTCGCCAGTCAGGGCAAAGGCATGCTCGGCCATGTCGCTCTCCTGTCACTCGTGGTGCTTGAGTGCCGAGCAGGCGCCGCATTTGGCGCAGCCGGCATTGATCGTGTCGGAATGCAACCCGTGGCGGCGCAGGCTGGCGCCGATGCGGGGGTACAGGCGTTGCATGAAGGCGCTGTCGGGCTTGGGGTGGTTGGCCAGGGGCGTGCCGTCGATCGGCACGAACGGCACCACGAAGGGGTACACCCCCAGGGCCGCCAGACGTTCGCTCATCTGGGCGATGGCGTCCTCGCTGTCACCAAGGCCTGCCAGGATGTAAGTGCTGACTTGGCCGTGGCCGAACACCTTGACCGCTGCCTCAAAGGCGCTGAAGTAGCGGGACAGCGGCACCTGTGCCTTGCCGGGCATGATGCGTTGGCGAACCTCGTCGGTAACCGCCTCCAGGTGCATGCCGAGCGATACCACGCCGCTGTCTTTGAGGCGGGAGAACCAGCGGTCGTCATCGGGCGGCTCGCATTGCGCCTGGATCGGCAGGTCCACGGCTGCCGTCACCGCAGCGGCCGAGTCGCACAGGATCGCAGCCCCCCGGTCAGATGTTTGCGGCGTGCCGGTGGTCATTACCATGTGCTTGACCCCATCGAGCTCAACGGCAGCCTTGGCCACTGCCGCCAGTTGCGCGGGGCGCTTGCGGGCGATGGTCTTGCCCGACGCCAGCGACTGATTGATGGCGCAGAACTGGCAAGCACTGGGCGCATCGTTCATGCGGATGCAGTGCTGCAGCAACGTGGTCGCCAGCACGTCCTTGCTGTGCAAGGTGGCGATTTTCCAGTACGGGATGCCATCGTCGGTGCTCAGCCCATAGAAGTTCGGGACACCGGGCATCTGCACTTGGCCGATCTGAAGTCCTTCGCGGAAGATCAGCGCCTGATTGCCGCTGTCGTCCGGTATCGCGCTATAGGGCGAATCCATCGAGGCCAGGTTGAGCATCGGTACCATGGCCGTGTGATCGCCCAGCGTCAGGGCCTTGTGGTCGGAAGGGCCGGCGCCACCTTTGCGGCTCAGGCCATCGGCACCTTGCCAGCGCACGCCATGGCACTGCAGTTCGGCCAGCAGGTCGGTGGCGATCACCTGGCTATTCATGCTCGGCCACCTCGCTGCGTTCGTGCACATGGGGGGCAGGACGACGGTCGATCAGCAGGCTCAACAGTTCCGGGCGGCTGTAGTGGCCTACCGAATCCATCATGCGTTTGCGCTTGTCGATCAGGGCGAAGTCGAGGTCGGCGATGATCACGCCTTCGCCTTCGGTCTTCTGCGCCAGCACCTTGCCCTCGGGGCTGACGATGGCGCTGAAGCAACCCCCGGAAATCGGCTCGACCGCGCAACCGGTGTCGGCCATGATCCGGGCTTGCTGCTCCGCGTCCAGCCAGGCGGTGGCGTTGACCACGAAGCAGCCGCTTTCCAGGGCGTGGTGGCGGATGGTGACTTCCATCTGCTCGGCGAAGATCGGGCCTACCAGCGAGCCTGGGAACATGGCGGCGTGGATCTGCTCGCCATCGGCCATCAAGGCATAGCGGGCCAGCGGGTTGTAGTGTTCCCAGCAGGCCAGTGCGCCGATACGTCCGACAGCACTGTCGGTGGCGCGCAATCCGGAACCGTCGCCTTGGCCCCAGACCATACGTTCATGGTAAGTGGGGGTGATCTTGCGACGGTGCTGAATCAGCGCGCCGTCGACGTCGAAGAGCAGTTGGGCGTTGTAGATCGTGCCACCGTCGCGTTCGTTGACGCCGATGCAGGCGACGATCTTCGCTTCGCGGCAGGCTTCACCGATCTGGCGGGTGATATCGCTGGGCACGGTGACCGATTCCTCGAGCAGCTTCAGGTGCTGTTTGCCCATGGCGAAGGGCGGCTGAACGAAGGAGAAATACGGGTAGTAGGGCACCACGGTTTCCGGGAAAACCGCGAACTGCACCCCCTCGCGGCCGAGTTCCAGCAGTTGCTGGCAGAGTTTGTCGACGGTGGCCTGGCGCGAATACAGCACGGGGCTGAACTGCACGGCGGCGGCGCGGATAACAGGCATGGTGGGGTCCTTGCGGTCGGTCAGAGGTAATTCCGCTGCGGTGTCAGGCACCGCAGGGGACGCATCGCACTAGCCGTCAGGCCGCTGTCACGCGGTCCAGGTGTCGATGATCAGTGCGCCTTCGCGGCGCATCAGCAGACGCAGGTCCATCACATCCAGCGGGTTGATCGGCCGAATGCCTTCGATCAGGGCTTTTTCGGTCTGGCCATAAAGTGCTTGCAGGGCAAAGCGGCAGGCGTAGACTTCGCCGCCTTCGGCCATGAACGCCTTGATCTGGTTGTTGACTGCCAGATGGCCTGGGAATGCCTCGGCGCCCAGGGTCGGGAAGCCGCGTTGCACACCCAGTTGTACGCCTGGCCCGTAGAGCAGGATCTTGGTTTCGAAACCTTTGCGCAGCAGCCGCTTGGCTTGCAGCAAGTTGACCAGGCCGATGGAGCCTTCAAAGGCGATGGTGTGGAAGGTCAGCAGCGCTTTCTCGCCCGGCTCGGCTTTGACATCCTCGAAGACCTTCTCTTCGTAATTGACCAGGAAGTCGCCGTCTTGGTATTGGGCAATGTCCACGTTTGGCATGTCGTTGTTTCTCCGTTGTTTTCGCAGTGATCGAACGCGGATGGCGTGTCGGTTAACAGGGAGATTGCGAAGGCCGTGCCAGCTGCCAAGACGATTTTTTTCAGCGGTGCAAGCGACTGATTCGACGGGAATTTTCTATGTGGAATGGTTTTTTTAGCTGAATCTGAGCCTGTCGCGAAACTACGTAAACGCGTAGAACTACGATTATTCGTACTGATTGCTGCGAGATTCCGTACCATGGCCGACACAGACTTCCTTAGCGGTTGGGCAGACCTGGCGTACTCCGCCCGGCACATGGTGTTCGAGCATTGCGCCGATGCCATCGCCTTGCTCGACCCCTACAGCGATCGCTTTGGCGACCTGAATATTGCCGCCTGCCAGCTGTTCGGCTATCCGCGCCAGGCATTGTTGACGTTGCCGGTCAGCAAATTGTTCGGTCATCAGTTGGCTGAGCTGGTCGTGTTCAGCCAGGCCGTACTGGAAAAGGGCCGCGGCTGGAGCGACGAGCTCAGTTGCAATTGTAAGAGTGGCGAGCGGATGCGGCTGGAGATCACCGCCACCACCCTGCACATCAAAGGGCAGCAGCAGATCATCCTGGTCATGCGCGAGCAACGTCGCCAGCGCTTTCACCAGGACCAGGCGGACACCGAACGGACCATGCGCGGTGGCCTGCTCGAGTGGCGCAATATCCTCAACCTGTTCAAGGAAACCGAGCGCGACAACCAATTGCTGCTGAGCGCAGTGGGTGACGGTATCTACAGCATCGACAGTGAAGGCTTGGCCACGTTCGTCAACCCGGCAGGCGCGCGGATGCTGGGCTGGGAGCCGGCCGACATGATTGGCAAGAACATCCACCTGATCCACCACCACAGTCATGCCGACGGCTCGCATTACCCGGTCGAGGATTGCCCGATCTATCGCGCCGTGCACGATGGGGTGGTGCACGAAGGGCGCCAGGAGGTGTTCTGGCGCCGCGATGGTAGTTGCTTCCCGGTGGAGTTCACCAGCACGCCGGTGATCGCCGACAGCAAGCTGGTGGGCGCGGTGGTGGTATTTCGTGATATCACCGAGCGGCGTACCACTGAGTTGCAATTGCAGACGGCGCTGGAGGAGCTACAACAGCTCAAGCAGCGCCTGGAGGACCAGAACGCTTACCTGCAGGAAGAAATTCAGATCGAGCACAACTACCGCGAGATCGTCGGGCAGAGCGAGCCGATCCTGAAGATCATCAAGCAGATCGACGTGGTCGCGCCCACCGATGCCAGTGTGCTGATCCATGGTGAGTCAGGCACTGGCAAGGAGCTGATTGCCAGGGCCATTCATCAAGCCAGTCGGCGCAGCGCTCACCCGCTGATCCGGGTCAACTGTGCGGCGATTCCAGCCGAGCTGTTCGAGAGTGAGTTTTTCGGCCATATACGCGGTGCGTTCACCGGGGCGGTGCGTGACCGGGTGGGGCGCTTCGAACTCGCCGATGGCGGTACCCTGTTCCTCGATGAAATCGGCGAAATTCCACTGGACCTGCAAAGCAAGTTGCTGCGGGTGTTGCAGGAAGGCCAGTTCGAACGGGT
>Ga0160451_100707_pt1 | contig 15203 bp, 11 predicted proteins | sample HID1975M_E1MG_FD_108270 | JGI IMG/M metagenome (GOLD analysis project Ga0160451, IMG submission 108270) | Enriched soil microbial communities from UW Madison campus, WI, USA - HID1975M_E1 MG | ecosystem: Environmental > Terrestrial > Soil > Unclassified | place: USA: Madison, Wisconsin... | reverse complement strand
TGATGCCGCTGGTCTGCACGTCCTTGTCGGGGATGCCGGCGGCCTTGATCGCGGCCACCACCTTGGCCATCTGCTCGGCGTTCTGCCGCAGCGCCGCGTTGCCGTCGGCGGCCTGGGTCACCACGCCGGCCGACAGCGTGGCCACGTCGGGCACGCGCGAGGCTTCGGCCTGGGCCGATACGTTGAGCAGCGTACCGTCGGTGGCGACGGCATAACCGGGCGAAACCTGCGCGTTGGCGGTCATGGCGGTGCTTCCTAGGGCGAGGGACAGGGCGACGAGCAGCGGACTCAGGCGACGGGCGAATCGGGAAGGACGCATGGGTTTCTCCTTGAAAGGCGGGGACAGGGTGTTCACGTGTCGATGAACGCGCTGTGACCTCGGCCGGGGTTTGTCGGGGGCGTTCCCGCACGGACGCCGTTCAGCCCATGCGACGCGGGTTATCCTGTCGCGATGCTTTATCTGGCTTCCCAATCCCCCCGCCGTGCCGAACTGTTGACCCGGCTGGGACGGCGTTTCGGCACCCTCGAACTCGACATTCCCGAACACCGCCAGCCCGGCGAGCCGCCCGAAGACTACGTGAACCGGGTGGCGCGCGAGAAGGCCGGCGCCGGCCTGCTGCGCGTGGTCGCCACGCCCGGCGCGGTGGTGCTGGGCGCCGATACCGAGGTGGTGCTGGACGACGAGGTATTCGGCAAGCCCGCCGATGCCGACGACGCGGCGGCGATGCTGCGGCGGTTGTCCGGCCGCACCCACCAGGTCGTCTCGGTGGTCTGGCTGGTCAGCGCGGACAGGGAACTGCACGCGGTTTCGCGCTCGCAGGTCACCTTCATGCCGCTGGACGACGACGACATCGCGCGATACCTGGCCACCGGCGAGGCGATGGGCAAGGCCGGCGCCTACGCCATCCAGGGCTATGCCGAGCAGTTCGTCAGCCGGCTCGACGGCAGCTACTCGGGCGTGATGGGATTGCCGCTGCACGAGACCGCGCAGTTGCTCAAGGCGTTCGGGGTGCCGGAATGAACGGCGTCTCCGGTATCGGCGCCTTGCCGCTGCCGTGTCTCGCCGCTGGCGCAGGAAGGCAAACCGGTGCCGAGCGCCAGTCGCCTGCGCACGCATCATGGTCATCATCAATTTCCGGCGTACCGGAGGAATAGGTTCGATATGTCGGAAGAGATTCTCGTCAACGTCACCCCGCGCGAGACCCGCGTGGCGGTCATCGAAAACGGCATGCTGCAGGAGCTGCACATCGAGCGCGGCTGGCGCCGGGGCGTGGTCGGCAACATCTACAAGGGCAAGGTGCAGCGGGTGATGCCGGGCATGCAGGCGGCCTTCGTCGAGGTCGGGCTGGATCGCGCCGCGTTCCTGCACGCCAACGACGTCGTCCGCGCCGCGCCGGCCAGCCCCGAGGGCGAGGACGCGCCGGTGCCGCCGCCCACGTCGGTGCCGATCGTCGAACTGCTGCGCGACGGCCAGGACATCGTCGTGCAGGTGGTCAAGGATCCGATCGGCAGCAAGGGCGCGCGGCTGACCACGCAGATCAGCATCCCGTCGCGCTACCTGGTGCTGCTGCCGCAGTCCAAGGTGGTCGGCGTGTCGGCGCGCATCGAGGACGAGGCCGAGCGCGCGCGGCTCAAGTCGGTGGTCAGCGAACTGGCCGCCCAGCACGGCGGCTACGGCTACATCATCCGCACCAATGCCGAAGGCCAGCCGGCCGAGGCGCTGGCCGAGGACATCGCCTACCTGTCGCGGGTGTGGAACGTGGTCGAGCGCCGCGGCCGCGAGGCGCCGTCGTGCAGCATCCTGTACGAGGACCTGAGCCTGCCGCTGCGTGCGGTGCGCGATCTGATCCGCAAGGACGTGGAGAGGGTCAAGGTCGATTCGCGCGAGACCTACGAGCGCCTGCAGGCCTTCGTCGCCAAGTACATGCCGGTGCTGGCCGAGCGCATCGAGCTGTACAACGGCGATCGGCCCATCTTCGATCTGTACGGCGTGGAAGACGAGATCGGCCGCGCGCTGGACAAGCAGGTGCCGCTGAAGTCCGGCGGCTACCTGGTCATCGACCAGACCGAGGCGATGACCACCATCGACGTCAACACCGGCTCGTTCCTCGGCCAGCGCAACCTCGAGGAAACCGTCTACCGCACCAACCTGGAGGCGGCGCAGGCGGTGGCGCGGCAGCTGCGGCTGCGCAACCTGGGCGGCATCATCATCATCGACTTCATCGACATGGACGATGCCGAGCACCGCCGCCAGGTGCTGCGCACGCTGGAAAAATCGCTGGCGCGCGATCACGCCAAGACCACCGTGTACGAATTCTCGCCGCTGGGGCTGGTCGAGATGACCCGCAAGCGCACCGTCGAGAGCCTGGAGCGGCAGCTGTCCGAGCCGTGCCCGGAATGCAGCGGGCGCGGCAGCATCAAGACCGCCGAGACGGTGACCTACGAGATCTTCCGCGAGATCACCCGCGCGGTGCGCCAGTTCGAGGCCGCGCGCCTGCTGGTCATCGCCTCGACCAAGGTGGTGGCGCGCATCACCGAGGAGGAATCGGTGGCGGTGGCCGAGCTGGAGGAATTCCTCGGCAAGACCATCCGTTTCCAGGCCGACGACCAGTATCTGCAGGAGCAGTTCGACGTGGTGCTGCTGTGAGCGCGGCGCGCCCGGCGCGGGACGGCAAACTGTGAACCAATGCCCGCCCCTGGCCGGAAGCCGCCCGGGGTTCGGCATTGGTGAAGGAAGCAGGCGGGACAATAGGGCGGTGGGGAGCGGCCGTGCGCCGTTGTCCCCGATTCCCTTCCCGACTTTCGTTTCCCGCGCCTGATGCCTACTCCGTTGCGCCGCCGACTGCGCCTGGCCCGCCGTGGCACCGTCTATGGCGGCGCCATCGTGCTGGTGTGCCTGGCTCTGCTGGTCGGTGTGGCCAGCCAGTTGCTGCCGCTGGCCGAGCGCCACCCGGCGCGCATCGAGGCGTGGCTGAGCGAGCGCGCCGGGCAGCCGGTGGCGTTCGACGAGGTCAAGACCCGCTGGACGCGGCGCGGGCCGCTGCTGCAGCTGGAGGGCCTGCGCATCGGCCGCGGCGAGAGCGGCGTGCGCATCGGCCAGGCCGAAGTGCTGATGTCGATCTACGCCGGCCTGCTGCCGGGCCGCTCGCTGACCGAACTGCGCCTGCGCGGACTGTCGCTGACGCTGGAGCGCGACGATGCCGGCCAGTGGCGGGTCCACGGCCTGCCCGGCCAGCAGGCAGGCGGCGATCCGCTGGCCACGCTGGAGGGACTGGGCGAACTGCAGGTCATCGGCGGGCGCCTGCACGTGGTCGCGCCGTCGCTGGATTGGGACATCACCCTGCCGCGCATCGACCTGCGCCTGCGCGTCGACGGCCAGCGGGTGCGGGCCGGCGCGCGCGCCTGGATCCGCCAGGACGCCGCGCCGGTGCGGCTGGCCGCCGAACTGCGGCGCGACAGCGGCATCGGGCGGTTCTATGCCGACAGTGCGCCGGACGATCTCGGCGTGTGGTCGCCGGTGCTGCGCCATGCCGGCATCTCGGTGCAGGCGGGCAAGGGCCGCGTGCAGGCCTGGGCCGATTTGCGCCAGCACCGGGTGGAGTCGGTGACCTCGCAGTTCCAGCTGGCCGGCGTGCGGCTGCAGGGCACCCCGCTGCCGGAAACGACGACGCCGATGGCGCAGGTGTTCGAGCAGTTGCAGGGGCGGATGCGCTGGCAGCAGGTGGCGGGCGGCTGGCGGCTGGACGCGCCGCAGTTGCGCGTCGGCAGCGAAGGCAGCACCCAGGTGCTCGATGGCCTGACCCTGGCGGCCGGCCAGCGCTATGCGCTGCTGGCCCAGCGCGTCGATGCGGCGCCGCTGCTGCGGTTGCTGGTGCTCAGCGATGCGGTCGAACCCGGCCTGCGCCGCTGGCTGGCACAGGCGCGGCCGAGCGCGCAACTGGCCGACCTGTCGCTGGCCGGCGTGCGCGGCGGCGCGATGCAGGGCCGCGGGCGTCTAAGTGGTGTCGGCTTCCAGCCGGTCGGCGATGCGCCGGGCTTGAGCGGACTGGCGGGCGACTTCGAAGGCGATGGCGCCGGTTTCGCGCTGCAGCTGGATCCGCGCTCGACGATGCGCTTCGACTGGCCCAGCGGTTTCGGCGTCGTCCACGAGGTGTCGTTCGACGGACGGGTGCTGGGCTGGCGCGAAGGCGCCGGCTGGCGCATCGGCACCGCACATCTCAACGTGCAGGGCGGCGACTACGGCGCACGCCTGCGCGGCGGCCTGTGGTTCCAGAACGACGGCACGCGGCCGTGGATCGATCTGGCGGCCGAACTGGATCCGGCGCCGGTGCAGGCAGCCAAGGGTTTCTGGGTCCGCCACAGCATGCCGCAGGCGGCGGTGGACTGGCTGGACGCGGCACTGGTCGGCGGCATGGTGCGCGATGGCCGCGCGATCGTGTCCGGCGATCTGGACGACTGGCCGTTCGTGAAGCAGAACGGCCGCTTCGAGGCGACCGGCCACATCCAGGGCGGGCAGTTCAAGTTCCAGCCGGACTGGCCGGCGATGGAACAGGTGGACGCCGATATCGCCTTCATCGGCAACGGCTTCACCATCGGCGGCCGCGCCCGGCTGGCGAAGGTGCCGTTGACGCGCTTCGACGCCGGCATCGCCGATTTCGCCGATGCGGATCTGAAGATCGAGGCGCGCGCGGCCGCCGATGCCGGCGCCTTCATCGATCTGTTGCGCGACAGCCCGTTGCGCAAGCCGTACGGCGACATCCTCGACAACCTGCAGGCCAAGGGCACGGTGCGAACGACCTTCAGCCTGCTGCAGCCGCTGGAGCAGGAGCGCGCCGCGCTGCACCGCATGTCCGGCGAGGTGGAACTGGTCGATACGGCGCTGACCGAGAAACGCTGGGACCTGGCCTTCACCCAGATGCGCGGCAAGGCCAGATACGGCGATGGCGGTTTCGCCTCCGGTCCGTTGCAGGTCATGCACCAGGGGCGCCCCGGCGTGCTGGCGCTGCGCGCCGGCGATGGCGTGCGCGATCCCGCGCAGGCATTCGAAGCGGATCTGTCGGCGTTGCTGGACGCGCGCGAACTGCTCGAACGCGCGCCGGAGATGGCCTGGCTCAAACCGCATATCCATGGCCAGTCCGAATGGACCGTCGGCGTGGCGATCCCGAAGGAAACCGCGAACGGCCAAGTCGCGCTGCCGAGCCGGTTGCAGCTGCGCTCGGCGCTGGTCGGCACCACGCTGGACCTGCCCGCGCCGCTGGCCAAGCCGCCGGGCACGCCGTTGTCCACCACGGTCAGCGCGCCATTGCCGCTGGGCGAGGGCCAGATCGATGTGGCCTTCGGCAACCGGCTCGCGTTGCGCGCGCGCACCCGCGGCGATCAGACCGGCGTGCGCGTGGTGCTGGGCAGTGCGCAGGTCGACGAGGCGCCGCCGGCCAGCGGCCTGATCGCCACCGGCCGCGCCGGCACGCTGGACGCGATGGAATGGATAGGGTTGGCGCGCGGCGGCAGCGGCGACGGCAGTGTGCCGCTGCGGCGGATCGACATCAGCGCCGATCGCCTGCAACTGCTCGGCGCGCAGTTCCCCGATACGCGCATCCAGGTGGCGCCAGACGCCGCCGCGCTGGCGGTGACGATCGACGGGCCGGCGCTGTCCGGTTCGTTGCGGGTACCGGACGCGAAGGGCGCGGCCGTCAGCGGCCAGTTCGCGCGCCTGCACTGGCGTTCGGCGACGGCGGGCGCGCGGACAGTCGCGCCTGCCTTGGCTGCCGCGCGCGACAAGGCCGCGGGAATTCCGGCGCCGGCGCCCGGCCGCGGCGACATGATCGCGGCCGATTTCGATCCGGCGGCCATCCCGCCATTGTCGCTGGACGTGGACGACCTGCGCTTCGGCAACGCCACGCTGGGCCAGGCGCGGCTGCGTACGCGCGCGCTGTCCGACGGCATGCGGGTCGAGCAGTTGCAACTGCGTTCCCGGCAGCAGCGCATCGATCTGAGCGGCCAGTGGACCGGCCGCGGTGATGCTGCGCGCACGCTGCTGGCCGGCAACGTCGACAGCGACGATCTCGGTGCGCTGCTGGATGCGGTCGGCTTCGGCGAGCGGCTCGGCGGCGGCCACGGACAGGTGAAGCTGGACCTGCGCTGGCCGGGCAGTCCGGCCGCGTTCCGGCTGGCGGCGCTGGAAGGCAGCGCGCAGATCGACGTGCGCGACGGCCATCTGCTGGAGGTCGAGCCCGGCGCCGGCCGCGTGCTCGGCCTGCTCAGCGTGGCCGAGGTGCGCCGCCGGTTGACGCTGGATTTCAGCGATTTCTTCGCGCGCGGGTTCGCCTTCAACCGCATCGACGGACAGGTGCGCATGGGCAACGGCCTGGCGCGCAGCGACAAGTTGCGCATCGATGGCCCGGCGGCGGAGATCCACATCCGCGGCGCCACCGATCTGCGCGCCGAGCGCTTCGATCAGACCATCGAGGTGCTGCCCAAGTCGGCCAACGTGCTGACCGCGGTCGGCGCGGTCGCCGGCGGCCCGATCGGCGCGGCGGTCGGCGCGGTCGCCAATGCGGTGCTGAAGAAGCCGCTGGGCGAAATGGGCGCCAAGACCTATCGCGTCACCGGTCCATGGAAGGATCCGAAGATCGAAGCCGTCGGCCGCGAGCAGTCGCGCGCCACTCCGGCGGTGGCCACCGAGCCGGCCGGGCCGCATTGATCGTTCGTCCGTCTCCGTTCCCGGATGCTACGTGCACGTGCGCGACATCCCGGCGGCATGTCGCGCTGCGGATGCGGCCTTCCGCCCGCATGAATACCTGCTTGCCTTTCCCTTTCGCTGACCCAATCTTCTGCCGATGACCACGACTTCCCTTGCCCTCGCCGAAACCCGCCTGTTGCTGCCCGCCGGCCTCGACCAGCGCGAACTCGACCGCGCCTTCGGCACGCTGCTGGGGCCGGGCATCGATTTCGGCGATCTGTATTTCCAGCACGCGCGGCGCGAGAGCTGGACGGTGGAGGACGGCATCGTCAAGGACGGCGCGCATTCGATCGAACAGGGCGTCGGCGTGCGCGCGATGTCCGGCGAGAAGACCGGCTTCGCCTATTCCGACGACATCAACGGCGCGGCGCTGATCGAGGCGGCGCATTCGGCGCGCGCGATCGCCCGCGACGGCGCCGCGCATCGGCCGCAGGCGCTGGTGCGCGGCGGCGGACGCGCGCTGTACGACGCGGCCGATCCGATCGACGCGATGACCAACGACGCCAAGGTCGCCGCGCTGCGCCGCGTCGACCAGTACGTGCGCGCCGCCGATGCGCGCGTGCAGCAGGTCACCGTCAGTCTGTCCGGCGGCGTGGACACGGTGATGGTCGCGCGCAGCGACGGCGTGCTGGCCGCCGATGTGCGTCCGCTGGTGCGGCTCAACGTGCAGGTCATCGTCGAGCATCAGGGCCGGCGCGAATCCGGCTACGCCGGCATGGGCGGGCGCTATTCGTACGCCGAGCTGTTCGCCGGCGGCAAGCCGGAGGAACTGGCGCGCGAAGCGTTGCGGCAGGCGGTGGTCAACCTCGATGCGATCGACGCGCCGGCCGGCGTGATGCCGGTGGTGCTGGGATCCGGCTGGCCCGGCGTACTGCTGCACGAGGCGGTCGGCCACGGCCTGGAAGGCGACTTCAACCGCAAGGGCACCAGCGTCTACGCCGGCCGCATCGGCCAGCGCGTCGCCTCGCCCGGCGTGACGATCGTCGACGACGGCACGCTGCCGGGTCGGCGCGGCTCGCTCAACATCGACGACGAGGGCACGCCGACGAACTGCACGACGCTGATCGAGGACGGCGTGCTGGTCGGCTACATGCAGGACACGCACAACGCGCGGCTGATGGGCATGGCGCCGACCGGCAACGGCCGCCGCGAATCGTTCGCGCATTTGCCGATGCCGCGCATGACCAACACCTACATGCTGCCTGGCCAGCACGATCCGGAAGAGATGATCCGTTCGGTGAAGAAGGGCTTGTACGCGGTCAACTTCGGCGGCGGGCAGGTCGACATCACCAGCGGCAAGTACGTGTTCTCCGCCACCGAGGCCTACCTGATCGAGGACGGCAGGATCACCACGCCGGTCAAGGGCGCCACGCTGATCGGCAACGGCCCGGAGACGATGCAGAAGGTGCGCATGATCGGCCACGATCTGGCGCTGGACGATGGCGTCGGCGTCTGCGGCAAGGACGGGCAGAGCCTGCCGGTCGGCGTGGGCCAGCCTTCGCTGCTGATCGACGGATTGACGGTGGGCGGTACCAGGGCGTGAGGCGCATTTGCATTTCCCTTCTCCCCTCGGGAGAAGGGGGCGTGAAGCGCCGGATGAGGGGCGGGAGCAGACGCGATGTGTGATGCGTCCATGCGTTCGTCGCCCCTCTCCCTAACCTCTCTCCCGGGGGGAGAGGGGCTAGAGCGCGTCCTCGTCTTCGTCCCCGGCGCTGCCGCTGGCATCGGACAGCAGCGTGCGGACTTCCCGGAACAGTTCGCGATAGGCGCGCGGCGGCTTGTTCTTCGCCTTTTCCTCGGCGGCGTTGCGCAGCAGCGTGCGCAGGCGCTGGCGATCGGCCTGCGGATGTTCTTCCAGCAGATCGGCCAGCGCGGCGTCGCCATCGGACAGCAGGCGGTCGCGCCACTGCTCGGCGCGGTGCAGCAGCGCGGTTTCGCGCCGCGCCGCGTCGCCGCCTTCGTCCATCGCATCGCGGATCGCTTCCAGCGTCTCGTCGTCCTGCCGCCGCATCTGCTTGGCCAAGAACTGCAGTTGCCGCTTGTGCGCGATGTGCGAGGTGATGCGCTGGGTTTCGACGATGTGCGGCATCAGATCCTCGGGGATCGGCAGGCGCGCCAGCTGCGCGGCCGGCAGCGCCACCAGCTTTTCGGCCAGGCTGCGTACTTCCAGCGCGTCCTCGCGCTGCCGGCTGCGGCTGGGGCCGAGGAATTCGCCGGTTTCGGAATCGCGTCCACGCATGGTTGAAATCTCCGCGGTGTCCCTGCGTGATCCCGCTGCGCCGAGCGCCGCGGCACGAGGAACTCGAATACAGGTGTCCGGCGCAACATCGCCCGGATCGAAAGGAACAGAAGGATAAAGCATTGAACGCCATCACCGCCCTTCACGCCGACGACAGCCAGCAGAAGCTGGACCGGCTGGCCGATCTTTCGCAGCGGCTGCTGTTGCGCGCCCGGGCGCACGGCGCCAGCCAGGCCGAGGTCAGCTGCAGCGAGGAGCGCGGGCTAAGCGTCAACGTGCGCCTGGGCGCGGTGGAAACGGTCGAGTCCACCCGCGATCGCGGCATCGGCGTGACGGTGTATTTCGGCCAGCGCAAGGGCAGCGCCAGCACCGCCGATCTGCGCGAGGAAAGCCTGGAGGCCACCGTCGAGCAGGCCTGCGCGATCGCGCGCTACACCGAGGACGATGACGCCGCCGGCCTGGCCGATGCCGATCGCATGGCGCGCGAATTTCCCGAGTTCGACGGCTGGCACCCGTGGGCGCTGGACGCCGACCAGGCCGTCGATCTGGCGCTGGCCTGCGAGGACGCCGGTCGTGGCGCCGACGCGCGCATCGCCAATTCCGACGGCGCGTCGGTCGGCAGCAGCGAAAGCCTGTCCGTGTACGCCAATTCGCACGGCTTCGTCGGCCGCGAGCGCAGCACACAGCACACCCTCGGTTGCGCGCTGATCGCGGGGCAGGGCGACGGCATGCAGCGCGACGGCTGGTACAGCACCGCGTTGGCCGCGACAGATCTGGAAGCGCCTCAGGCCATCGGGCTGCATGCCGCGCAGCGCACGCTGGCGCGCATGGAGCCGCGTTCGCTGGCCACCGGCGAATATCCGGTGCTGTTCTCCGCCGAGGTCGCGCGTTCGCTGATCGGCCATATGCTCGGCGCGGTGTCCGGCGGCGCGCTGTACCGCAAGGCCAGCTTCCTGCTCGACAGCGTCGGCCAGCCGCTGTTCCCGGACTGGTTCGGCATCGACGAGCAACCGCACCTGCAACGCGGGCTGCGTTCGGCCGCATTCGATGCCGAAGGCGTGGCGACGCGGCCGTCGCCGCTGGTTTCGGGCGGCGTGCTGCAGCGCTACCTGCTGGGCAGCTATTCGGCGCGCAAGCTCGGCCTGCAATCCACCGCCAACGCCGGCGGCGTGCACAACCTGCAGGTGACGTCCAACGCAGGCGGTTTCGAATCGCTGGTCGCCGGCATGGCGCGCGGACTGCTGGTCACCGAACTGATGGGGCAGGGCATCAATCCGGTGACCGGCGACTATTCGCGCGGCGCGGCCGGCTTCTGGGTCGAGAACGGCGCCATCGCCTATCCGGTGGACGGCATCACCATCGCCGGCAACCTGCGCGAGATGTTCATGCGGGTGGAAGCGGTCGGCAGCGATGTCGATGTGCGCTCGCACGTGCGCTGCGGTTCGATCCTGCTGGGCCGCATGACCGTTGCCGGCGGCGATTGACGTAATACACTGGGTCCACGCCGGCCCGCGAGCCGGCCTGCCGGGAAATCGCGTCACACCATCCAACCGAAATGGGGAAAGCCACATGAGCGAGTTCGACACCTACACCGCCGCACCGCCACCGCCGCTGGGCGCGCCTACCGCCGAAGAACGCCAGTGGGGCCTGTTCGCGCACCTGTCCTCGCTGACCGGCCTATTCACCGGCGGCATCGGCAACATCGTCGGACCGCTGGTCATCTGGCTGATCAAGAAGGACACGATGGGCTTCGCCAGCGACCAGGCCAAGGAAGCGCTGAACTTCAACATCACCCTGCTGATCATCGGCGTGGTGCTGTTCCTGCTGACGCTGATCACCTTCGGCATCGGCGCGCTGCTGACCGTGCCGATCGGCATCCTGCTGGGCATCGCGTGGCTGGTGCTGACCATCATCGCGGCGATGAAGGCCAACGAAGGCGTGGCCTACCGCTATCCGTTCGCGCTGCGGCTGATCAAGTAACCGCCGCGACGCAATCGCGACACGAGAAGGCCCGGTCATGCCGGGCCTTTTCCTTGGACGAGCCATTGCGGCGCCATTGCCGATTGTGGCCGCCTTTGTCTCATAGAGCGGCTCGCTCCGCTGCTCTCCCGCTCGACAGCCGGCAAGCCGAGCCACTCGGCTTTCGAGGCGATATTGCGATCGATGCCTCGCAGCTTGCGGCGAGGTAGCGCATCCGCGTGACTCAGTGCGAACGCCGCACCGCGCGATCGGCCAGCGCGCGCAGCGGCGCGGCATTCCCGGCGAACGGATCCAGCACGGTGTGCATGGTCCGCTCGAGTACCTGCAGGCGCGCCTTGGCTTCGTCCATGCCCAGCAGCGCGGGATAGGTCGACTTGGCCTGCGCGATGTCCTTGCCGGCGGTCTTGCCGAGCTGTTCGGACGTCGCCTCGACATCGAGGATGTCGTCGCGGATCTGGAACGCCAGGCCCAGCGCGGCGGCGAAATCGTCCAGCCGCGACAGCGTGGCCTGATCCGCGTCGCCGGCCAGCGCGCCCATCCGCACCGAGGCGCGGATCAGCGCGCCGGTCTTGAGCGCGTGCATGCGTTCCAGATCGTCCAGCGACTGCTGCGTACCGGTGGCGTCGATGTCCAGCGCCTGCCCGCCGCACATGCCGCCCACGCCCGAGGCCTGCGCCAGCGTCGCCAGCCACGCCACGCGCAGCGCGGCGCGCGCATCGCTCATCGCCAGCAGTTCGAATGCGCGCGTCTGCAGCGCATCGCCTGCGAGGATGGCGGTGGCCTCGTCGAAGGCCACGTGCACGGTCGGCTGGCCGCGGCGCAGATCGTCGTCGTCCATCGCCGGCAGATCGTCGTGCACCAGCGAATAGGCATGGATCAGCTCGACCGCGGCGGCGGGCGCATCGAGAATATCTTCCGCCACGCCGAACGCGGCGCCGGCGGCATAGACCAGCAGCGGCCGCATGCGCTTGCCGCCGCCGAGCGCGGCATGGCGCATCGCCGCATGCAGGCGCCGCGGCGCGCGATCGGCCGCGGGCAGCGCCGCCTCCAGCGTGGCTTCGGTGCGCGCGGCCCAAGCCGCGAACGGGTCAGCTGCCATCGGGCGGCGGCGCGAACGGCTCGGCGGATTCGGGCTGCTGCGGATCGCTGAGCAGGCGCACGCGGATTTCGGCCTGTTCCAGCGCGCTCTGGCACTGGCGATACAGGCCGACGCCGCGTTCGTAGGCGCTCAGCGACTCCTCCAGCGTCAGATCGCCGTGTTCCATGCGATCGACCAGTTGTTCAAGTTCGTCCAGCGACTGCTCGAAGCGGGCGACCGGGGAGGCGTCGGGGGAAGTCTTCTTTGCCATCGGCGCAGTGTGCGGATGCCGGCAGGGCAGGTCAACGCGCCGCGTTCACCCGGCCCGGGACCAGGCCAGCCGTGCGCCGTTCGCGCGCAGCCAGGCATCGAACCCGGCCGCATGGACCAGATCGCCCGCGGCCAGCACGTCGCCGGCCGCATCGCGCAGCAGCGGCAGCCGTTCGCGTTCCCACGGCGGAACGCCCAGATCCTGCAGGACCTTTTTCAACGCATGCGAATGCGCCCTGCCCGGCAGGCGGATACGCTCGCCGCCGCGCCGCGCGGTGACCCAGGCGGCGGCCGGCAGCGCATCGGCGCCTTGCAGCGACAGGGCGCCGCCGTCGGGCAGAAGCAACCGACCACGGCCGTCCCAACCGGCCTGCCAGTCCTGTGTCAGCGGCGGCACGACACGTGCGGCATACAGCAGATCGCGCCAGCGCCGCAGCTGCGCCTGACCCCAGCGGAATACCGGTTCGCCGTCGCCGCGCGCGCTGAGCAGATCCGATTCGATGCGGGCGATGGCCTGGCCCGGCAGCGGTGGCAGGTCCAGTCTCTGTATCCAGCGCCGCAGCGCGCGCGCGCGCCGTGCCGCGGGCAGCGCCAGCAGCGGTGCGACGGCGATGGCATGCGCATCGAGCGTGGCGCAGCTCGCCAGAGCCGCCTCATCTTCGGTATCGAGCAACTCGCTGGCCTGCGCGCTCAACGCCGCGCTGCGGGCGAATGCGGCATCGGCTTGCGGCCAGCGCGCGCGCAGCAGCGGCATCACCTGCCGGCGCAGGAAATTGCGGTCGAAATCGAGACTGGCGTTGGCAGGATCGTCGATCCACTGCAGCCGGTGCCGGCGTGCGTAATCGAGCAATGCGGCACGCGGCGTCTCCAGCAGCGGCCGCCAGTGCCAGCCGCGCGCGAACGCTCGCCACGGTCGCATCGCCGCCAGCCCATCCGGACCGGAAGCGCGCAGCGCACGCAGCAGGAAGGTCTCGGCCTGATCATCGAGATGATGCGCGGTGACCAGCAACTCGCCATCGCGCAGCGCATCGGCGAAGGCGGCATAACGCGCCTCCCGCGCGGCGGCTTCGAGACCTTCGCCCCGGTGCTCGACGGCAACGCGGATCACCGCCAGCGGAATCCCCAGCGCTTCGCACGTCCACTGGCAATGCGCGGCCCAGCCGTCGGCGTCGGCATGCAGGCCATGATGCACATGCAGCGCACGCAGCCTTCCGTTATCCAGGCGCGCGTCCCGTGCCAGGCGATGCAGCAATGCCGTCGAATCCAGGCCACCGCTCAGGCCCAACAGCAAATCGCTGCGGGCATTGCCGGTGGCGGGAGCGAGCAGGGGCAGGGCATCGGGCATTGCGTATCCTATCGCCAGGACGCGTGGGCCAGGCGCGGCAGGGGACAAGGTGATGGGCAGAATCCGGCGCGTCGTGTCGCGCGTGTTAGTGGTGCTAGCGGTGCTGGTACCGGCAGGCATGGCGACCTGTACGTTCTCAATCCCTTCCAGGCGCGCACGCCGGATCCGCGGCAACGCATCCTCGGCCATGGCATTTACCGCGTGCCCGCGCGCGACATGCTGCCGACCCTGCGGCCCGGGCAAATCGTCATCGTCGGCGCGGGCCACTATCGCCGGCACCCGCCGCAGCGCGGAGACATCGCCACCGTCCGCGACGAGGCGCGCGGTTGGCTGATGATCAAGCGCGTGGTGGGCCTGCCGGGCGAAACCCTGGAGATCCGCGAAGGTGTCGTCCATGTCGATGGAAAAGCGCTCAAAGAGACGTACGTGGCCGCAGGGAACGCACGTAGCGAATATTCGACGCGGATGCGACCCACGACGCTGCCGGCCGGGCACTACTTCCTGCTAGGCGACAACCGCGACAGCAGCGAGGACAGCCGCATCTGGGGAGCGGTGCCGCGAGAGGATCTGGAGAGCAAGCTCAGCGCGCGGCTGTAGCGATTACGCCGCCTCGTACGCGCCGTAGCCGCGCAGCCGCTCGTAGCGCTTCTGCAGCAGCTGATTCACCGGCAGCGCTTCCAGCGCGTCGAGTTCGTTGATCAGCACGGCCTTCAGGCGGGTGGCCATCTGCCGCGGGTTGCGGTGGGCGCCGCCGATGGGTTCGCGCACGATCTTGTCGACCAGGCCGAGCGAATGTAGTCGCTTGGCGGTCAGCCCCAGCTGCTCGGCCGCATCCTTGGCCTTGCCCGCGTCCTTCCACAGGATCGAGGCGCAGCCTTCGGGCGAGATCACCGAGTAGGTGCCGTATTCGAGCATCAGCGTGCGATCGCCGACGCCGATCGCCAGCGCGCCGCCGGAGCCGCCTTCGCCGATCACCGTGCAGATGATGGGCACGCGCAGTTCGGCCATCTCCATCAAGTTGCGCGCGATGGCCTCGGACTGGCCACGCTCCTCGGCGCCGACGCCCGGGTAGGCGCCGGGGGTGTCGATGAAGGTCAGCAGCGGCAGCTTGAAGCGCTCGGCCATCTTCATCAGCCGCAGCGCCTTGCGGTAGCCCTCCGGGCGCGGCATGCCGAAGTTGCGGGCGATTTTGCTCTTGGTGTCGCGGCCCTTCTGGTGGCCGATGATCATCACCGGCCGGCCGTTGATGCGGCCCAGCCCGCCGACGATGGCGGTGTCGTCGGCGAAGGCGCGGTCGCCGGCCAGTTCCTGGAATTCGTCGCAGAACACGCGGATGTAGTCCAGCGTGTACGGGCGGGCCGGGTGGCGCGCCAGCTGCGAGACCTGCCATGGGGTCAGGTCGCGGAAGATCTGCGCGGTGCGGATCCGCAGCTTGTCCTGCAGCGCGTGCACTTCGGCATCGACATTGACCGCCGGGCCGGTGCTGGCGTTGCGCAGTTCCTGGATCTTGGCTTCCAGATCGGCGATGGGTTGTTCGAAATCGAGGTAGTTC
>Ga0160451_100700_pt1 | contig 15432 bp, 13 predicted proteins | sample HID1975M_E1MG_FD_108270 | JGI IMG/M metagenome (GOLD analysis project Ga0160451, IMG submission 108270) | Enriched soil microbial communities from UW Madison campus, WI, USA - HID1975M_E1 MG | ecosystem: Environmental > Terrestrial > Soil > Unclassified | place: USA: Madison, Wisconsin... | reverse complement strand
GCCCCCCGTGGACGTGGCGCAACAGATCGACCTGGGCGAGCCGCGAGAAATACGAAGGATAGAAACCGACCAGCGCTGTCAGCAGCACCAGGCCAAAGTAATAGGGACTGTTGTCGTGGGAGCGCGTCGGAGCATGGCGCATGGGCGTGTCCGCGGAGAGGTCATTGCGGATAACGCGGTACCAGGCACGCCCCGGCCAATGCCGGTGTCAGCCGGTGCCGGCCGCCGCGCAGCGCGCGCACAGGCCATGCACTTCCAGCGTCTGCGCCTGCGGCTGGAATCCCAGCGCCTTGGCGCGCGCCTCGAGCTGATCCACCACCGCGCGATCCTCCAGCTCCACCGCGCTGTGGCAGCGGTCGCAGATCAGGAACGGCACCGAGTGCTGCGCGCTGCTCGGGTGGTGGCAGGCGACGAAGGCATTGACCGACGACAGCTTGTGCACGAAGCCGTTGGCCATCAGGAAATCCAGCGCGCGATAAACCGTCGGTGGCGCGTCGGCGCCGACGCCTTTCGATTCCCGCACCTGGTCGAGCAGATCGTAGGCCTTGATCGGTTTGCCGGCCTCGGCGATCAGCTCCAGCACGCGCTCGCGGATCGGGGTCAGCCGCAGGCCGCGTTCGTGGCAGGCACGCTGCACGGCCTGCACGAACGCCTGCGCGTCGCTGACGTGGTGCTTGGGATCGGTACAGGCGTGGTCGTGCGGCATGGCGGTGCGGATCAGCCGGGATTACCCGTCTTGATAAGCGCCGCGTCGATGCGTTTCAAGGCCTGCTCGCGGCCGGTCAGGTAGACGGTATGGGAAATGTCCGGGCTAACCTGGGTACCGGTGATGGCCACGCGCAGCGGCTGGGCGACCTTGCCCATGCCCAGCTCCAGCGCCGCGGCGGCCTCGTGCAGCGAGCCGGAAACGGCCTCGACCGTCCATTGCGGCAGCGCCGCCAGCAACTCGCGCGCCTTGCCCAGCGGCGCGGCGGCGTTGGCGTTCAGGTGCTTTGCCACGGCCGCATCGTCGTAGCTGTCCAGCGGGCGGTACCAGACCGCGGCACGCTCGGCCATTTCCTTCAGCGTCTGCACGCGGTCGCGCAGCGCGACGACGACATCGGCGGCCGCCGGTCCGTTCGCCGGATCGATGCCGAGGTGGCGTAGCTGGTCTTCCAGCTGCGGCGCGATCGTCGCCGGATCGTCGGATTTCAGGTAGTGCTGGTTGACCCAGCCCAGCTTGGCCATGTCCAGCCGCGCGGCCTTGGAATTGACGTTGCCGACCTCGAACAGATCGATCAGCTCCTGCCGGCTGAAGATCTCCTGGTCGCCATGCGACCAGCCCAGCCGCGCCAGGTAGTTGATCAGCGCATGCGGCAGGTAGCCGGCCTCCTTGTACTGCATCACGTCGGCCGCGCCGGTGCGCTTGGACAGCTTGGCGCCCTGCTCGTCGAGGATCATCGGCATGTGCGCGAACTTCGGCACCGGCGCGCCCAGCGCCTCGTAGATGTTGATCTGGCGCGGCGTATTGTTGATGTGGTCGTCGCCGCGGATCACCTCGGTGATGCCCATGTCCCAGTCGTCCACCACCACGGCGAAGTTGTAGGTCGGCCAGCCGTCGGGGCGGAAGATCACCATGTCGTCCAGCTCACCGTTGGCGATCTCGATGCGGCCCTTGATCAGATCGTCGAAGGCGACCACGCCGTCGAGCGGATTCCTGAAACGGATGACGCGATTGGGATCGTCGCGATGCGGCAGGCCCAGATCGCGCGCGGCGCCGTTGTAGCGCGGCTTCTGCTGCGCGGCCATCGCCACCTCGCGCATCGCGTCCAGTTCTTCCTTCGTCTCGTAGGCATAGTACGCCTTGCCGGCGGCGACCAGCTGCTCGGCGACCTCGCGATAGCGGTCGATGCGCGCGGTCTGATAGATCGGACCTTCGTCGTAGTCCAGGCCCAGCCAGTCCATCGCCTCCAGGATCGCGTCGATGGCCGCCTGCGTGCTGCGCTCGCGGTCGGTGTCCTCGATGCGCAAGATGAAGTCGCCGCCGCGGTGGCGCGCCTCCAGCCAGCAGTACAGCGCGGTGCGCGCGCCGCCGATATGCAGGTAGCCGGTGGGACTGGGGGCGAAGCGGGTACGGCAGGCCATGGGAAACTCGATCTACAGGATTCTGCAATTTTACCCTGCGTGCGGCGCTTTTCCCCTTCCCCTTCAAGGGGAAGGCCGGGATGGGGATGGTATCGCTCCTGCGGGAGCGACACCGTTCGCATAGCACCATCCCCACCCAACCCGCCCGGCCTTCGCGCACAGCGCTCAGGCGTGCGGTCCGATGCGAGCCAATGGCTCGCGCGCATCGGCCCTCACCCCCTTGAAGGGGAGGGCTTAGAATCGCGCCATGACCACCCTGTTCGTTTCCGACCTGCACCTGGACGACAGCCGTCCGGCCATCACCGCGCTGTTCGGCGATTTCCTGCGCGATGAGGCGCGCACGGCCGAGGCGCTGTACATCCTCGGCGATCTGTTCGAGGCGTGGGTCGGCGACGACGATCCGTCCGAAACGGGCGCCTTCGTCGCCGCGCGCGTGCGCGAAGTGGCCGATGCCGGCGTGCCGGTGTACTTCATCCGCGGCAATCGCGATTTCCTGCTCGGCGCGCAGTACGCCGCGCGTGCCGGCATGCGCATCCTGCCGGACCCGGCGGTGGTGACGCTGTACGGACAGCCGGTGTTGCTGATGCACGGCGACCTGCTGTGCACCGATGATGCGCCATACCAGGCGTTCCGCGCGCAGACGCGCGATCCGCGCTGGCAGCAGCAGTTCCTCGCCCAGCCGCTGGCCGCGCGCGTGGCCTTCGCCGCGCAGGCGCGCGCGGCCAGCCAGCAGCGCCAGCAAGGCATGATTGCCACCGATCGCGCGCAGTTCGAAACGGTAACCGACGTGACGCCGGCGACCGTCGAGGCGACGTTCGCCCGCTACGGCATCGACACGTTGATCCATGGCCACACCCATCGCCCCGCGATCCACGATCTGTCGATGGGCGATCGCGCTTGCCAACGCATCGTGCTGGGCGACTGGTACGAACAAGGCTCGGTGCTGCGGGTCGATGCGGGCGGCATGACGCTGGAAAGCCTGTAACGCCTTTCGCTTTCCGAGAACGCCTGTGTGTGGGAGCGACGTCAGTCGCGACATGGGGCCTTCGCCAACGTCGTCGCGACTGACGTCGCTCCCACGGGAAATTTCGGAAACGGACGCCGGGTCAGTTCGCCTGCAACGCCGCCAGTTCGTCCTCGTCGAAGCCCGCGAGCAGCCGCGCTTCCAGGTTGAATGGACCGTGCAGGTAGCCACCGGCGTATTCGGCCAGCAGTTCGCGGAATCGCGCGCGCGAATCGACGCCTTGGCGGTCGCAGTACCAGCGGAACCAGCGCGATCCGGCGGCCACGTGCGCCACTTCCTCGCGCAGGATCAGTTCGAGGATGCCGACGGTGGCTCCGTCGCCGAGCGAACGCAGCTTGGCGATCATGCCCGGCGTCACGTCCAGGCCGCGCGCTTCCAGTACGCGCGGCACCAGCGCCATCCGCGCCAGGCCGTCGTGCGCGGTCTTCTCGCACATTTCCCACAGGCCGTTGTGCGCATCGAAGTCGCCGTATTCGTAGCCGAGCACGCGCAGGCGATCGCGCAACAGCACGAAGTGGCGCGATTCGTCGTGCGCCACTTGCGCCCAATCGCGATAGAAGTCGCCCGGCAGGCCGCGGAAACGGTACACCGCGTCCCAGGCCAGATCGATGGCGTTGAGTTCGATATGGGCGATGGCGTGGATGAAGGCGGCGCGGCCTTCCGGGGATCCCAGTCCACGGCGCGGCAGATCGCGCGGATGCACCAGTACCGGCTTCGGGGGGCGGCCGGGCATGCGGATCGGTTCGGGCGGCGGCGCGTCCGGCGGCAATGCGATCTCGCCGCGCAAGAAGGCTTCCACATGCGACTGGGTCAGCGCGACCTTGTCGTCGACATCGGCCGCGTCCAGGCAGGCGCGGGCGGCGTCGAACAGCGAGGGCGGCGGAATCGGCATCGATCGGGGAGCTGGATTCGATTAGTTATGTTTACCGGGATATCAACGTCGTCCGGCACAAGCTGGACCCAGTGCCTCGACTTTCAGATAGCGAGAAGGCGCTGGGTCCCGGCTTGCGCCGAGACGACGGATGCCAGGGTTCTTGCGGAGAGTGGAGCCGTTGCTTGCGAATCCCGAAACCCCGCTTTTGACGGGCGAATGTCCGCTTATCCCACCTCTCAGGAAACCCGCCGCTTGCGCTTGGCCTCGTCCGAGCGCATCTGCTCGATGCGCTCGAAATAACCCGGTTCGATGCCGGTGACGTATTCGCCATCGAAGCACGACGAGTCGAACACCTTCAGGTCGGCGTTGCCTTCGCGCACGGCCGCTTCCAGATCTTCCAGGTCCTGGTAGATCAGCCAGTCGCAGCCGAGGTGCTTTTCGATGTCCTCGATGCTGCGTTCGTGCGCGACCAGTTCGTCGGCCGCCGGCATGTCGATGCCGTAGATGTTGGGATGGCGCACCGGCGGCGCGGCGGACGCCAGGTAGACCTTGCGCGCGCCGGCATCGCGCGCCATCTGCACGATCTGCTGCGACGTGGTGCCGCGCACGATCGAATCGTCGACCAGCAGCACCACCCGGTTGCGGAATTCCAGGTGGATCGGGTTGAGCTTGCGGCGCACCGACTTCACCCGCTCGCCCTGCCCCGGCATGATGAAGGTGCGGCCGACATAGCGGTTCTTGATGAAGCCTTCGCGGTACTTCACGCCGAGCACGTTGGAGATCTCCAACGCGGCGTCGCGCGAGGTGTCCGGGATCGGGATGATGGTGTCGATGTCGTGGTCCGGCCGCAGGCGCAGGATCTTCTCGCCCAGCTTGATGCCCATGCGCATGCGCGCCTTGTGCACCGACACGTTGTCGATCATCGAGTCCGGACGCGCGAAGTACACGTACTCGAAGATGCACGGCGCATGCTGCTGCGGCTCGGCGACGATTTCGGAGAACAGTTCGCCGCGCGCGGTGATGACGATGGCCTCGCCCGGCTGCACGTCGCGCAGGCGGGTGAAGCCGAGGATGTCGAGCGCGGCCGACTCGGAGGCGACGATGTATTCGTGGCCTTCGTTGTGCTCGCGCCGGCCCAGCACCAGCGGGCGGATACCGTGCGGATCGCGGAACGCCACCAGCCCCAGCCCCAGCACCACGCTGACCACCGCGTAGCCGCCCTTGACCCGGCGGTGCACGCCGGCGACCGCACGGATGGCCGTCTCCGGCGACAGCGTGCGCTGCAGGTCCAGCTCGTGCGCGAACACGTTGAGCAGCACTTCGCTGTCCGAATCGGTGTTGATGTTGCGGCGATCCTGCGCGAACACGTCCTGGCGCAGCGCATCGGTATTGATCAGGTTGCCGTTGTGCGCCAGCGCGATGCCGTACGGCGAATTGACGTAGAACGGCTGCGCCTCGTCCATGCCTTCGGAACCGGCGGTCGGGTAGCGGCAGTGGGCGATGCCGACGCGCCCTTCCAGCACGCTCATCGCCTTGGGATTGAACACGTCGCGGACCAGTCCGTTGTCCTTGTGCACGCGCAGCCGCGTGCCGTCGGCGGTGGCGATGCCGGCGGCGTCCTGGCCACGGTGCTGGAGGACGGTCAGCCCGTCATAGAGCTGTCCGGCAACGTTCTGGTTGCCGACGATACCGACGATGCCGCACATGGTTCACGCTCTCCGCTAGGGTCGCTGGGGGGTGGTCGGCCGGGCCTGGCCCGGGGTTGGCTGCTGGACCGTCCCGGTCCTGTCCGCGCTGGCCGAGGCGTCCCCGGCCGGTTCGATGTTGATCGGTTCGCCGGCTGCGGCCTCCCGCGGCGGGTCATCCCGGCGTTCGCGCGCCTTGTCCAGCGCCTGCGACATCGCCTGTTCGAGCAACGGCGCCGCCACGCCGCGCGCATTATCGCCTGCCGGCGCGGGCTTGCGAACCTCCGCGCCCGGAACGGCCCATTCCGGCAGTTGCGCATGTATCCAGCCGATGCCCGGCTGCAGCCATGGCAGCAGTTGCGACTGCTGCCAGGCGCGATCGTTGCGCAACGGCGTGAAACCGAGCGCGAACACCAATACGCAGGCGATGACGGCGCCGCGCAATGCGCCCAGCGCCAGGCCCAGCAACCGATCCAGCCCGGACAGAGGTGTGGACTTGACCAGGGTTTTCAACAGCAGGCCAACCAGACTGACCGCCACTATCACCCCGAAGAAGGTCAGCGCATAACCGCCCAGCAATTGGCTGGCCGACGGCTCGGCGCTCCCGGCCAGCCAGTCGGCCGCATCGCGGCCGAACGTGAACGACGCCCACGCCGCCAGCACCCAGGCGGCGGTGGACACGAGGATGCCGACGAACCCACGCAGCAGTCCCAGCAACGCGGAGATGCCGATCAGCGACAGCAGCACCAGATCAATCATCGATCCGCCGCCGATCGTCCGGATTCAGCCATGCGAACACGCGGCCCGGACCGCATCGCCTGGCTGCCCCGGCCAGCGGAAAAGCGGATCACGGGTGCGGTCGCACCATGCCGTCGATGCCGTAGCGGCCGGCGACCTGCGACTTCAGCCGCTCGGCCTCGGCACGGCTGGCCACCGGTCCGACGCGCACGCGGTTGAGCATGCCCTTGTCGGTGCGCACCTGTTCGACGAAGGCGCTGAAGCCGCCCGCGCGCACGCGATCGCGCAACGCGTTGGCGTCGGCCGCATTGACGAACGCGCCGAGCTGCACGGCGTAGCCGACCCCGCCGGCGGCCGGCGCGCTGTCCGGCGCGGTGGCGGGAACGGACGTGGCCGCGGGCGGCGTGGCGGGTTGCGGCGCCGGCGAGGCAGGAGGCGTCGGTGCTGGCGATGTAACGGTCGGCGCAGCCTGGCCCGTGGCCGCCGGCGCGGGGGCCGCGGTCGCTTTCGCTGGCGGTGCGGGCGTCGGCGGCAATTCGGTCGCCGTCGCAGCGGCGGTGGACGCGGACGGCAGCGGCTGGGTGGTCACGCTGCTGGCGGGGGCCGGTGGCGTCGATGGCGCGACCGCGGCGGTGGCCGAGGCACTGGCGGCATCCGCATCCAGCACGACCACCTGCGCGTTGACATCGTTGCGTACCTTGACCGCCTGCAGGCGCGCCGATTCGGCGGCGGCGCGATCCAGGTACGGTCCGACGCGCACGCGCCAGGCGTTGCGGCCATTGATGGTGGTTTCCTCGTGGTAGCCCGGCAACTGCGACTGGCGCAGGCGGGCGATCACCGCATCGGCATCCTTCGCGCTCGCATAGGCGCCGAAGCTGACCGCGTAGTTGCCCGCAGCGGTGGCGGGCGTGGTCTCGCCCACGGGGGTATCTTCGGCGGGCGCGGCCGCGTCCGGATTCGGCGCGGTCGCCACCGGCATGCCGAGCGCACCACTCTCCGACGGCTGGCCCGGCGCGACCAGCGGCAGCTCGCGCGTCTCGTATTGCCCGCCCGGCGCGGCCGGCACGTCCAGCGGCACATCGGAGACGCCGCTATCCGGCGCCGGCCCCTTCACCAGCATCGGCAGGAAGATCACGGCCAAGGCGATCAGCACGACCGCTCCGATCAGGCGCTGTTTGAGGGGTGTATCCATCAGGTCCACGCGGTGAAGGCGGAATGCCGCCGATTATACGGGCGCGCTCCGTGCCGACCCCGTCAATGACCTGAATGCAGCCAGGCCATCGCTTCGGCGGCGGTATGGAAGGAACCGAAGATCAGCACACGCGCGCCGGCGTCCGCACGCGACAGCACCGCATCGAGCGCGTGCGCCACGGATGCATGGGCGATGCCGCGCGACGCCGCGCTGTCGGCAAGCTTCGCCCTCAGCGTGTCGACGCTTTGCCCGCGCGTCGAGTCCGGCTCCAGTCCGGCCAGGTGCCAGTCCACGTCCAGCCCATCGAACGCCGCGACGACGCCGGCGGCATCCTTGTCGGCCAGTGCCGCATAGATCAACGCGGTCGGCGCCGGCGGTTGCGCACGCAGCCACGCGGCCAGTTCGCGCGCGGCCTGCGGGTTGTGGCCGACATCGACGTGGATATCGACGCCATCGCGGACGAAGCGCTGCAAGCGACCCGGCAGTTGCGCCCCGCTGACGCCCTGCGCGTAGGCATGGCGCGGAATCGTGCCTTCGAGCGCGCGCAATGCGGCGATCGCGGTGGCGGCATTGGCGCGCTGCGCCGGCGCGGCCAGCGGCGGATGCGGCAACAGCAGTTCGTCGCCGACCTCGCGCCAGCGCCACTGCTGCGCATCGACCGGCTCATCGAAGAAATCGCTGCCGCGCCGCAATGCGTTGGCGCCGATGGCGTAGGCGCGGCGCAGCACGCTGGACGGCGAATCGATCTCGCCCAGCACCAGCGGCTTCCACGGCCGCGCGATGCCCGCCTTCTCCGCGCCGATGCTTTCGCGATCCGTGCCCAGCCAGTCGGTGTGGTCGATATCGACCGTGGTGATCACCGCCACGTCCGGATCGACGATGTTCACCGCATCCAGCCGGCCGCCGAGGCCGACCTCCAGCACCGCGAGATCGAGTTGCGCGCGCTGGAACAGCCACAGCGCGGCCAGCGTGCCGAATTCGAAATAGGTCAGCGGAATGCTTAAGCCCTCCCCTTCAAGGGGAGGGTTGGGTGGGGATGGTGTCGAATCGCGATCGGACACACGCTGGCTCCGCTCGCCCCTCTCCCCAACCCCTCTCCCGGTGGGAGAGGGGCTCGATCGCGCGGCTTCGACGGCTTCGAAAGCCTCGATCAGTCGTTCGTCGGTCGCTTCGACGCCATCGATGCGCACGCGCTCGTGGTAGCGCAGCAGGTGCGGCGAGGTATACGTGCCGACCTTCCAGCCGGCCACGCGCGCGATGGACTCGATGAAGGCGACTGTGGATCCCTTGCCGTTGGTGCCGCCGACGGTGATGACCTGCGCGGCCGGCTTGCCGATCGCCATGCGCGTAGCGACCTCGCGCACGCGCTCCAAGCCCATCGCGATGGACTGCGGATGCTGGCGCTCGATATAGGCGAGCCACCGCGCAAGATCGACGCCGAATTCCGGCATCGCTTACAACGCCCGGTGCTTGGCCTCGCCGAAGAACGGCGTGTGGTGCGCGCAATCGTTCAGGCGCACGACTTCCAGATGATCGACATCCGGGCCTTCCAGCAGGTTGATCGTCGTCGGCGCCTGGCGGAAGGTCCACAGCTTGGACAGCGGGATGCCCAGCACCTTGCACAGGATCACGCGGTTGACCGCGTCGTGCGCGACCACCAGCAGCGTGTCGTCCTCGCCCAGTCCGTCGGCCGCGCGCGTCAGGCCGCGCCATGAGCGGTCCAACACCTGCCGCAACGATTCGCCGCCCGGCATCAGCACGGTGTCGGGCTCGTCGCGCCAGGCGCGCAGGCGGGCCGGATCCTTGTCGTGGATCTCGGTGGCCAGCAGGCCTTCCCATTCGCCGTGGGCGATTTCCTGCAGATCCGGATCCAGCGTCAGCAGATCGGCGCGCGCTTCGCCGAGCGCATGGCGCGCGGTGCTGGCGGCGCGCGACAGCGGCGAGGCGACGGCGCGGGCGATGGGGAGATCGCGCAGGCGCTCGCCCAGCGCGGCGGCCTGCGATTCGCCGACCGGCGACAGCGGGATATCGATCTGGCCCTGGTAACGGCCTTCGGCGTTCCACGGCGTCTCGCCGTGACGGGCAAGCAGGATGCGCATGCGTCGGTGATTCCTGTGGGGGAACCCGGCGCCTCCGATGAGCGGAAACGACGAGGGGAGCGGATCATACCGCTCCCCTCGCCCGCATCGGGGTCCGCTTCGGCAGGCCGCTTGGGTTTACCTGCCGACGTTCAGTTCCTTCAGCAGCTGCGGCGCCGGATAGACCTCCTGCATGATCCAGCGCACGTAGCGGCCATCGACGGCGATCATGCGGGTCATCGTCGGGTCGAACACCCAGTTGCTGCTGACCGACTCCCAGTTGCCGTCGAACGCCAGCCCGACCAGCCGGCCGTTGCCGTCGAGCACCGGCGAACCGGAGTTGCCGCCGGTGATGTCCAGGTCGGCCAGGTAGTTGACCGGCACGCTGCCCAGGCGCTTGTCCTCCAGCCCGCCGTAGCGCTTGGCCGCGACCGCGTCGAGCAGCGCCTGCGGCGAATCGAACGGGTCCTCGCCGGTTTCCTTGGCGACCACGCCTTCCAGCGTGGTGAACGGCGTGTAGGCCATGCCGTCCTTCGGCGCGTAACCCTTCACGTTGCCGAAGGTGATGCGCAGCGACAGGTTGGCATCGGGATAGACGAACTCGCCCTTGCTCTTCTTGTAGTCGGCCAGCGCCTTCAGATAGGCCGGGCGCGCGACGAGGTATTCGCCGGCGCGCGCCTTGCGCTGCTGCTCCAGTTCCAGCAGCGCCGGCATCACCGCCACCGCATACTGGATCGCCGGATCCTTGCTGCTCTCGAACGCGGCGCGGTCGGCGGCGAACCACTTCAGGCGTTCCTCGGTGCTGCCGAGTTTCGTGGTCGCCAGCCGATCCAGCGCGCGCTTGATCGCGCGCTCGTCATTGCCGCCGAGCCACTTGTCGACCGCGGCCACGCGCTGGTCCTTCGGCAGCTTGACGTATTGCTTCAGCCAGTACTCCTGCAGCTGGCGATCCATCGCCGGCACGTAGCGGCGTTCCAACTGCTTCAGCGAGCCTTCGATGGCGGGCAGATCGCGGACCTGGTAGCCGGACTCGCGCTCGGCGTCGGGCTTCTGCTTCTCGATGGCCAGGCGGTACAGCGCGGTCGCCGAGCCGATGATGCCGGTGCTGCCGAACTGGCCCATCACCAGATCGCGTTCTCGCGTGGCGCTGGCCTGCGTGTTGAGCGCGATGAGCTGGCCGTGGGCGTCCAGCGCGGAACGTCCCTTGTCGCCCTGCTGGCGCAGCCATGCCAGCACGGCCTGTTCCTCGGCGCGCTTCTGGGCGGCGGCGTCGATGCGCTTGAAGCCTTCCAGCTGGCCGTCGTAGTTCTTGGCGACGTTGTTCCAGCTGGCCATCGTGCTGGCGTACTTGACCTGGATGTCCGGGTTCTTCTTGCCCGCCGCATCGACCATCGCGATCAGATCCTTGTAGTGCTGGCCGGTGACCGGATAGCTCCACTGCGCGGTCTCGTCGAACTCGCTGGCCAGCGCGTAGCGGTTGGTGCGGCCCGGATAGCCGGCGACCATGACGAAATCGCCGGCGCCCAGCGGCTTGTCGGCGAACTTCAGCCAGCGCTTGGGCTTGTACGGGACGTTGTCGGTGGCATACGCGGCCGGCTTGCCGTCCTTGCCGACGTAGGCGCGGTAGAACGCGAAGTCGCCGGTGTGGCGCGGCCACATCCAGTTGTCGATGTCGCCGCCGTACTTGCCCACGCTGCCCGGCGGCGCATAGGCCAGGCGCACGTCGCGGATTTCCAGGTTCTTGAACAGCCGGTAGGTGTTGCCGCCGGCGAAGCTGTACAGGCGGCAGCGGAAGCCGGGCTCGGCTTCGCAGTCGGCGATGAGTTTTTTCTCGAACGCTTCCAGCGCCTGGGTGCGCGCCAGCGCATCGGCGCCGGCCGAGGCGATGGCGGCCTGCGCGTCGGCGGTCACGTCGCGGATGTCGTCGAGCACGAACACGCGGGCGTTGGGGCCGGCGCTGAGTTCGTCGGCCGGCGTCGCCGCGTTGAAGCCTTCCTTGATCAGGTTGTTCTCCGGCGTGGAGTTGAGCTGGATGGCGCCGTAGGCGCAGTGGTGGTTGGTGACGACCAGGCCTTGCGGCGACACGAAGCTGGCCGTGCAGCCGCCCAGCGCGACTACCGCGCCCATCGGATCGCCGGTCAGGTCGGCCAGTTGCCTGGCCGGCAGCTTCAGGCCGGCCTTCTTCAGCGGTCCGGCGATCTCCGGCAGTTGCTGTGGCACCCACATGCCCTCGGCGGCGTGGGCCGCACCGGCGGCGGCAAGGCTCGCGGCGGCGAGGGAAACGGCAAGCAGGTTCAGGCGCATCGGGCGGCTCCGCAAGGCAAAGAGGACCGATTGTAGCGGGCGCGTTGTAGCGGGCGCGTTGTAGCGGGCGCGGCGCGCCGGCCGGCCATGGCGTCCGCCCCGGCCCGGGACCGGGCGTTCCCGGGCCGGGGCGTATAATCCGCGCCCGCTTCTTTTCCACGGTCGCACCGACTCCATGACGCAGAAAACGATGAAGGCGCTGGTCAAGCGCGAAGCCGGCAAGGGCATCTGGCTGGAAGAGATCCCGGTCCCGCAGCCGGGCCCCAACGAGGTGCTGATCCGGCTGGAGAAGACCGCCATCTGCGGCACCGACCTGCACATCTACCTGTGGGACGAGTGGAGCCAGCGCACCATCAAGCCCGGCCTGACCATCGGCCACGAGTTCGTCGGCCGTATCGCCGAGCTCGGCCCCGGCGTGAGCGGCTACAGCGTCGGCCAGCGCGTGTCGGCCGAAGGCCACATCGTCTGCGGCCACTGCCGCAACTGCCGCGGCGGCCGCCCGCACCTGTGCCCGCATACGGTCGGTATCGGCGTCAACCGCGACGGCGCGTTCGCCGAATACATCGTCATGCCGGCGTCCAACCTGTGGCCGATCCCGGATCAGATTCCCTCCGAGCTGGCGGCGTTCTTCGATCCGTACGGCAACGCCGCGCACTGCGCGCTGGAGTTCGACGTGGTCGGCGAGGACGTGCTGATCACCGGCGCCGGCCCCATCGGCATCATCGCCGCCGGCATCTGCAAGCACATCGGCGCGCGCAACGTGGTGGTCACCGACGTCAACGACTTCCGCCTCAAGCTGGCCGCCGACATGGGCGCCACGCGCGTGGTCAACGTCGCCAACCAGTCGCTGAAGGACGTGATGGCCGACCTGCACATGGAAGGCTTCGACGTGGGCCTGGAAATGAGCGGCAATCCGCGCGCGTTCAACGACATGCTCGACTGCATGTACCACGGCGGCAAGATCGCGCTGCTCGGCCTCCTGCCCAAGGGCGCCGGCGTGGACTGGGACCGCATCATCTTCAAGGGCCTGACCGTGCAGGGCATCTACGGCCGCAAGATGTACGAGACCTGGTACAAGATGACCCAGCTGGTGCTGTCCGGTTTCCCGCTCGGCAAGGTGCTGACCCACCAGTTGCCAATCGACGAGTTCCAGAAGGGCTTCGACCTGATGGAACAGGGCAAGGCCGGCAAGGTCGTGCTGAGTTGGCACTGACTCCGGCCAACGCGGGGCCGCGGGAGCACACTGATGATCAGCCTGAACGTCAGCGATGTCAGACCGTTCGTGCCGGCGAAGGACTTCGCCGTTTCCAAGGCGTTCTATGAAGCCCTCGGCTGGACGGTGAAATGGTCCGACGACGCGCTGGCGCTGATGGAGAATGCCGACCGGTATTTCTATCTGCAGCGCTATTACGTGAAGGAGTGGGCAGAGAATTCGATGCTGCACATCACGGTCGAGGAAGCCCGCTCCAGCTATGCGCAGATCAAAGCCCTGCTGGATTCGGAGCGGTTCCCCGATGCGCGGGTGGCGCCACCCAAACAGGAACCGTACGGCGCGCTGGTCACCTATGTATGGGATCCGGCCGGTGTGCTGCTGCATCTGGCGCAGTGGACGACGAACGACGAATCCACCGAGTGACACGGCGTGATCGGCCGACACAAGAAAGGCGCCCGAGGGCGCCTTTGCTTTATCCATCGTCTCTGCCGAAAAGCTATTGGCCGACGCTGAGGGTGACCACCAGCCGATTGTCGGCGATGTAGCCATAGGCATCGCGGCCCTTGCCATCGGTGCCGACATAGGCCGCGCTCACCGTCAGCGGACCGAACGACTTGCCGATGCCGACCGACCAGTCCTTGTAGTCGCGGCCGACCGTGCCGTCCTCGAACTCGGTCACGCCGGCCGACACATCCAGCGTGAAATCGGCTGGCAGTCCCCAGCTCGCGCCCAGGCTGTAGTACCAGCTGTCGGTGCTGCTGTTGAACACATCGTCGGTGTAGGCGACGCTGACACTGTAGGTTTCGGCGAACGTGAGCGCGGCGATCAGCTCGTTGTAGTTGGAAGCGCCCGCCTTCGGATAGCCGTAACGGTTGAACAGGATGTCGAAATTGAGGCTGTCGTTGAAATCGACGTTGTAGCCGACGAAGGCGTCGACCTCGAAATCCGGATCGCCCGGACCGAAATCGACATTGGAACCCCATACGCCGGCATAAATGCCGACCGGCGTGGTGTAGGTCAGTCCCGCCTGGAACGCCGGACCTTCGTCGGTCTGCGACAGGCCGCGGAACACGTAGTCGTTGGTGACCGCCAGTTCCCAGCTGATCGGCGAGGATGCTTCTTCGGCTTCCTGCGCGAAAGCGGCGGCAGGCAACAGCAACGACAGGGCGGCGGCGATGGCAAGGGAACGCTTGACTGGCTTCATCCGGACTTCTCCTGTGCTTCGGCGGTGGGGGCTGATGACGGATACGCCATCACGGTTTCACGGTTTTTTAACCGCCCCGATAGTGCGCTGCAGCAATCTTCGTCGTCAAGCCCCTGTCACAAACCGCTGGTCGGATGTCCCGGTGTAGTCTTCCGTTGTCCTGGACGCTGTCGCGGACCATCAACCGGACGAAGACCCCGCCGCAGCGAACAGCCCATACCGCCGCGGATTGATCCACACCGGGTGTCCGACCGCCGGCAGCGAATCGGCCTGGCTGGCCGGCAGCTCCACCTCCACCTCGTTGCCTTGCCGCAGGCGCGCGCGCAAGCGCAGGCGCGGGCCGCTGCGCTGCAGGCCGATCACCGTGGCTTCCCAGCCGGTGGAGACTTCGGACAGTTCCAGATCCTCGGGCCGCACGAACAACTCGGCGGCGCCGGATGACGGGGCCGACGCCGTGGTCGGCAGCGTCAGTTCCGCCGCCTGCACCTGTCCGCCTTGCGCCTGCGCCGGTACGCGGTTGACCGCGCCGACGAACGAATACACGAACGGGGTGGCCGGGTGATCGTAGGCCTCGGCCGGCGTGGCGACCTGCTCGATGCGGCCGCGGTTGAGAATGGCGACGCGATCGGCCAGTTCCAGCGCTTCTTCCTGATCGTGGGTGACGAACACCGTCGTCAGTCCGGTCTGGTCGTGCAATTCGCGCAGCCAGCGGCGCAGATCGCGGCGCACCTGCGCGTCGAGCGCGCCGAACGGCTCGTCCAGCAACAGCACGCGCGGCTCGATCGCCAGCGCGCGCGCCAGCGCGACGCGCTGGCGCTGGCCACCGGACAGCTGCGCCGGATAGCGCTTCTCCAGCCCTTCCAGTTGCACCAGCGACAGCAGTTCGCGCACGCGCGCCTGGATGCGGCTTTCCGGCCAGCGTTCGCCGCGCGGCCGCACCCGCAGGCCGAACGCGATGTTGTCGGCCACGGTGAGATGGCGGAACAACGCGTAGTG
>Ga0160451_100698_pt1 | contig 15441 bp, 11 predicted proteins | sample HID1975M_E1MG_FD_108270 | JGI IMG/M metagenome (GOLD analysis project Ga0160451, IMG submission 108270) | Enriched soil microbial communities from UW Madison campus, WI, USA - HID1975M_E1 MG | ecosystem: Environmental > Terrestrial > Soil > Unclassified | place: USA: Madison, Wisconsin... | reverse complement strand
TGGTCGGCGACCCGACCCACCAGCTGACCAACGCCTTCGGCGTGCACATCCCGGAAGAAGGCCTAGCCCTGCGCGGCACCTTCATCATCAACCCGGAAGGCGTGATCAAGACCCTGGAGATCCACGACAACGCCATCGCCCGCGACGTCAGCGAGACCCTGCGCAAGCTGAAGGCCGCCCAGTTCGTCGCCGCCAACCCGGGCCAGGTGTGCCCGGCCAAGTGGAAGGAAGGCGCCCAGACCATCGCTCCGTCGCTGGACCTGGTCGGCAAGATCTGAGTCCCCGCGTCCTCCCGGCCGTGCCGGGAGGACGCCGCTTCCGTCCCCGTCATGGGGACGGGAGTGGATGGAAGCCATCGCACCCACGCCGCCGCCGCGCCGTCGCTGCGCAATCCGGCACGCCACGCAGGTCGCGTCGGCTTCCACCCACTTCCATGCAGCACCGTGCCCTGCCCGCAGGACGCAACGGGGCCGGCTTTTCGCAGTCCCGTCGTTCCCGCGAAGCGTTTCACCACAGCCGAATGGCTGGTCTCGCGGGAAGAGCCTGACGGCAGCCGTGGGCTGATCCTCCGGTGCCTTACCTCTCCGATGATCGAAGACGCTGGGATTCCCGCCTTCGCGGGAACGACGAGCTGAAAAGCCGGACGACCCGGACACCCCTCCCCCAAGGAGCTCCGCCATGTTGGACGAATCCCTCAAGACCCAGCTCCAGGCCTACCTGGAACGCCTGACCCGCCCGGTGCACCTGGTCGCCTCGCTCGACGACGGCGCCAGTTCGGCCGAAATGCTCGAACTGCTGCGGGACATCGAAGCGCTGTCGCCGAAGGTCGGCCTGGAAGTGCGCCGCGACGATGCGCAGCGCACGCCATCGTTCGCCGTGACCAGCCCGGGCCACGACATCTCGCTGCGTTTCGCCGGGCTACCGATGGGCCATGAGTTCACCTCGCTGGTGCTGGCGCTGCTGCAGGCCGGCGGGCATCCGTCCAAGGCCGCGGCCGAGGTCATCGAACGGGTCAGGTCGCTCGACGGCGAGTTCCTGTTCGAGACCTATTTCTCGCTGTCCTGCCAGAACTGCCCGGACGTGGTCCAGGCGCTGAACCTGATGGCGGTGCTGAACCCGAACATCCGCCACGTGGCCATCGACGGCGCGCTGTTCCAGGACGAGGTCGAGGCGCGCCAGGTGATGTCGGTGCCGACCATCTTCCTCAACGGCGAAGTGTTCGCCGCCGGCCGCATGGGCCTGGAGGAAATCGTCGCCAGGCTGGATACGAATGCCGGCAAGCGCGAGGCCGAGAAGATCGCGAAGAAAGCCGCGTTCGACGTGCTCGTGGTCGGCGGCGGCCCGGCCGGCGCCGCCGCCGCGGTCTACGCCGCGCGCAAGGGCATCCGCACCGGCGTGGCGGCCGAGCGTTTCGGCGGCCAGGTGCTGGACACCCTGGCGATCGAGAATTTCATCTCGGTGTCGCACACCGAGGGCCCGAAACTGGCCACGGCGCTGGAACAGCACGTGCGCGAATACGACGTGGACGTGATGAACCTGCAGCGCGCGGCCGCGCTGGTTCCGGCCGGCGAGGATGGCCTGGTCGAAATCAAGCTCGACAACGGTGCGTCATTGAAATCCCGGACCATCGTCCTCTCCACCGGCGCGCGCTGGCGGCAGATGAACGTGCCCGGCGAGAACGAGTACCGCAACAAGGGCGTGGCCTACTGCCCGCACTGCGACGGCCCGCTGTTCAAGGGCAAGCGCGTGGCGGTGATCGGCGGCGGCAACTCCGGCGTCGAAGCGGCGATCGACCTGGCCGGCATCGTTGCCCACGTCACCCTGCTCGAGTTCGATTCGAAGCTGCGCGCCGACGACGTGCTACAGCGCAAGCTGCGCAGCCTGCCCAACGTGCGCGTGATCACCAGCGCGCAGACCACCGAGGTGCTGGGCGACGGCCAGAAGGTCACCGGCCTGGTCTACAACGATCGCGTCGGCCACGATTCGCACCGGATCGACCTGGAAGGCGTGTTCGTGCAGATCGGCCTGCTGCCCAACACCGAATGGCTCAAGGGCACGCTGGAACTGAGCCCGCGCGGCGAGATCGTGGTCGACGACCGCGGCCAGACCAGCGTGCCGGGCGTGTTCGCCGCCGGCGACTGCACCACGGTGCCGTACAAGCAGATCGTGATCGCGATGGGCGAAGGCTCCAAGGCCGCGCTGGCCGCCTTCGACCACCTGATCCGCGCCTCGGCCCCGAAGGCCGAGCCGGTCGCCGAGGCGATCTGAATGTCTTGCAGAAGCCGACTTGCCGGCGACCGCCCTGCCTGACGGGTCGCTGGCAGACAGTTCCCGCATGGCGGTCGCCGGCAAGACCGGCTCCTACAAGGGCCTGCGAACGGACGTAAAGTGGGCCTGCACCATCCGGCTGCCCCGGGAGGGAAACTGCGATGAACCTGCGCGACCTCAGGTACCTGGTGGCGCTGGCCGACCACAAGCACTTCGGCCGCGCCGCCGCGGCCTGCTATGTCAGCCAGCCCACGCTGTCGACCCAGATCCGCAAGCTGGAAGACGAGCTGGGCGTGCCCTTGGTCGAGCGCGCGCCGCGCAAGGTCATGCTGACCCCGGCCGGCCGCGAGGCCGCCGAGCGCGCGCGCCGGATCGTGGCCGAGGTCGAGCAGATGAAGGAGGCCGCGCGCCGCAGCCAGGACCCGGAGGCCGGCACGGTGCGGCTGGGCATCTTCCCGACCCTGGCCCCGTACCTGCTACCGCACGTGGTGCCGCGCCTGCGCACCCGTTTTCCGCAGCTGGAGCTGTTGCTGGTGGAGGAGAAGAGCGACGAACTGCTGGCGCGCCTGCGCGAAGGCAAGCTCGACGCGGCGGTGCTGGCCCTGCCGGTGCACGACGAACAACTGCATGCCGAGTTCCTGTTCGAGGAACCGTTCGTGCTGGCGGTGCCGGAAAACCACCCGCTTTCGCAGCGCGACGAACTGACCCTGGAGGAGCTGTCCGAACAGCGCCTGCTGCTGCTCGAGGACGGCCATTGCCTGCGCGAACAGGCGCTGGACGTGTGCCGCCTGTCCGGCGCGCACGAGAAGACCGAGTTCCGCGCCACCAGCCTGGAGACGCTGCGGCAGATGGTCGCCGCCAACGTCGGGGTGACCCTGCTGCCGACCCTGGCGGTCAAGCCGCCGGTGGCGCGCTCGGACAACATCCACCTGCTGCGCTTCGCCGGCGCCCAGCCCAGCCGCAGCATCGCCATGGTCTGGCGACGCAGCTCGGCGATGGCCGATTTCCTGATGCGGCTGGCACAGGTATTCCGCGACCTGCCGGCCGGCCTGCTGTCGCCCGCCGGGGACTCGCCCGTTCCCGCGCAGCAGGCCGCGGCGGTGCCGCCACCGCGCAGCGACTGGGCCTGAACGCGGCAACCCCGCGCGGTTGAACCGCGGCCGCTTCCAAGCTACGTTAGGGCCACAACCAGTCGACCCCGGGCGGTGCGGAAACGCGCCGCCTTTTCTTCGTTGAAGCCAGGCTTCACGGGCCGCGTATCCGTACGGATCACGACTCCATGCGGGCGCCGATCCGATCGGAGCCCAGGCTCATCCTGCACGTTGTCCAACCCTGCGCGCATGCCGCGCATCCACCACCATGAGGAGCACCATGCCCACCCAGCCCACCAGCGGCCTGCCGCCATCCCTGATCGTCTCCAGCCGCGACCTCGCCCGGCTCGAGGCCCTGCTCGATTCCCCGGTGCTGAGCCGCCATCCGGCCGCGCTCGCGCTGATGGACGAACTCAACCGCGCCGAGATCCTCCCGCCCGAGCGCATCCCCGCCGGCGTGGTGACCATGCATTCGCGCGTGGAATGCGAGGATATCGCCAGCGGCGAGGAGCATGTGCTGACCCTGGTCTACCCGAACGAAGCCGACGTGGAACGCGGGCGCGTGTCCGTGCTCGCCCCGGTCGGGACCGCATTGCTCGGCCTGTCGGTCGGCCAGAGCATCGACTGGCAGGCCCCCGGCGGCCGCCCGCTGAAGCTGCGGGTCAAGTCGGTCCATTACCAGCCCGAAGCGGCCGGCGACTTCCACCGCTGAAGCACGGGCCGGCGACACGACGCCGGCCACGTCCGCTTTTTGACTGTAGGAGCCCGTCTTGCGGGCGACCCGAGAACATCGGAACCACGCCGCCACCCGTGCCGATGACGTCGCGTCGCCCGCAAGACGGGCTCCTACAAAACGCGGCGCGGGCAGGTCGGGCCGGCGCTTGCCCATTGCAGGAGCCAGTCTTGCCGGCGACGCGACGCCGCGCCGGGTCCAGGCGCTGGACGCGCACGACCTCAGCCGCCGCGCGCGTCCAGCGCCGCCACCGCCGGCAGGGTCTTGCCTTCCAGGAATTCCAGGAAGGCACCGCCACCGGTGGAGATGTAGCTGACCTGCTTCCCGATGCCGAACTTGTCCACCGCCGCCAGGGTGTCGCCACCGCCGGCGATGGAGAACGCCTTCGACTCGGCGATCGCATGCGCCACCGCCTCGGTGCCGCGCTCGAAGGCCTTGAACTCGAACACGCCCACCGGCCCGTTCCACACTACCGTGCCGGCGTCGGCGATCAGCAGCGCATAGCGCGAGGCGGTCTGCGGACCGATGTCCAGGATCAGGTCGTCGTCGGCGACCTCGCCCACCGGCTTGATCGTCGCTTCCGCGTCGGCGGCGAAGGCCTTGGCCACCACCACGTCGCTCGGCAGCGGAATGTCGGCGCCGCGTGCCTTGGCGTCGGCCAGGATCTGCCGGGCGGTATCGAGCAGGTCCGGCTCGTACAGCGACTTGCCGACCGGATGGCCGGTGGCGGCGAGGAACGTGTTGGCGATGCCGCCGCCGACGATCAGCTGGTCGACCTTGCCGACCAGGTTGCCGAGCAGTTCCAGCTTGGTGGAAACCTTGCTGCCGGCGACGATCGCCAGCAGCGGCCGCGCCGGGCTGGCCAGCGCCTTGTCCAGCGCGTCCAGTTCGGCCATCAGCAGCGGGCCGCCGGCGGCGACCGGGGCGAAGCGGATCACGCCGTGCGTGGACGCCTGCGCGCGGTGCGCGGTGCCGAACGCATCCATTACGAACACGTCGCACAGCGCCGCGTACTTCTTCGACAGCGCCTCGTCGTCCTTGCCCTCGCCGGGATTCATGCGGCAGTTCTCCAGCAGCACCACCTGGCCCGGCTGCACCTCGACGCCATCGATCCAGTCGCGCACCAGCGGCACCTCCACGCCGAGCAGCTGCGACAGGCGCGCGGCCACCGGTGCCAGCGAATCGGCCTCGCTCCACACGCCTTCCTTGGGCCGGCCCAGGTGCGAGGTGACCATCACCGCCGCGCCTTTCTCCAGCGCGAGTTTCAGCGTCGGTACCGAGGCGGTGATGCGCTGTTCGGAGGTGATCCGGCCCGCCTCGATCGGCACGTTGAGGTCCTGCCGGATCAGCACGCGCTTGCCGGCGAGGTCGAGGTCGGTCATCCGCAGGATCGTCATCGTTGGGGCTCTCATCTTCGATTGGGGAAGGACGCCGCCGCCGCCGGGCGATGGCATCGCGCAGTGCGGCAGGTTGCACCGGAAACGGAAACCGCCGCGCGGCCGGGCGGAACCGCCATTGTCCCGCCCGCGTGCCGGTACGGCAAACCGGTCAGTCGCGCGGCGGCCGCTGCCGCAGCAGGCTCAGGCCCAACAGGGCGACCAGTGCCGCACCGCCGATCAGCACGCCCCACAGCAACATCGATTTCCAGTCGATGTGCCGTTGCGGCTGCAGTGCACTCGCGCCGGCCAGCTCTTCCGGCGCGTCGGCCAGGTAGGCCGGAGCCGGCTGCCAGCCCGCCCCGCGCTGCTTGCGCAGCGCATCGAGCAACGCCGGGATCGGCGCCTCGGCGCGGACCGCGTTGGCGCTGCCGGCGGCCAGCGCGTACGGCGGTTCGCCCTGGGCGAGGAACACCATCACCTCGGGCCGATAGCCCAGCCGCAGCACCGGCAACGCATCGCCGACCGGATTGCCGGCGGACAGGCGCCAGTGGCGATCGCGCACCGCCGTGGCCAGCGGCTTCGGATCGGACTGGCTGGCCTGGCCTTGGCCGGCGCCGACCTGGAAGGACATCCACGGCCCGGCGCGCCACAGCCACGAGGCGTCCTCGCGCTCGCGGCTGTGCAGGGTCCATTGCACCGCGCTGTTGCCGGGCAGGCGCACGTCGGCGCGTTCGACCGGGAAGCGTCCGGGCAGGACGAACTCGAAATAGTCGCGGCCGCCTTCGCTGCGGCGCTGGCCGGGAATCTCCACCCATTCCCAGCGCACGTCCGGCGGCGGCGGCGCCAGTTCGGCGGTCACCCCGGTGAGCGCGGGCACCGGCCCGGGACGCAGCGGCAGCAGGCGCAGGTAGCGTGCCTGCCCGTCGAGCACGATCCGGCCCTGGCGCAAACGCTCGCCGCCGCGTTCCAGATCCAGCAGGGTGGTGGCTTCGTTGAGCGTGCGCCACTGGCGCAGGTCGTTGCTGCCCTCGACCCGATAGCGCGCCTGCAGCGACTGCACCGGCCGGTCCCATTCCAGCAGCAGCGCGCGCACCGGCTCGCGCAGGCGGCTGGCGTCGACCAGCCACTGGCCCGCCGCGAGCGGCGCGCCTGCGCGTGGGCCCGTCCCGGCTTCGATGCGGACGATGTTCCCGTCCCCGTCGCGCTCGGCGACCAGGCGCAGGTCGCCGCCGCCGGCCGCCGGATCGACCGCTGGCAGCGGGAACCACGGCAGCGCCAGCATCCGCGGCGGCTGCGCCAATGGCTGCGCGGGCGACAGCAGCGCCGCCGGCAACGCCTGGCCGGCGGCGTTGAACACCTCCACGTCCTGCAGCGACGGCTGGCTCGCGCTGCGGTACACGTTCGCGTCCAGTTGCACCCGGTAGGCGCCGCTTTCCTCCTGGCCCAGGGTCAGCGGCCATTGCCGCGCGTAATCGTCGCGGGTGCCGGCCAGGGCCAGCACCGGCAGCAGCAACAGGCCCAGCCAGACGATCCGGCGACCCGCGGTGTTGCGCGTGCGCGTCCTGCTCATGCCTGCGGTTCCTCCTGCGGAGCGGCGTCCGGACGCGGCGGCGCCGGTGCCAGGTAGCCCACGATCGTGCACAGCACGCCATAGGCGATGAACGAGACGATACCGAGCACGCCGCCCAGGTGCTGGCGGTCGACCAGCAGCAGCTTGGCCAGGACCACGCCCATCAGCACCGCGCCGGCCAGCCACAGCCCGCGCCGGCCGCGGCGCGAACCGGCGATCCAGCCGATCACGCCCAGCACGCTCCAGACCACGGTCAGGCTGGTCTGGGCCAGGCTGCTGGACAGCAGCGCCGCGTCCCAGTCAATGCCGCCCCAGTGGTGCACGCTGCGCAGCGTGCTCACGCTCAGCAGCAGGAACCCGCCGAGTGCGACCGTGCCGGTGCGCAGGCGCGCCAGGCCCGCCGGGGCGTGCTCCGACCACAGCCAGGCCGCGGCCAGCCCCAGCGCGACCAGCTGCGCCAGTTCGGCCGGGTTGAGCAGCGGCAGCCACGGCAGTGGCGACGACGGCACCGCCTGCGCCAGCGACAGCAGCCAGCCGGCCGCGATCACCAGGAAGGCCACGCCGAGCAGCGGCGTGCGCAAGCCCGCCGTCGCTTCGCGCCCACGCGGGAACGCCAGCACGTTCCACCGCCACAGCGCCAGCGCCGCCAGCACCAGCCACGGCAGCGCAAGCAGGGCCTGGCGCCAGCCCTGCGCCAGGCCGGCATCGGTGGCCAGCCAGTAGCCCCACAGCGAGAACACCACCGGCCACAGCAGCCACCAGGCGAACTGCGCCGCGCCGGCGCCATCGTCCCGGTCGCCGCGCAGGCACCACAGGCTGCGCAGCCCCAGTGCCGCGAACAGCATCCACGCCGCCGCGCCCCAGGCGCCGCCGAACGGATGCGCGTGCACCGCGTCCTGCCACAGCGCCAGCGGCATCGTCGCCACGAACGCGCCGGCCACGGTCAGCGCCAATGCGCGCGCAGGGCGCAGCCGGTGGACTTCGGCGGCGATCCAGCCGCTGAACGCGGCGAAGGCGAGCAACGCGTCGGGCCGGATCGCGGCATCGACGAAGCGGTCCACTTCGTGCACGCCGTTGCCCGCCCACCACACCAGGCCCCACAGGTAGAACGCCACCGCGCCGCCGGGCCTGCCGTGCGCCCGCGCGGCGCCGGCGCTGGCGAAGCCGGCCAGAGCGATCAGCAGCGCGCCCATCGCGGTCGGATTGAACAGCAGTCGTGCGTCGCCGTGGCCGGCGTGGTCGAGGAATCCGATCGCCAGCGCACCGGCTGCCAGCAGCTGCAACGCGGTGCCGGTGAACTGCGGCAATCCGCGCTGTTGGCGCAGGCCCAGCCAGAACAGTCCGGCGCCTTCCAGTGCGAACACGCTGGCGGTAGCGCGGGCCGACAGCGCCAGCGGCACCGCCAGGGTGGCGAAGCCCACCGCCAGGATCGCGTGCGCCTGGCCCAGCATTGCATAGCCGGCGCGACGCAGCAGCGCCCATGCCAACCCGGCGTAAAGCACGCCCAGTCCCAGCGCGCACAGCGCCAGCGGCATGCGCGCACCGTCGGGCAGGATGCTGTCCAGCAGGCCGGCCTGCATCGAAAACGCGACCAGCGGCGTGCCGAACACCAGGCAGCCGTCGACCAGGTCGCGACGGCCTTCCGGCTGGCGGCGCGCGAACAGGATCGGCACCAGCAGATAGAACGCGAAGAACAACACGACGAACGGCTGCGTGCTCGCGTAATGCTCGGGCCGGTACCCATGGACGCCCCACAGCCCGCCGATGCCGAAGGTGAAGGCGAAGCCGAGCAGGTTGAGGATGCGCCACGACCGGAACCACGCGATCGCCACGATCGCCGCATTGAGCAGCGCATAGTAGGAGAACAGCGCGACATGGTTGCCCTGGCCGGTGGACAGCCAGACCGGGGCCAGGAAACCGGCCAGCAGCGCGAACACCGCCAGCGCCCTGGCATCCTGCAGCACCGCCAGCAGCCCCGTGCCCGCCACCAGCAGCACGCTCAGGGCGAAGGCCGGGCCGGGGTCGAGCAGGCCGTACAGCTTGAACGCCGCGTACACCGTCAGCAGCAGCACGCCGATCGCCCCGCCCTGCAGGCTCAGCGCGAACACCCGGTTGCTGTCGCGCCGCTTCCAGGCGAACACCAGCGCCGCCAGCGCCACGGCCGCCACGCCGGCCAGGCGCAGTTCCAGCGGCAGCGAGAACAGGCCCTGGTCGCTGGCGTACTTGAGCAGCGCCGCCACGCCGGCCAGCAGCACCAGCATGCCGATCTTCACCGGCACGTTGCCGACGGTGAACCAGTGCTTGACCGTGCGCAGCAGCGCTTCGCCGCGGTCGGCCACGCCAGGCGCCTCGTCGCGGCGCGGTGCCGGGGTCCGCACTGGCGGCGGCAACGGCGGCGGCGCGGCAGCTGCGCCGGCGGATGGCGCGGCGGTGGATGGCTCGCCGGCGGGAGCGACCAGCGGATCGCCCGCAACACGGGTGCTGGCGGGGGCGTCGGCTTCGCGCCTCGCCGGCGGCGGCGCGGCAGCGGGCGCGGGCCTGGGCTGCGCACCCGCGCGCATCAGTTCGGACAGTGTCGGCGCATCGTCGCCGGGGATCGGCGCGGCACCGGGCGTATGCGTGGCCGCGGGCGACGGCGTTGCGCTCTCCGCGCGTGCGGCCGGCGCCGGCCGCGTACCGGCCATGCGCAGCTCGGCAAGCGCGCCTTCCAGCGCGGCCACGCGCGCCTTGAGCGACGACAGCGACAGCAGCGCGACCACCAGCAGCACCGGCATTGCCAGCAACGCCACTCCAAGCAGCACCAGGATCCCGACCATCGCGTCCATTCCTCCCCCGTTCCGTGCAGTTGTGCGTTCCATTCCGCAGCGGGCCCGGCCTTCCCCGCGACGGCATCGCGCCGGCAGCGTCGACGATGCATGGCTGGTTTGCAAGGTACGCAAAAATAAAGTTCTTCTCCCGATTGCGCGAGGCAGGCGCAAGGGTCGCTTCTTCAGTGTTGGCCGGGACGCCGGGCAGGCTGGCTGGCTTTGGACGCAGCGGCCTCGGTGAAGAGCGGAAAGCTTCGGCTCCGGATGGGGCCGCCGTGCCTGTTGGGCTTGAGCAAGAGCGTCGGCTTCGGTGGGGCCGCCGCATCTGTTGGGCTTGGGGCAGGAGCGTCGGCTTCGGGGGCCGCCGCACCTGTTGGGCTTGGGACAGGAGCGTCGGCTTCGGTGGGGGCCGCCGCACCTGTTGGGCTTGGGACAGGAGCGTCGGCTTCGGTGGGGGCCGCCGTGCCCTGGGGGTCTGGCGCATCGCTCGGCTCTGCCGTCCATGGCTCCGACGAGCGAGCGCAGGCCATCCCTGGCCTGCTTGCGCCAGACCCCCAGGGCACGACGTCCTTCGCGAGAGTTTGGGTCGTGGCTTCGATCGGCGAAAAACCAGTGGCCAAGCGAAGGCAGGACGAAGCAACGCACTATCCGCATCGCCGGCAACAACCAATCACCATCATCCCCGTGCAGGCGGTTGTAGGAGCCCGTCTTGCGGGCGACGCGACACCGTCGGCACAGGCGATGCCTTCATGATTCCGGCGGGGACCATCGACATAGGCGATGCCCCATGACTCCGACTTCTTGTCGCCCGCAAGACGGGCTCCTACAACCGCCTGTGCGGGGACGACGGTTGAGCGGGTTGGAACGAAGCAACGTACCCAACGCGCCGAAAGACGCGGTAGTGCGGGGGTATGGCGCAAGCAGGCCAGGGATGGCCTGCGGTCGGCTGTCGGAGACAGGACGTCGGAGCCGGCCGATGCGCCATACCCCCGCACTGCCGCGGCTCCGTCCGAGGCCGACGCCAACCAACGCCTTTGCTCCTGCCTCTGCACTGCCGCGGCTCCCGCCGCCGCACGCACCAACCCAACGCCCTTGTTCCCGCGGTTCTTCCGCGGTTCTTGCCTTCTCCCTCACCGGCAAGAAGAACCAAAAGAAAAGGGCGCCCCAGGGCGCCCTTTCCGCTGCAACCATCAGTCGCCTTACCTGGCGGCGACGACCCGGACCATCTCCAGGCACTTGTTGGAGTAGCCCCACTCGTTGTCGTACCAGGCCACCAGCTTGACGAAGGTCGGGTCGAGCTGGATGCCGGCGTCGGCGTCGAAGATCGAGGTGCGGGTGTCGCCGCGGAAGTCGGTAGCCACCACCTTGTCCTCGGTGTAGCCGAGGATGCCCTTCAGCGCGCCTTCGCTCTGCGCCTTGATCTCGGCCTTGATCTCGTCATAGCTGGCCGGGTTCTCGAGTTCGGCGGTCAGGTCGACCACCGACACGTCCGAGGTCGGCACGCGGAAGCTCATGCCGGTCAGCTTCTTGTTCAGCGACGGGATCACCACGCCGACCGCCTTGGCCGCGCCGGTGCTGGACGGAATGATGTTCTCGAGGATGCCGCGGCCGCCGCGCCAGTCCTTGTTGGACGGGCCGTCGACGGTCTTCTGGGTCGCCGTGGCGGCGTGCACGGTGGTCATCAGGCCGCGCTTGATGCCCCACTTGTCGTGGATGACCTTGGCCAGCGGCGCCAGGCAGTTGGTGGTGCACGAAGCGTTGGAGACGATCGCCTGGCCGGCATAGGTGTCGTGGTTGACGCCGTAGACGAACATCGGCGTGTCGTCCTTGGACGGCGCCGACAGGATCACCTTCTTCGCGCCGGCATCCAGGTGCTTCTGCGCGGTGGCCTTGTCCAGGAACAGGCCGGTGGATTCGATGACGACGTCGGCGCCGACCTCGTCCCACTTCAGGTTGGCCGGGTCGCGCTCCTGGGTCAGGCGGATCCTGCTGCCGTTGACGAACAGCGCGCCGCCCTCGACCTTGACCTCGCCCTTGAAGCGGCCGTGCACGGAGTCGTACTGCAGCATGTAGGCGAGGTAATCCGGCTCGAGCAGGTCGTTGATCGCGACGATCTCGATCTCGCCGCCGAAGTTCTGCACCGCCGAACGCAGCACGTTGCGGCCGATGCGGCCGAACCCGTTGATGCCAACCTTGATCGCCATTGCTCGTGACTCCTGATGGCCGCCCCGCGGCGCGGCCCGTGGATGGAAAGGGGACGCCATTCTAGCAGCCCGCCCCGCGCGGGACCGGGCGCGGCTTGACTGCGACCAGGCCGTGGCCGGCTGCCGCGCCCGGCACTGGCCGTACCCACGCACGCGAGTGTTGCCCGTGAAACGGAAGTCCCGCCGCGGCGTGCCTGAAGCGCGCCACGGGAGGGTGCACGGTGGGTCGGTTAAAGTGCCGGCATGACCGCCAGCTCTTGCATTCCCTCACGCATCCGCCGGGCCACCGCGTTCCTGGCCCTGCCCTTCGTCCTGTTCCTGTCCCTGCCCGCGCAGGCGTGGGGACCGCTGGGCCACCGCCTGGTGGCGCGACTGGCCGAGCCGGACCTGGACCCGCAAGCGAGCGCCCAGGTGGCGCGCCTGCTGCAGGGCGAGCCCGATCCGACCCTGGCCGGCATCGCCAACTGGGCCGACAACCTGCGCGCGAACGATCCGGACCTGGGCAAGCGCACGGCGCGCTGGCACTACGTCAACATCGCCGATCCCGGCTGCACGTTCGACGCGGCGCGCGATTGCCCGGGCGGCGACTGCGTGGTCGCCGCGCTGGAGGCGCAGGCCCGGATCCTCGCCGACCCGTCGCGCAGCGATGACGAACGCCGGCAGGCGCTGAAGTTCGTCGTCCATTTCGTCGGCGACGTGCACCAGCCCCTGCATGCCGGCCGTGGCGACGACCGCGGCGGCAACGACTACCAGGTCAACGTCCGCGGCAAGGGCAGCAACCTGCACTCGCTGTGGGACAGCGGCCTGCTCAACACCCGCGGCCTCGACGAGGACGCCTGGCTGGCACGGTTGCAGGCGCTGCCCGCGCCGGCGGCCGTGTCGCCGCTGCCGACCGGCGCCCCGCGCCTGTGGGCCGAACAGTCCTGCCGCCTGGTCAACGCGCCGGGTTTCTATCCCGATGGCCACGTCATCGACCCGGCCTATATCGACACCCACCTGCCGCTGGCCGAACAGCAGCTGCGCCTGGGCGGCGCGCGCCTGGCGGCGACGCTCAACGCCGCGCTGGGCGACGGGCGTTAGCCATGCCGACGGAGGAGCCCGCATGCGTGTAGATCCCGTTGCTCCCCGCCGGCGCCGGGCCGGCGCGGTCCATCGCTCCGTCGGGTTCGTGCTGGCGATGTCGGCGATGCTGGTGGGCGGCCACGCGAGCGCGCAGCACGCGCATCCGCCGACGGACGCGATGGCCCCGCCACCGGCGGCGATCGACATTCCCTTGGACGCGCCGGCGCGCGAAGACCTCGCCCGGTCCCGGGTGACCGCCAGCGCGCACGGGCAGGCGCTGGACTGCACCGGCGTGGCGCTGGTCGACCTGCTGCGCCATGCCGGCGCGATCCCGGATGCGCCGCTGCGCGGCGGCGCACAGCTCGGCAGCCGGGTCGAGGTGGTGGCCCGCGACGGTTACCGGGTGACGTTCTCGCTCGGGGAACTGGATCCAGGACTCGGCAACCGCCAGGTATTCCTGGTCGACCGTTGTGACGGCCAGCCGCTGCCCGACGAGACCGGCCCGCTGCGCCTGGTCGTGCCCGAGGACAGCCGCCCGGCGCGCTGGATCCGCCAGATCCAGCGGATCAGCGTGCTTTCCCCTTAAGCCTTCCCCACGGAGAACGACGACATGCCAGCCCTGTCCTCATTGCTGCTCCGCCTGTCCGCGGTCGCGCTGCTCGCCGCCGCGACGCTGTCGCCCGCCCCCGCCCGCGCGGCCGATCCGGTCCCGCTCACCGTGTTCGCCGCCGCCAGCCTCAAGGAATCGCTGGACGAGGCCGCCGAGGCCTACCAGCAGGCCACCGGCACGCCCGTGCGCGTCTCCTACGCGGCCAGTTCGGCGCTGGCACGGCAGATCGAACAGGGTGCGCCAGCGCAGGTGTTCATTTCCGCCGACCTGGACTGGATGGACTACCTGCAGCAGCGCGACCTGATCGACACCGCCAGCCGCCACGACCTGCTCGGCAACCGGCTGGTGCTGGTCGCGGCGCAGGAAGGTACGGCCCAGGTGGACCTGGCCCGGCCCGGTTCGATCGCCGCCGCCCTCGGCGACGGGCGCCTGGCGGTCGGCCAGACCGCGACCGTGCCCGCGGGCAAGTACGCGCGCGGCGCGCTCGAATCGCTGGGCCAGTGGCCGTCGCTGGAGACCCGCCTGGCCGAGTCGGAAAGCGTGCGCGCGGCGCTGATGCTGGTGGCGCGCGGCGAGGCGCCGCTCGGGATCGTCTACGCCTCCGACGCCAAGGCCGAACCGCGCGTGCGCGTGGTCGCCACCTTCCCCGACGGCAGCCATCCGCCGATCGTGTATCCGGTGGCGGCGCTGCGCGGCGCTCCGGCCTCCGCGGGCGAATTCGTGCGCTGGCTGTCCTCGCCGCCGGCACGCGCGATCTTCGTGCGCCGCGGCTTCGACGTGCGCGACTGAGGCGCACCGGCTTGGCCGCCTGGTTCTCGCCCGCGGAACTTACGGCGATCGCACTCAGCGTGAAGGTGGCCACGGTCGCCGCGCTGGCCAGCCTGCCGTTCGGCGTGGCCATGGCCTGGCTGCTGGCGCGGCGCAGGTTCCCGGGCAAGGCGCTGCTCGATGCGCTGGTGCACCTGCCGCTGGTGCTGCCGCCGGTGGTGATGGGCTATGCGCTGCTGGTCCTGCTGGGCACGCGCGGGCCGCTGGGCGCATGGCTGCACGACACCCTCGGCATCACCCTGGCGTTCCGCTGGACCGGCGCGGCGCTGGCCTGCGCGGTGATGGGCTTTCCGCTGATGGTGCGTGCGATCCGGCTGTCGATCGAGAACGTGGACCGTCGCCTGGAACAGGCCGCCGCGACGCTGGGCGCGGCGCCGTGGCGGGTGTTCCTCACCGTGACCCTGCCGCTGGCGTGGCCGGGGCTGGTCGCCGGCGCGGCGCTGGCCTTCGCCAAGGCGCTGGGCGAGTTCGGCGCCACCATCACCTTCGTCTCGGCCATTCCCGGCGAGACGCAGACGCTGTCCTCGGCGATCTACGGGCTGCTGCAGGTGCCCGGCGCCGAGGCCGGGATCTGGCGGCTGGCGGCGGTGTCGCTGCTGATCTCGCTGGGCGCGCTGCTGCTGTCGGAATGGCTGGTGCGCCGGCAGCGCGACACGGGGGACGACGAATGAGTCCGCGGCACGCCATCGCGTGGCCGCGCGCGCCAAGGTTGCGCCCGGTTCCGGTGCGACGCGCGGCCGCAGCGCACGCGCCGCGGAACATCGCCACGCGCCCGGCAGGAGGACGCCGGTGCTGAGCCTGGACCTGCAGCTGCGCCGCGGCGGCTTCCGCCGCCACGTGCGCATCGAGGATCCGGCGCGCGTGCTCGCCCTGGCCGGTCCGTCGGGCG
>Ga0160451_100692_pt1 | contig 15507 bp, 20 predicted proteins | sample HID1975M_E1MG_FD_108270 | JGI IMG/M metagenome (GOLD analysis project Ga0160451, IMG submission 108270) | Enriched soil microbial communities from UW Madison campus, WI, USA - HID1975M_E1 MG | ecosystem: Environmental > Terrestrial > Soil > Unclassified | place: USA: Madison, Wisconsin... | reverse complement strand
GGATGATGAAACAAAAAAGAGGAAACGATAAGAAACATAAAAATTACTGTGCAGTTAAACGCCAAGATAAAGGGTCTAATGAGAATTAGGCCCTTTTGATGTATATAGATTTTCAAGCATTCGCAACTATTTTCCATGATGTATATATGGTATTTATTCGTAACTTAATACGATTAACCTATAATACTCAACTAACCAATTTATATTTAATTATACCAATTCCACCGCCTGAAGCTCAGTAGCTCGTCGATGTAGACCATCCTCAATTTTTTTAACTGTGATTGACGAGGCTTTTTTAATCCAGATGAGTAATGTTGATCGTACTGCAACTGTTCTAATTGTATTTGAATTCCAACAGTCTAATTGATTTATTCATCTCTCAACGATGTCACAGGGTTGGTTAAGGCCGCTTGGATAGCCTGAGTGCTTACTGTTGCAATTGCTAATAATAAAACACCTGCTACTGAAAGTACAAAGACACTCCAACCAATAACTACATTGTACGTATATGTTTGGAGAAAAAAGCGATCTGCGAACCAATATGATAAAGGAAAAGCGAAAAACAAATAATGTACTAATCCGAAAAGGAAACGAGATATCATCTGTAGTTTCTTTAATTTTTTTGCGCTGTATGGTTCTCCATACTTTTATTCATTTTTTAATGATGATATATTCCGTTTTCTTTCTTAATTTACGGCTTTATGTCATCAGCACATTAGCTACATGTGCAACAAACGATAAGCATTATAACACTAAATAAGATATGCGAAAATTTATTATGTTGATTTCAGTTGCAATGGCTGGATTATTAAGCTCTCATAAACCTATTGAGTTGCATAGTTTGATCGCACAGAAAACAAAAATAGATGTGAAAAGTATGGGTAAAACCTATTATATAGACCCTTCTGGAGATGATGACAGCACGGGTACGAGTATAATAGGGGCATGGAAAACACTCGCTAAAATCAATGCTTCGGTGTTTGGTCCGGGTGACCGTATCTTGTTTAAAAGCGGAGGGGTATGGAATGATACTTTACATATGAAAAACTCGGGAACAGCGAAAGCGCCTATTATCATAGATAAATATGGTGGCGATGTTCGGCCAATTATAAATGGAGGAGGACAGAGAAATGGATCTAATGGTCTTTTTCTCAATAAAGTTTCTTATTTCGAGGTGAATAATCTAGAAGTGACCAATACAGTATCAACGGGTACAAATTATGCGTCTACCGGCATCCGTGTGGCAGGAGGTAGTCCATTAGAGCCGTCAATTAATAATATTGTGATTAAGAATTGTTATGTCCATGATGTGAATGGCACTATTGATGGAAATAAGAATTATAACAAAGGTTCTGGTGGAATTATTCTTGATGGCAAAATATATGGTGCATTGATACAAAGTTGTCATGTTGCGAATTGTTCCGTGGAAGGGATAAGAACAACTGGGGATAGAGCAATGGTTGCAAGATCTAAAGATATTATAATCGATAATAACTTGATTGAATATATCTATGGTGATGGTATTGTCATGTCCGGTGTAACTGGTGGAAGCAAGATCACGCACAATACGGTTTACAAAGCTTGTATGAACACTGGATCAGACAATTATGCAGGTATATGGACAATCGGTAGCTTGAACACACTTGTGGCTTATAATGAAGTATATGGTTTGACAGGTGGCGGAGTCAACGATGGTGTAGCCTTTGATGCGGATGGATATGATAATGATTCTGAGACCGATGGTGATATCTTTGAATACAATTATTCGCACGATAATAATGGTGGTTTTATGCTTTTTATGAATCAATCCAAGAATATTAAGGTACGTTATAATGTCTCTGTCAATGATATCGGTACAACTCGGTTAAAGAAACTATTTTTGTTCGAAAGAACGATATATGACTCACGTGAGATCTACAATAATGTTTTCTATATCAAAAATCCAGTGGAGAGCCTGTTTCATGTCATGAATGGGGAAAGTTCAGGAAAACCTTATGCAACTTTTTCAAATAATATTTTTTATACAACCTCAACAATAAACAGTCTTTCTACTCAGCCAGATACCGGCCTCCGGTTTAACAATAATTGTCTATATCCGGCGAGTACATTTACTGCTTTGAATTGGGGGACGACTGTTCTTAGTAATAATTTTTATAAAGACCCTTTATTTGTTAATCCTGTTGGCGGAAACGGACTTGATGCAGCGAAAGGTTATCAAGTAAGGAAGGGATCACCGGTTCTTAATGCAGGTATTTTTATTAGAAATAATGGTGGAAAGGATTTTTCTGGAAATGCACTATCTTCTGGTAATCCGGATGTAGGGGCATTTCAGCATGTTATTATTGCAAATGCAGGAAGCTCTCTTACCAAGAATTAAACAGTAATATAAAATCATCGATAATTGGCTTTTTATTTATACCTGTATGTGTAAACTAGAATAAGATAAAATAGGTACTGGCAGAACTGGAACAATTAAAACTAAAAATATTAAAGTAGAATGTCCTAAAAAATAATCTGTTAAAATACACAAAGTCTAAATGAAATTATTGGCAAAAAGTGAGGTTGGAGAAGTTAAGAAATATGATAATTTACAAGATTTTTACAATGACAATAATAATGAAGCCAAATATGCTGATAAAACTAAAAAATATTATAAACTTTAATCAATAAATGATGAAAACATCAGTTTTAATATTTAAAAACTTGCTATTAATATTGTTAATTAGCAATATTAATAGCCTTATGGCTCAAGGAAAAATAAACCATGATACGAATTTAAAAAAAACCATTGAAGCATTGTTTGCCACATACAATAGGCTTGATTCAATAAGTATTCAATTTGAAAATAATAAAGCTCAGCATCTGTACCTTTATAGAAAACCTACATCAGAAAATGTTCCAAAATATAACTACGATCATATAGGTTATTTCTCGTTAGAATTTGAAGGTGATTTGTATTTATTAAAAAAACAATATCCGATGATTCTTGAATTTTTAAACGATAAAAAGTTATTACTTAAAAATGGATTACCAGATAAAAGTGTATCTGTCAGACTGACCATAGAAAGTAACAATTCATTTTTAAGAAAGCCCATTTACGCATCCAGTGTATTTGCAAGAGTTAATAAGAACAGAATGATTGAATTTATGAAATTATTACATGATAATTATAACGATTCAATAACTCCTCCAAAAGATTCTGTTTTGATTTTTCAAGCTGTAGTTGATAAAGCTGGAAATTTATGCCAAACAGAAGTGCTTCAGGGGAATAAAAACAACTTTTATGACTACTTAGTAAATAACTATAAAACCTATACTAAAAATGTGCTTCCAAAAACTAGTTCGTATATAGGTGAAAATTTGATATCACCTTACTTAGCATCAGGTAGGCCTCTTAATAGCATAATTGATATTTATGTTCGTTTGAATTCCGATAAAACATTTACAGTAACAGGTAATGGTCGAGAAAGAAAATTGAAGCTCAAAAACTTCACCGAAGATCCGAATTCCCCTTTAGCACTTTACTAAAATATTCTTTATTAATAAATTTTTCAAAAATATTATCCAATCAATAATTCAAAAACAGTAGATTACAGACCAAATGATATGAACAGTGTCGTTTACTACAAAAAAAGATAATAAAAATGAAAAAAGCAGTTATCAAACAATCTCTCTATTCTGTCACAAAACCAGAGCTCCATGCATCATGGTCTAATATATAGCGACTAATTTCAAAACCTTCTAAATGATCTTTAAATCCCTTTTCCGTTGATTTTCTTTTTAATGCCTCTTCAGCTAATAACTCAGAACTGTACACTCCTATTAATTTAATATCTTCTCCGCCATCGAGATTTTTGTCAATGTGAGTGTGCCACAATAAATAAACATTTTCCATATTCAATATTTTTAATTATTTCTTTCTCCTGCTTTTTGTAACTTACTATATTCGCTTTGGGGACCTTTACTCCAATTGCCAACTCCATACTTTTCATCTAAAAGCCTTTTATTTAAGCTTAAGCATCTTTCTGCCTATAATCTAGTAACTGTTTAGCTATTTCCATGTCAGCATATTTTTTGTTATTAAGATCTAAATCATATTTAATTATATCAACTGCATGATCAATAGAAAACAATTGAATATAGCGCTTTCCATCTTTTTCAAAAATAAGATCATCATCAGTTTCCTCAATTTGAAAAATAAAAATTTCTGATTCTAAATTTAAACTGTTTTCCAAATAGACTAGATACGCTTCTGATTCTGCATTTAAACACAACTGAAGAAAGTGTTCATTTAACTTACCAGGATTAACCAAGTATTTTATAAATTCTACTAATTTCATATAATTATATTATTTATTTTTTATAACCACATAACTGTAAGTACCCCATTTTTCCTACAGCTAGAATTGGACTTTTCTAATTTACGTTACTAATTGATTTATTTGTTGTCTGTGACTAATATTTTTTTATAATTCCGTTGGTGTGAGATTCCCAAGCCCTTCATGGGGGCTGTTGTTATTATATTCATCCATCCACGACTGGGTATGTTCTCTTACTTCTGACAAGTTGAAAAATAAATAAGCATCCAAAATTTCTTTGCGATAACTTCGGTTGAACCGTTCGATGTAACCGTTCTGCATAGGCTTACCGGGCTAGATAAATTGAATAGCGATGCCTTGACTTTTACACCAGAGTTCAAAATGATGACTGGTGAATTCGGGTCCATTATCTACTCCCAGACAGAGCGGCTTACCTCACCAGTCTATGATTGGTTCCTGTACACGGGTGGCTAGTACAGAAGAGGGGTAGCTATTTCGATACACAATATCTCACGAGAACAGTCATCCATCACATTAAAAGTTCTAAACCTGTTTCCGCTGGCCAAGCTATCGCTCATAAAGTCCATGCTCCATTTTTGATTAATGCTGACCTGTTGTTCCAAAGGTTGTTTCTCCCGAACAGGAAGCCGACGTTTGCCACGTCGTTTCTTATTCATATTGAGCAGCTTATATACCCTGTATACTTTCTTATGGTTCCAGGGCTTACCTTCTCTGCGCAAGTAGGCATATAGTTTTCGAAATCCATATACAGGATGTTTGGAGGACAAATCATCTAATGTTGCCATAACCGCACTATCAATTAACAGAGTATTGGTATTAAAATCAATATAATGTTGACTATAATAAAACAATACATACAGTATACTATTCCATTAATTTTAAATCCGTAAAAAATTGCTTCTAAAATAAATAACATGAATGGATTATAATACGTAAAAATCTTATAGACTTTAAAGTAATCCAAATTAGTGTTAAAGTGTAAAAACTCTTTAAAAACCTGATCATAACACCCCTTTATCCACTGGTTTTCTACTGTCATGAAGAGTATCACAAACATGCAAGCACAAGTTAACCAATAGATACCTTTAATTATTTTCTTATAAATTTCCACCGCCTAAATATTTATTAGATTTAACATCATAGAACTTAATAATTTTAGTACTGGAGCCTCCGTGAAAAGGAATATGAACCTAAAGCATTCCCATCTTGGTAGACTTCTCTCTTCTTTATTGAAGGTTTGCTATTCCATCGTTTCAAAAAATCGAATGTACCCATTTTTAAAAGAGGCTTTATTATTCCCGATCAAATATGTTGATTAATGATGAATATTTCAACATTTAATTTATTTTGAAATTACTTAATCAATTCGTAAATAAATAAGATTAAGAAAGTATTGATTCTTTACAAAGATATCCTTGCAAATAAACATAAGCCAGAGGTAATCAAATTTCTATTCACAATTTTAATCAAACAAGGAATAACCAACAAAATTCGCCTATAGAGGTGAATTAGCGATAGTTTTTGTACATTAGTTTTGTCAAATCGAATTTAACAAAATAAGCTACTAATGACAATAAAACAATACGACATACTACTTGACAACAAAAAAATTGCAACGACTGAACTAGAAAATTCAGATGCTCCAATGGGTGTTGTTTATGGTCGCGTAACGTTTGACCATATTATTTCTGGCTATGACTTTTTAAAAACTTATTGTGTGAAAAACAATATTGTAATCATTACTGACTATCCAGAAGACAAATTGATTGGAACAGCTGACATTCCTAATTTAAAAGTGGTTAATTCAAATGGAATTGAAATTAGATGACAAGTAACAAATATTGAAGGAATGGACAGTGACGGTTTTGACATTATAATTTGTGGTATATCATATCCATTTTTTGAAGAAGAGTTTCCACATCACGTAAAAACATATAATGACCAATTCAAAGACATCCAATAAAAATAGATACATTTTTATTACATATCAATCAACCAATCTCCTCTTTAATAACTCCAACTCTTCTGCAATCATACCGGGCCATCGAGCAAACCCCACTCTAATTATCTGCTCCCCTTCCTTAATATTTAATAAATTAGAAATACTAAATGCTGACTCTCGTATACCTGCAATCTGTCTAAAAGTTAACTGTGATCTATTTTTACCTGTTTTGACAGCTGTAGGATGATTGAGTATATATTCTTGGTGTATTTGCTTTAAATTCATCTGTTTAGTTTTTAAAAATTAATAGATCAATCAGAAAACCCGTAAGAATTTTCCTTCTAAAACTTCCTCTGGCACATCCAGGATCTGCTCGATCACGACTGTCGCAGACTCTTCCTTAAACTCGCTCATAAACGCCCATAGGTCGTTTACTTTTGTCGGGACAAAATGTTGTATAACATCATCCACACTATTTTCAGACTTCAGGATATTATATCCCTTATGCTTTAAGTCCTTCAAGATCTCGGTTGTCAATGGTACATTCATCGCAATTAGTATTTATTATTATCTCCTTATTCCAACAGGGTTGACATTGCTATCTTAAATTCCTTTACTATAAAGTGAACTACCAGACTCTTCTACCCTGCTTTAATTAAATATTGAACAGGATAAACACGCAAGAATGTTGAGCAACCGGTTATCTTAATATCGTGTCCATCCTTATTCAATATCCAAAGATAAATAATAAAACTAAATATATTAGTTTATATTTGCTATAAATTTTAGCTTTTATTTATATTCCTTGAATATCAATCATTTAATATATTTATACTATATTAGTTATATAATACGTCCATATAATATCACCTTAATGAGTTTGGATATTGTTTTATTTAATTCGAAACAGAAAATTAATGGATCTTAAAGAAATTCAGGAGGATCTATTAATCTTTAATGACATCCAAATCATTGTCTATAATCAATAATAAGATTTATTGTATATGAAATATCTTCTATTTATCTACACTCTTTTACTGTCATTAAATGCATTATCACAAAACAATACCCCTACACGGGATTACAATGATTTCCTTGAAACAAGAATATTTTCCTCCGAAAAAAACAGCATTAAAGATGATAATATAAATCATATAGATATAGGATATTCACATGAAAAAGCATCCTTCATCAAATTATTTACGAAAGAGACAACAGTATTTGATAGAAAAAATGGAGATACTTCGCAATCTTTTCTACATAAAGAAGATAACTATTATTTTGATCTAAATTTTGAGGGTGATAAATATATCTTAAATCAAAATTATCCGTGGCTTCATATACCAGATATAAAGGACATAAATCCTGAAAGTCTACCTAAAAATGATGAGATAAATTACTTAAGTACAATCTCCATTTATAGAGATAGCACCATATATTACTTTACTAAACATAGAGACTTCTACGGAAAGGTAATACCGTTATGGGGGTTTCCTGCAAAATATTTGGGCAGTATAGAGGCACGGCAACAGCAGATTGCTAAAGAATTAAGTGTAATCCAATCGGATGCTGTTAATGATTCTATTTGTGTGTTAGAAATTATCATATTAAAAAATGGAGAGGTAACAGATGTAAAATCAATTGGAGGAAAAAACTCAGTGCTTAACGATATTGCTAAAAGGGCGATCTTTTTGGACAAAAATAAAGATTTTGGTAAGTATAAACCTACGTGGACAGCAGCAATAATGTACAACAGCGGAAGGCCGATAGACACGAAATTAAAAATGTTTATTAAATTAAAAAAAGATGGAAATGTAGAAATTTTACTTCCAAAAACAATGCGAAACTTTACGGGAAACTAACTGATCTAAATCCGGGAGTGCACGATCAACTGTATTATTAGTCTCTTTTTAAAAGTTTCTATCTAGCCTGAGCCTATCTCCAAATTTAGTTTATAGCTGTGATATGCTAAAACGCCAATAGCGCATCGGAATTGTCCACTTCTGAGAGATATCCTGCAATAGAAGAACTTCTACTTCATAAGTATCTGCTATAAACTGAATGCACCTTTTGTTTATTCATTCGTGTTTGTTTTACAGATATTCCTGAGCTCGCTATGCTCGGTTTGGTATAGCGTTGATTTTTACCTACACCTCATTAAAAAGATATAAAAAGCAGTGAGTTTCACAAGATTAAAACCTAATCAACTCCTGCAAATAATCTATAAAAAACCAATCTGTTGTCGATATAATTTTATCCTTATTTCTTGCCTGCACTTTATACCGATGAACTTTTGCGCCGGCACCATTAAAAGATAAGCACTGGTTTATCCACCAACCCTACGTTGAGCAAACGCTCTACGGACACAAAAAAATGTGTGAAGATCACAATGCAATATATTCCGTTTTATTTCCTAAAAAATCATCTCTATCCCGTCTGTTTTTTATACCTTAAAGGTATAAATACTCGATAAAACATGCTAATATATTCAGCTAAAAGAATTGTAAAATTTACACACTTCGATAAAAACCTGAACAACAAGACTAAAATATTTAGTTAAACATGATGTAAGAAATGATCCTTTAATGGAAAGTTTGAGGATTTAGTAACTGACGATAAAACTTTATAAGCTGGTGGTATTTAAGAATTAATAGTATTGCTATTATATTGGAAAACCGGGATATCTATCTAAATTTGATTTTTAACTAAAAACCTGTAAATTCATTGAAATTAACCTTCTCTCAATTATGCACAGTATCGATTTGTCTATCCAATATAGAAACTTCAAACCAAAAAGAACATTTTTAATTTTTATACTTTTAACTATTTTCTATAATACAAGCTCTGCACAAAAAGATCCGCAACTTAGGGATGCATTGTCAATCATCACAAAAGCATCGATTTCCGGAGATGTTGAAGGTATTCTGAGCCAAACTTCTTTCCGCTTAATTAAAAGTATGGGCGGAATAGAACAAGCAACAAAACTGACTAAGGAAGTCTATTCTTCGCTTACTAATTATGGAATTAAATTTGATTCTGTCATCAATTACGTTGATATGGAGATCTCAAAAATTGATGGGATAGCATATTGCTTTATTCCTCAAGTATTGGTAATGTCTATGCCTGAAAAAGACAAAATAGCTATCACTTCAGCGAACTTATTAGCGTTAAAAGAAGGTGAACCAGAAAGATGGACTTTCTTAAATTTCAATAAAATGGATCAGGAAAAAATTAATTTGTTTCTTCCCGAATTTAACGGTAAAATTACTCTTCCGAAAGGTTTAGAAAAAAAAACATTAGTTGTAGGGAAAGAAGAAGTAGGAAAAACTGTTGAGCAGATGATGAAACTTATAGATGAATCTGTCAAAAAACGCGACTAGTTTTAAGCCAGCTAAAAGTAAGATATGAAAACAAATACTCAAGAAAAATTTGAAAAGCTCATAAAAGAAGGTTTTCATGATACTTTAAAAGGACTGGGCTTTAAAAAGAAGGCTAATAATTTCTATCTACCCCTTGAAAAAATAGGTCACATAATAAATATTCAAAAAAGTTATTACAGCACCAAGGATGATATCAATTTCACAATTAACATTGGAATCTTTTCACCTGAGTATTGGCTAGCCTGTTTTAATTTCCTAAATAAAGAAATTCCAACATTTCCAACCGAACCCGAATGTTTAATAAGAAAAAGAATTGGAGAGATTAAGCATTTGCCAGATGTGTGGTATAATATAAATGGTCTGACAGATGTCGATGAGCTCATTGTTGAAATGAAATATAATATTTCAGATTTCATTTTACCATTCTTTGAAAAATTAAACACTGTAGAGAACCTTATCAACGAACTAGAAATATCTGAAGAATCGTTATTACATACTGCAGCTAAAATGAAATTCTTTGCTGAGCTAAAGCTCTTCGACAAAAGAGTATTATAAGAACAAGTATAGCCAATAGTTGTCAAAACGAGAAGATGGACTTAAAAAACGAAATAGAATGGCAGTTTATCAATATTATTTAGGAATTATTCCAAGACAAGGAATTGAAAAAAAAGACGATTCCATTCCGTATGAAATTGGGGTCTGTACAGATACTGGATTCTTTGAATCTGACGCAGAAATCTATTGGAAGGAAGTCGGAATGAAAGCGGATGATATTGTTACAAAGATTGACTTAATTATTAAAAGAGCACACTGTGGAAATGACCAAACAAGCATTACTTGGAAAACCGAGTCTGAAGAACTTGACATTGACGCTTTAATCTATTTGGATGAAGAAACTCTACAAATTAGAGAGTTTTCTTTCCGAGCAGATTTAAGGGAAAAAAACTTAATTTTTTTGAAGAATATGATAGATTTAGGTGTAAAAAATCAATGGTTATTCTTTGACATAAAAGGAAAAATTATTAAACCAGACTTTGAAGAAATTAAAAGTAGTATTAGAAATTCAAACGCATATCGTTTTGTAGAAGACCCCATTAAATTTTTAGAAAATATTGACAAACGCAACAAATAAAGCCAAACCACTAACATCAGTTTGGCAAACCAACTGAAAGTAGATCAGCGATGGTAAGTGGCGGTATAATTCATAAAACTAATTTTCGTCTTTTTTATCTGCCACAGCCTTTTATATTCCCTTTTTTCATAAATTTAGAAAATAATAAAAGACTGTTGCTTAGGTTAGTGCAAAATTGAAAGTTTAGGCTTTCTAACCCGCCACTTTTCCAAGCACCAAACCGTAAGCTGTTATCATACAAAATTGCAGATGAAACGAAAATTCTTAACTATTTTATCAATTTTATTTTGTCAGTTTTCGTTTGGACAAAATGCAAAAGAATTAAATAATCAGTCAAAAGAATTAATTCAACAAAGGAAATATAATGAAGCTTTTCCCATTTTAAAAAAATCAGCTGAATTGGGTAATTCAGAAGCTCAATATAATCTTGGATATTTTTTGCAAAGTGGAACAACCGGAATCAAAGATTTAGAAGCAGCAATTGAATGGTATAAAAAATCGTCAGACAATGGCTTTAATGATGGACATTATGCAATGATGATGGCTTATGGAAATGGCGAAGGTGTTGAACAAAATTCTGAAAAAGCATTTGAATACGCGTTAAAATGTGCGGATAATGACGATGCAACTTGTATGTGGAATGTTGTAAATTGCTATTTAACTGGAAATGGTGTAAAAGCTGATAATTCTAAATTTAAAGAATGGATTGTAAGACTTGCAAAATTGCACAATCCTGAAACCTTAGCCCAAAGTGGAAATATTACATCTGCAAGATTAGAAATAGCTAACCTCTATAAGAAAGGTGAACATTTTGAAGAAGATAATTATAAAAGTTATTTATGGTACTTAATATACAATGAATCAAAAGTTGATTTTAGTATTTTAATACAGGAGGAAGCTATCAATAAAATTAAGGAAATTGAAAAAAAACTATCAAAACAACAAATAAAAAATGCGCCGATTGACGCAGAAAAAATATTCGGCCGAAAATTGAACAATATAAACGAATTGTACAAAAAATCGCTCTAAAAAGCGCATCACTAAAAAGATTGATCCGGATTATGCTTTAGAAGAAGGAAATAATAACATCAGGATCATTTACCGTAAAGTAATGACTGTTAAAGATATCTTTTCAAATTTCTGTCAGAACAATAACATCTGGATTTCTAAATATGAGCCATTTAAAAATCTATCATATTTGTTTTTTATATGGTATCAAGATATTGATCAAAATGATAAATTGCTTACATGGAACAATGGAAAGGTACTATATGCTCATACTATTAATGATCTGCTCCAGTTACTTAAAGACAATGACAAAAGCTTTAATCCTCCCACTAATTTAGCGCAATGGCTACTTAACATGAAGGAATTATTGCCATCAGAAGCTATCATTTACTCGCCCAATCGAATAATGAAAGGTTTTGCAAAACAAGATATTCTAGATGATATATTAGAAGATTATGTAAATCTCATTAATGTAATTGGTGATTTAGCTTATCAGGAGAAACAGTATGCAGAGCTCCTATCATTACACGATAGTCCATTGATAAAAAAGGTTTGGAATTACTACAATAATCATTATCTATTCAAATCAAAAAAAAACGAAGAATTAGCGTTCGACAGAAATGAATTTAGAATTGCCTTAAGACAACTAGTTCAAAAGTTTGAGGAGTACCTTGGAACTGTTTAAATAAACGAAAAAATGAATCGGATAATTTTAATAATAGCACTAACTGTATTGTCTATATATAGCACAACAGCCCAAACGGTTAATTTGGATGAATACGAAATATATTTGGGTGATACTTTGATAGCAAAAGAAGATTTTGCAAAAGCTCAGCAACTCAATGTTTCAAAACGTGGAGAACTGACTTTTAAACCTATCACTGATGGAATGAAAGACACTTATTACCTGAATGGAGTTCTATATTCTCGCGGTAAAATAGAGAGTCTGAAACAGAATGGATTATGGGTGTTTTGGCATCCAAATGGAAAAAAAGCACGGGAAGGTCAATTTGTTGATGGAAAACCTAACGGTACACACCATTACTGGTTTCCTAATGGGAAAAAGAGGGCTATAGGAAACTGGAAGAATGGCATATATGACGGTATTTGGGAAATGACAAGTGAAGATGGAAAACAGAATGCCATTCAAACTTATAAAGACGGAAAATTGATTAAATAGGCGTCTTGCTAACAAACTTGTTAAATGTAAAGTATATCATTGGTGGCGAGCAGTGTGGCTACTCCTTCTTCTCTAGAAGCAATATAAAATAGTTCTTTTTGAAAATTGTCAATTGCAGTTGGCTCAACAATAATTTCCAATTTTATTTTATTCTTTTCCTCTTGTCGATATACAGTTGGCACATCGCTCTCGAGATTTATTTCCACTCCAATATAACCACTTTTACCGATTGAATAATATTTCATAGAAAAGTAAGCATAACAGTCTTTCTTTCCTAATTCATAGAATATTGTTTCGTTATCATTCGGAAAGCCTTTTAAAGTCTTTGCGAAATTAGCTAAGCATTCTGATTTATCATATACATCTGTTGTTCCAAAAAAGTTAATATTTGACGCTGTTACCCTTAGCTCAAACATTTCGTCATCCTTCCAAATAACTTTAATTTCTAAGAACGACTTTCGATTTTCTACAGTCATATTGTTTATTATTTATTCTAAAAAACATCACAAATGAGGTATTTTTGAGATGCTACTTCTTCTAAAAACAGTTTATCAAAATGGACGAGATGTCAACCATCTTCACTTTTCTTTCTTTTTGATCACTTCTCCACTTGATGATATTATATTGGTGAATGAATAATCATATACGCGGTGCGTTATTCCCATTTTCTTTAATATTTCTTCAGCATCAGTTCTTATGTTTATCCAGCTCGGGTGTTCTTCCAAATATTCCCAATCCCATATCTCACTTGGCATTTGATCGACCTTAGTTTTGAACGTCAATAGTTCTTTTTTGTATATGATTGGTATTAGGTTTTTCCTAAATACCGTTTCGAAGCACACCGGTGTAAATGCATATTCCAATTCCTCATAAAGCTCTGTCATTGGGTTGAAAATTGGAGATGCCATAAGCTCTAGTTCTCTAGATTTATAAGTTAACAGGATAAGCGAATTGAGGATATTGGTATAATAGAATCTGACGTGCTTGTCATACTCTTCCAATTCAGACTTAGTAAATCCTAATTCATCAACCTCGTCTATTTCATAAGTGATCAGGTCAATTTGTTCTCGGCAATAGTTTGCGTCTTCATCTAGCCCTATTTCGATAGCTAGCTGATATAGTTCACCCCACACTTCTTTAGTGAACTGTGCGGGACCGCTACTGCCCAATTCTATCAAACTTTCAATTGCAAGCTCCCACTCATCCTGATGGTTGTATTCTACACTTTGTTGAAAATATTGCTTATCAGCAAATGATTCATTAAGGGAATTAAGCAGTTTTCTTAATCTCTCCTTTATCGAAGGTTTGTTATTACATCGTTTTAAAAAATCGAATGTACCCATTTTAAAATGCGTCTTTATTATCCCCTATCAAATATATTGATTAATGCTGCCCCATTGAGCATTATATTTATAAACTACACTATAGGTTATCAATAATCCGTTTTATAAAGTAGGAAGTAAATCCTATCATCAGACCTCCGACAAGAATAATTAACCACCAATTTGGAAGAACCCACAAAATATAATAGCGGATAGATTCTATATAAAATCTTCTCGATTTTCCACTGTATTGAAAAACTCCATCGCTAATACCATATAAATAAGTAAATACGACCAAGACTCCAATACCCCTTAAACAGTAATTTATTAATGTTTTTTTCTCCATTAAGTAACGATCATGGTCTAAGATATAATAAATAGCAATATTGCTAACATATGAAATAATATTTATCGTTCCAAAAATAATTGACCGTATTGGTTAATATTTAAAACTATCTGCTATTGCTACTCTAGTCATTCCAGTTGTTTCTGTTAGTATATGCTCAATGCCTCGGAACCCCACTTACATTTAGAAGGAATATCATATATAGTTCGTTCCTCCTTTGTCAATTTTGGGTAGCTGACCAACTGAAAGAGCGCTTGAAAGATGACCGAGTTCATGCATCGTGGCAAAGTCTTTAAGATAGCCATATTCTTAAGCATATAAAATACTTTATCTTGTTTGCCTTCAAACTTCTACTTCGCTTTTACCAAAAAAAACAATTTATCACCTATAATTTAGCTTGATGGGATGATAGAGCCCTTCAATGTTCAAGAAAAAAGCCACATCTCGCGACGTGGCCTTAATTAAATATATGATTAAACAGTAAATTACTTGTACGAGTTGATCGATTGGGATACTTTCCAGTTACCGCCGTCATTGACTAAAGTCACGAGATCGGTTTTGGTAAAACCTTCAAACTGCATGGTTACTTTGGCGATCATATAGTCTGCTGACTCCTGTATGATAGAGGTACTGGTTTTACAATTCAACTGCTCTCCTTTTTGCTTTTTAAAGAAGGAAATAACTTCTGAACGGCTATTGGTTTTATCTTCTGATGCCTGAACTTTTTGGCTGAAGTCTGATGTAAACAACTGCTCTACTCCTGCCGATTGACCTGCTGTCATAACCGCAACGTAATGATCAATGGCTAGATCTGCTGTAGATAAATTGACAACCGCTTTTTTAGGGTTTGATACCTC
>Ga0160451_100688_pt1 | contig 15576 bp, 13 predicted proteins | sample HID1975M_E1MG_FD_108270 | JGI IMG/M metagenome (GOLD analysis project Ga0160451, IMG submission 108270) | Enriched soil microbial communities from UW Madison campus, WI, USA - HID1975M_E1 MG | ecosystem: Environmental > Terrestrial > Soil > Unclassified | place: USA: Madison, Wisconsin... | reverse complement strand
GGCCCGGGCAGGGCGGTAGCGAAGACTTCCCCGAGCGGCGCATGGGTGTAGCGCGCCAGCCAGTGCAGCGATTCGAGCAATTCGCCGGCCAACAGGGGGGCTTCGTCCAGCCAGGCCTGCGCCGCGCGCAGGTCGGTGGTCGGCGTTTCCGGCATGCCCACGGCGGCGACGATGCCGACCAGTTCGCGGGAGCCGAAAGGCACCTTGATGCGCCGCCCGACATCGCCCGGGACCGGCGCAGGGCCGGGCGGCGGCAGATAGTCGAACAGCCGGGGCAGTGGCACCGGCAGGGCGACGCGAAGCAGGAGAGGGGCAGTCATCGCCGCCAGTTTAGCGGGGCCGCCGCGCCGCCCCGCCCATGTTGCGCTTGCGTCAACATCCTGTGAAAAGAATGACGAAAGTCACGCAACTGCCGGTTCCAGAAGGAGATTCGGATTTATCCACATCTTCTGTGGATAAAGATGTGCATGACGGCTTTGCTCCACGCCGCAAACGCGCATCCGCAAGCCTCGCCGTCAACTTGGTGAAAATTTAGTCACAGGCATATTCTTTCTAGGAATCAACAACTTGGCTGTGAAACACAGCTGTCATACGGGATCGTGCCGTGGACTTGACAAGCGATGTGACAGTTCTACGGCCGCTGTGCACAACGTTTCCGCACGCAAGTGCCTGACCGTTCAGGGCAAGCGGATTTGACCTGCCTGGCCGGCAACACCGCGGCCGCTATGATGATGTCGATGAATACGTCTTTTCCGTCGAGCCGGCCGTCCGAAGCAGCCGGAGTTCCTGCGGCTCTGTCCGCCTTCCTGCGCGGTGTCGAGCGACGTGGCGCGGTGTACGCCGAGCTGCAATGCGGCGACGCGCAGGTGGGCGAAACCGCGCTGTCGGCGGCGATGCGGGTGTTCCGCCGGCAGGCGGGCGACGCAGGCATGGCGGAGTGGCCGGCGCTGTTCTGGCGCGTGCTGGCGGCCGCGCCGCCGCTGCGGCAGGACGCGCCCCGGGCGCGCTGGCCTGCCGGCCTGGAGGCAGTGGCCAGCGCCGCGCCCCTGGACCGCGCGGCCTTGCTGCTGAGGCTGGTGGCGGGGCTGGACGAAGCGCAGGCCGCGGCGGTGTTGTCGATCGAGGCCGACGCCTATCGCCATGGGCTGGCCGCGGCGTGTCCGCGCGATGCGCAGGGTCAACCGGACGCTGCCGCCTGGCGGGCACTGGCCGAAGCGCTCCAGCAGCGGTTGCGCGATCTGCCGCCGGATCGTCTGGCGCGCCTGGCGCGATTGCGCGAAGACGCCATCGCCGGTACCCAGGCCGCGCGCGGGGCAGTGGCGCAACGTTCTTCTACCGTCGATGGGCGCGACGCCCGGCGGCGGCGCTGGCCGTGGCTGCTGGCGGCGCTGCTCGCCTGCGCGACGCTGGGCGCGGCATGGCTATGGGGCGGCCGCGACAGGCTCGGCCTGTCCCAGCGTGCCGTATCGGCTGCCGAAGTAGACGCCGGGGATCCCTTCGCCGAACCGGAAATAGCGGTGGCCGTGCTGCCGCTGCAGGCTCCGGCCGCCACCTTCGATGCGCAGGCCGGACTGCTGGCCCATCCGGATTTCGAGTTGCTGGCCGACACCGAGTCGGAGGGCATCGCACAGCAGGCGGATCTGCTGGCGTGGTACCTGGTGCAGTCGCCGGAACAGGAGGCGATGCCGGCCGACCTGTCGGCGGTTGCCGGACAGGACGGCGCACGGTGAGGCGGCTGGGCATCATCGGGGCGGGACTATGCGTGCTGCTGCTGGCGACCGCACTGGCGCAGGCGTTGCCTTCTTCGCTGTCGACCGTGATGGCCCGGTTGCCGGAAGCCGAGCGTGCGCGCTTGCTGCAACGGCATGCGCAATGGCAGGCGATGGACGAAGGCCGGCGCACGCAATGGCAGCAGCGCCGGCTGGCGTGGGATGCCTTGCCGCGCGAGGAGCGCGAACAACGACGCGCGCGATACGGCGCATGGCGCGAACTGGACGAGCCGACACGCGACCGCTTGCGCGCCGCTTCGCAGGCGTTCACCGCGTTGCCGCCGCAGCGGCAGCAGGAACTGCGCGAACAGTTCGCCGCGCTGGATAGCCTGCAGCGCGCCGGTTGGCGGCTGGGACCGGTGCTGGGCGTCGATTACGATCGCCTGCAGCCGCTGTTCGGCTTCGTCGCCCCGGAAGAGCGCGCGGCGCTGCTGCGATTGCTGCAGCAGAGCGATGCGATGCAGCGCGACGACTTGGTGGCGCTGGCCCAGCGCCTGCCGCCGCAGGAGCGCGCGGCGTTCCGGCATGCGCTGCTGCAGGTGCCGGCGGCGCGCCGGGGCCAGTGGCTGCGGCAGCAGCGCGCTCAGTAACCGGATACGGCGCGCAGGATGCGGCGGCTGGCGCGGAAGCGTCCGCCGAAGCGCTGTTCGCCATCGGCACGCATGCGCGCCGCGTGCGTGCGCAGGTAGTCGTCCAGTGCGGCGCGATCGCGCAGGCGGTATTGCACGCAGAACACTACGCGATCCGGTGCCGGCGTGGGCTCGATCTGCTGGCGGATCTCCGCGCCGGTGAAGCCGGGCAGGGCCAGCATCTGCGCGACGTGCTGGTGCAGCCAGGGACGGTAATCCGTCAGCACGCCGGCTTCCACGTCCAGCGTCACCTCGTAGATCACGCCGGCATCGTTCATCCGTTGACCCACGTGGACAGGGCCAGCAGGACGACGGCCGACACCAGCAGCATCGAGTACAGCGTGCCCAGCACGAAATACTTCACCAGGGTAATGAGCGCGTGCTGGCGATAGACGCGCTGCTGCATCCAGAACAGGTAGATCGGCATCCACAGGAAGACCAGCGCCTGCCCCAGCCCGAACAGCAGGCCGGCCCACGGCGCCTGCGGTCCGAGCCAGCCGCCCAGGGCGGACAGCAGGCAGATGCCGAGCACGCACACGCACAGGTAGGCATGGCTGTAGAGCGCCACGACCAAATGCTCCAGGTAGACGCGGCGGGTTTCCAGGTAGCACAGCTTCAGCAGCAGCGCGAAGATCGGCACCAGCACGAACAGCGCGGACGGAATGGCGCCGATCAGCACGTTCTTGAAATGTTCCGGGTCCTGCTGGATGCGCGGGATGTTCCGCTCGCCGCGCGCGATTTTCTTGTTGAGCCAGTCATTGGCGAAATCGGGCAGCCAGCCGATCCGCACCGGATTGTCGGTGGGATGGAACGGCTTGCCCTTGTGGGAGAACAGCGAGCCGCCCGGAACCGCCGGAAGCGGTTGGCCTTCGATGAACCGGTCCGGCTGCGCGAGCGCAGGGTGATCGGGTTGCAGCTCGGCGATGCGCGCACGCGCGCGGCGCTGCGTCCCGAAGATGTTCTGATCCATCCGGTCGCGCACGAAGCCCAGCCCCGCGGGCAGGTTGGAACGCGCCGACAGCAGCTTCTCCACGGTCTCGTCGCGCAGCCTGACGATCTCGTCGGCGCTTTCCAGCCGCCTGAAGTCGACGCCGCCGTTGTCGGCTTCGGCCATCAGGTTGGGCTGGGCGCCGCCGGCCACTACAGGCACCGGCGGCGGAGTCGGCATCTCGCCCAGATGCACGGTGAATTGCGCGACGAAGAACGTCAGCACGCTGAGGATGACGAACAGCCGCAGCGGCGGCACGAACGGCGCGCGATGCCCGGCCAGGTACGCGTTGGCCAGCCGGCCCGGCGAGAACAGCAGGCGCAGCGTGCGGAAGATGCGGCCGTCCAGGTGCCAGAACGATTCGAAGATGTCCTCGATGGCATGGCCCACGCTGCGCAGCGGACTGTGCGCGGTCTGTCCGCAGGCGTGGCAGAACTGGCCCTGCAGCGGCGTGGCGCAGTTTTCGCACGCGGCCGGAGCCGGGTGCGTGTCGGTGGCGTTGCCCATGTCGGTCGGTGGTTCCCCTGGCGCGAGCGGGTAAGATACCGGCCTCCCGCGACCCGGTGCCAGCGCGCAGCCGCGCGACCGTAGTCCGGCGGTCTCTTCCCATGTCGTCCTCTCCTTCCCGTGCGCCTCGCCTGCGCGACGAGGTCCGCGCTTCGGCCAGGCTCGCCCTGCCGCTGGTGCTGGGCCATGTGTCCACCGGCCTGATCGCCTTCGTCGACAACGTCATCGCCGGCCGTCATGGCACCCAGACGCTGGCGTCGGTGACGGTCGGCACCGCGCTGCTGTGGCTGCCGATGATGGTGCCGATCGGCACGCTGATTTCGCTGACCGCGTCGGTGTCGCAACTCGACGGCGCGCGCCGCCACGGCGAGATCGCGCCGCTGTTCCGGCAGGCGTTGTGGCTGTCGCTGGCGCTGGGCGCGCTGATGTTCGCCTTCCTCAGCGCGGCGCCGTACGCGCTGGCGGCGTTCGGCATCGCGCCGGAGATCATTCCCGGCGCCAAGGCCTTCCTGCACGGCATCCGCTGGGGCGTGCCGGCACTGACGCTGTTCTTCTGCATGCGCTATTTGAGCGAAGGCATGCACTGGACGTTGCCGACGATGCTGCTGGGATTCGGCGGCCTGCTGGTGCTGGCGCCGCTGGGATACGTGCTGACCTTCGGCAAATTCGGCCTGCCCGAACGCGGCGCGGGCGGGTTGGGCATCGCCTCGGCGATCATGATGTGGATGCAGGCCCTCGCCTTCGCCACCTACCTGTGGCGCGCGAAACGGTTCGCGTCGCTGCGGTTGTTTGCGCATTTCGAGCCGCCGCGCTGGGCGCCGATCCGGCAGCTGCTGCGCACCGGCCTGCCGATCGGCATCACCGTGCTGATGGAGGGCAGCCTGTTCATCGTCACCGCGCTGCTGATCGCGCGGCTCGGCGCCACGCCGGCGGCCGCGCACCAGATCGCGATCAACGTGGCGGCGCTGTGCTTCATGATCCCGATGGGCGTGGCCGAGGCAACCACCGTGCGCGTGGGCCGCGCGGTCGGCGAGCGCGATGCGCCGGGCATGCGCCGCGCCGCCCATGCCGGCTACGTCATCGTGCTGGCGACGCAGGGCATGTCGGCGCTGGCGCTGCTGTTCGGCCACGACGCGGTGGTGTCGCTGTACACGCGCGATGCGGCGGTGGCGGCGCTGGCCGGCACGCTGCTGCTGTACGCGGCGGCGTTCCAGTTCCCCGACGGCATCCAGGTACTGTCGGCCGGCGCGCTGCGCGGGCTGAAGGACACGCGCGTGCCGATGTGGCTGGCGGCGTTCTCGTACTGGGGCCTGGGCATGCCGCTGGGCGCCGGGCTGGGCCTGGGGCTGGGCTGGGGACCGCAGGGCATGTGGCTGGGCCTGATCCTCGGCCTGACCGCGGCGGCGGTGCTGATGGGCCTGCGTTTCCGCCACAGCAGCCGGCGCGTGCTGGCCGCGGTGGCGTGAAGGCCGGCAGGGTGACTTCAGGGGCATGAAAGGGTACGACCGACCCGGTAAGCTGGCCGCACTCTTCCGGAGCTGTATTCCATGAACCAACCCGTCCGTCGCGGTCCCATCGCCGCTTTCTTCGTAGGCCTGTGGGACGTGATGAATTTCACCCGCCGGTTGATCGTCAACCTGCTGTTCTTCGGCCTGCTGCTGATCGTCGCGCTGGTGTTGCTGGCCGCGGTCGGCAGCAGCGCGGTCAAGCCGTTGTCCGAGCGCACGACGCTGGTGCTGGCGCCGGAAGGGCGGCTGGTCGAGCAGTTCAGCGCCGATCCGGTGATGCGCGCGTTCGCCAAGATGACCGGCGACAAGAGTTCTCAGGAAGTGCAGCTGCGCGATCTGCTGCGCGTCATCGACGCCGCGCGCGAAGACAAGAATATCGAACGGGTGTTGCTGCGCGTGGACAAGCTGCAGCCCACCGGCTACGCGTCGCTGCGCGAAGTGGCCGACGCGCTGGCGCGGCTGCGCCAGTCAGGCAAGCAGATCGTCGCCTTCGGCGAGAACGTCAGTCAGCATCAGTACCTGCTCGCCGCGCAGGCCAACGAGGTCTACCTGGATCCGATGGGCAGCCTGATCCTCGAAGGCTTGGGCCGCTACCGCCAGTACTACCGCCAGGGCCTGCAGGAAAAGCTCGGCGTGGACGTGCACGTGTTCAAGGTCGGCGAGTACAAGTCGGCGGTCGAGCCCTTCATCCTCGATGCCGCGTCGCCCGAGGCCAAGGAAGCCGATCTGTACTGGATGAACGATGTCTGGCAGCGCTACCTGGGCGACATCGCCAAGGTGCGCAAGCTCGACGCCGCGCAGCTGGCGGCCGGCATCGATACGTTGCCCGAGGGCGTGGCGGCGGCCGGCGGCGACCTGGCCCGCTACGCGTTGCAGCAGAAGCTGGTCGACGGCCTGAAGACGCAGGAGGAAGTGGAGAACCTGCTGGCCGAGCGCGGCGTGGCCGACGACGATGCCGACGGCGGTTTCCGCAATGTCGATCTGGGCGGCTACCTGACCCAGCTCGACAGCAAGCGCCTGCCGCTGGACAAGCGTTCGCAGGTGGCGGTGGTCGTGGCCGAAGGCGAGATCAGCGATGGCGAGCAGCCGGCCGGCCGCATCGGCGGCGTGTCGACGTCGGCGCTGCTGCGCGAAGCGCGCGACGACGATACCGTCAAGGCGGTCGTGCTGCGCGTCGATTCGCCCGGCGGCGGCGTCTATGCGTCCGAGCAGATCCGCCGCGAAGTCGCCGCGTTGAAGGCCGCCGGCAAGCCGGTGGTGGTATCGATGGGCGATCTGGCCGCGTCGGGTGGCTACTGGATCTCGATGAACGCCGATCGCATCTATGCCGATCCGTCGACCATCACCGGTTCGATCGGCATCTTCGGCATGATTCCCAACGTCACCCGCACGCTGGATCGCATCGGCGTGCACACCGATGGCGTGGCGACCACGCGCTTCGGCGGCGCGTTCGACATCACCCGCCCGCTGGATCCGGCGGTGGGCAGCATCATCCAGTCGGTCATCGACAAGGGCTATGCCGACTTCACCGGCAAGGTCGCGAGCGCGCGCAACAAGTCGGTCGAGGAAATCGACGAAGTCGCGCGCGGACGCGTCTGGAGCGGCGCGCAGGCGAAAGAACGCGGCCTGGTCGATGAACTCGGCGGCCTGCAGACCGCGCTGGTCGATGCGGCCAAGCGCGCCAAGCTCGGCGAGCCGGGCAAGTACCGCGTGCGCTATATCGAGAAGGCGCCGTCGCCGTTCGCGCAGTTCATGACCGGCCTGGCCGGCGGGCAGATCGGCAGCCTGCTGCTGAAGGATTCGGACATCGCCCGCGCGCTGCTGGCCCGTTCGCTGCCCGAAGTCGGCGCGCAGCTGCGCTTCGTCGAGGAAGCCACGCGCAACCCCGACGGTACGCCGGTCAAGACGCTGGCCTACTGCTTCTGCGGATTCTGATTGCGCAACGAGCCGACCGCAGCGTTGCGATGCGGTCGGCATTAGCTAACGCCGCCCTTGTGCGAGCGACGCCAGTCGCGACAGGCTTGGGGTGAAGCGTCGCGGCTGGCGTCGCTCCCTCAAAAAAATCCTGATTTATTCGTCAGATGCCAGGCGTTACTGGCTCTGCGCGTCGATTTCCGCGCGGCGCGTGTCTTCGGCCGCGCGTACCGTTTCTTCCGTCGCGCGCGCCTTGTCCAGCGGCTGCTGGATCGCATCGCGCAGTTCGGTATGCGACGCGACGGCCTTCGGCTTGGGCGGTTCGTCCTTGGGTGGCGGCTCGGGCGCGCGGCAGGCCGCCAGCGGCAGCAGGATCAGCAACAGGAGAGTTGGGCGGCGCAGCCTGTTCATGCGACGAACCTCGCAGGGACGGTGGCGGTATCCTACGCCTCAATGGCGGGAGGCGTGCATGGATCATCGTTGGCGACTGGAAGGGCAGACCGCGCTGGTGACCGGCGCCAGCGCCGGCATCGGGCTGGCCATCGCGCGCGAACTGCTGGGTTTCGGCGCCGACGTGCTGCTGGTGGCGCGCGATGCCGACCTGCTGGCGCTGGCGCGCGACGATCTGGCCGACGAGTTTCCGCAGCGCGACGTGCTGGGATTGGCCGCGGACGTGGCCGACGACGACGATCGCCGCGAAATCCTCGACTGGGTGGAAGACCACAGCGATGGCCTGCACATCCTGGTCAACAATGCCGGCGGCAACATCACCAAGCCGGCCATCGAATACACCGAGGACGAGTGGCGCGGTATCTTCGAGACCAACCTGTTCTCGGCGTTCGAACTGTCGCGCTACGCGCACCCGCTGCTGGCGCAGCATGCAGCCTCGTCGATCGTCAACGTCGGCAGCGTGTCGGGCATCACCGCCGTGCGCAGCGGCGCGCCGTACGGCATGACCAAGGCGGCGCTGCACCAGCTGACCCGCAACCTGGCGGCCGAATGGGCCGAGGACGGCATCCGCGTCAACGCGGTCGCGCCGTGGTACATCCGCACGCGGCGCACGTCCACGCCGCTGGCCGATCCCGACTACTACGAGGAGGTCATCGCGCGCACGCCGATGGGCCGCATCGGCGAGCCGGAGGAGGTCGCCGCCGCGGTGGGCTTCCTGTGCCTGCCCGCGGCCAGCTACATCACCGGCGAATGCATCGCGGTCGATGGCGGGTTCCTGCGCTACGGATTCTGAAGACGCCTGAGCGGGTCTTGGACGCGGCGGAGCCGTCTGTCGAGCCTGATCTAGTGGCGGACGGCCGGTTTTGCGGGCCGCCCGCGTGTGGAGAAGGTATCGCCCTCTTCCCGGCACAAGGATTCACCATGTCGCCTTCACGTTCGATTTTCTGGCTGGCCGCCTTCCTGTCCGTTGCCACCGCCGCATCGGCGGCGGATATCGCCGACACGCGCCGCGTCGATGTCGTCGACGATGCGTTCGGCATGACACTGCCCGATCCGTACCGATGGATGGAAGGCGAGAACAACGCCGAATTCGACGCGTGGCTGCGCGATCAGGGAATACAGACGCGCAAGATCCTGGATGCGCTGCCCGCGCTGGCCGGCTGGCGCGATCGGTTGAGCAAGGTGGCCGGTGCGACACGCGGGCATGGCGGACACGTCGTCGTCGGCGACCGGCTGTTCTTCCGCCGCGTCGAAGCCGGCCAGGAAGCCAAGCTGATGTGGCGCGATGCCGGCGGCCGCGAGCGCGTGCTGTTCGACCCGAAGGCGCAGGAAGGCCAGGCCACCATTACCAATTACAGCGTGTCGCCGGACGGCCGCCGTGTGACCGTCAACGTCGGACGCGGTGGCAACGAGATATCGCAGATCGAGGTGTACGACGTCGATACCGGCACGCGCCTGCCCGACGTGCTGACGCCGGTATGGAGCGAGTTCAATCCCAGCTGGCTGCCCGACGGCAGCGGTTTCGCCTATACCCGCATGGACCCGTCGATGAAGGACGATCCGCTGCAGGGCATGGCATCGTACCTGCACCTGCTGGGACGGCCGCAGTCCGAAGACACATTGCTGGCGCGCGCCGATGGCGCACCGCCGCTGGACATCGCGCCGGCTTCGTTTCCAATAGTGGACTTCATCGCCGGCAGCGACTGGACGATGCTGGCGGTGGTCGGTGCGCGCGCCTCGTCCCGGCTCTGCTTCGCGCCGCGCGTGGACGTGCTGGCGGGTCGTCCCGGCTGGCGCTGCCCGGTGGATTTCGAAGACAACGTTTCCTGGACCAGCGTGCATGGCGACAACGCCTATCTGCTGCAGACCGGCGACACGCCTTATGGCCGCATCCTCGCGCTCGACCTGCGTACCGATGCGACGCTGGCCGGCGCCCGGGAGGTGGTGGCGCAACGCAACGAGGTGGTCGCCACCGATTTGGGCGCCGCCCGGGACGGCCTCTACGTCAAGACCATGCGCGACGGGCGTGACCACCTGGAACGGCTCGACTACGCCAGCGGCGCGCTGAAGGAAATCGCGTTGCCGGTGCAGGGCACCGCGCGCTACCTGCGCGCCGCCGCCGATGAGGATGGGGCGATCGTATCGCTGGAGGACTGGACCACGTCGCGTTCGTTCCACCGGGTGGCGGCCGATGGCACGGTCACCGACATGAAGCTCGGCAACGACGCGCCGGCGGACTACTCGGACATCGTCGCCGAGAACCTCGAAGCGATCAGCGCGGACGGCACCCGCGTGCCGCTCAGCTTGCTGCGGCGCAAGGATCTGAAGCGGGATGGCGCCGCGCTGGCGCTGGTCGACGGCTACGGCGGTTACGGCAGCACCACGCAGCCGTTCTTCTTCCCGATGTACCTGGAATGGTCGAAGTCCGGACATGTCCTGGCCTACTGCCATGTCCGCGGCGGCGGCGAGAAGGGCGATGCGTGGCGCCTCGGCGGCACCGGCATCAACAAGCAGCGGGGCGTGGAGGATTTCATCGCCTGCGCGAAGACGCTGTCGCAGCTTGGCTACACCACCGCCGCCCGTACCGCGGGCTTCGGCGCGAGCATGGGTGGCGTGCTGGCCGGTGGCGCCTATGTCACCGAACCGTCCGCGTTCGGCGCGATCGCCATGAACGCGCCGATACTCAATCCGGTGCGCCTGCTGGCCGCGAAGAACGGCGCCAACCAGATCTCGGAAATGGGCGATCCGCGCACCGCCGACGGCATGCGCCAGTTGCTGGCGATGGATCCCTACCAGCGGGTCAAGGACGGTACGCGCTATCCGCTACTGTTCGTCAACGTCGGCATCGCCGATCAGCGCGTGGCGCCATGGAACACCGGCAAGTTCGCCGCCCGGGTCGCGCATGCGTCTCCGCAGACGCCGATCTGGCTGCGCACCGACGATGGCCTCGGGCATTTCCCGACATCGCAGAGCGCGTTCGCGATCGTATTCGCCGATCTCTATGCCGGCATCGAAGCGGCGCTGTCCGGCGGGCTGGCGCCTTAGCGCCATGACCTGCGAGGCGTCGGCTCGCACGACGCCTCGTCCTGCCTGCAAGTACCTGATCGCGTGCGGTTACGGCCGCGCTTCGGGCGCGCTGAAGGTCACGCGGCCATCGGCATCGAGTATCTCGATGCGCGCCTCGCCGGCGTTGTCCACGCGCAGGCGGATGCGATCGCGGCCGCTGGCGTCGGCCATCAGGATTTCGGCGTTGTTGTTGTCGTTCTGCACGACGATGCGGCGCTGCGTCTGCCTAAGCGCCTGCAGCGGCGAAAGGTCGGCCGCCGGCGCATGGTTGATCTGAAGGCCGCTGCTGACGGGGCGTCCATCGCCGTCCAGTCGCGTCACCAGGCCGATGGCATCCATGTTGGCGTAGTCGAAGGCGAGGGCGGAAATCTTGCCGGCTTCCACGTCGGTCAGCGCCAGTCCGCCGACTTCGTTGCCCTTGCGGTCGTAGAACACGAGGCCGGCCGGCGACACCGCGCGCTTGAAGGTCTGGCCGTTGAGCATCGGCGGCGGGAAGCGCTCCTGCCCGGCGATGACCAGCCGCGTGCTGCCGTCGTCGTCGACCACGTTGATGCGCTTGACCGAAATCTCGTCGAAGGCCTGCGGCGGCGCCTTGAACGCGGCCAGCGCCAGCACGGCCAAAGCCAGCGTCATCGCCGCGGCGTAGTAGCGCAGCAGCCGCAGTTCACGGCGAAGGGTGTGGCGACGGTGTTGGGACATGCTGGATCTCCGGATGGGGAGCGCAGCAGCTTACGGTCCGCACTCGCTTTCCGCCACGATGCGCTGCACACGCTCGAAGTCGGTGCGGTTCCTGTCGACGTTGTCCGGTCTCGCGAAACGCCAGGCCACTTCGGCGGCGTCGCGGCGTTGCTTCCAGGCATCGCACAGCGCGGTATCGCCGACGCGCGCGCACTGATCGCGCTTCATCTCGCAGGCTTCGCCGGCGCCGGTCTGCGGATTGCCGTCCAGTCCGACGGTACGCAGCGGCACGCAGCGCGGCGGCGGTTCGGCGTCCTCGCTGAAATAGGTGTCGCGATCCGGCGTGGTGCACTGGAACAGGTACGGCGGCGGCAGCCGGCGTAACCGCGCATCGGCGGTGTCGCGCCCGGTCGGCGTAGGCCGGTTCGTCTCCACCGCCGGAGATACGGGAGAAGCAGCGGCGGGATGATCCGCGGCGGCGGGCGATGGCGCCGATGCAGGGACGCTCGGCGCGGCCGGCTTGCTCATCGGCACCGTGCTGACGCTCTGCATCACCCGCTTTTCCTCGCGGCTGCCCTTGGGGCACGGCGAGTTCTGCAGCGTAAGGTCGCCGGACGCGTCGGTACAGCGGTAGATGACGACCTCGCCGGCATGCGCGGCGAGCGGGTACAGCAGCGACAGCAGACAAAACAGTCGAAGGCGCATCAGCGGGTTCCGCAGTCGTTGGCGATGCGCGCATCGATGCCGCGCTGTTCCAGATCCAGTTCGCGGCGTTCGCTCTGCATCGCGCTGTGATAGCGGCGCAGGATCTCATAGCGGCGATCGGACAGGCGCGCGCAGACTTCCGCCTGCGGCAGCGGATGGCAGACATCGCGTACCCAGGTACCACCGACCGGCACCGCGATCAGCCCGGGACGCGAAGGGGGACCCGGCGGCGGGGGCGGTGGCGGCTGTCCCGGCGGCACGACCGGCGGACGCGATCCAGGGGAGTGCTGGCCCTGCCGCCAGTGCGGGTAATGCGGGTAGCCGACGGTCCAGAACGGTACCCAGCGCGGCTGCCCTTCGCCGGTATCGCTGGTGTAGCGCTCACCTTCGTCAGTAACGCATTCGTACATCGGCCGCGGCGGCGTGCGATAGATCACCGTGGTGCTGCGCACCGGCGCGGGCGCGGCGGCTGCGGGAGGTTCGGAAGGGGCGGCGGCCGGTGCGGGGGTATTGGCCGGCGCCGGCGCGCGCGGCCGCTGCATGGCGCGCGTCTGCTGCTGTTCGCCGGCCAGGCACGGCGAATCGCGCAGCGTCAGCGCGCCCTTCGGCGAGACGCAGCGGTAGATGATCACCTCGTCGGCGGCGCGGGCGGGTAACGTGAGCGGCATCAGGAGCAGCGGCAGTAGCAATGGGCGTAGCGACATGGCGGCACTGTTGCGCGCCGGGCGGCGGCCCGCAAGGGCCGGCCACCGCGCCGTTCAGTCGCGCAGCGGTTCGCCGCTGAGCGCGTCGCGGATCGGCGTGGGGCGATCCAGGCCGCCGGTCTCGCCGGGACAGATGCCATCGATGCGCGCCAGCAACGCCGGATCCAGGCCCGCCCGCGTACGCGTGGGCGGTTGCCCGGTCAGGTTGGCGCTGGTCGACACCAGCGCGCCGGCGAAGGCCTCGCACAGCGCCACCACCTGCGCATGCGCGCTGACCCGCACGGCGATGCCGCGATGCCGGCCGGTGATCCAGGCCGGCGCCTGCGCGCTGGCCGGCATCACCCAGCTATGCGGACCGGGCCAGGTCGCCAGCACCTGCGCTAGCCGATCGGCGGGCAATGCGCCGAAATCCACCCACGGCCGCAGTTGCTCGACCGTGGCGGCGATCAGGATCAACCCCTTGTCGCGCGGGCGCTGCTTGATGTCGAGCAGGCGCTGCACCGCCGCCTCGCGGGCCGGATCGCAGCCCAGTCCCCATACGCCTTCGGTCGGATAGGCGACGACGGCGCCGTCATGCAGCGCCTGCGCGGCCTGGGCATGGGACAGCGAACCGGCCGTCATCGCGATGCGGCCGGTTCAGCGGCGCGCGCCGCGCCGGGCCTCAGAACGGCGCATCGTCGCTGGCCTTCTTGACCACGCGCTTGCGGCCGGGCGTGATCGCCGAAGGCGTCAGCAGCGACTTGGCCGGTTCCGGCGCGTCGGGCCTAGCGGGCGCTTTCCTGGCCGCCTTCTTCGCCGGGGCTTTCTTCGCGGGCGCCTTCTTGGCGGCGGCCTTCTTCGGCGCGCTCTCTTTCTTCACCGCGGTCTTCTTGGCCACGGCCTTCTTGGCACCGAAACCCTTGCGCACCGGCTTGCCGGTATCCGCCAACAGTTGTTGCACCTCGGCCAGCGTCAGCGAAGCCGGTTCGCGATCCTTGGGGATCTTGCCGTTGAGCTTGCCGTCGCTGATGTAGGGGCCGAAGCGGCCGTTGAGCACCTGGATGTCGCTGCCGTCGAATTCCTTGATGATCCGGTTGCGCGCGATCTCTTCCTTCTCCTCGATCAGGAACACCGCGCGCGCCAGATCGATCGTGTACGGATCGTCTTCCTTCTTCAGCGAGGCATAGACGCTGCCGCGCTTGGCGAACGGACCGAAGCGGCCGATGCCGACGCTGACGTCCTCGCCGTTGTCCTGGCCGAGCGCGCGCGGCATCAGGAACAGCTCCAGCGCGTCTTCCAGGGTGATGGTGTGCATCGACTGGCCGGGCCGCAGCGACGCGAACTTGGGCTTCTCCTCGGCCTCCTCGGCGGTGCTGCCGATGGCCGCGTACGGCCCGAACCGTCCCAGCCGCACGCTGACCGGCTTGCCGGTCTTGGGATCGGTGCCGAGTTCGCGCGCGCCGGTGGCCTCGCTGCGATCGACCGATTCCTTCTTCTCCTCGATCAGTTCCTTGAACGGCCCCCAGAACTTCTCCATCAGCGGGATCCAGTCCTCCTCGCCGCGCGACACCGCGTCCAGCTCGTCCTCGAGCTTGGCGGTGAAGTCGTAATCGACGTACTGGGTGAAGTGCCCGCTCAGGAACTTGCTGACCGCGCGGCCCACGTCGCTGGGCTTGAATGCGCGGCCTTCCATCTCGGCGTACTTGCGGAACAGCAGCGTCTGGATGATCGAGGCATAGGTGGACGGGCGGCCGATGCCGTATTCCTCCAGCGCCTTGACCAGCGCCGCTTCGGTGAAGCGCGGCGGCGGCTGGGTGAAGTGCTGGTCGGCGTGGATGCGGTCCAGCGGCACGCGATCGCCCGGCTTCATCGCCGGCAGCTTGCGGCCTTCGTCCTCGTCCTCGGCGGCCTTCTGATCCTTGCCTTCCTCGTACACGGCCAGGAAGCCGGACACCACCACCGTAGTGCCGCTGGCGCGGAAGCCGTGCTCGCTGCCGGCCGCCAGATCGACGCTGACGGTGTTGAGCGTGGCGGGAATCATCTGGCAGGCCACCGCGCGCTTCCAGATCAGCTCGTACAGCTTGCGCTCGTCGTCGGACAGGTGGCGCGCCACCTGCGCCGGCGTGCGCAGCGCGCTGGTCGGGCGGATGGCCTCGTGCGCTTCCTGCGCGTTCTTGGACTTGGTCTGGTAGAAATTGGGCTTGTCCGGCAGCGAGGCGGTGCCGAAGTCGCGCGCGATGACGTCGCGGATCTCGCCCAGCGCATCGACCGACAGGCTGACCGAGTCGGTACGCATGTAGCTGATCAGGCCGACCGTGCCTTCCTCGCCGATGTTGATGCCTTCGTACAGCTTCTGCGCCACCTGCATGGTCTTGCGCGTGGTGAAGCCGAGCTTGCGCGCCGCTTCCTGCTGCAGCGTGGACGTGGTGAACGGCGGCGCCGGGCGGCGCTTGCGCTCCTTGCTGGTCACGTCGGTGACGTGCAGCGCGCCGGCGGCGGCCTGCTGGATGCGCAGGCGCGCGGCCTCGGCGGTGTCGCCGTCGGTGATGGTGAACTGCTCGAACTTCTGCCCGTCCAGCCGCACCAGCTTGGCCGAGAACGGCTGCGACGGATGCGACAGTTCGGCGCCGATGGACCAGTACTCGCGCGCGATGAAGGCTTCGATCTCCTCCTCGCGCT
>Ga0160451_100686_pt1 | contig 15648 bp, 18 predicted proteins | sample HID1975M_E1MG_FD_108270 | JGI IMG/M metagenome (GOLD analysis project Ga0160451, IMG submission 108270) | Enriched soil microbial communities from UW Madison campus, WI, USA - HID1975M_E1 MG | ecosystem: Environmental > Terrestrial > Soil > Unclassified | place: USA: Madison, Wisconsin... | reverse complement strand
TGAGCGACTTCAACTTCCGCCGCGAGAACGTGCCGCTGGGCGTGGCGTTGAACACGCTGCTGAAGTACGCGCCCGATCCGAGTCCGCCGGCGATCTACATCGGATCCACCACCATCGACACGTGGTTGCCGGGGTTCCGCCGCGACAACGATTTCGGATTCGGCGGCCGCGAGCCGCTGGCCAGCATCTGGATCGGCAACCGCACCCGCATCGCCGCGCACCAGGACGTGCCGGACAATCTGGCCTGCGTCGTGGCCGGCCGCCGCCGGGTGACGCTGTTCCCGCCGCAGCAGTTGTCCAACCTGTACATCGGTCCGCTCGATTTCAACCCGGCGGGCCAGGCGATCAGCCTGGTGGATTTCGCCGCGCCCGACTACGAGCGCTTCCCGCGCTTCGAGGAGGCGCTGCGGCACGCGCAGGCGGCGGAACTGGAGCCGGGCGATGCCGTGTTCATCCCGAGCATGTGGTGGCATCACATGGAGGCGCTGGAGCCGTTCAACGTGCTGGTCAATTACTGGTGGCGGCAAACGCCGGCCTGGATGGATACGCCGATGAATGCGCTGATGCTGGCGCTGATGACGGTGCGCGATCTGCCGCCCGAGCAGCGCCTGATCTGGGAAGACGCGTTCCGCCACTACGTCTTCGCGCCGGACCAGGCCACCGCCGACCATATTCCGCAGGACGCGCGCCGCGTGCTCGCGCCGCTCGACGAAACGCAGGCGCGCGCGCTGCGTGCCCGCCTGCTGCAACGACTGAACCGCTGAGGACATCCCGACGTGACGAATGACGCGACCGATATTCCCAACCGCCCGATCAAGCGCGTGGTCATCGCCGGTGGCGGCACCGCCGGCTGGATGGCCGCCGCCGCACTGTCCAAGACGCTGGGCAAGGTGCTGGATATCACCCTGATCGAGTCGGAGGAGATCGGCACCGTCGGCGTCGGCGAGGCGACCATCCCCACGCTGGTGACCTTCCATCGCCTGCTGGAGATCGGCGAGCAGGAATTCATGGCCGCCGTGCAGGGCACGATCAAGCTGGGGATCTCGTTCGAGAACTGGCTGGACGTGGGCCACCGCTACATCCATTCCTTCGGCGTCAGCGGCAAGGACCACTGGTCGGCCGGCTTCCAGCATTTCTGGCTGAAGGGCCGGCAGGCGGGCATCGCCAGCGGCTACGAGGACTACTGCGTCGAACTGAAGGCCTCGTTGCAGGATCGGTTCGGGCATCTGCCGCGCAATGGCATCAATTACGCCTATCACATGGATGCCAGCCTGTACGCGCGTTTCCTGCGCGGACTGAGCGAGGGCCATGGCGCGCGCCGGATCGAGGGCAAGATCGTCCAGGTCGCCACCGACCCGGCATCCGGCTACATCACCGCGCTGACGCTTGCCGATGGCTCGACGATCGAAGGCGATCTCTTCATCGATTGCACCGGCTTCCGCGCGCTGCTGATCGGCAAGACGCTGAACATCGGGTTCACCGACTGGTCGCACTGGCTGTTCAACGACAGCGCACTGGCCACGCAGACCACGGCCGTGCGCGACGCCGTTCCCTACACGCGCGCCATCGCCGGCACGGCGGGCTGGCAATGGCGTATCCCTTTGCAGCACCGCGTAGGCAACGGCATCGTCTATTCCAGCCGCTACATCAGCGACGACGAGGCCAAGCACGAGTTCCTTTCCAGCCTGGAAGGCGAAGTGATCAAGGATCCGTGGCCGATCCGGTTCAGGCCCGGCCAGCGCCAGAAGTGCTGGTACAAGAACTGCGTGGCGCTGGGCCTGGCCGGCAGTTTCATCGAGCCGCTGGAATCGACCACCATCCATCTGATCCAGCGCGGCATCGTCCATTTGCTGCGGATGTTCCCGAAGGTGATCGCGCAGCCGGACATCGATCAGTACAACGCGCAGCTGGATTCGGAGCTACAGCACGTGCGCGATTTCGTCGTCCTGCATTACCACCTGACCAACCGCCGGGATACGCCGTACTGGGAAGCCATCGCCCACATGGACATCCCCGCGACGCTGAAGCACCGCATCGAACTGTTCCGCGAGACCGGCAATGTCTTCCGCGTGCCGGACGAACTGTTCGCGGAGAATTCCTGGATCCAGGTGATGATGGGCCAGGGCGTCACGCCGCGGCAGTACCATCCCACCGCCGACGTGATGAGCGAGCCGGACCTGGCGCGCTTCCTGGACGACATCCGGCGCAACGTGGACGGCACGGTCAGGCAACTGCCCGCGCACATGGATTACCTGCGCGGCTACTGTCCCGCCGCGCGGCCCGCCTGAGCGCCGGTCAAACGCTGCGCGCCGTCACTTCGGCGGCGGAGGCCGGATCGTCCTGCGACTGCCGCATCCGGCGCAGCTTCGGCGCCACCAGCGGCACGCTCAGCATCGTGCTGGCCACCGCCATCAGCAGCAGCGCGGTGAACGTGGCCTCGGTGATGATGCCCTTGTCGAGCAGCACGTTGGCGAAGACGATCTCGACCAGCCCCTTGGTCTGCAGCAGCCAGCCCAGCAGCGAGGCCTGGCCGGCGGGCCAGCGCAGCGCCTTGCCTGCCAGGTGAACGCCGAGCAGCTTGCCGCCCACCGACGCCAGCAGCAGCACCCCGGCGCCCGCCAGCACCAGTTCGCCGCCCATCGACCATTGGGTGCGCAACCCGGTACTGAGGAAATACACCGGCATCAGCACCAGCAGCACATTGCGCCGCAGCGCATCCAGCGCCTGGTGGCCGAACCATTCCGCATCCATCACCACGCCGGCGAGGAACGCGCCGACCATGTAGTGCAAGCCGGACCAGTCGGCGCCGAACGCGCACAGCGCCAGCCAGATCAGCGCCACGCACCAGCGATCGCCGATGGACAGATGGCGCATCAGCCGGCGGAAACCGACGCAGCCGATGCCGAAGGCCAGCAGGAAGGCGCCCTGCCGGCCGATGCGTTCCCAGTCCATCAGCACCAGCGCCAGCACCGCCCAGATGGCGATGTCATCCAGGCTGGCGTAGCGCAGGACGCGCTGCCCCAGCGGCGCGCGCAGCAGATCCAGTTTTTCCAGCAGCATGATCAGCACCGGCAGCGCGGTCACCGCGCAAGCCATGCCCACGCCGACGACGAACTGCCAGGGCTGCGCCTGCCCGCCCATCCAGCCGCCGTAGGCGAGCATGCCGGCCGCGACCGCGCAGCCGGCCAGCAGCGGCGCGCCGAGCGCCAGTCCGGCGGTGATGCCGCTTTCGCGCCGCTGGCTCCAGGCCTTGCGCAGATCCAGTTCGATGCCGGCCATCATCACGAACAGCATCACCGCCCACCACGCCACGCCGTTGAGCGCGGCGATCACGCCCGGCGTGAACAGCGCCGCGTGGTAATCCGGGTACATCTTGCCGAGGATGCCGGGGCCCAGCACCACGCCGACGACGATCTGCACGACCACCAGCGGCGCGTAGTAATCGGTGCGGCCGAGCCGCCAGATCAGGTAGGGCACCGCGAAAATGATCCCCATCGCGATCAGGAACAGTTCGGTCGTGGTGATGTGCTGCGGCATGCTTCCCCTTTGCGATGGCAAGGCCGTGTTGCGGACTTGCTGGTGGACGCGGCATCCCCGGATGCGCGCATCCGATCCGGGAAGGAGCTTGCGCAAGCCCGATAGCGCTGTCAACGCGTCTTCAATCCGGTCCTGGAGGAGGGTGCGGCCGCGAACGGAGGCGCGGAAGCAGGGCGCGGTCTTCATCCGCCGCTGCCCGATGCGCGGCAAGTGGATGACGGAAGGCGCGCTACTTTGCGCCTTCTAGACCGCCCAGAGCTTCTCCAGATCCTTGAATCCCCACTGCGCCGGCGATTCGATCTGGACGATGCGGTCCTGGCATTGCGGCGCGGCCAGATCGATGTCGGTAATCAGCGTGTGCTGGCGCAGCTTGGCCGAATGGAACACGCGCACCCGGGGCGTGAGCAGGCTTTCCGGATGCTGCTCGATGACCACGCCCAGCCTGTCCGACGCCAGCCGCACCAGCGTGCCGATCGGGTAGATGCCCAGGCTGCGGACGAAGCCCTTGAACATCGCCGGGTCGAAATGCCCCTGCCAGGACGCCATTCGCTGCAGCGATTCGCCCGGATCCCAGCCGCGCTTGTACGGGCGGTGCGAAGTGATGGCGTCGTAGACGTCGCAGATCGCGCCCATGCGCGCCAGCATCGAGATCTGATCGCCGGCCAGGCGATGCGGATAGCCGCTGCCATCGATCTTCTCGTGATGATGCAGCGCGATGTCGATCACGCCGGCGTGATCCATGCCGGCCGCGCGCAGCAGGCGTTCGCCCTCCTGCGGATGGCGCCGCACGACGGCGAATTCGTCGTCGCTGAGCTTGCCGGGCTTGTTGAGTACCGCGACCGGCACCGCCGCCTTGCCCATGTCGTGCAGCAGGCCGCCCATCGCCGCTTCCATCACCTGGTCGTCCGGCAACCGCAACTGGCGCGCCAGCGTGGTCATCAGCGCGCTGACCGCCACCGAATGCATGTAGGTGTAGTCGTCGGCCGTCTTCAACCGCGCCATGCTGATCAGCGCGGCCGGATGACGCTGCACCGATCCGGCGATTTCCTCGACCAGCGGCATCGCCGCCGACGTATCGACGATTTTGCCCAGCCGCGCTTCCTGGAACATCGCCGCGACCATGTCGCGTCCTTCGCGGCAGATCCGGCGCGCGCGCTCCATCTCCGCGCTCAGCGAAGTGGCCGACGCATCGAGGACGACGGCGCCGGTGCCCGGCTGCTGCATCGCATCGGGCGCGGCTTCCGTCGCCGCTGCGTCGGATTCGGCCGGCGGCGATGGCGGTCGAATCCCGGCGTCCACATCCAGTCCCTGGCGCACGTCGATGACGACCTGCTCGACCACGCTTCCCCGCAGTTGCTCGATATCGGCCGAACCGACGACGAACGACGTGCGCCAGAACGGATGCTTCAGCCACGGTCCGAGCATGCGGTGGATATACATGCCGGGACGCAACTGGTCGACGTCGATGGTCCTGAGCATGGAGAACGTAGTACCGGGAAAGGCAGGGAGGAGGGAGTCGGCATCGGGGCCGGGCGGCAAGGTTGCGCCGTGCCGGGCCTGATGCTCCTGCGTGCGGTATCGGCCGCGGATTTCTTTTCTTGAGCACGGGGCGAACGGTCCGCGCGGTGGCCGACGAGCGTCCCTGGCGATGAGCGCCGGCGGATGCGACGGACCGGGTGCGGTAGGGTGGACTTTCGGGCCGTGCGCCGCATCCATGGGCAGAGTCGCGATGTCGATCAGGCGGGGCATGGTGCGAGCGCTGCGCACGTTGCTGGCGTTCGCGTCGGCGTTCGTGGCCATCTATGCGGTCAACCTGGCCGGCAGTGTCCTGGCCGGCCTGTCCGGTCTTGCCGGCGGTGGCGGGCCGCGGCTTGCATGGGACCTGCTATGGGTGTTCCTCGCCGGCGTGGCGGCGACGTGGTCGCTGGTCACGCTGGCGCCCGTCGCGCCGCGTATCCATGCCGCCGTGTTCTTCGTACTGACCCTGGCCGTCGATGGATGGGCAGTGGTGGAAATGGGTCGCGACTGGCCCGCATGGTTCGGCGCCGGCATCCTGCTGACCCTGCCGTTGCAGGTGTGGCTGGGCGCATGGCTGGCGTTGCGACGCCGACGCGCCGTGTCTGCGCGCATACGACCGCCAGCATAGCGACTTCGTGCGGTCCATCAAAAATATGGTCCAAGTATCGGCTGGCGGAGGCAACGCGTTGCACTGTTCTCAATCTCATCACACCGTTTTATCGGAAAATCCAACGAAGCCCGACGAAGCGGTATCGCGGCAGACGACGATCCAAGGTTCCAATGAATCCCTCGAGGAGAACGGCATACATCCGGGCGGGCCATGTCATGCGCTTCGCCATGTTCGTCCGCTGGCCGGCATTGCTTGGGCGGTACGACCGCACGACGCCGATCCGGCGATGCAACACCGCATGAGCCGTATCCGGCCGAGCGGCACGACAGGGAGCATCGCCCAGCCATGATGATGCAAGATTCCGATGGAGCACCCGCGATGTCCAGCGGCAATGACGACAGCGAAATCGGTGAACGCAAGTTCCGTGAACTTGCCGATTCGGCGCCGGTGATGATTTGGCGCGCACGGCTGGACAAGGAATGCGATTGGTTCAACAAGCGCTGGCTGGACTACACCGGGCGGCCGATGGAAAAGGAACTCGGTTCCGGTTGGTCGACAGGGGTGCATCCGGAAGATTACGAACGCTGCGTCGGCACCTATATGCAGGCGTTCGATGCGCGCGAACCTTTCACCATGGAATACCGTCTGCTGCGCCATGACGGGCAATACCGCTGGTTGCTGGACAATGGCTCGCCGTTCCAGCGACAGGGCGAATTCGCCGGTTACTTCGGCAGTTGCATCGACGTGACCGCCTACCGGCTGGCAAGCGACGCGCAGAAGATGCTGATCGACGAGCTCGATCACCGCGTCAAGAACACATTGACCATCGTGCAGGTGCTGGCGCGGCAGACCTTCCGCTCGCCGGACAACGCCACCCAGCTCGAAGCCTTCGAAGCGCGCATCAAGGCGCTGGCCGACACCCACCGGATGCTGCGGCAGGCCGATGACACCACCATCGATCTGCGCATGATGATCGGCGGCATGCTGCCCGGCTGGATGGACGACCGCGCGCGCTACCAGATCGACGGACCGTCGATGGGCGTGTATTCGCAGGCGGCCATTTCGCTGGCCATCGCCTTCCATGAGTTGTGCACCAACGCCGCGCATTACGGGGCCTTTTCCAACGAGGCGGGCAACATCGACGTGCGCTGGGAAATCACCGCCGAACCGCACCCGCGCTGGCGGCTGGTCTGGACCGAGCAGGACGGGCCGGCCGTGGCCGAACCGGTGCGCGGACGCGGTTTCGGCAGCCGCATGCTCGAGCGGGTGCTGGCCAGCCAGATCGATGGCCATGTCGCACTGGTGTTCGATCCGCAGGGACTGGTCTGCACCATCGATGCGCCGCTGGACCGGGTAGGGCTGGCGACGTGAGCAAGCTGGCCGGCAAGCGCATCCTGGTGGTCGAGGACGAGCCGCTGATCAACATGATGCTGGAGGAGATCCTGCTCGACGAAGGCGCGGTGGTGGTCGGGCCGGCCGCCAGCCTGGCCTCGGCGATGACGCTGGCGCAGAGCGAGGTCCTGGACGGCGCGCTGCTGGACGTCAACCTGGGCGACGGCAAGAGTTTTCCGGTCGCCCAGCTGCTGCAGCAGCGCCGGGTGCCGTTCGTCTTCGCCACCGCCTATGGGCAGGGCATGGACGAGATGCTGGCCACCGCGCCGATACTGGCCAAGCCGTTCGATCTGCGCAGCCTGATGGATGCGCTGGAGCAACTGGTCGGCCGGGAGCCGCGCTGATGGCCTATGTCGCCGATTACCGCAGCGATGCGCCCACGCGCGAGCAGGTGGATGCGATGCCCGGCGCGGTCGCGCTGGAATTCGGCACCGGCTGGTGCGGCCATTGCGTCGGCGCGCAACCGTTGCTGCGCCAGGCGCTCGAGGCGCGCGACATCGCGCACCTGAAGATAGAAGACGGCCCGGGCCGGCCGCTGGGGCGATCGTTCCGCATCAAGCTGTGGCCAACGCTGGTGCTGCTGCGCGATGGCGCGGAGGTCGCGCGGCTCGTGCGCCCGACCGATGCGGCCGAACTGCAACGCGCGCTGGCGCTGCTCGAACCCTGACAGCGCATCGCCAGTCAGCTGGCATTGGGCCCCGGCTGCGGGCATGAGCGGGTTGATAACACGCCGCTTCCTATACTCGATGCGACATCGACAACAACAACAGGAGGAGCGATGAACAGGATTCCGTCCGATACGCTGGTGGTGGTCGCCGATGGCGAAGGCGCGCGCGTGTTCCGCAATACCGGTAGCGCCCTGCAGCCATCGCTGCAGCAACTGGATCTGCTGGAACTGGTCAACATGAACGATGACGGCCCGTCCGGCAGCATCGGTGCCGAGGCCAGCGGCCAGGACATCAACGAGGCCACGTTCGCCAAGCAGCTCGCGCAGGGCCTCAACGACGGCGCGCTGAAGGATCAGTACGAACACCTGCTGCTGGTCGCCGATCCGCAGACCCTGGGACGCGTGCGTCCGCTGTTGCACAAGCAGACCCAGCAGCGGTTGATCGGCGAGCTGGCCAAGACGCTGACCAATGCGCGCCTGGAAGACATCGAACGGACGTTGACGATTTACGCGGCGGCTTGAGGCATTGCCGGCCGCGGCCGAGTAAAGGTAAAGCGCCGTCCGGACCGATGAATGTCATCGGCGAGGCGGCGCTTCTCTATGCGGAAACAGGCGAGCCCGTGCGGGCTGGCATCGCGTGAGGGATTATGAAAAGCCCGGACCGGCATCGTGCGATGCGATGTCCTGCCCTTCGGCAGCCTCCGGCACGTGCTGGGCACGCAGTTCGCGGATTTCGTGCAGGCGCGAATTGGCTTCGGTCGTGGCCCTGCGGGCCAGCTGGCGCGACGCATCGTCCTGCAGTGCCGGCAGCACGCGGTAGCGCACCAGTCCGAGCAGCCGCTGGTTGCACTTCATCGCGGCCATCAGGTAGGCATCGTCCACTTCGCCGGCCTGCAGCAGTTCCAGCAGCGCCGATTCGTAATCGGCCGAGGCCAGCAGGCGCGCGGCATCGGCCGAATCCAGGTCGGCCCCCAGGTCGCGCAGCGCGGCGATGATGTCGTCGTGCTGACGGTCATGGGCGCGGATCATCTCCAGCAACGCGGGTGAGGCCCGGCCGCTGGCCGAACGGGCGACATTGCGCTCGTGCAGGCTGACCGCCATCAACAGTCCGAGCGCGCGCTGCTGCGCGGCGATGGCGGACAGATCCAATGCGTTCTCGTCCTCGCCCACCTCGGGCTGCGGGATCTCCTGAACGACCCGGGGCACCGGAACCGGCGCCACGGGAGCGGCTCCCGTCGCCGACAGCGAAACGCCGACGGCCAGGCCGAAAGTCAGGAATCCCAATGTGCTGAAGATATTCATGGTCCCCATTCCGCGTCTGCGGATGCACGGTCAGCTTGTCGAGGCGTGTGTGGTGATGATGTCAATAACGCGGCTCGCGGCGACGGCCGGCCGCCAGCGCCGGCTAGGACGTTCAAGCGCCGGGCAGCGGCATGAAAGGATTTTCACGGACGCGGCTCTCGTTCATGAATTCTCCGCAACGTACGCATCGGGTTTCATGCCCTGTTCGCGGGAGCGTGCGAAGACTGGTTGCTGTGTCCAGAAGCCGGAGAACCGCCATGAAACGTTTATCCACGACGCTGCGCCATTTCGTCGGCCTCGGTGTGCTGCTGACCGCCGCCGTCGCGACCGCGCAGGCCGGTCGTACCTACACTGCGCAGGACGAGGGACGCCGCTTCGATGACGGCAGCCGCGTGGTCTGCCGCGATGTCGAAGTCCAGCGCAGCACCAGCGATCCCAACCGGGTCGCCGGTACCGCCACCGGCGCGATCGTCGGTGGCTTGCTCGGCAACCAGATCGGCAGCGGCTCGGGCCGCAAGATCGCCACGATCGGCGGCGCGGTCGCCGGTGGCGCTGTCGGTCGCCAGGTGCAGGGCAACCGCCAGGAGGCGCGCGGCGACCGGGTCATCGAACGCCGCTGCGAACGCGTCTATCGCTGATAACTAGTAATACCAATTGCATAACAAGGCGGCGGGGCAGGATTAAAACCTGCCCCGCCGCGCATGAATCGCCGTCCATCCGCGCTTAACCTGGTCCGTCCTACGCTGGTGTCGCTGATCGATGGGAGATGATGATGAATACCGATTATTTCTTCGTCCAGGATGCCGCCGGCACACGCTGCCGTGTCGACGTGCTGCGGGCGGTGCCGGCCACCGCAGACGGCAAGCCGCAGGAGCACGGCCCGGTCTACCAGCTGGAAGACGGCACGATGCTGCGCCGGCTCGATACCGACACCTTCCAGGTGCCCGGCACCGGCGCGGTCATCAGCCGGGTCGACTGACGCTTGCAGTTCCGCGTCTCACGGGTTGAGACGCGAGCCGGCCAGACTCGCGGCATGGAATTGACCCGCAAGCTGGCCATCCTGGCCGATGCCGCCAAATACGACGCTTCCTGTGCGTCCAGCGGCGCGTCGGGGCGCCATTCGCTGGGCGGCAAGGGCGTGGGCAGCACCGAGGGCATGGGTATCTGCCACTCGTATACGCCGGACGGACGTTGCGTATCGCTGCTGAAAATCCTGCTGACCAATTTCTGCATCTACGACTGCGCCTATTGCGTCAACCGCGTCAGCAGCAACGTGCGCCGCGCGCGTTTCGCTACCGACGAGGTGGTGCGGCTGACGCTGGATTTCTACAAGCGCAACTACATCGAAGGGCTGTTCCTGTCCAGCGGCATCATCCGCAACGGCGACTACACGATGGAGCAGCTGGTCGAGGTCGCGCGCAGCCTGCGCGAGGATCACCGGTTCGCCGGCTATATCCACCTCAAGACGATCCCCGAAGCCTCGCCCGAGTTGCTCGCCGCCGCCGGCCGCTATGCCGACCGGCTCAGCATCAATGTCGAGTTGCCCACCGAGCAGGGGCTGGCAAGGCTGGCGCCGCAGAAGGACGCGCCCGGCATCCGCGCGGCGATGGGCGAACTGGAGTGGCGCATCGAGGACAACCGGCAGGCGCGCAAGGCGCGCGCGAAACAGCCGGGCCGCGCGCGCCCGCCGCGCTTCGCGCCGGCCGGGCAGAGCACGCAGATGATCGTCGGCGCCGACGAGGCCGACGATCGCGCCGTGCTGCAGGCCAGCCACCAGCTGTACGACCGTTACCGCATGCGGCGCGTGTACTACTCGGCCTACAGTCCGATCCCGGACGCGTCGGCGCAGCTGCCGCCGCGCGCGCCGCCGTTGCAGCGCGAGCACCGGCTCTACCAAGCCGACTGGCTGCTGCGCTTCTACGGGTTCGACGTGGACGAGATCGTGCCGGCACCGGCCACGCCGCGCGCCGGCCTGCTGGATCTGGACATCGATCCGAAACTGGCCTGGGCGCTGCGGCATCCGGAACGGTTCCCGGTCGATCTGAACACCGCGCCGCGCGAGATGCTGCTGCGCGTGCCGGGCCTGGGGACGCGCAACGTCGCCCGCGTGCTGGCCTCGCGTGCGCAGGGCCGGCTGCGCGTGGCCGACTTGGCGCGGCTGCGCGCGCCGATGCAGAAGGTGCTGCCGTTCGTCGCGCTGCTGGATCACCATCCACGGCAACGGCTCGACGATCCGCAGCGGCTGCGCGCGCAACTCGCGCCCCGGCCGCGGCAGACAGATCTGTTCGGCTGATGTTCCGCGCCGACGTCGCACCCGGATGGGATTTGTCGGTGTGGCGGACCGTCGCGCGCCAGGCATGGTGCGCGCAGGTGCCGCCGGAGGCGCTGGACTGGAGCGGCGATGCGCAGGCATCGCTGCTGCCGGCCGCCGCGCTCGATGCGCTGCCGGCGCAGAACGAACGCCTGTCGGTACCGGCGTCGTTCCTGCCGCTGGCGGCCGCGGTGCTGTGCCATCGCGATCCGCGCCGCCATGGGCTGCTGTACCGGCTGCTGTGGCGCATCGGCCACGGCGAGCGCGCGCTGCTGCGCCGCGCGACCGATCCCGACGTGCACCTAGCCGGCACGCTCGCCAAGGCGGTCGGGCGCGATACCCACAAGATGAAGGCGTTCGTCCGCTTCCGGCAGATACCGGCCGCGCAGGATGCGTACGTATCGTGGTTCGAGCCGGAGCACCGCATCGTCGATCGCATCGCGCCGTTCTTCGTGCGGCGTTTCGCCGGCATGCGCTGGGCGATCCTCACGCCGTACCGCAGCCTGCGCTGGGACGGCCAGGCGCTATGGGTCGGCGACGGCGGCCAACGCGACGAAGTGCCGGGCGACGATGCGCACGAGGATCTGTGGCGTACCTATTACGCGCACATCTTCAACCCGGCGCGGCTCAATCCACGGATGATGCAGCAGGAAATGCCGCAGAAGTACTGGAAGCACCTGCCCGAGGCGCATCTGCTGCCGACGCTGATCCGCGAGGCCGGCAGCCGCGTGCGCGACATGGCCGAGCGTGCGCCGCAACCGCCGCGGCGGCGCATCGCCGCGCCGCGGGACAAGCCGGGAGAGCGTTCCGCGCAATAGCGGCGGGACGCGCGATACCGCTAGAACACCGCCGCCGCGCGCAGCGGAATCCGCGCATCCCATCGCGCACGCGCCTGCAGGAACGCCAGCTCGATCAGCACGCCGGCACCGATGACCTGCGCGCCCTGCCGTCGCATCAATGCGATTGCCGCGTTCAACGTGCCGCCGGTCGCCAGCACGTCATCGACGACAATGACGCGGGCGCCGGCCGGCAGCGCGTCGGTATGGACTTCGAGCCGATCGCTGCCGTATTCGAGCGCGTAATCCTGCGCCAGCGTCCGCGCCGGCAGCTTGCCGGGCTTGCGCACGGGCACGAATCCGGTGCCGAGCGCGCGCGCCAGCGCCGCGCCCAGGACGAAGCCGCGCGATTCGATGCCGACCACCGCATCCAGGGCCGTGTCCCGCCAAGGCGCGGCCATCGCTTCGATGGCCGAGGCGAAACCCGCGGCATCGGCCAGCGCCGGCGTGATGTCCTTGAAGACGATCCCGGGCCTGGGGAAATCGGGGATGTCGCGCAGCAGCGTCTGCCAGAGGTTCATCGTCTTACCGTGTGGAAAACCGACGGCATGCTAGCGCAGGCGCGCTTGAACGGTGCTTTCACCGCGGCGGTTCATAATCGCCGCGTCCGTCTCCGGAGATCCGCCATGACCCTGCGCGTTCCGATCCTGTTCGCCATCGCGTTCGCTTGTCTGGCCTGCCGGCCGCAGACATCGCCAGGCGAAACCGAAGGCGCCGCCGACGCCAGGGAAGCAGGGCCGCCGGCGGTCTCGCCGTCGCTGCCCACGCCGCTGGCCGCGCCGGGGGCGGAAAAGATCATCCTGCAGGCCGAGCAGCCGTTCCTCGCCACGGTCACGATGGATCCGCGCGAAGGCAGCAACGACGCGTTCGCGGCCAACTACCGGCCGACGCTGTTGTTCGATGCGGCGCCGACCGAGGTGGTCTGCATCCTGGACATGAGCCAGCCGATTTCCGAGTTCAAGCCGGGCGACAGTGGCCGCGTCAGCGTGCGTTGCCGCGACGATGTCACCGTCACGCCCGACCGGCTGGGTTTCATCGTGCGCGAAGGCCGCGGCGATGTCGGCCGCGGCACGGTGGAACTACCGGCGCAGCCGGGCGGGCAGTGACGCGGATCGTTGTCGTCGGCATCGTCCGGGTATGGGTAGGGAACGAGCCGGTCACCCTGGGAAGGAATCCAGAAATCCTGCCGTCATTCCGACGCAGGCCCATCCATCTTATTTGATGGATTTACGGGCAAATGGATTCCGGCTTTCGCCGGAATGACAGGATGCTTGCGGGTTTCAGGCCGAGATATGCCCGCCGCCATTGATCTGGATGATCTGGCCGGTGACATAGCTCGCATCGTCGCTGGCCAGGTACACATAGGCCGGCGCGACTTCCGACGGTTGTCCCGGGCGCTTCATCAACGTGTCCGATCCGAATTCGGCGACCTGCTTGCGATCGAACGAGGCCGGGATCAGCGGTGTCCAGATCGGCCCGGGCGCGACCGCGTTGACGCGGATGCCGCGATCGGACAGGTGCTTGGCCAGCGAGAACGTCATCGCGTGGATGGCGCCCTTGGTCGCCGCGTAGTCCAGCAGCGAATCGTGGCCGCGGATGCCGGTGACCGAGCCGGTGTTGATGATGCAGCCGCCTTCGGGCAGGAACGCCAGCGCCGCCTCGGTGAGGTAGAAGAAGGAAAACAGGTTGGTCTCGAACGTCTTGCGCAGCTGCGCGGGACCGAGATCCTCGGCGCGCTCGACCGGATATTGCTGGGCATGGTTGTTGACCAGCACATCCAGCGCGCCTAGCTTGCGCGCCACCTGGGCGACCACGCGCCGGCAGGTCGCCGGCACCGACAGATCGGCGCGGATGATCAGGCAGCGCGCGCCTTCGGCCTCGATCATGCGCTGCGTCTCGGCCGCGTCGTTGTCTTCGGACAGATAGGCGATCGCCACCGATGCGCCTTCGCGCGCGAAATGCACCGCCACCGCGCGGCCGATGCCGCTGTCGCCGCCGGTCACCAGCGCGACCTTGCCGGCCAGCTTGGCGCTGCCGCGATAGGTGTTGCGGATGGTTTCCGGTTCCGGATGCATCAGCCGCTGGCGGCCCGGCTGCCTGCGTTGCTTCTGCGCGGGATTGACGCGTTTCTTGGTCGCCATCGCGATGGCCTCCTGTCGTTGCGGATCTGCCGGCACGCTAGCCAGCGATGCGTCGCGATGGCATGAAAACGGGTCACACGGCGTTATCGCCATGCCGACTAGATTGGATGCCGTTCGATGGAGGCCATGACCATGAAGATACTGATCGTCCTCACCTCCCACGACCGCCTTGGCGACAGCGGACACAAGACCGGTTTCTGGCTGGAGGAACTGGCCGCGCCGTATTACGCGTTCAAGGATGCCGGCGCGGCGGTGCTGCTGGCTTCGCCCAAGGGCGGGCAACCGCCGCTGGATCCCAGGAGCGATGCGCCCGACGCGCAGACGGCGGCGACCGCGCGTTTCAACGGCGATGCCGAAGCGCTCGACGCGCTGGCGCGCACGCACCGGCTGGCCGATGCGCTGGAGGAGGAATTCGATGCGCTGTTCTACCCCGGCGGGCACGGCCCGCTGTGGGATCTGAGCGAAAACGCCGATTCGATCGCGCTGATCGAAAGGACCTACGCCGCCGGCAAGCCGGTGGCGGCGGTCTGCCACGGACCGGCGGTGTTGCGCCACGCCCAGGGTGCGCTGCGCGAGCCGCTGGTAAAGGGCAAGCGCGTGACCGCCTTCAGCAACAGCGAGGAGGCGGCGGTCGGCCTGACCGACGTGGTGCCGTTCCTGCTGGAGGACATGCTGACCGGACAGGGTGCCCGCTACGAGCGCGGCCCGGACTGGCAGTCCCATGTCGTCACCGATGGCTGGCTGGTCACCGGCCAGAACCCGGCCTCGTCCGAGGCGGCGGCGCACGCCGTGATCGCATTGCTGCGCCGGCCCGCCTGACGCCTTCCGTTCACAGCCTCTTACGGGATGCTGGGTAGCGTGCGGCGGACCCCATCCAGCAGGAGACGGTGTCATGCAGGCAACCCCACCGGTTCAACCCCGCCACGTCTACAACGACGCGTCGGACGTGGCCCTGATCGAAGCCAGCATCGCCGCCCTGCCCGACGAGGCCAAGGTACGCGTCACCCTGGACAACGGCAGCGCCGTGCGCGGCGTGGTCGCGGTCCGGCCCACCGTGCAGGTGTTCCGCACCGCCGACGGCGAGGAAGGCATCAACGCGGTGCTGCGCCTGGACGACCTGGCGCATCCGGACAAGGCGCACTACCTGTGGCTGGACGAAGTACGCGACATCTTTCCGCTCGGCACCGCCTGAGCAGGACACGATGGCGTCGCTGCCCACGTTCAAGATCGGCTGTCCGTACTGCGGCGAAATCATCACCGTGCTGGTCGACGACTCCGCATTGGAAGCCGGCAGCGGCGCGCAGCACTACGTCGAGGACTGCCAGGTGTGCTGC
>Ga0160451_100670_pt1 | contig 16038 bp, 12 predicted proteins | sample HID1975M_E1MG_FD_108270 | JGI IMG/M metagenome (GOLD analysis project Ga0160451, IMG submission 108270) | Enriched soil microbial communities from UW Madison campus, WI, USA - HID1975M_E1 MG | ecosystem: Environmental > Terrestrial > Soil > Unclassified | place: USA: Madison, Wisconsin... | reverse complement strand
TGCAGTCCGCTCGCCTGCGAGAGGCGCCGGATCAGCAACGGGTTGCGCCCGATGGTCGTCGCCGTGCAATCGACCAGCGTGCGGCAGCCGAGGTCGCGGATCCGTTCCAGATAGGGAAGCACCACATCGGCCACCTCGTCCAGATCGGGCGATAGCGGCTGGGCCGCCTGCTCGGCATACGGGCGCAGATCGGCGTAGAGATGCTCGTGGGTGAGCGTCATCCCGAGATCGGCCGCATCGATCGGCCCATTCACGGTCATGACGTGCCCGCCGGTTCCTGTGGCGTTGCGGACAGGCCCGGCGCAGCCGGACACGGCCAAGCCGAACGACGAGGCCGTCAGTGCGGCGAGAAATCCCCGGCGGTGCATTGGAACCTCCTCTGCGGAGCGTGTGTGCGTGTCCGGCGCCTGCCGATGGGATGCGCGTCAGCTGTTCCCCGCCGCGTCCCGGTACCGGCGTTCCGCACCCGGTACCGTGCCAACGATACCAGCCATCCCGCGCAGACCACCTGGGTCGATTATGTTCCCGTCGCCACCGCCGCGGACAGAAGATGCGTCGAGCGCTACCGCTGCACGAATAGCGCCGTAACGCCTTTTCGCTCCTGCTGGCGACGATTTTCCTGGCGACCTTCCTGGGTCGACCGCTTTCGCAATCACCTTCCTGGCAGCCGTCTTTCTGCGGCCTTCGCCGGCTTTCCGGACTTCTCAGCCCTGTCTTCACTCTCGTTGGAACGCGCTATCGGCGGTGTCGCCACACAAGGCGACGCCGGCCATCATCGATGCCCAGCGCACCGGCCGATATGCGCAAGCCGCGGGCGAGCGCGCCGACATCCACGCGCAGATGCGATATGCATCGCATCCGGCGACGCAGCGGCGATCAAGGCATCTCGGCCAGCGGACCGTTCGCGAAATCGCCCAACAGTGCGGCCAACTGCGCATCGTGGCCGAACAGGCCATGCCCGACGCCCGGCACCTTCAGCAGCGTTGCATCGAAGGCGTCGGCGTAGCGTTCGGCAGTGGCTGCGGTGATGAAGTCGCAGTCGCCGCGGATGACCAGCGCCGGCCATGGCGCATCGATTTCGCTTATGCGCGGTTGCAGGGCCATGTCCCGAAGCAGGCGCTGGTGCGTGTACAAGCTGCTGCCGCCGCTGGATGCCGGGCGCGGAATCGCTGGCGCGCCCTTGCACTGGTAACCGCGGAACGCCCGGCTGGCACCGATTGCGTCGTTGTAGGCGTGGTGCTCTTGCTGCGGCAACCACTCGTCGGCCAGCTGCGGCGCGTAGTTGATCAGCAGGTACAGCGTCGCATCGCGCGGAGTCGGCGAGAACGCTTCGACCTGATCGGTGACATTGTGGTCCAGGGTAGCGGGCTCACCCGGCAGATCGCCGGGCGATTCGAAGATCGCGCCGGCGACCCGATCGGGATGCGCCCGAGCGTAGGCGGCCGCCAGCGACGCGCCCCAGCTCTGTCCCCATAGCACCAGCCGTTCCGCGCCCAGATGCTTGCGCAGCCCATCCAGATCGGCCACCGAGCGCGATATCGAATACGTCAGGATCGGCAGATCCGCCGATGCGCCGCTGCCGGCCTGGTCGAAGTACACCGTTTCGTAACCGGCCTCACGCAGCTGCGCCCCAACCTCGATGTCGCGCTGGCGCACGTAGCTGCCAGGGCCACCATGCAGGAACACCACCGGCGTAGCATGGCGACGCTGCGCCGGAGCGACCCGCCAGACCGCCAGGGACGATCCGGTGTCGACGCGGACCTGCTCGTGCGGACCGCGCAGGTCGCCTTGCGACACGAACGGCGTGCGTTTGGGCGTCAGTCCGATGACGGCCATCAGGACAAGCAGCGGCATGGCCGCCAGCACCGCCACGACAACCGATGCACGCGTGCGGGCCACTCCTGCCCAGCCTGCCGTTATGCGCGCCACCATCGCTCCGACGATCGCGGCCGCGACGATGCCCGCGGCGGCGAGTACCCACAGCCGCGGCGCATGCGCCGCGAAGAGGTATACCGTTGCGCCTGCGGCGATCACGCCCATGACGATCGCCAGTCCCATGCCCAGCCAGCCCAGCAATCGCCGCATCGCATTCCCCCGCTCCATTGTGTGCCTGCTGCAACGCAAGCCGTGCCGGCTTGCGGACAGTACCTGGTCCGATCGTCACGACACGTCGTTCGCGATGGGCGCTGTCCTGCCAATCCGACATCCGACGTTCGAGAGGCAACGCCGATCCGGATGCGCCTGCATGAAACCCCTTCCGTTGCTCCTTGCATGCCTCGTGCTGTCCGTTCCCGCGACGGTTCTCGCGGACATGCCGATCCGATCCGAAACCGACCTGCCCACGACGCGCTACCCGCTGCCGGATCTGGCCAGCCGCCTCTACGCAAGCGATGCGTTCGCGCGCGATACGTTGCCGCGGCTGCGCGCCGATGCCGAACGCCTGCTCGCCACGCGCGAGATCGAAGATCCCTCCATCGCCCAGCGCCTGCGCCTGGGCCTGGCAGCCATCGCGGTGCTGCAAGCGCGGCCGGCGGACGCGTCGCGGTTGATCGCCGAGCAGCGCGCGGCCGAGAGCAAGCCGCAGCTGCGCGCGATCGGCGGCATGGTGATCGATGCGCTGGCCGCAGCCGATGCCGCCTCGGCTGCGCCGCGCTGCGACGACGGCGCCGTGCGCATTACGCAGTCGCTCGCCACGGCCAACGCCGAGGTGGTGCGCGACGAAGCGATTCGCCGCTATGGCCGCCTGCAGACCGCCAGCGTCGGTTTCCACGCCGGATCGGCGGCGATGCTCGTCGACGCCGAGGTGCGGGCGCAGGGCTCGATCGGCCTGTTGAGCGGCCTGCTGCTCGCCAACATGGCGATGGAAGCACGCGCCGTGCCTCCCTGCCGCGATGCGCTGGCCGCGGCGCTCAAACGCTGGATCGACGATTCCGCGCATCGGCCAGTCGACATCTGGCCGGACCGCGAGCCGGCGACCGGCGATCTGACCGGCCCGCGCCCGGTCACCGTCGCGATCTGGGAATCCGGCTTCGACGCCACCCTGTTCCCGGGCCAGATCGCGTTCGATCCGGCCGATCCGCCCGATGGCATCGACAACGACGGCAACGGCGTCATCGACGATGCCTTCGGTCCGACATTCGACGTGCATCTGCGCCCGACCGCCGCACTGCTGCAGCCGCTGTCTCCCGGCCTGGCCGCGCGGCTCGGCCTCCAACTGGCGCTGGAGAAAGGCCTGCTCGACCTGAACTATGCCGACGACACCCCCGAGGCGCGCCTGGCCGCCGCCCGCGCGCGCGACGCATCGCCGCTGGAACAGGTCGAGGACGGACGCTACAGCGAGGAATTGTTCGCGTGGATGCACGGCACCTGGGTCGCTGGCCTGATCGCCGAGCCTGCGCCTTTCGTGCGGCTGTATACGGTCAATGCGATTCCATTCGGCAACGATCCCGAGCCGGTGCCGATGCGCGAGGACGATATCGATCGCTGGGTCGCCGCGCTGCCGGCGATCGGAGCGCGCCTGCGCGGCGCGGACGTGAGGGTGGTGAACATGAGCTGGGGCGCGGATGCGGACGAATTCGCACGCAACCTGATCGACACCGGCAGCGAAACCGATCCCTCGCGCGCCAAGACGCGGGCCGAAGCGATGTACCGGACGCTGCGCGGCGCACTGGACCGGATGATCCGCGACTGTCCGGACATCCTGTTCGTCGCCGGCGCCGGCAACAGCAACCAGACCACCGCGATCGCCGGTACCGTGCCGCAGACGCTTGGCCTGCCTAACCTGCTGGTCGTGGGCGGTACGGGCAGCACCGGGCGGCCGACCGCATTCACCACCTATGGCGGCGCGGTGCGAATCTACGCGCCGGCGGAAGGCAACCGCGTGCGTGCCCCGGGCGGGATGCGGATGCGAGCGTCGGGCACCTCGTTCGCCTCGCCGTTCGCCGCGCGCGTGGCCGCGTCGATGCTGGCGGTGAACCCGGACCTGCCGCCGGCGCGCGTGATCGAAGGCATTCTGCAGACCGCTACCGACGGCGAAGACGGCATGCGCCTGATCCACCCGGGCCAGGCGGTACGCTGGGCGCGGGCCGCGCGTTGAGCCCGGATTGGCCGCTCCTTCAGGCCAGTCCTACCGCGTTTCCGTACACTAGGCGTCCCATCCCCTGCCGGTGACCCATGGCCAAGCCCAACTATTCCTTCGAAAAACGCCAGCGCGAACTCGCCAAGAAGAAGAAACAGGACGAAAAGGACGCCAAGAAGCGCGCCGAACGCGAAGCAGCCAAGGCCGACAGCCCGCCGGCGCAGGACGCTCCCGAGTGAACCCAGCGGCATCGCACGGCCCGCAGATCTGGGTCGACGCCGATGCCTGCCCCACGGTGATCAAGGAGATCCTGTTCCGCGCCGCCGAGCGTGCGCAGGTCCAGATCACCCTGGTCGCCAACCAGTGGCTGCGCACCCCGCCCTCGCGCCATGTGCGCGCCCTGCAGGTGCAAGGCGGCTATGACGTTGCCGACGACGCCATCGTCGAGCGGGCCCGGCCGGGCGACCTCGTCGTTACCCAAGACATCCCGCTGGCCGCGCGCGTGCTCGAACGCGGTGCCGAGGCCGTCAATCCGCGCGGCGACCGCTACACCGCCGGCAACATCGCCGAGTGCCTGTCGATGCGGAACTTCATGGACGAACTGCGCGGCGCCGGCGTACAGACCGGTGGACCGGCGGTATTCCACGCGCGGGATCGCCAGGCGTTCGCCAACCAGCTGGACCGCTGGCTCGCGGCGCGCCCACCCGCCCGGGCGACTCCGCTGCCAGGCTGACTTACCGCTGCGTCCATCGCCCGCCATGCTTTCCGCAGGCTCCCGCAATCGCCCTGGCGCTGCACGCCGCCGGCGCCCATGCACCGGCCATGACCCCACTCGGGTATTCATCCGCTCCTGTTTTTACTCCGCGACCGAATAAGCACCCGGCAGTCGGCTCGCTCCGGTCCAGCCGAGCACTTTCGCGGCCTCGGGCGCGACGGCGACATCGTGCAGGCCGGATGGACGCTGCGCCAGTTCGAAACGGCGCAGTTCGACGCTGCGGAAGAGTGTCCCCTCATATCCGGACAGCGCCACGCCCCGCGCCTCCAGGCCGGTGGCCTTGCGGAACGCGTCCAGCGTCGTAAAGCTCGCCAGGCAGTTTTTCCCCGCAACCGGGCTCCAGGTGATGAGCGGCGAATCGCCCGCATCGGCACGAATATAGGCGTTGCCGTCGACTTTCGCCGTCATCGGCCGCGTCAGCGTGCCGCACAGCTCGGCTGGCTGGTCGAAGTGCAGCAGCGGCTTGTCGAAGCCGGCACCAGCGACCAGCAGGTTGCCTTCGAACACATGACCTTCGCGCTCGTCCACGTCCGGGCCGGTCTGCGGATGCCAGCCGAAGTGATCGTCCTTGGCGCTGCGTTCGTTGCGGTCGAACATCACCGGCGAGTCGAGGAAGGTGTTGTGGTAGACGCGCGCATCCGAACTGTTCAACACACGGATGCCCTGCTGGTTGTCCACGAACACGTTGCCCGCCGCCACGACGCCCTTGGAGATCTCGAAGAAGAAACCGATCTGCGTGCCCTCGACATGGTTGTTGGCGAACACCCCTTCGACATTGCCGACGTCGTACCAGACCCCGTTGGAATGCGGATGGTCGATGATCAGGTTGTCGCGGACCACGACGCGGTAGGACTGGTTGAAGATCTTCACCGCCGCCGGGAAGTAGCCGGTCAACTGCTCGATGTTGTTGCGGCGGACGATGTTGCGCTCCAGCAGCGAATCCGACGAACCGATGAGATAGATGCCCTCGGTACCCGTATCGCTCACCAGCGAGTTGCGGATCGTCAGTCCGTCGCCGCGGAAATACCCGGCCACGCGCGACGTGAAGCTAATGGTGACGTTTTCCAGCGTGGTTCCCACCACTTCCTTGCCGTGCTCGGCCGGATCGGACATGCCGACGGGATCGTCGGTCGGCTCCTCGTTGGCCGTCGTCGATGGCTTCTTGCCTTCGATATCGATCGCCCGGTAGGCGTACTGGGTGAAGGTGATGCCGCGGATCGTCGGCCCCTTCCGATCGGATTCCTTGTCGTGCACCGGCCGCGACGGGCGATGCAGCGCGATGTCGTGCGCGGTGATCTCGACGACCTTGTCCGCCGGATCGACGCCGATGTAGACATGGCCGCCCTCGTAATCGATGTAATAGGAATTCTCGTCGAGTTCGCCCTCCCAGCCGGCCGACCGCAGCAATCGTCCGTCGACGAACACCATGTCGTTGTTGAAACGGTGCAGCGGCGTGCGCATGCCTTCGCGCTCGCGCTGCCACCACCCGAGCGGCTGGGCCGGGAACAGCGTCGACCAGCGCGTGCGCCATACGTTGTCGCGCAGCGGCTCCCATGCTGTGGCGATCTGCGTGCCCTTCAGCACCGGCCGTTCGTCGAGATACGGTTGGATCGTGATGCCCTGGTTGAGCTGCAGGCCGCCGGTGCGATAAATGCCGCCGCGCATCACGATGGCATCGCCGGTGACCACGCGCGCGATGGCCGATTCGATGCGCGTGGGCTTGCCGGGCGCCGTGCCCGGCGCGCGGGCGTCGCCTTCTGGCGCCACGTAGTAGACGGTCCCGGAAGTCGGCACCGCGTAGGACTGCGGAATCGGGCCGTACGGACCGCCCGAAGGCTGCGCCGCCACCGGCATGGCCGACAGAACGCCTGCGATGAACAGAACGAGCCAGGCACATGGCATGCGCGAAAAACGCGCTTTGGACGCGAAGGACGGATACGGCATGTGTTTCCTCCCGAGCAGCCGGACGCTGCGCCCCATGAATGTTAGCGCTATCAAAGAGGATACGGGAACTAGGAACGTGAGTCGTCCCGATGCGGGAGTCATCTGCTGGATGCAACATGACCCATGACCGATGCTCCACCTCCGGCTTGCCTTTTCCCGGTGTCGATCCTGCGGCTAGTTGATCGTCGAGAAAGACAAGCAGACGCAATCCTCCACTGGAAATCCCTCCATGAGAAAGCTCATCGTCGCCGCCATGATCAGCCTCGACGGCGTCGTGCAGGCACCCGGCGGTCCGGACGAGGACGCCAGCGGCGGCTTCGTCCATGGCAGGTGGATCTGGCCCTACGCCGACGGCTCCGGCGAGGTGATGGGCGGCGAATTCTCGCGCCCGTTCGAACTGCTGCTCGGGCGGCGCACCTACGACATCTTTGCCGCGTACTGGCCGCACGTGCCGGAGGGCGCGCCGCACCGCGGCATCGCCGACCTGTTCAACGGCGCCGCCAAGCATGTCGCCACCCACCATCCTGAAACGCTCGGATGGCGGAACAGCCATGCCTTGGGCCCGGATATCGTTGCCGCCGTGCGCGGCCTCAAGCGCGGCGACGGCCCCAACCTGCTGACCCAGGGCAGCAGCGATCTCGTGCATCAACTGTTGGCCAGCGACCTCGTCGACGAGTTGCGGCTGCTGGTCTATCCGCTCCTGCTCGGCCGCGGCAAACGCCTGTTCGACGATCGCACGCAAGCCGCGGCCTTCCGGCTCGAAGAGTCGAAGGCTTCGCCCGCCGGCGTGCTGGTTACCTGCTACGTCCGCGACGGCGAGGTCCGGACCGGCACGGCTCCTGACGGCTGACCTTCCCCTGCCGGCTTCACCCCGCTTTTCGACGGGGCCGGGATGATCGGCCCCGCTTTGTACTCAACCACTCGACATCGGAGAACAAGCCATGATCCCCAAGAACACGATCTGCCTGTGGTACGACGGCACCGCGCTCGAAGCCGCGACGTTCTACGCCGAAACCTTCCCCGACAGCGCGGTGAAAGCCGTGCACCACGCGCCGGGGGATTACCCGTCCGGCAAGCAGGGCGACGTGCTGACGGTCGAATTCACCGTGATCGGCATCCCTTGCCTCGGGCTCAACGGCGGCCCGACGTTCAAGCACAGCGAGGCGTTCTCGTTCCAGGTGGCCACCGACGACCAGGCCGAGACCGACCGCCTGTGGAACGCGATCGTCAGCAACGGCGGCGAGGAAAGCCAGTGCGGCTGGTGCAGGGACAAGTGGGGCCTGTCGTGGCAGATCACGCCGCGCGCCCTGACCGAGGCCGTCAACGACCCGGACCGCGCCGCAGCCAAGCGTGCGTTCGACGCGATGATGACGATGCGCAAGATCGACATCGCCGCGATCGAGGCCGCGCGGCGCGGTTGACGCTCGCGATCCCGGATTACGTGCGGAAAAAACTGGCGAAACGTAGGGCGGGCTCAAGCCCGCCGCGCGATTCGCCTCCGCTTCGCCAACGCGCCCTCCCGCCAGCGAGAGAGCATCGCCGCCGGTGCCAAACTTTCGATGCAGTGCCGCCTGTTGATGAGGCAGCGTTCGCGCACGCGTCTCCCGGCGACTTCAAGGACATGCCTGGATCAGCCTGCGCCAGCCTCGACGGCTGCCGCCACGCGCCGGATCGCCGCGCTCAGCGTCACGCTACCGCGACGCTGCTCCACTCCCTCCTCGCGTGATATCCGGCCCGAATCCAGCCCGTCGTACATGCCCAACAGGGCATCGGCGACTTCCGTGGGTACGCCAGCGTCGGCAAGTGCCGCCGCGCGCTCGTTCCGTGGCACGAAGGCAAGCGCAACCGTGCGATCGAGCGCCTCGGAGAAGGCGGCTGCGACATCGCTGGCGCTCCAGTCCTCCGGGCCGCTTAACTCGACCACCCGCCGTCCCGCCCACGACTCGCGCAGCAATTGCGCCGCCGTGCGGCCGACATCGACGGTGCTCACCATCGGAATCTTCCGATCCGGCGCCAAGAACGAAGGCAATACCCCCTGCATCACGGCGGGCTCGGCGACCTCGGACCACGTCTCCACAAAATAGCCAGGACGCAGGAAAACAGTCTCCGCCGTCGCGTCGCCCCACAGCGATTCCATGCGATTGAGCGTGGCGATGATGCCGGTGCCGATAGCGTGCCCGGCACCGATCGACGAAAGGACGACCGCCTTGGGTAGCCGTGCCTGGCGCGCGGCGGACGCCAGCGCCTGGCCGATCAGCGTCGCCCGCGCGTAGGGATCGCCGTCCAGTGGTGGAGGGTTGATCAGGAAAGCGCCGGCGGCGCCCTCCAGGGCCGCTGCGACCGCATCCGCATCCTCGATGTCGGCGATTGCGACCTCGGCCCCCAACGCCTTCCAGGCCTGGCCCCGTTCGGGACGACGGACGACCACCCGCACCGCTTCTCCGTTTTCGATCAATGCGCGGGCGGTTTCGCCGCCTGCCCGCCCGCTGGCACCCAATACGACATACATGGCAGATCACTCCTTTCCGGTCTGAACACGACCGGAAGCGTAGGCCGCACGGAGGAATGCGTCCAATGCATGCTATATATATTCACCATGCACGAAGTGGATTTGAAGCGCATCGACCTTAATCTCCTGGTCATGCTGCAGGCACTGATCGAAGAACGGAACGTGACGCGGGCTGCGCGGCGCCTCGGCATGAGCCAGCCCGCGGCCAGCCGCGCGCTGGCCCGGTTGCGCCGGCAGTTCTCCGACGCATTGCTGGTCGACGGACCCGGCGGCTACGTCCTCAGTGCCCGCGCCGAATCGATCGCACCGATGCTTCGACGGCTGCTGAAGGAATTCGGCGACATCCTGGAGGCGCGTCCGTTCGTGCCGGCAACGGCAGCAGGAACCGTGCGACTGATAACCACCGATCTGCATGCCGCCGCCATTGCACCCTGGCTGCTCGCGCGTCTGTCGGGCGATGCACCGGGACTCGATCTCCATATCCTGCCGCCGTCCGGAAACGTCATCCAGGCGATAGAGGACGATCTTGCCGACGCCATCATCGGCTATATCGAGGAAGCCCCCGCCGGCATCCGCAGCCGCACCCTCTACCACGACGGCTTCGTGACGCTGATGCGGACCGGGCATCCGGCCTCACGCAACAAACTCACCCTCGCCCGCTACCTGGCACTGGATCACATCGTGGTCAGCATCACCGGCACCGGGCCAGCCCCGGTCGACGAGCGCTTGGCCGAAATGGGACGCAGCCGGCGGGTGAAAGTACGCGTACCCGGCTTCCTCGCAGCCGTGGAGATCGCCGCACGTTCCGATCTGGTGATGACGCTGCCCGAAACCCTGGCGAGGACAGCCGCGGGCATCGGCCGTTTCACGATGCTGCCGCCGCCTCTGAATCTGGGCCGGTTCCCGATGAACCTGCTCTGGCATACGCGCCATCAGGACGCGTCGCGGCATGCCTGGTTGCGGCAGGCCATCGTCGAGGCCGCCAATAACCGGGTCTAATCGTGCGGTGGCGTCGGGAAGGACGCAGGCGAATTCTCCGGGGTGATGCCCGCCATTCCCGGCGGGCTTGCGGCTTTAGTTACGTGGGCGCCAAGCGGGATCGGACATTTGTGGTCCGCCAACACGGTGTTTTCCACTGCAGTGCGTAACCATATGCCGCAGCGACCGTATCGTCTTCGTTTCCCGTACACCCACCTTCGCAAGGCCATTCCATGCCCCATGTCGCGATTCGCCCCTACGTTATCGATGTTGCCGACGCCGAGATCGAAGACCTGCGCCGCAGGCTGCACGACACGCGCTGGCCGACGCCGCTCGACGGCACGGGCTGGGACGACGGTACCGACCTGGCCTTTTTGAAGCGACTGGTCGACTACTGGCAATACGGCTTCTCGTGGGCCGAGCAACAGGAACGGCTCAACCGTCTGCCGCATTTCAAGGCGGCGATCGATGGCCACGACATTCATTTCATCCACGCGCGCGGCAAGGGTCCGGCGCCGTTTCCACTGGTGCTGACGCATGGCTGGCCCGGTGCGTTCACCGAATTCGAACGCGCCCTGCCGCTGCTGACCGATCCGGCCAGCCACGGCGGCAGCGCGGAAGACGCGTTCGACGTCGTGATTCCATCGCTGCCCGGGTTCGGGTTCTCGGGACCGCCGCCGCGCGCGGGCACCAGCGCCCGCACCGTCGCCACGTTGTGGACGACCTTGATGCAGGCGCTGGGATACCCGCGCTTCGGCGCACAGGGTGGCGACATCGGCGCGGCCGTCGGCATGTGGCTGGGCGCGCTGCATCCGGAGCATGTGGTCGGCCTGCACCTCAATTACATCCCGGGTGCGTTCCGTGCTTCCCCCGGCGATGCCGACGCACCGCTGAGCGAGGAGGAACAAGCCTTCCTGGCGCGGCGGGCCGCCTTCATGGATGCCGAAGGCGCCTACTCCCTGCTCCAGGGCACCAAGCCGCAGACCTTGGCCTTTTCGCTGACCGATTCGCCGACCGGCCTTGCCGCCTGGCTCGTCGAGAAGTTCCGCAGCTGGAGCGACTGCGATGGCGATGTCGAGCGCGCCGTGTCGATGGACGCGCTGCTGACGGACATCTCGCTGTACTGGTTCGGCCGCACGATCGACGCCTCGTTGCGGATGTACAAGGAAAACCGATTGGCGCCGCTACAGTTTGCCCCGGGGCAACGGGTGTTGCCTCCCCTCGGCTACGCGCAGTTCCCGCGCGAGCTTCCCACCCCGCCGCGCAGCTACGTCGAACGCGTGTTCACCGTCCAGCGCTGGACGGCCATGCCCGCCGGCGGCCATTTCGCCGCGCTGGAGCGCCCGGCCGATCTGGTCGAGGACATCCGCGCGTTCTTTCGGCCGCTGCGGCAGGCAGCTGCATCGCCCGCCGCTTTGGGTCCGGACGTAGGCAGCGCGACCTTGCATGGATCGTAGAGCGGGCTCAGGCCCGCTTGTACGGTTAAGCGAAAGCTCCAGGATTCGGCACCCGGCATCCTACCGGGCATCGCGCCTGTCGAATCCCGTCCACCCCATTCGTCGTATCGGCAAGCCCTTCCGGAAACCGAAATGTCCACCGACCTTCCGCGCCTGTACGCCCATCCGTTCTCGTCCTACTGCCAGAAAGCCCTCGTGGCGTTGTACGAGAACGCAACGCCGTTCGACTACCGCAACCTGGAAGACCCGCAGGCCAATGCCGAACTCGCGGCGCTATGGCCGATGAAGCGCTTCCCGATCCTGGTCCATGGCGAGCGCACGGTGCTCGAAGCGACCTGCATCATCGAATACCTGGACCTGCGCTTCCCCGGCCCCGTGCGCCTGATTCCCGAGGATCGCGACGCCGCGCTGGACGTCCGCATGCTGGATCGCTTCTTCGACAACTACATCTCCACGCCGCAGCAGAAGGTGGTGTTCGACCGTATCCGCGACGACCGCGATCCCCATGGCGTCGTAGAAGCCCGCGCGATGCTGGAAACGGCCTACGCCTGGTTGGATCGCCACATGGCCACGCGCGAATGGGCCACTGGCAAGGCCTTCACCCTGGCCGACTGCGCCGCGGCGCCGTTCCTGTTCTACGCCGACTGGACGCATCCGATAGACACGCGCTTCGCCAACGTCCACGCCTATCGCCAGCGCCTGCTGGAGCGCCCTTCGTTCAAGCGGGCCGTGGACGAGGCGCGGCCGTATCGCGGCTATTTTCCATTGGGGGCGCAGGATCGGGATTGAAGCGGCAAGAAACAGACGTAGGATGTAGGGCGGCTCTAGCACTTTACGCCGGTTAGATTATTACGTGGTGACATAATCACTCTAGTCCGGTTGCGGATATTTTTCCGCGAGCGCGTGAGCAATTCTAAGGCGCAATGGTTCTTGCAATGGAATCCCGAATTTATCGCTCATCATGAAGCGTGAGTTATGGCAGTTAGTAACCATAACAGGGTGGCGAACTGTCCGGTTTGTATCTTCTACATACCAGCCTGGCAAGGCTAGCAGCGGTACAACCCGCACAGGCTCGCCGATCGCGCTCCCAAGATAATGAGATAGCCACTCGGCTTGATAGGCCGCCTGTTCAATAGCTTTGAACTCCGTATGGCGCGGAAATTCAAGTTGCCGGCCATCATAGCGTACGCGGGCGGCGGCCTTACCTGTCGCTGCCGGCTTCTTACGAGACTTCGTCTCTATAGCGAACACGACTGATCGGCCGATCACTATATGATCGATATTGCCCCGTTCAGTCGGGAAATCATGAAACACGATGCCGCCTTCGGCCGTGACTGGCGTCAAGCACTGCGCAACCATCTGTTCGGCTTGCAGCCCTTCGACATACTTACGTCGCTTGGCTGCATTTGAGAGTATGCGCCAGATTGAACCACCCAATATTAAAAATCCGATGCCAATGAACAAAGCATCGCCAAATCCAAAACGGAGCGTGGACCAATCAACGCCCGCTCGATTAAGTCGAGAAAGAAGCCAGGCGCTCAGCATGATCGGGCCCGCCAATGCAGCCAATCCTGTTGCCTCGTGTATCGCATCATCGTGCTTGTTAATTGCACGTCGCAAGCTATCGCCAGGAAGATTTTGAAGCTTGAGCGTTAGAGGCGACCGACGCCTGTCATACCGCCTCACTAATCGCCAAGCCATAACCGAAAGTAGTACGGCAACGGCAGGAATCGCTGTAGAGAGGATCAAAATTAGGTTTGCCAATGCATCTTCCTTGAAAATTTTTTCACATGAGATCTTTAGGGATTAAAAAGGGAATTTTTGGTGCGCTACCCATTCAAATTTACGGACTTTGATCAATCACTCTCATCTTTAAAAAAAATCATGTCGATTTCGTATACGGCTCTACATATTCCTCCGATACTCCCCACCCACGTCATACAGCGCATGGCTGATCTGCCCCAGGCTGTGCGTCTTGACCGCCTCGATCAGCGCCGCAAACACGTTCTTCCGTTCGCGCGCCGTGCGCTGAAGATACGCCAGCCCGTGGCCGTCGTGCACTTCCGGTTCCGCATGCTCCTCCAGGGCCAGCGCATGGCTGTGGTCGGTTTCGCCTTCCGGCGCCAGCCGGTTGCGTGAGGCCTGCCAGCCGCGCACGTTGGCGATCTGCTGGGCCTTTTCCTCTTCGGTCGAGCGGATCAGCTCGATTTCGGTGGCGACTTCGCCGCCATGTTCCTTGGGCAGGAAGGTGTTGACGCCGACCAGCGGCAGCGAGCCGTCGTGCTTCTTGTGCTCGTAGTACATCGACTCTTCCTGGATCTTGCCGCGCTGGTACATGGTGTCCATCGCGCCGAGCACGCCGCCGCGCTCGCTGATGGCCTCGAACTCCTTGTAGACGGCTTCCTCGACCAGGTCGGTCAGGTAATCGACGGCGAAGCTGCCCTGCCATGGGTTCTCGTTGAAGTTGAGGCCCAGTTCCTTGTTGATGATCATCTGGATGGCCACGGCGCGGCGCACGCTCTCCTCGGTCGGCGTGGTGATGGCCTCGTCGTAGGCATTGGTGTGCAGGCTGTTGCAGTTGTCGAACAGCGCATACAACGCCTGCAGCGTGGTGCGGATGTCGTTGAACTGGATTTCCTGCGCGTGCAGCGAGCGGCCGGAGGTCTGGATGTGGTACTTCATCATCTGGCTGCGCTCGTTGCCGTGGTAACGCTCGCGCATGGCGCGCGCCCAGATGCGGCGGGCGACGCGGCCGATGACGGTGTACTCCGGATCCATGCCGTTGCTGAAGAAGAAGCTCAGGTTGGGCGCGAAGTCGTCGATCTTCATCCCCCGTGCCAGGTAGTACTCGACGATGGTGAAGCCGTTGGACAGCGTGAACGCCAGCTGCGAGATCGGGTTCGCGCCGGCCTCGGCGATGTGGTAGCCGGAGATCGACACCGAGTAGAAGTTGCGCACGCCGTTGTCGACGAAGTATTGCTGGATGTCGCCCATCATCCGCAGCGCGAACTCGGTGCTGAAGATGCAAGTGTTCTGCGCCTGGTCTTCCTTCAGGATGTCGGCCTGCACGGTGCCGCGCACGGTCTTGAGCGTGTCGGCCTTGATGCGCGCGTAGGTGTCGGCATCGACCAGCTGATCGCCGGTCACGCCCAGCAGGCCCAGGCCCAGGCCGTCGTTGGTCGGCGGCAGGTCGCCGTGGTAGCGCGGACGCTCGCGGCCATCGAACAGCTGTTCAATCCGCTGCTGCGCCTGCGCCCAGCGCTCGGGTTCGGCCTTGAGGTACTTCTCGACCTGCTGGTCGATCGCGGTGTTCATGAACATCGCCAGGATCATCGGCGCCGGGCCGTTGATGGTCATCGACACGCTCGTGGTCGGCGCGCACAGGTCGAAGCCGGAGTACAGCTTCTTCATGTCGTCCAGCGTGGGGATGTTGACGCCGGAGTTGCCAATCTTGCCGTAGATGTCCGGGCGCGGCGCCGGATCCTCGCCGTATAGCGTGACGCTGTCGAAGGCGGTGGACAGCCGTGCGGCCGGCTGGCCGACGCTCAGGTAATGGAAGCGGCGGTTGGTGCGCTCCGGCGTGCCCTCGCCGGCGAACATACGGATGGGATCCTCGCCGGTGCGGCGGTACGGATAGACGCCGCCGGTGTACGGGTAGCTGCCCGGCAGGTTTTCCTTCTGCAGGAAGGTCAGCAACTCGCCCCAGCTGCGGTATCTGGGCGGGGCGATCTTGGGAATCGGCTGGTGGCTGAGCGAAGTGCGGTAGTTCTCGATGCGGATGGCCTTGCCGCGCACTTCGTACTCGGTGACGGGGTCGGTCACCGCCTTGAGCCGGGCCGGCCACTCGCGCAGCAGCTTGAGCGCCTCGGACGACAGCGACTGCAAGGCGTCGTTGTAGCGCTGGCGCAGCGTCAGCAACGTGCGGTCGGTGGCCTGAGCCCCTCTCCCTTCATGGGAGAGGGGTTGGGGAGAGGGTGCGTCCGCGCTGGTCCCCTCTGCCGCGGCGGGAGAGGCGGGAAGCAGCGCATCGGTGGCGTACAACTCCAGCGCCCTCGGCAGCAGCGGGTCGTCCAGATCCTTCAGCGACTGCCAGTAGCTCTGCGCGCGGCTGGCGGTTTCGGCCTCGCTTTCGATGCGCTGGTTGATGCCGCGGCCCTGCTCGGCGATCTCGGCCAGGTAGCGCACGCGGCTGCCGGGGATGAGCACGGTTGCGCGCGGCTCCTTCAGCCCGGTGTCGATGTCCGGCGTCCACTTGTCCGCCGGCAGGCCCAGCTTGCCGCGCAGCAGTCGGCACAGG